>Ga0210086_1001395_pt1 | contig 12419 bp, 12 predicted proteins | sample China_Galinas_PW_3_FD_184867 | JGI IMG/M metagenome (GOLD analysis project Ga0210086, IMG submission 184867) | Wetland microbial communities from San Francisco Bay, California, USA, that impact long-term carbon sequestration - China_Galinas_PWB_D2... | ecosystem: Environmental > Aquatic > Marine... | reverse complement strand
CGCCCCGCCGAGTTCCACCGCCACCACGTCGTCACCGATCAGCTGGACTGCCGCGGCGCCGCCGTGAGACCGCACGAAGTCACCGAAGGCCCCACCGAGGACGTCGGCGGTCACCCGCTCGAGCACCTCGCCGCGTGCGGGTTCGATGATCCAGTCCCGCGGCTCGGCCAGCGCCTCGCGCAGTGCCGCCGCAACGGGGCGACCCTCTTCGCGCCACGTCAGCCCGTCGTGCAGCCACAGCCACACCGCGGCGTGCTCCACCAACCCGGCGGTCACCGTGCCGTCGTCGAAGAGCCGGCCCAACCGGCCGGGAGCCGAAACCACCCGGCCCGACGGCACGATCCCCGGCGGAACCACCCACCGCACGGCGGACGGCTCACCCGCAACCCGTTCGGGATGCAAGGCGATGACTTCCGCAGGCCTCACCAGATCGCCGCCACTACGGTCCGGGCCAAGAAAGCCATCAGCCACGCGAGGATGAACATGTACACGAACGCCGTGACCGGCCACCTCCACGACCCGGTCTCCCGGCGCATGACGGCAACCGTGGACATGCACTGCAGTGCGTAGATGAAAAACACCAGCAGTGCGGCAATCGTAGGCGGGTCGAACAGCACACGTCCCGCATCCGGGCCGCTCTCGACGCGCATCTGGCTCAGCGAGTCGCGCGGATCGTCGGGATTCTGGGCCGCCGCAACCTGCCCGAGCGTCGCCACGAACACCTCCCTTGCGGCCAGCGAGGACAGAATGCCGATGTTGATGCGCCAGTCGAACCCGAGCGGTTCGAACACCGGCTGCACCGCCCGGCCGACCGCCGCGGCATACGAATGGTCGATGACGAACGCGGCAACCGCGGCGTCGTCGGAGGTGTCGACGCCTGCGCGCGTCATCTCGGCGGCATCGCGCGCCGGCAGGTTGAGCAGCACCCACAGCACCACGGTCGTGGCCAAGATGATCGAGGTCACCTTGCGCAGGAAGGCCGACGCGGCCGTCGCCACCGCCGCGGCGACGCTGTGCAGCCTGGGGATCTGGTACGGCGGCATCTCCATATAGAACGGCAGCGCCGGTGCGGATCCGGCGGTGAGCCGCTTGAAGACCGCCGCCACCGTCATCGCCGAGAGCGCGCCGAACAGGTACAACGCGAACATCACCAGACCCTGGGCGCTGAACGGGCCGATCCGGTGGCCGGAGTCGAACAGCATTCCGATCAGCAGGATGTAGACCGGCAGCCGCGCCGAGCAGGTGACCAGCGGGGCGCCCATGATGGTGGCGAGCCGGTCCCTGGCCGACGGCAGCGACCGTGTGGCCATGATGCCCGGAATCGCGCACGCCACCGACGACAGCAGCGCGACGAACGCACGCCCCTCCAGTCCGGCCGGCGCCATCAGCCGGTCCATCAGAAACGCCGCGCGGGCCATGTATCCGGTGCCTTCGAGGAAAGCGATCAACACGAACAGCAACATGATCTGCGGCAGGAACACCAAGACGCCGCCGACGCCGCCGATGACCGCTTCGGACAAGAACGCCGACAGCCAGCCGATCGGCACCCGCGCCGCGACGAGCTCGCCCAGCCAGCCGAAGAACTGCTCGACGTATCCCTGCAGCGGTGCGGCGACGGTGAAGATCGTTTGGAAGAAAGCGAACATCGTGAGCGCGAAGACCGCGGTCCCGAGCACCGGGTGCAGCAGTACCGCGTCGACGCGCCGGGTGCGCGCATCGACATCCGGCACCGCGTAGTCCGCGGCGGTCAGCACCGACTGCACCCAGGCGGTGACTTCTGCCGTGCCGGTGGCCGGTGGCACGACAGGGGAACTCCACGAGTCGACGTCGGACATGGCCCCGCGAAGCGCCGACAGTGCGTTGCGCTGACCGTTGGCCACCGTCACGACGGGTACCCCGAGAGCCCGGCTCAGCGCCGCGGTGTCCAGGCGCCCATGCCGGCGCGCGAGGTCGTCGGTGAAGGTGAGCACCACGCAGATCGGAAGTTCGGTCTGCAGCAGTTGGGCGAGCAGACCCAGTGAGCGTCGCAGCGTGGTGGCGTCCAGCAACACCAGCAAGGCGTCTGGGGTTTCGGCGCCCTCGGCATGATGCGCGGTGTCCAGCACATCGACCACGATCTGCTCGTCGGGGCTGATCGGATCGAGGCTGTAGGTGCCGGGCAGGTCCTCGACGACGACCGTCTGATGGTCGACGCGCATGGTTCCCTCGAACCGGGAGACGGTCACACCCGGGTAGTTGCCCGTCTTGGCGCGCAAGCCGGTCAGCGCGTTGAACAGGGTGGTCTTACCCGAGTTGGGGCTGCCGACGATCGCGAACCGGCGCAATCCGGCGGCATTGGCGACGGACCCGCCGCCGTGGTGGTGTCCCGTCACGTCACCAATTCCACGTGAATGCACCGTGATTCGACGTTTCTCAGCGCGATTTCGTAGTCGGCGACGCGGAAGATCACCGGGTCGCGCAGCGGAGCGCGGCGCACCATCGCCACCTCGGCGCCGGGCGCGATGCCTAGGTCGAACAAGCGGCGCGCCGTACTGGTGGCGACTTCATCTCCGTAGCCGACGACGCGGGCGCGTTGACCGCGGACCAAGTCGGCCATCGTCCGAACCGTGGGAGCCGGACCGGCACCTGATGCGAGCCGGCGCCGGCTGATCCGGTCCGAGACGTACGACATAGAATTAGGATAGCCTAATATGTCGGGCGTTCTCCGGCCGGATGCCGTTCCATATCGGAGCCCCGCGACGGCAACCGCGGCCAAGCGGGTCGCGTCGGTGCCGTCGGCGCTGGTCGGCCTGCGCCGGGATCCAGCACCTGGACAACTACACCCTGTAGTCGCCGGCCGCGCTGCGGCTGGGACACTGGGGACCATGTGCAGCGCTGAGCAGACGGCGTCCCGCACCGCTGTGTCTGCCCGGCTGTTCGCCGAGGCTTGCCAGGTGATCCCCGGCGGGGTGAACTCGCCGGTCCGGGCCTTCAAGTCGGTGGGCGGCACGCCGCGGTTCATCACCTCGGCCCAGGGCTACTGGCTGGTGGACGCCGACCGCAACCGGTACGTCGACCTGGTCTGCTCCTGGGGGCCGATGATTCTGGGCCACGCGCATCCCGCGGTCGTGGAGGCCGTCCAGCGCGCCGCGACGACGGGCCTGAGCTTCGGAGCGCCGACCCCGGCCGAAACCGAACTCGCCACCGAGATCAGCTGGCGTGTGCCGCCGGCCGAACGGGTCCGGCTGGTCAACTCGGGGACCGAGGCGACGATGAGCGCCGTGCGGCTGGCCCGCGGGTTCACCGGCCGGCCCAAGATCGTCAAGTTCGCCGGCTGCTACCACGGCCACGTTGACGCGCTGCTGGCCGAGGCCGGCTCCGGGGTGGCGACGCTGGGCCTGCCGTCGTCGCCCGGAGTCACCGGTGCGACGGCCGCGGACACGATCGTGCTGCCGTACAACGACGTCGCCGCCGTCGAGCGGGCATTCGACCGCTTCGGCGGCGACATCGCGGCGATCATCACCGAAGCGTGTCCGGGCAACATGGGCACCGTCGCGCCGGAGCCCGGCTTCAATGCGGCGCTGCGGCGCATCACCTCCGACGCCGGCGCACTGCTGGTCAGTGACGAGGTGATGACCGGATTCCGGGTGAGCCGCTCGGGCTGGTACGGGCTGGAGCCGGTGGTCGCCGATCTGTTCACGTTCGGCAAGGTGATGAGCGGGGGTCTGCCCGCGGCGGCGTTCGGCGGCCGCACCGAGGTGATGGAGCGCCTCGCGCCGCTGGGGCCGGTGTATCAGGCCGGCACGCTGTCGGGAAACCCGGTCGCGATGGCGGCCGGATTGGCCACGCTGCGCGCCGCCGACGACTCCGTGTACAAGAAGCTGGACGACAATGCCGACCGGCTGGCCGAACTGCTGCACGACGTTCTTGCGGAAGCCGGTGTGCCGCATGCTATTCCGCGCGCCGGCAACTTCTTGTCGGTGTTCTTCGGCGACCGTCCGGTCAACGACTTCGCGTCGGCGAAGGTCAGCCAGACGTGGCGCTACCCTGCGTTCTTTCACGCGCTGCTCGACGGCGGCGTCTACGCGCCGCCGAGCGCCTTCGAAACATGGTTCGTCTCAGCGGTGTTGGACGAAGAGGCATTTCACCGCATCGAGGCGGCGTTGCCTGCGGCTGCCCGCGCAGCCGCGAAAGCCCCTCGGCCGGAGGCGTGATGGCGGACACCACGACGGTGCACGTGATGCGTCACGGCGAGGTGCACAACCCGCACAAGATCCTGTACGGGCGGATCGAAGGCTACAAGCTGTCCGAGCGGGGGCGTGCGCAAGCGGAGGCCGTCGCCGAAGCGCTGCAGCACCGCGACATCGTGCTCGTGGTCGCCTCGCCGCTGGAACGCGCACAACAAACGGCGGCACCGATCGCGGCGCGCCACGGCCTCGAGGTAACGGCCGATGACGACCTGATCGAGTCGCTGAATTACTTTGAGGGAAGGCGTGTCTCACCCGGCGACGGCGCGTGGCGCGATCCGCGGGTGTGGTGGCTGCTGCGCAACCCGCTGCGTCCGTCATGGGGCGAGCCGTACAAGGAGATCGCCGCGCGGATGACGACCGCGATCGACAAAGCGCGCGCGAAGGCGGCCGGGCACGAGGCGGTGGTCGTCAGCCATCAGCTGCCGGTGTGGACGCTGCGCCTTCACCTAGAAGACAAGCGGCTCTGGCACGACCCCCGCAGGCGGGAATGCGGTCTGGCGTCGCTGACCTCGCTGGTGTTCGACGGTGACGAGTTCGTCCGTGCCCATTACACCGAACCGGCGGGGAAGTGAGTGGCAATGCGCGCTTGCGCGAAGAGCAGACGGCGGAGATGAGCGCGTGCTGCGGCTGATCGCTTCGATCGTGGCGCTGACGGCCGTGCTCGCCGGCTGCTCCACCGGTGACGACGCCGTCGCACAGGGTGGCACGTTCGAGTTCGTCGCACCCGGCGGGCAGACCGACATCTTCTACGATCCTCCTGACAGCCGCCGCCAGCCTGGTGAATTGGCCGGGCCGAACCTGATGGATCCCGCGAAGACGTTGTCGCTGGACGACTTTCGCGGCCAGGTCGTGGTGGTGAATGTTTGGGGGCAGTGGTGCGGGCCGTGCCGCGCCGAGGTCACCGAACTGCAGCAGGTGTACGACGCGACGCGCGACGACGGTGTCGCTTTCCTCGGCATCGACGTGCGCGACAACAACCGCGACGCCGCACACGATTTCGTCGTCGACCGCAACCTCACCTATCCCTCGATCTACGACCCGGCGATGCGCACGATGATCGCTTTCGGCGGCAAGTTCCCCACCACGGTGATCCCGTCCACGCTCGTGCTGGACCGCCGGCATCGCGTCGCCGCGGTGTTCCTGCGCGAACTTCTCGCCGAGGACCTCTTGCCTGTGGTCCAGCGCGTGGCCGCCGAGCAGCGCATGAAACCGGAAGCGCAGTGACGGGATTCGCCGAACTCGCCGCCGCCGGGCCGCTGCTCGTCGCGATCGGCATCTCCGTTGTCGCGGGGCTGGTTTCGTTCGCCTCCCCGTGCGTGGTGCCGCTGGTGCCGGGCTACCTGTCGTATCTGGCCGCGGTCGTCGGCGGAGACGACGAAACGGCATCAGTCGGCGCCGAGGAGCAACCCGGGCAACTCGCGGTCAAGACCGCGCGGTGGCGGGTGGCGGGCTCGGCGACGCTGTTCGTGGCCGGGTTCACGGCGGTGTTCGTGCTCGGCACGGTCGCGGTGCTGGGAATGACGACCACGCTGATTACCAATCAGGTTCTGCTGCAACGCATCGGCGGGGTGCTGACGATCGTGATGGGCCTGGTGTTCGTCGGCTTCATCCCGGCTTTGCAGCGTCAGGCCAGGTTCACCCCGCGGCAGGTGTCGACACTTGCCGGTGCACCGTTGCTCGGCGCGGTGTTCGGGCTCGGTTGGACGCCGTGCCTCGGCCCGACGCTGACCGGTGTCATCGCGGTCGCGTCGGCCACCGACGGTGCCAGTGTCGCGCGTGGTGTGCTGTTGGTGATCGCGTACTGCCTGGGCCTCGGCATCCCGTTCGTGCTGCTGGCGTTCGGGTCGGCCCGCGCCGTGCACGGGCTCGGCTGGCTGCGCCGCCACACCCGGGCGATCCAGATCTTCGGCGGCGTGCTGCTGATCGCGGTGGGTCTCGCGCTGGTCACCGGAGTATGGAACGACTTCGTCTCCTGGGTGCGCGATGCGTTCGTCTCGGACGTGAGGCTGCCGCTGTGAGACGCGCGCTGGCATGGGCCCGCAACACCTGGCGGGCGCTGACGTCGATGGGCACCGCGCTGGTGCTGTTGTTCCTGCTGGCGCTCGGCGCGATTCCCGGTGCGCTGCTGCCTCAACGAAACCTCAACGAGGCCAAGGTCGCCCAGTACATCGCCGACCATCCGCGGATCGGGCCGTGGCTGGACCGGCTGCAGGCGTTCGACGTTTTCTCCAGCTTCTGGTTCACGTCGATCTACATGTTGCTGTTCGTATCGCTGGTCGGGTGTCTGGTGCCCCGGATGGTCGACCACATCAAAAGCCTGCGCGCGACTCCGGTCCCGGCGCCGCGCAACCTGTCCCGACTGCCCAAGCACGCGCGGCGCGAGGTCAGCGCCGAGCCCGGCGCACTGGCCGCGACGATCGACGACCGGCTCAAGGGGTGGCGTCGGGTCACGCGCCGTATTACTCACCAAGATGGCGACGTCACCGAGATTTCGGCGGAGAAGGGCTATCTGCGCGAGTTCGGCAACCTGGTGTTCCACTTCGCGCTGCTGGGCCTGCTCGTCGCGGTCGCCATCGGAAAGCTGTTCGGCTACGAGGGCAACGTGATCGTCATCGCCGACGGCGGGCCGGGCTTCTGCTCAGCGTCTCCGGCTGCGTTCGACTCGTTCCGCGCAGGCAACACGGTCGACGGCACCTCGTTGAACCCGATCTGTCTGCGCGTCAATGACTTTCAGGCGCATTACCTGCCGTCGGGCCAGGCCACCTCGTTCGCGGCGAACATCGACTACCAGGCCGACGGTGACCTGGCGGCCGGCACGTGGCGGCCGTACCGGCTCGAGGTCAACCACCCGTTGCGCGTCGGCGGGGACCGAATCTACTTGCAGGGCCACGGGTATGCGCCGACGTTCACGGTCACGTTCCCGGACGGGCAGACTCGCACGCAGACGATCCAATGGCGGCCCGACGATCCGCGCACGCTGCTGTCCTCCGGCGTCGTCCGCTTCGACCCGCCGGGCGGCACCTACCCGGACGCCGACGAGCGCCGCAAGAACCAGATCGCGATCCAGGGCCTCTTCGCGCCCACCGAGCAGCTCGACGGGACACTGCTGTCGTCGGCCTTCCCGACACTGAACAACCCGGCGGTCGCCGTCGACATCTACCGCGGCGACACCGGCCTGGACACCGGCAAGCCGCAGTCGCTGTTCACGCTCGACCCGAGTCTGATGCACCAGGGCCGGCTCACCAAGGCCGCCCGGGTCAACCTGCGTGCCGGCCAGCAGATCCGGCTCGACGACGGCACGTTCGTGCGCTTCGACGGCGCGGTCCCGTTCGTGAACCTGCAGGTCTCCCACGACCCGGGCCAGACCTGGGTGCTGGTGTTCGCGCTGACGATGATGGCCGGGCTGCTGGTGTCGCTGGTGATCCGGCGGCGCCGGATCTGGGTGCGGATCACCCCGGAGCCGGCCGGTACGGTGAACGTCGAGCTGGGCGGCCTCGCCCGCACCGACAACTCCGGGTGGGGCGACGAATTCGAGCGACTAGTCCAGCGGCTGATCCCCGACGTGGCGGCCGCGGAGCCGACGAGGGAGAAGGTGTCATGAACGTCCAGCGAGGAGCGAAGGCGGATCGCGCGTGAATCCCGAACACGTCGACGAAACGTTGGCCGCCTACTCCGACTGGGCGTTCACGTCGTCGACCCTGGTGCTGGTCGGCGCCCTGCTGCTGCTGGCTTTCGAGCTGGCCTACGCGCGCGGTCGCAAGGCGGACGAGCGCGATCTGGTCAGCGCGGGTGTCAGCGCCGACAGCGCCACCCCCGGAGTGGTCGTCGACGCGCCGTCGCGCCCGTTCGACGAACGCGTCGGCGGGGCCGGCCTCGCCCTGGTGTACGTCGGCATCGGTCTGCTGCTCGCGTGCATCGTGTTGCGCGGGCTGGCGACCATGCGCGCGCCGTGGGGCAACATGTACGAGTTCATCAACCTGACGTGCCTGTCCGGGCTGGTCGCTGCCGCCGCCGTCTTGCGCCGCCCTCAGCACCGCCCGCTGTGGGTGTTCGTGCTGCTGCCGGTGCTGATCCTGCTGACGATCTCGGGCCGCTGGCTCTACGCCACCGCCGCCCCGGTGATGCCGGCGCTGCAGTCGTACTGGCTGCCGATCCACGTGTCGGTGGTCAGCCTCGGGTCCGGGGTGTTTCTGGTCGCGGGTGTGGCCAGCATCCTGTTCCTGCTGAAGATGTCGAAGTACGGTCGTCCGGAAACGACGGGCGCGCTGGCTCGCATGGTCCAGAAGCTGCCGGACGCCCAGACGCTTGACCGGATCGCTTATCGAACAACAATTTTCGCGTTTCCGGTGTTCGGCTTCGGGGTGATCTTCGGTGCGATCTGGGCCGAGGAGGCATGGGGCCGGTATTGGGGTTGGGACCCCAAGGAGACGGTGTCGTTCATCGCGTGGGTGGTGTACGCGGCCTACCTGCATGCCCGCTCCACGGCGGGCTGGCGCGACAACAAGGCGGCGTGGATCAACGTCGCCGGGTTCGTCGCCATGGTGTTCAACCTGTTCTTCATCAATCTGGTCACCGTGGGGCTGCACTCCTATGCCGGGGTAGGTTAGCCACCGATGAGCGCTTGCGCGAAGAGGAGATATCAGCTGCGCTAATGTCGTCCGGGTACGGCGACCATCAAGGGGGACAACGCGTGCCTGACGGCTTCGATACCGGCGGCTTTCGCGCACAACAACGTTTCAACGATCCCACCACGGGCCCGGTCCGGCCCATCAACAACGGCCGGCACAGCCAGCCGCCGCCGGAGTGGACCGCTGCCACCCCGCCCACCGGGTTTCCGCAGCCCGCCCCGCCGATCTGGGAGCCGGCACCGGCACCGCCCACCTCCGACGACCTGACCACCGCGGAGCTGCTTCATCAGGTGAAGCCCCCGCCGTCGAGCGGCTGGCGCAAGTGGCTGTATCTGGCCTCGGCCAAGACCATCAACCTCGGCGACGGCCCGATGGACGAGCACCGCAACAACCTACTCGCGCAGGTGAACCGGCCCATGCAGGGCTGCTACCGGATCGCGCTGCTGTCGCTGAAGGGCGGTGTCGGCAAGACGACGATCACAGCCGCGCTGGGCGGCACGTTCGCGTCGATACGCGGTGACCGGGTCGTCGCCGTCGACGCGAACCCGGATCGCGGCACACTCAGCCAGAAGGTGCCGCTGGAGACCCCCGCCACGGTGCGCCATCTGCTGCGTGACGCCGAAGGCATCGAGCGCTACAGCGACATCCGCGGCTACACGTCGCAGGGTCCCAGCCGCCTGGAGGTGCTGGCGTCCGAGAGCGACCCGGCCGTGTCGGAGGCGTTCAGCTCCGAGGACTACACCCACACGGTCGACATCCTCGAACGCTTCTACAGCCTGGTGCTCACCGACTGCGGCACCGGCCTGATGCATTCGGCGATGTCGGCGGTGCTGTCCAAGGCCGACGTTCTGGTCGTGATCAGCTCCGGATCCGTCGACGGCGCCCGTAGCGCGTCGGCGACCTTGGACTGGCTGGACGCCCACGGGCATCAGGACATGGTGCGCAACTCGATCGCGGTGATCAACGCGGTGCGGCCACGGTCAGGCAAGGTGGACCTGCACAAGGTGATCGACCACTTCGCCCGGCGCTGCCGGGCCGTGCGGTTGGTGCCGTTCGACCCGCATCTGGAGGCCGGCGCAGAGATCAACCTCGACCGGCTCAAGCCGCAAACCCGGGAGGCGCTGGCCGAATTGGCGGCGGTGGTGACCGACGGCTTTCCGAGCGCCAACCGGCCGGTCGTCTAGCGCTTGGTCGTATCGTCGTTGCCGCGGCCCAGCCGCCACAGGAAATCGGGGTCGTCGTCAGGGCCGATCACTCGCGTTTTCGGCCGAGCGTCACGTGCGGCGTGGGTTGCCCGCCACCCTACGTAGATGAGGCCGGCGAAGATCAGCAAGACGATGAGCAGGTAAAGCAGCGTGAACACCTCCTGGAATGAATATACGCGCGTCGTTAGGCTCAGGGCCGTGCCCGATGAGAACACCGATGAGCCGCTTGCGCGAAGAGCAGACAAAACCGATGAGCCGCTTGCGCGAAGTGGATCCGGTCCGAGCATGGTGCGCGATGTCGGGTTGTACGCCCTGGCGCGGCTGCTGCTCGCCGCCGGCCTGGCGGCGCTGATCTACGGTGTCGCGCGGGTTGCCGGCGTCGACGACTTCCCGCTCTACATCGCCGTCGCCTTCGCCATTGTGATCGCGCTGCCCCTGGGCATCTGGGCATTCACACCGCTGCGCCGGCGCGCCACCGCCGGCATCGCCGCGTTCGACGAACGCCGGCACCGTGACCGCGAGCAGCTGCGGGCGCGGCTGCGTGGCGAGACGCCACCCGAGTAGTAGGGACAATGGACCGATGACGCAGAGCAGTCTCGGATTGGGCGTGCTCGGTCCGTTGCAGATGACCGTCGACGGCGTGGCCGTGGCACTGGGGACTCCCAAGCAGCGCGCGGTGCTCGCGATGCTGGTGATCAACCGCAATCGGCCCGTGGGTATCGAGTCGTTGATCACCGCCGCCTGGGAACAGTGGCCCCCCGCCGAGGCTCGGGCCAGCCTGCATTCGTACGTGTCGAACCTGCGCCGGCTGCTGTCCAAGAACGGCATCGATCCGCGCTCGGTGTTGGTCAGCGCGCCACCGGGATATCGCCTCAACGTCGCCGAAACAGCCTGCGACATCGGCCGTTTCATCGTGGAGAAGAACGCCGGCGTGCAAGCCGCCGCTGCGGGCAAGTTCGAGGCGGCCAGTAGGCACCTGACGGCCGCGCTGGCGGAATGGCGCGGCCCGGTGCTCGACGATCTGCGCGACCTTCAGTTCGTCGACGCGTTCGCCGCCGCGCTCGTCGAGGACAAGGTGCTGGTGCACACCGCCTTGGTTGAGGCCGAAATCGCCTGTGGCCGTGCGTATGCCGTGATCGGTGAGCTGGAAGCGCTCACGGCCGAGCACACCTACCGCGAACCGCTGTGGGCGCAGCTGATCACCGCCTACTACCTCACCGAACGTCAGTCCGACGCCTTGGAGGCATACCGGCGGCTGAAGGACACCCTGGCCGAGGACCTGGGCATCGACCCCGGACCGACGTTGCAGGCGCTGCACGGGCGGATCCTGCGGCAGGAGCCGTTGGACATCAAGCAGTCCGCCAAGGCCACCGCGGCGCGGACCGTCGTCGGCATCGACCGGCGCACCGCGGTGGGCGTGGCGCATGCCCTGGCCTGCTTGCGCGACAAGTCCGGCGGCGCTCACCCGCTCACCGCGGCGGCTACCCGGATCGGCCGGCAATCCGACAACGACATCGTCCTCGATGACGCCAGCGTCAGCCGGTACCACGCCGTCATCATCGACACGGGCACCAGCTTCGTGATCACCGACATGAAGTCAGCCAACGGCGTATACATCGCCGACCAGCGCCTTCGGGGCAGCGCCACGATCAACCACGGCGACCGGATCCGCATCTGCGACTACGAGTTCACCTTCGAGATCCTTGCTCCCGGCGGGCAGGGCAAGGGCTCTCGCGAGTCGACCACCATCCCGCGCTAGCAAGGTTCCGCTGTGCTTCGGCTGCGGACCAGTTAGCGTGACAGGTAAGGCAACAGTTACACGACTGCGGGAGGTTTGAGGCGACGGATGAGCGAATCCGACTCGCGAGTGGGCACTGATTTCGGTCACTATCACTTGAGACGACTGCTCGGTAAGGGCGGGATGGGCGAGGTCTACGAGGCCGAGGACACCCGCAAGGACCGCACCGTGGCGTTGAAGGTGCTGCCGGCGACCATGTCGAATGACCCGGTGTTCCGCAAGCGGTTGCAGCGCGAGGCCCGGTCAGCGGGCCGGCTGCAGGAGCCGCATGTGGTGCCGATTCACGACTACGGCGAGATCGACGGCGCGCTGTATGTCGACATGCGGTTCATCGAGGGCACCGACCTGCGCAAGATGTTGGTCCAGTACGGGCCGTTGACGCCGGCGCGGGCGGTGGCGATCGTCCGGCAGATCGCCTCGGCGCTGGACGCGGCGCATGAGAGCGGTTTGGTGCATCGCGATGTCAAGCCGGAGAACATTCTGATCACCCGGGACGACTTCGCGTATCTGGTTGATTTCGGAATCGCCAATGCCAGCACCGACGAGAAGCTCACCGAGC
>Ga0210086_1001390_pt1 | contig 12452 bp, 10 predicted proteins | sample China_Galinas_PW_3_FD_184867 | JGI IMG/M metagenome (GOLD analysis project Ga0210086, IMG submission 184867) | Wetland microbial communities from San Francisco Bay, California, USA, that impact long-term carbon sequestration - China_Galinas_PWB_D2... | ecosystem: Environmental > Aquatic > Marine... | reverse complement strand
CGGCGGGTGGTGGCGCGGACTATCCAGCAGCAACTTTCGTATTGGACGCCTGCCAGGGTCTCCAAGGAGCGGTGGTCGCGTTGCGAGTAGTTCCAGCGCCCCAGTAGTTGCCAGCGCGGGTTGAGCAACCACAGGAACGAGAAATCGGTCTGGGCCAGTTGGTCGCGGCGAAAGCGGTAGCCGGCATTTAAGATCCGCTGTTCATCCAAGTGATATTGAAACTGGAAGTTCCCTTGATCGGTCTTGTGGGTATCGGGGTTCCACAGCACGTCGAGATTCGACGACCAGCGCTGGCTGAAATGCGTGCTCGCCTCGGCCACGAAATCCGAGGTCTGCAGGGTCTGAGTGGGGACCCCAAGGGTAACCTGGCGATCCGCCAGATAAATGATCTGGCCCAGGGAACCGCTCAGCCATTCCCGGCCGCTGTCTTCGTCTATGAGGCGGCTGGTGACGGCCACGCTGAGTTGATTGGCATCGCCGATGCGGTCGGCGCCGCTGAAGCGGTTTTCCCGGAAGAGTTGGGAAAAGCTGAAGTCGAAGGTGCTGGTGTCAAACAGGGGCAGGTTGCTCTGGTCGCGGTAGGGAACCCGTAAATAATAGAGGCGCGGTTCCAGGGTGTGCAGCAAGGTATGCTGGACGAAGTGCGTTTCCCGTTCCAGAAAAACTCCGGTATCGATGCTGTACATGGGCAGAGTGCGCGAAGGTTCGCTGGCCAGCCCCGCCGCCTGGCCGTTCAGCTGATATTGGGTGTGGTTCACGCTGATCTTGGGTGTGAAGAAATAGCCCTGGGTTTCCAGGGGCCAGGCCAGCGATGGGATGAGGTTGAGACGCGAGCCGGTGACGCTGGCCGCCCGTTCGAAGCGGTCATACTCGCCGTCGAGGCGATAGGTGGTTTCGAAAGGGTGGGAGGGTGTGGCGGTCGCAAACCCTAACTGCGGCAGGCGCTGATAGGGCCGGGAGGCCGGCTGCAGAGTGGGGTCCAGATTTTGATAGCCCTGGACGCGTACCAGAAAGCTGGAGTAGTCGCCGCTGTAATTGAGGTCCATGCGTCGTTCGACCTGGGTGGTGCTGGCGGTGGCGAGGCTGTTGCCCAGGTCCGACAAGTACCGGTAGTCCGAGACATAGCTGGCATCGATAGTGGTGTTCCAACGGCGACTGAGTTGAGTGCGGTGTTGCAATGCCAGGGTGCCGCGGTCGGCTCCGTACAATTTGTCGTTGGGCAGGTACTCCGCCTGAACTTCGCCCGCGCTATCCTCGCTGAGATAGCGGAATTCACCCTTGGCGATCATGCCGCGGCGTGTCACCAGGCGCGGGGTGATGGTGGCGTCGCGATTGGGTGCGATGTTCCAGTAGTACGGCACGCCGAGGTCGAGGCCGGTGGAGTTGGAGTAACCCAGGGTCGGGGGCAGCACGCCGCTCTTGCGCTGGTCATTGAGCGGGAAGTTGATATAGGGGAAATAGAAGAACGGCACGTCCTTGAAGCGCACCGTGACGTTATAGGCCTCGCCGATCGCCTCATCCTGGTGAAGGGTAACGGTGCGGGCCCGCAGTTCCCAGTCGACCTTGTTCGGGTCACAGGTGGTATAGGTGGCATGTTCAAGCTGGATGACGTCCTGGCTTTTACGGACAATGGCGGCGGCCTGGCCGCTGGCGTGTTGTTGCAGGTATTTGTAACGGGCGGAGTCGAACTGGCCGGTGCCGGTGTTGAGATTGAAGCGTGCCGAAGTCCCCTCGGTGATCAATCCATCGCGTTGAAAGCGGACATTGCCGGTGGCGTCCACCATGCCGCTGTGATCGTCGTAGACGGCCTTGTCGGCGTCCATGCGCTGGGAGCCGCGCTTGATCGAGACATGCCCCTTGAGGGTATAGATATCGTTAAGCTTGCCTTCGCCGTAATCGCTGCTCAAATAGGTGGGAGAGTCGGCGGGCGAGAGCGAGCCGTCGTCACTGGGCGTGATAGGCGGCGGCGGGCTCGCGCACAGGCCCCACATGGGGGCGGCGTGTTCTGCGGCGGCAACGACGGGAAGCCAAACCACGAAACTTGCGGCCAGAAGCGGGAGTAGGGTCGGCTTGCGAACAGTCACAAAATGCACTTATACCGTCGATCAAAGGCTGCTTAAAATCGCATAGAATACCCCTTCTTTCAATCTTGGGATCGGATATGGGCAAATTCAGACTCGAGATGTCGTTACCGCCGCGTGGCGGGCGCTGTCCCCATCAATATGGAGTCGTATGGTCATGAGTGAGCGTCTTGCGGAATTGCAGTACTGGTTAGCGGATGAGCTGGGTTTCGGCGACTTCACCATGGTCCCCGCATCCAGCGATGCCAGTTTTCGCCGTTATTTCCGCGTTACCAACGGCAAGACCAGTCAGATCGTCATGGATGCCCCGCCCGACAAAGAAGATTGCGGCCCGTTCATCAGCATTGCCTCCACCCTGGCCGACCTGGGTTTGAACGTACCTCTCATTCTGGAAGCGGATCTGAGGCGCGGTTTCCTGCTGATGAGCGATCTGGGCTCCGTACACTATTTGCAGGCCTTGAACGAACAAAACGTGGAGCGCCTGTACGGCGACGCCCTGCGCGCCCTGCAACTGCTGCAAACGGCTCCGGTGGAGGATGCCGGTATTCCCGACTACGATCGGGATTTGCTGTTACGCGAAATGGCGCTGTTTCGCGATTGGTATCTGGCGCGTCATCTGCAACTGGCCATGAGCGAGGCGCTCGGCGAGGTATTGGAACAGAGCTTTGCATTTCTTGCCGAAGAGGCGTTGGGTCAACCGCGAGCTTGGGTGCATCGCGATTATCACTCCCGCAACCTCATGGTCACGGAGATGAGCAATCCGGGAATCCTGGATTTTCAAGACGCGGTGATCGGGCCGGTGACCTATGATCTGGTGTCATTGCTGCGCGATTGCTATGTGCGCTGGCCGCAGGAACGGCTGATGGGCTGGGTGCGCGATTACCTCGCCATCAGCCAGGCCAAGGGCATGCTGGCCGGCGTCGACCCGCAGCAGTTTCAACGCTGGTTCGATCTTATGGGGGTGCAGCGTCATCTTAAGGCCATCGGTATCTTTGCCCGCTTGAATTATCGGGACGGCAAGCCCGGCTATTTGCCGGATATTCCGCGCACCCTGGGCTACGTGCTCGAGGTGAGTGCCCGCTATTCGGAGCTGAATCCCCTGCGGAGATTATTAGAGGAGCTGACGCCTGCTCAGGCGCCGCGGTAGCGCATGCGGGTACCGTGGATGAGGGAGAGCTGAATTTCTTCCGCGGAGAGTTCCGGCGGAAAATACGCGCCGGCGATGCGGGCGCTGTGGATGCTCGTCCCTTGCAGCTTGGCCTTGCTCAAATCCACGCCGCGCAGATCCGCCTGGCGAAAGTAGCTGCCGGAAAAATCCAGGCCGTCGGCATCGATGGCGCGCAGGTCGAGGCCGCGAAAATCGCAGTTGGTGAGGTCGCAGCTCTTGCCCTGGGCTATTTCCTGGTTGAAGACCTCGACTTTGCCTTCTCGAAGCAGGCGGTAGAGCGGTTCGGTCTTTATCTTGGGGGGCGTGCTCATGCGCGTTCCTTTCCTGCCGGATCACAATCACCAGGAGCGATAATTACTGCGCAGCGGGAGGCCTCATGCAGCATATTGGGGGGCATCCACGATTTTATATTGGAATAAAGAAAAGGAATTGGTGGAATCCATCAAGCGGGTGAGCTCGGCATAAAACACATCCGTTCCCGTATTGACGAAAATCACCGAATCCACGTCGAAAACCGCCGCCGGCGTGATCAAGGTCGTCGGATATTGGGTGGGATCGAGTTTCGGTATCAACAGGCTGCGGAAATATTCGCTGTCCTTGCCCACGCCCTTCACGCCGCGGGTGGCCACCGCCAGGGTGTCATCGGCGAGCATGCCTATACCCATGGCCAATTTTTCCTGGGCATCGGTGCGTAACCAGCGCACCACGCCTATGCTCCAATCCTCGGCGCTGGGCGCGTGTTCCGATTTAAAGGCGATGATCTCGCCGACCACCAGGCGCAGGCCGTGGCCCTTCTGGCAGGACATGGCCATGCCGCCCCGGCTTTCGTCATGGAGTTGGCAGAGGGTGTTTTCGAACGTCGGACTATTATGATCGCTACCGCGTTGCTTATTTTCATGATGAGCTTGCGTAGAATAGATCTTTACCCAGATGTCCTTGTCCTTGCCCTTGACCGGGTCAGCGGCGAATTGCGAGGTGCGGGGTTGCACGATGCCGGTGGCCAGGCGTTGGGCCTGATCTTCATTGACCCATGGCGTATCGTTTTCCCCCATCAGGCTCAGTCCGTGACCTTTGCTGCTGATTTTTCGGTTGCGCAGTGCAATCTCATTGGACTCCGGAGCGAATTCCGCACCGTGACAGGCGAAATGATGTGCGGCACTGATGCCGATGGCGATTTCGATGGGGTTCGAGCGCGGTTTGCGCTCCGAGAGACGTTCGACGCGTATGCCCCAGGCCTCGGCGAGACGTTTGTACATATTGCGTAGTTTGCGGCCCGCCAGGGTGAGTTGGCCGGAAGCGGTCTTGGCCGAGACCAAGAGTTCCTTGCCGCGCTGCTCGAGGACGGCGAGAACCCCCGTGATGTCCAGAACGCGGCCGTCCATGGGATAGATGCCCTGTTCGCTCATAGGGGCATAGGTTGGCGGTGCATCGCTGTCCAAGTCCAGGTAAAGCTGCCCCGTGGGTGTGGTCGCGGCGGCGAGCGGCAGGATGCGGCAGTTCGCGGCCCATTTGTCCAGCTCGCGGAATACCAGCAGCGATTCACCTTGCATGAGGTGATAAGGATTGGCGAGTGCGAGCATGAGGATTCGGCGATACGTGTGGTCGATGGAGCGAATGTCGGTTTGTTTGGTCTCCTGAGGAAGTCCGCTGGACAAAAAGCCTTCGTATTCCGCATAACGGTAAATCTGGTGGAGTTCCAGCCACAGGGATTTCGGCTCGGGTGAATACAGGGCGTAGGTGTCCACCAATAACCTGGCCAAATGGTGCATGGCATGTAGGGCGGCGGCTACCACCAAATTGCGATTGGCGTCGGTGATCGTGGTATCGACCGTCGCCAGCAGCACGGCCTTGTAACCATAGGCCATTTCGCCGAGGAGGCTATGGTTAAGCTCCGCAGTGGCCCGGTTCTTATCATCAAGCGGGATTGTCGCGACGGAATAGTGTTTGTGCAGGATTTCCGAGATGTCGGCGATGAGCGGCCGAAATTGCTCCAGGAGATGGAAGCGCTGATTGGCGGGCGCCGCCGCCCGATTGACCTTGTGGAGAGCCTCCAGAAGTTCCTGGCCCGTCTTTCTGGGATTTGCCATGGGCAAGGCATCCAGCCAGGCACCGAGTTTGGCGGCATTGAAATAGGCTGCAACCGCGGGATTCGGGGTTTGCTGGGGTATAGTCAGCCTCAATAAATCCATTGATTCCTGCTTCCTGCTGGTCATCGCTATCTAAACATAATATCGGTGAAATTAGTCAGTTATTAAGCATCGACGTGCTTAATTCTGGTCCGAATAATCCAGGTGATTTTGTATAGTATGGCAGTATGACGATGTCAATAATATGGGAAGTTCCCGTGTAATCCATCCATGAATTACGAAGTGCTGATTTTAGCGCTTTCGTTGCCATCTGCGCAGCTGCGCGCGTGTTTTTCCGGGAATTTCTGAGTATTCGTGTTTTAGTGTTCGGTAATTGCGCGGCTCAGCTGAGCGCGAGGCAGCTACAGTGCTCGAGAGGGGGAGGGTATTGGGTGTTTTGTACCTGTCTGAGCGCCTGATAAAGCTAAGCTCTTAGCGATGATGGGGGCATAGGTCATGAAATACGCCGCAAGAGGATTGAGCCTTGCCTGCGACAAGCCAAGCTAGGTAGCGGGTATGGCATGCTTAAGCTGTTTGGTCTGCTGCGTGGCTGCGCGGAAATCAGACGTCGATTGCTGCGCAGGGTATACCCTTAGCGTCGACGTCAAGGCGGAGAAAGAGGCTCCCGCTGCATATGAAAATTCAACTTCGATTTCCTCGCCGGTTTCGACAATAAGCGGCTGGGCCAATGGGACGATCAAATATTGGCTGAACCAATCGATGGTCCTTTGTTCTGTCAGCGAAATGCTGAGGATGTTTTTGGTTATAAATCGCAGCGCATTGAGGATGCCGCCGCAGTCTATCTTGACGTTGCCCTTCCACGCGCAGGTCTGCGGTAGGGTGTCTTGATAAGCGACCATTTGGTAGATGGCTGATGGCGCAAGCTCAAAGGTCTTGCTCTGTGCCAGCGTCGGATCTTGAAACAAGATAGTCGGGGCGTGATAGCCTTCAAAGTCGAAGGCCTGCTGTACAGGCTGTACTGCCTGGATAAAGGCCTCCGGGACAAAGATCGGGAGTGGGCCGCCAAATTTTTTGAGATACCGATCCTTAAAAGATGCGATGACGGGGATCTGTTTTTCCCGCAACATGGCGACATGGACCATTTCACATATCACCACATCCACCGGCTCCGGCGGCAGGTATTCAAATGCATCCGCGTCGATGACTTCAATTTTGTCGCCGTTGGGATTCATGGCAAGGATGTCGCGAGCCGTGGCTGCTAACTCGGGATTATGCTCCACACACCACACCTTGCCGGCCTTCTGGGCCGCATAAAACGATAACACCCCCGTGCCGCCGCCCAATTCCAGGACTTTGGCGCCCGGCTGAACCGCTACATCCAAGGCGGCCTTGAAGCCTTGCATACGCGCCGTGTCGTTGAGCATATTGTAGTGATAATGAAGCGGGATGAATTGTCCAAGTTCCAGGTCATCATTCTTGCCGGTCACTATGAATTCCTTTTTATTGCTTATTGTTGGCGACGGCGTCCGGCTGTGTAGGGAGTAATCCCCCAGCTCTCAGAGTCAGGAAACCGTCGTAAAAATTCTTTGAGGCATTACAAAGCAATATGCGAGCCAAAGTCCGTGGTTTTCCTGGGACCCCAAACCATGCAGGCGCCAAGTTATGGAGAAGACCGGCGCAAAAAACAGCTAAACCATCTCCGTTTGCTGTCGATATTCAGAGGGATTGTCGGCCTCACTAACAAGCTGGTGCCGAGAAGTCGGATTAACGGAATTAACTACAGCCCGAAGGAGTAGGCGTATGTTTGAAATGAATACCACGAAGTCAAACGCCGTAAGAGCCGAGGATTCACGCGACACGGCGTCAATTAAAAGTCCCGCCAGCCTAGCCATGATCGGCTCCAGCATCCATATCAAAGGCGATGTGAGCGGTGAAGAGAGTCTGGTGATCCAGGGTCATGTGGAAGGCACGGTGAACCTCAAGCAGAACAACCTGATCATCGGCCAGGAAGGCCAGGTCAACGCCACCATTCATGCCCAAACCATCACCATCGAAGGCACGCTGAAGGGCGATGTCTTCGGCGCGGAAAGAGTGATCGTCAAGAAGACCGGCAACATCCACGGCAATATCTCGGCGCCTCAGGTGAGCATGGAGGAGGGGGCGAAATTCAAAGGCGGCATCGACATGGACTACAAAGCTCCGACATCCCCCGCGTCACGTAACGATGCGCCGTCCGCTTCCGTAGTCAAATTCGATTCAACGTCCGGAAATGAAAAGCCGCCCTTTAAGCAAGGCGGCGACCTGAAGTAAGCAGTTCGTAAGCGCGAGTCAGTCAATTCGAAGATGTAAGGCTATCCAGTTTGAGTGGATAGCTTATGGCCGAAACTTGCCTGTAACCGACAGGTAACCTCGTGCGCACTCTCGACGTATTATTCGCTCTTCCAGTCACCACACCCTATCAAGTGCGCAAATATATCTATTCCCCTTTGGCTCCATACTCGCCACGTAAACCTCCGCAGGGTAGATTATCCCAATCTATGTAGGCGGATGGTATTACTATGCTCCGTTAGAGACTTGTGGTTAGGGCAAAAATTCATGTTAACTATGCTCTTTCCGTCTCGCAGGCAACTGTCGCAGATATCCAGTTCTTTACAGTGGGAGCAGCGATGAATTTGCTGGTTTATATCCGCGGGCGGGACCGCGCGTAAGTATTCATCCTGGTTAATACCCAGGAACGCCAGCATCTTGTGCAGTCGCAAACGTTTCACCCGATAAAGCAGCACTTCATGTGCGTGCTCTCTTTTCTTGGCCAGCAAGACCATTCTTGTGGATCGAATTACGAGTGCGCAGGACAGGGCGGTGATTAAAATCCATAGTATTCCAGTCATGATAACACCTCCGACCTTATAGCCTTTATGTGTAAAGAGTACTCCTTATAGTTAATATATCGTCCCCGATGCTGAATATATTTGTGAACGCCATCACAGTCTTAAAAATTGGTTTCTGTTACGCAAAATGATGAATATTGATTGGCGCTGCGCTAGTTCATCACCGTATTCCACAACAAAGAATACTTTTAGATGAACCGGGCCGGATTGAGCTAACCCTGTATTTTTGTGCACTTCGCTGCATTGGGCGACAAAAAATGGCTTATTAAATGTTTTTAAAATTCTTGTAGACTGGGTTGTATTAAAAGTACCAGACGAGGTGAACCATGCTGACCTTTCGGCAACTCTTCGATCCTCAATCCTCGACGTACAGCTATCTGCTGGGCGACCGCACGGCGGGGGAAGCAATCCTGATCGACCCCGTGTTCGAGCAGGCGGCGCGAGATGCGGCTCTGATTAGGGAGCTGGGCCTCCGCCTCGTCGCCACGCTTGACACCCATGCCCATGCCGACCATGTGACCGGCGCCTGGCTCCTGAAGAAGCGCCTGGGTGGAAAAATCGCCATCTCGGCTGCGAGCGGGGCCGAAGGCGCGGATATCCGGCTGGCCGACCGCGACCGGGTCAGCTTCGGCAAGCGCCATGTCACGGCGCTCGCGACACCGGGCCATACCGACGGCTGCATGACATTTGTGCTGGATAACGAGAGCATGGCCTTCACCGGCGATGCGCTCCTGATCCGCGGTTGCGGACGCACCGATTTTCAGCAGGGCAGCGCGCACAGGCTCTACCAGTCGATCAAGACGCGGATATTCACCCTGCCCGATGATTGCCTGCTCTGGCCGGGGCACGATTACCACGGGTTGACGGCGACCAGCGTGGCCGAGGAAAAGGTGCATAACCCACGCCTCGGCGGCAATATTTCCGAGGCCGATTTTGTCGGCTATATGCAGAATCTCGGCCTGCCGCATCCCAGACAGATCGATGTGGCTGTGCCCGCCAATATGGTCTGCGGCCGGCCGGCCGATGAGGCGCTGGCGACTAACGACCCGGGTTGGGCGCCGCTGACCTATACCTTCGCCGGATTCTGGGAGATCGAGCCGGCCTGGGTGGAAGAGCATGCGGCCGAGCTGCAGATCGTCGACGTGCGCGATGAGGATGAGTTCGCCGGGCCGTTAGGCCATATTGCAAACGCCCAGCTGTTGCCGCTGGGCGATCTGGAGAAACGCGCGGCAGAGCTGACGAAGGAGCGCCCCGTCGTTACCGTCTGCCGCGCGGGTGCCCGCTCGGCGCAGGCGGCAACAATCCTTAAAAAGGCGGGCTTCGCGAAGGTCGCCAACATGGCCGGGGGCATGCTGCGGTGGCGCGCCCAGAACCTGCCGGCGCAAGGCGCACGCGACTGACCCGCATTTCCTGCCAGTGATCGTCGCGAAGGCGACTAAGACGGTACACGACAAGCCCTCTTCGGCGGGGTTTGTTATTACTGAGGCCCGATCGAATGGCCGGTCATGGCCGGGTACGGAAGTAGGCGCAGTGCACCGACCTCGATTATCGAGGATTCCGCCCCTTTAATCTGATGTATAACAATGGCGTAACAATGAGCTCATCCAAACCCGTTTTAATATTACAATTGCGCCCCGAAGACGATACCTCGGACAGCGAATTCGAGGCGTTTCTGAGATACGGCCAACTGGATGAGACCGATACACGCCGTATTCGCATCGAAACCACCGGGATACCCGAACTGTCGCTGGAAGATTACGCGGCCGTTATCGTCGGCGGTAGCCCTTTCGATATCAGCACGCCACAGGGGCAGAAAAGCGCCATCCAGCTGCGGATCGAGTCCGGCTTCAGGCGCCTGTTCGATAAAATCGTCGCGCGCGATTTCCCGTTTCTCGGCGCCTGCTCCGGTTGCGGCCTGCTCGGTTCATACCTGGGCACGCCGATTTCGAACCGCTATGCCGAGCCGGTGGGCGGTGCCAGGGTGTCGCTGACGGATGACGGCAGACGCGATCCCTTGCTGGCCGGATTTCCCGAGCGGATCGATGTGCTCTGCGGTCATAAGGAAGCCTGTGACGAACTGCCGGCGGGTGCTGCTCTGCTCTTGAGCAGTGAGGCCTGCCCGGTGCAGATGTTTCGCGTCGGTGAAAACGTCTATGCGACCCAGTTCCATCCCGAGGGCGATAGCGAGGGAATTGCCTTACGCATCCAAGCCTACAAGCATCACGGTTATTTCCCGCCCGAACAGGCCGAGGCCCTGATTGACGCGGTCAACCGCCAGGATACGCCCTACGCGCGCGAGATCCTGCGCCGCTTCGTCGAACGCTATACCGCGCGATAGCTGCTATTGCTTTACGCATAGTGGGCGCCGTCGCCCCCACGAATATTATGATGCTGTTCTTTGGCGCCTTCGCCGAGAACATCGCTTATAGACGATTGATGCTGGGTGACGGTTAATCGTTTGCTGGTGTTTGGCGAGGGGGAGGCAGGAAGATTCAAGGAGTAAAGGGCTCCGAGCCCTTTAAGTTGGCACATGGCCACTTTGCGTAACTGCCTTGGCGCTGGGGAATATAAGAGGAGACGCGATTGCGATGGCTGCGAGTATGCAAATGACGATAACGACGAATAACGGAAGAGCACGATTCGAGAGCTTCATCTCAATAACCTCCAACTTAAATAAAAAAACGATAACCACTCGATGTCTGTGAATGGGCAGAACAGGTAATTGGCGGGCGCTCAGCATGCGCCGCAATTGATTGGAATGCAATGGCATGGATGAGTTGGGGTCAGTATATTGATAAGAGTGCTGCTATTGCTCGCAGGCTAGGACGCGGAGGCGATAGTTTGCTATCGATCAGAGACCGCCTTCGACCACTGCCAATGCTCAAGACCTCTCCGCCAGTTACCCCGTCAAGCACGCCAAATACCCGTCTCCTTTGGTTATATTTGTTGGAGGTCATCCCTGACATAACCCCCCCCTCTTCCAGCTCATCGGAACTAATGTCCGAAAGCATTGTCTTTTTATAAATTGGCAGTCTTTAGAAGATTTCAAGCTAAGCAAGTGAATTGCGGCGACGGTGAGTTCCTGACGTAGGACTTGGTATGCCATAAATCATGACCCAAGACCAAAAGAAGAAAAGGAAAATGCAATGCAATTGTGGAAACGAATAGCAACGCTTAGTCTGGCGGTTACAGCCGCAATTTTCAGTTTATTTTGGATCACGGCGTTCACTACGGAAGAAGTCGCGCAATTGGAGCCAGGCGAGGCAACCTTCGTCGCTGCGACACCGGTGACGCCCACCAGCTTTTCTAAAAGCTCGACCACTATGAATCGAAATATAATCACTCTACACAAGGGCGGCAATGATTGGACCTGTCTGCCGGCAATCGGCCATAGGCCAGCCAGCAAACATCCCATACCTAGGAACGCCGTTTGAATCAATTAGATGGGAGGGTGGTCCGCCGCCAGTCCAACGTCCACACATAGCGGACATTTGAGACTCTATCTTCCCGCTGGCTGGAGGCCGCCCTCGACCCACCGCCCATGCTCAAGACCTCTCCGCCAGTCACGCCATATATATGTCCCCGTTGGCTTCTTTCATATCATCTCCGGGTCACCGGCATCCTGGCGCAAGGCTTTGTTTTGTATATTCTATTGTGGGCGAGGTTAAGCCATTGCCGTACATGGCCGAAAATATAGCCAAGTCATACTTTTGTGATTCCACGCCGGACAGGATGACATGAAGGTTATTGTCGCGCCCGTTGACCTGAAAAAAGGCATGTACGTGTCCGAGCTGGACCGTCCATGGATCCAAACGCCGTTCCTATTTCAGGGCTTCCGCATTACCAACAGCGATGAAATCGAACAGCTAAGCAATCTCTGCGACTTCGTCTTTGTTGATACCGAGAAAAGCACCGTCCCGGTACCGGAACAGCGTGCCGCCAAAAACGGGGACGCAAACGGAGAAACAGAGCAGGTGACCGCCCGGATCATCAAGCTCGCCGAGCCGTACCGCAACAACTTTGAAGATGAGTATCCCATTGCCATGGGTGTTTACCAGCAGGCGCATGACATGCTTGGCACGCTGTTCAACGACGTGCGCATGGGAAGGAGTCTGGATATTGAGGGAACGCGCCGTGTGGTCAACCAGATGGTCGACAGTATCTTGAGTAATCCCGACGCGCTGGTGTTGCTCGCCTCCCTGGGCGAAAAAAATGATGCAATGGTTGC
>Ga0210086_1001389_pt1 | contig 12454 bp, 10 predicted proteins | sample China_Galinas_PW_3_FD_184867 | JGI IMG/M metagenome (GOLD analysis project Ga0210086, IMG submission 184867) | Wetland microbial communities from San Francisco Bay, California, USA, that impact long-term carbon sequestration - China_Galinas_PWB_D2... | ecosystem: Environmental > Aquatic > Marine... | reverse complement strand
AGTATCTCGTAGAAACCGTATGCTTTGTAGTAGCCACAGGTCCAAAAATGCGGTATGCTGCATGGAATTCCCTCGCGGTGTAAATGTCCAAGAATTCTAAACTCGCGTTGAGCCCTAAACGTCAATATTTTTGCACGTATGAAATTGGCAAGGCCCCTGTGACGATACATTTTTAGGACAAACGGACCAGCATTATCCAATTGCTCAGACCAAATAAGGCATTTTGCTTCCGCTTTAATGGTATTGTCACGATCGATTTTATATGGCCAAACCAAAGATCCTGCTTTTTCCGGCTGCCTGCCCGACGTTTGCATGATATCCTGTCTAATTATTTCCGGTTAAGTTGGCCAATTATTTCCCCCTCAAGGAAATAAATTGAGCACGATACTGATAGCATACCGGACATTTTTTGACCAGCCTACCCGACAAAATCGTCTAAATATCAACTCAATATAAAACATCATGGTTTGCTTTAAACTGATGCGTTGTTTCGATATTCTGCGGACGGATTAATTGTCTTTCGATTTCGCACCGCGCAGGGTATGTCGTTTTTGAGCGGACAGCACGGCTTTGCGCATGCGCACGGATCGAGGCGTGACCTCCACCAGTTCGTCTTCGCGGATAAAGCTGATGGCCTGTTCCAGGGTGTGCGGTTTGATGGGTGACAGGATGACGTTATCGTCTTTGCCGGCGGCCCGCATGTTGGACAGTTTTTTTTCCTTGCTGGGATTGACGTCGATATCCTGCCCGCGATTGTGTTCGCCGACGATCATGCCCTCGTAGAATGGCTCGCCGGGCACCACAAAAAGCCGTCCACGGGGTTCCAGGTTGAATAAGGCATAGGCCACAGCCTTGCTGCTGCGGTCGGCCACGATGGAGCCGGTATACCGGCTGGGGCACTCCCCCCGGAATTGACCGTAACCGTCGAACAGGGAATGCATGATACCGGTGCCCCGGGTGTCGGTCAAAAACTCATCGCGGTATCCGATCAGCGTGCGGGCCGGCACCGAAAACTCGATGCGCACCCGGCCCTTGCCGTTATTGATCAAATCGGTCATTTTGCCCTTACGCAGTGCAAGTTTTTCGGTCACCACACCTAAAAAGCGTTCTTCGCAATCGACCAGCAGCCGCTCCATGGGCTCGCGCTTTTCACCGTTTTCATAACGAAAAATCACCTGAGGCCTTCCAACACAAAACTCGTATCCTTCCCGGCGCATGGTCTCTATCAGGATGGCCAGCTGAAACTCCCCCCGGCCCTTGACAAGGGTGCTGTCCCGGTCTTCAGTGTCGGCCACTTCGATGGCGACATTAACCAGGGTCTCTTTTAACAGGCGCTCCCGAATGCGGCTGAACTGAATGTATTTTCCCTCCCGACCCCCAAACGGCGAGTTGTTGAAGGAAAACTTAATGGACACCGTCGGTTCATCCACACTGATGCGAGGCAGTGCCAGCGGTGCCTGCTGGTTGCAGATTGTATCGCCGATTTTGACATCGTCAATTCCGGCCAGCACCACGATATCACCCGTCTGAACCTCGTCGACATCCTTTAACTGCATGCCTTCGTACACCTGAAGTTTCGAAACTTTAAGCGGTCGGCTTCGGCCCTGTTCGCCCAGGCAGGCCAGGTTGTCGTTGGACCGGGCCGTGCCGTTAAAAATTTTTCCGACAGCCAGCCGTCCCAGGTAATCCGAATAGCCCAGGTCCGATACCAGCATCTGAAACGGTGCGCTGCGATCATAAGACGGGCCGGGGATCTTATCAAGGATCGTTTCAAAAAGCACCTGGAGGTCCTGACCCCGCTCCTCCAGAGTTTTAGCGGCAATACCATCCCGGCCGACGGCATAAAGCAGGGGAAATTCAAGTTGCTCCTCGGTGGCATTCATATCGATCAACAGGTCGTAGATCTCATCCAGGACTTCGTCGGGCCTGGCGTCGCGCCGGTCTATTTTATTGATGACCACGATAATCTTGAGGCCGGCTTCCAGGGCCTTTTTCAGCACGAACCGGGTTTGGGGCAACGGCCCTTCCGAGGCATCCACCAGCAGAATTGCGCCATCCGCCATGGACAGGGCCCGCTCCACTTCGCCGCCGAAATCCGCATGGCCGGGCGTATCGATAATATTGATCCGAACGCCATGCCACAGGACCGAGCAGTTTTTGGCTGCAATGGTGATACCGCGCTCTTTTTCCAGGTCCAGGGTGTCCATCAGTCGTTCGTCAACCTCCTGGTCGGCCCTGAACAGGCCGCTTTGGCGGAACATGGCGTCCACCAAAGTGGTCTTGCCGTGGTCAACGTGGGCAATAATGGCAATGTTGCGCAGACTGTCGTTGGTCAGTACATCGGTCATGATCAGCTCTTTTCCTATGGGTTCTTTTCCGGTCAGGCCGGAATGAGCAATATAACCATCGACGCTGCAAATACAAGGGATACCGGAATCAGGATCGCTGCAAAAATTTCATATTGCAAAATAAGCTGTCATGCTTGTTCGCCGCCATATTTGATGTTATATGTTACCTGTATCAGGGGTTTCCAATATGATACCTGAATTTTTCCAGCAAACCCGCATGGCAGAACCTATCGATCTACCGACTTAGGCCTTGCTGTTAAGAATACGTGCAAAATTCAGGAAATTTAGGGGCTATTTTCTTCGGAGCCAATCAATGCCGCAAGATTCTCGCGAACGGTTAATCGTCTTCACACGCTATCCGGAACCCGGAACGACCAAAACCCGCATGATACCGGAGCTGGGGGCAGCGGGTGCCGCCGAACTCCAGCGTCAAATGACCGAGCATATCATTTCAAGGGTCAACCAGCTTTGCGGAATACACCCATTAGCGGTCGAAATCCGCCATGAGGGCGGTACCCGAAAACAAATGCGGAAATGGCTGGGGACCGGGTTTGCTTATCGACCCCAGGGCAGTGGGGACATCGGTCTTCGGATGGGCAGGGCCTTTCTGGACGCCTTTGAGCAGGGGTGCGAAACCGTGGTGATTATCGGATCCGATATCCCGGATATCACTACCAAAATCATGCAAAAAGCCTTCATGGTGCTTATTGATCATGATCTGGCGCTGGGGCCGGCCGGTGATGGGGGCTATTATCTAATTGGGGTGCACCGGCGGGCATTCAGGCATTGGAATCCACGATTGTTTACGGATATCGACTGGGGGACGGAAAACGTATTGCCTCAGACGCTGGCCATCGCCGTCGGATTAGGGCTAAATTACAGTCTCCTGGATCCGCTCAATGATGTAGATCGGCCAGAAGATCTTGGCGTGTGGTATCAAGCCGCCGGCGTGCCACCACCACCAACCGGATCAAAACTCATATCCGTTATTATACCGGCCTTGAACGAAGCCCAAACGATTGGACCAACAATTGCCAGACTCAAAAAAAGCAGGCAAACGGAAATCATTGTAGTTGACGGGGGCAGTCGGGACGAAACCCCAGCAATTGCAAGATCATTTGGCGCCAGTGTCCTGACATCAGCACCCGGCAAGGCAATCCAAATGAACGCCGGTGCTGCTGAAGCAACCGGAGAGGTGCTCCTGTTCCTGCATGCCGATACACGTCTGCCGGATAAATTTGAGAATTGCGTGCTGGCCGCCGTGGCGCGCAACGGAAGTTGTGCCGGCGCCTTTTCACTGGGTATCGATTCGGACGCAGTCGCTTTGCGCTTTATCGAGCGCATCGCCAATTGGCGCTCACGCTTATTTCAGATGCCTTACGGTGATCAGGCGCTGTTTGTCTCCCGCCAACTTTTTCATGAAATCGGAGGATATCCGGATTATCCGATTATGGAAGACTTCGAATTCGTCCGTCGGCTGAAACAAAAGGGCAAAATTACCATTTTGCCGGAATCCGTGCAAACTTCACCCCGCCGATGGTCAAATTTCGGTATATTAAAAACCTGGCTGCTTAATCAATTGATTGTCGTCGCCTATTTCCTCGGCATCTCTCCTAAACGCCTTTCCCGATGGTATCGTCGTAACAAAGGGAAGTCCTAAATTAATCCACCCTAAAAATAACAAATATGAAAATTTAAACTGTTTTTGAAAAAAGAAGCAGCTTGTCAGACCGATGCGTAGGCGTCTTAATTTTTTAATGCTGCGCATACTTTTTATAAATTCATTTTTCAGGGCGGAGAAATTACAGCTAAAGTTTTCCCGAGAATTCCCGATAACCAATAAGTTCGGAAATTTTATAATTATCAATTGGCTTGATCTACCATATACGTTTTCGGAAGAATTTTCAAATTATTTTATATATTTATCGCGATTACAAATTTCTTCGAAAACAACAGGCGCCGAAGATCTTTATTAATCCATAAAAAAGAAAAAGCGGTTTCGTTGCTTTTATATTGAAGCCGCTTTTAATTATTCTTATCGATATATGAATACACAAAATCCCCACAAGATCCTGTTTGAGCGACCCAACCTCGAAGAATTAACCCGACACTATACGGTGGTCGATCCGCATTTTCATACGCACTACTCGGATGGATACAATTCAGTTGCTGCCATTGTCAAGAGAGCCCGGGAGTTGAACATCGGCATCGCCATCACCGATCATAATGATATCAGGGGCGCAATTGAGCTTGACCGATACAAAAACCTTCTGAGCATACCGGGCATTGAAATTACTTCAAAAGAAGGAACCCATGTCCTGGTATATTTTTATGACGTTAACGGCATGAAATCATTTTATAAAAATGATCTGCAGCCCAACATGGGCCACGATATCATGAGCTCAACTTCCTTGGAAATGGAAGCGATCATTGAGCGGGCCCGGGCCTTTGATTCGGTGGTGGTTTTCCCCCATCCGCACAGCGCCACCTTTACCGGCATTCACAATTCTTACTTTTCGGAAGAAAGGCTGGAACGCCTATTTAAAATGGTTGATGGCATCGAGGTTATTAATGCCGAAAATCTTAACAAATGGAATCTGCGCAGCGCCTTGCTGGGTTTCAATCTGGATATTGGAATAACCGGCGGCAGTGATGGACACCGCCTGGCCCAGATGGGCAAAGCGGTGAGTTATGCCGCCTGCAAAAACGATCGACAGGCCTTTTTGGATGCCATCAAAAATAAGCAGACCAGAGTGGTTGGCAAGGAAATTGATCTCATCCGGAAAGTAACCTCCAACGGGGTCAAATTGCGTACCAATATTAAAAACTACCCGGACCTGGTGGAAAAAAATCTCAAATACAGCTACACCGTTATCAATTCCAAATCAAAGATATTCACGGACAGCGTCCGGCGCAGTTTAAATGGAAGGTTTAAGGAAAGACGGAAGAAATTCCCGGCGCTGTGACAATTTAACCAAAGCTGAAGACGCACAAAGACCTGAAAAATTTTAGGCATCATCTGGGTCCGCCCGATCCAGAAATTCCGTGCCTCCGCACTCAGGACAAGACCGGCGAGATGCTTCCCCGCACTTATCGGCCGTTGCCTCAACCTCGGCAATCATTCCCCGCCACCCGCAGTCAATGCATTCTAATTCCCATTCGCCCATACGACCTCGCTCTAATTGACAACAATTTGAACCGTTCAGTTTAGGTCTATATCACTGTGGGGGGCATGACTGAAGGCAAGAACCTTTTCAACCTTTACCAGCAGTTTTCTTTCCACCTGGGGCATGGGCGACCTTGATTCAGTTTCTGCGGAATAACCGTTCATCATTGCCTGTTCCTCAATTTTTTCCACTTCGCCAACAATTTGGTATCCCTGGTCTGGAGTCGGATCCCAAACGACCAGTGCAATGCGATGATTGTCGCCAAGATTGGCAACGGTTCCCGGGCAAAACCAGGCCGAGACGGCCACATGGTCATCCGATACTTTACTGAACTGCGCCGCAGCGGCAACATGGGGCATACCGGCCGAATCAGCCGTGGCTACAAAAACATGCCCCAGCTTCTCCGCCAAATCAATCGCATAATCAAGATTATTCATAATGAAAATTAGGTTAGTTGACCGGACGCTCTAAACTGATCCAAACTCCGCTTCTCAATCAAAACGGCCCGGTTTTCCCGCACCGCTCGAATCTGGTCGAATTCGATCATCTGGTAAATTACCTTGCGGCCGACGCCTATATATTTGGCGGCTTCGCCAACCGTCATCATCGGAAAGTGTATATAATTATCTTCTTTCATTTATTTTTGTTTAACCTTTCTAAAATAATTGGTTCAAGGTTCAGGGTTCAAAGGTTTCAACCGCTTCATACTTCAAAACTTATCAGATCCAGTATCACAATAAACTAAATAGAACGTTGAGTGAAACGGTTAAGACAGACGATGAAACCGGAATTTTATCGGTATAAGCATGTTGAAGACTTTTTAACCTCGAATGCAGAATCTGATACGTCTGATCATTTAAATCTAAGTCATAATTCGAGTATGACAAGACACTAAACTGCTTTTAGACTTTGAGTATGAGAAATGGCAATATACAGTTTTACACGGCGGATTATTTACGAAAATGCATCATGTAATTGACGTGGGTATTGCCGCCCATCGAATATCGTCTTAGAAAGGGATTATAATGCAGTCCGGTCAGATCCTGTCGGGTCAACCCGGCCTGGCCTGCCCAGTCGTCGAGTTCGGTCGGCTTGACAAACTTGCGGTAGGTGTGCGTCCCCCGCCGCACCATCCGCAGCAGGTATTCGGCGCCGATGATGGCGAACAAAAAGGATTTGAGGTTGCGGTTTAAGGTGGCAAAAATAACGTCACCGCCGGGTTTGACCAGCCGCTGACAAGCCGAAACCACTGAAGCCGGATCGGGAACATGTTCCAGCAGTTCCAGACAGGTGACCAGATCGAACCGGTCGGGGTGCTCCGCTGAAAATGCCTCGGCAGTGGCTAATCGATAATCTACATGTAAGCCGGATTCCTTCAGGTGCATTTTTGCCACCGCCAGCGGCGCCGGACTGGCATCGATTCCGGTAACCACCGCACCCAGTGCTGCCATGGCTTCGGATAGAATTCCACCACCGCATCCCACATCCAGCAGATTTTTGCCGGCCAACGACGCGCGGGTATTGATATAGTCGGCCCGCAGCACATTGATGTCGTGCAGCGGCTTTTGAACGCCATTTTTATCCCACCAGATCGGAGCCATGGCCTCGAATTTGGCAATTTCAGCCGCATCGATGTTGGCATCGCTTGTAGCAGTAAACTCATTTTTCATATTTTAAGCTCCCAGCATCTGCAAAGGTTAACCATGAAAATAAAAAGTACAATTCAGTGATTGCATCGTCAAGACCATAAGCGCTTAAAATATATTGACAGCCGCTCCATTTTTTGAAACGTTCCATTTGCCGAAGTATTGAAGTCGTTCCTACAATTGATATTGTCTCAGAGAGTATGTTTAATTTTTTTAGCCTGACAATTTCTTTTTTCTTCCTTTTGTTTATAAGTGCGTTAGAGGGAGTTTTCTTTTCGATGGGACTTGACGTATTTCCGACAAGCGGCTGGCTGAACCTTGCCTGTGGTGTCGACGCCCAAATGCAAAAATTCAAGCCTCTGAACTTTTGAACCCTGAACCTCTGAACCCTTTCAGAAGATCTGTGACCATCTGTGTCCGAACAATATTAAAACAGGAGCATAAAAATGAATCTGGCCAAATTTCCACGCAGACGCTACACCGCGGGGCAAACCCCGATCGAAAAACTCTCCAAACTGTCCGATGCCCTTGGCGGACCGACAATTTACATGAAGCGCGACGATTTGCTCGGGCTGGCCGGCGGCGGCAACAAAACCCGAAAACTGGAATTTCTGGTGGCCGATGCCCTGGCCCGGGGCGCCGACACGCTGATCACCTGTGGCGCGGTGCAATCCAATCATTGTCGACTGACCCTGGCCGCGGCGGTAAAAGAAGGATTGAAATGCCGGCTGGTTTTAGAAGAGCGGGTTGCTGACAGCTACAACCCGCAAGCCGCCGGCAATAATTTTCTGTTTAAATTGCTGGGAGTTGAAGCAATCAAAGTGGTCCCCGGCGGCGCCGACATGATGCGTGAAATGCAGCAGGTCGCCGAAGCGGTGGCCTCGGAAGGGCGCAAGGCTTATATCATCCCGGGCGGCGGCTCCAATCCGATTGGTGCCACCGGCTATGTGGCCTGTGCGGAGGAAATTTTAAACCAGATGTTTGAGACGGGTCTTAAAATTGACCGGGTGGTCTGCGCCAGCGGCAGCACCGGAACCCACGCCGGTTTGATTACCGGATTTATCGGCAACAACAGCAACATTCCGGTTGTCGGCATCAATGTCAGCCGCCCAAAAGATGTCCAGGAAAAAATGGTCTATGATCTGGTCAAGCAAACGGCGGCACATGTCGGCATCAATTCCGCGATCCCTGGGGACGCTGTTCTGTGCTTTGGCGATTACGTCGGGCCGGGTTATTCCCTGCCGACCCCGCAGATGGCGGAAGCGGTGCGAATGCTGGCCAGGCTGGAGGGAATTCTGATGGACCCGGTTTACACGGGCAAAGCAATGGCCGGTCTTATTGATCTCATCCGCAAAGGCTTCTTCAGCAAGGAAGAAAACGTAATGTTTGTCCACACCGGCGGCTCGCCGGCCTTGTATGTGTATATGGAAGAAATACTGAAATAAGCGATTATTGGGAATTCTAATTTCCGGATAAGTCCCACTGTGGTCGATATCATTGGCTGCTTGGAAAGCATGGAGCATGGGGCAAAGGGCATAGGGTAGGAAGAATGAAAATCGAGGAATTAAAAACACCGGCATTTTTAATTGACCTTCCCAGGTTAAAAGCCAACGTTCAAATGATGAAAGCGCGGGCGCAGAAGAATTCGGTAACCCTCCGGCCGCACGTCAAAACTCACAAAACGGTTGAAATCGCCAAAATGCAGACATCGGCTGAGGCACCCGGTATCACCGTATCGACCCTGGCCGAAGCCCGTTTTTATCAAAAAGCCGGATTTAATGACATCACCTACGCCTTTCCCATTACGGCCAACAAGTTGAGCGAAGCGGCCGGTCTTAACGCCGACCTTCAAGTTTTCAACATCCTGCTGGATCAGCCGCAAACCCAGTCGGCGGTTGAAGCCTACGGCCGGCAGCACGGTATCAAGTTTAATGTTTTTTTAAAAGTAGACTGCGGGTATCATCGGGCCGGCGTTGATCCGTCAAAGCCCGAAAGTGTTCAGTTCGCCCACCGGCTGGCGGCTTCCGGTTTCATCGTATTCAAAGGAATCTTAACCCACGCCGGCCATTCATATCACTGCAGCAATCCTGCTGAAATCGTTGCGGTTGCCAAACAGGAACGCGACCTCATGGCTCAATTTGCCGACCGCTTGCAGGAAAACGGAATTGCATGTGAATCCATCAGTGTCGGTTCAACCCCCACTGCCATGCATGCGCCCGACTGGCAAGGAGTCACGGAAATTCGCCCGGGCAACTATGTCTTTTTTGACAAGTTTCAGGCTGATATTGGATCCTGCCGCCGGCAGGAAGTCGCGGCCACGGTTCTGACCACCGTAGTAGCCCATTACCCGGCCCACAACCAGATGCTGATTGATGCCGGTGCCCTGGCGCTTTCCAAGGATTTAGGCGCAGATCATCTGGGCCGTGAAATTGTATTCGGGACCGTACGGAATCATCCCCAACTGAGGATTTTCAGTATCTCCCAGGAACACGGTCTGATTACCGCCAACGACCCGCTGGCATTTGAAAAGCATCCTGTCGGAAGCCTGCTGCGGATCATCCCCAACCATTCCTGCCTGACTGCCGCCCTGTTTCCAAAATACCACGTCGTTGACGAAGATCAGGTCGTCGACGAATGGACACCGATGCGAGGATGGTAGGTGTATATTAAGCGAGTCGTCCCCTTCAGGTTTGAAGTGCACCCAGGCATTTGTCAAAGAGACCGACCCTGCGGTGCAGCGGTGGAGCTTGGTTCTTTTTGCCCTTGACTCGCATCCCTGCAGCGTGTTATGCCTCGGCCTTCGATGAAGCTTAAGCCATGGCCGAAGATGGAGCCGATGTCGTCGTCGCCCATTTGTCCGTCACCCCCCTAAGGGTCCATCGGGATGACCGCCGCAACGATCCTGAAAGAAGCTCCGGGCTAGGCGACGCCGCCAAAAAGTGCCAATTCCGATGTGGTCACGTTCTGCCATCCCGGCCCCATCCCCATGCCCGAAGATGCCCAGCACATCAACGGATTTTGCGGGGCCTCCAGCATTGAGCGACTGCACACCGGAATTTGCCTTTAATGAATAGATAGGGATTCGATGTCGCTCCTCGTCACTATGTCATTGCTAAACGGTTTGACACTGGCAGCACTGCTGTTCATCACCGCCAGCGGGCTGACGCTGTCTTTTAGCCTGATGCGTGTTGTCAACCTGACCCATGGTGCATTTTATATGGCCGGCGGCTTCATCGGCGTGTCCGTGATCAAGGCCACCGGCAGCTGGCTTTTGGCCCTGTTGGCGGGCGGCGGTGTTATGGCACTGGAAGAGAAGTTCCTGCTGCGACGGGCCCGCGGCAATGACCTGATAGAGACCCTGATCTCGCTGTCGGTGGCTATCATCATCGGTGACCTGGTTCTGGTCATCTGGGGTGGCTACCCCAAAACCATTGAAATCCCTGCGATGCTGAGCGGCATCTGGACCCTGCCGGTGATCGATATGGTCTACCCCGTATTCCGGATTTTTACGTTGGGTTTGGCCATTTTGATAATCGTTGGCCTGTGGCTTTTCCTCAAGAAAACCAACCTTGGAATCACCATCCGGGCCGGTGTCGATAATTTCGAAATGGTGTCTGCCTTAGGGATCAATGTCCGTCGGCTGTTTACAATCGTCTTTTGCCTTTCCGGCTTTTTGGCCGGTGTTTCCGGCGTTGTGGGCGGAACGTTTATGATGCTGGTGGTGGGCGAAGACTGGCGCATTCTGACCCTAACGCTGATCGTGATCATCATCGGCGGTATGGGCAGTTTAGGGGGCACCATCGCCGGTGCACTGATAACCGGTTTGGTCTATAGTTTCGCTACAGCCTATATTCCTGAATTTTCGTTGTTCATACTGTTTTTGCCCGTGGCCGTTATCCTTTCTATCAGGCCCCACGGACTGTTTGGTGCAAAGGCATAATCCAATGCGATTCTCCCGCATACCTAAAACAGTCGTAGTGCTGTCGTCCCTGGCGATATTGGTCGTGGTGCCGTGGATCGCTTCGGATTATTTCGTCATGATGTGTATCCGCGTCATGTATTTCGGAATGCTGACCCTGAGCCTGTGCTTTCTGGCAGGTGAATTGGGGGTTGTTTCGTTGATGCAGGCTTCGTTTTTCGGTATTTCGGGGTACTTCATCGCCATCTTGCAGACCCGCTACCAGCTCCCATTTCCGATTCCCCCCTTGGTCGGCATCGGGATGGCGGTCTTGTTTGCCGCTTTGGCAGGGCTGCTGGTGATACGCGCGCGGGGCATATATTTTTTGATGCTCACCCTTGTGCTCGGTCAGCTCGTCTGGGCGCTGGCGAGTCAATGGGCATCGGTCACCCGAGGTGATTCGGGCATTACCGACATATTTGCGCCGGCCATATTCGGGATCTCAACCGAAAAGTCAAAGGGTGCGTTCTATCTGTTTGAGCTGTTTTTCTTTTGTGGTGTGATTTACTTTCTGGCGGCATTGAAACGTTCCCCATTCGGGCTGATGCTGCGCGGCATTCGCGATAGCGAGAGCCGGATGGCGATGCTGGGTTACCCGGTTTCGCTTCTGCGCTATATGGCGTTTATTTTTGCCGCGTTCGTGGCCTCCATGGGAGGCGTTTTCTTTGCCTACTTTACCGGTCTGATCAATCCCCACGCTGTTTCGTTAACCGCCAACGTCGAATCCCTGCTTTCGGGAATTTTGGGCGGTATTCAGACCTTGTTCGGGGCCATCTTGGGGACCGCAATTCTAAAAATTCTGGATGTGGTTCTGAGCGGTATCACCCAGCGATATTTGCTGATTATGGGTATCTTGTTTTTGATTACAATTATGTTCGCGCCCCAAGGGGCTGCCGGGGCTTTGAAGCGCCTGTGGGATCATGTTGCATTGCGAACTCTGGGAAGCCGGGCGCCCGTTAGGGGTGCCGGCGACAAAACCATTAATGAGGACACCAAATAGGAAAGGAAAAGAAAAATGAAAAGAAAAAATTGGGTTATCGCAATTACTGTCGTTATCTTTTTTATCGGTGCCATAACGGGCAATGCGCTGGCATTGGACGAAATCCGCATCGGTACCATTGGCCCGACCACCGGTTGGGCAACCATTTTCGGCCAGGGCTGTCTCAATGGCATCAAATTGGCTCTTAGCGAATACAATAACGAATTCAATGGTGTCCCGATCAAGGTCTTTAGCGAGGATACCAAGGCCGATGTGGAAGTCATGCGGACCAAATTGGACTCTCTCAAGAATCGCGACAAAGTCCATTTGATCATCGGGCCTTCGTTGGGGCATGA
>Ga0210086_1001387_pt1 | contig 12482 bp, 13 predicted proteins | sample China_Galinas_PW_3_FD_184867 | JGI IMG/M metagenome (GOLD analysis project Ga0210086, IMG submission 184867) | Wetland microbial communities from San Francisco Bay, California, USA, that impact long-term carbon sequestration - China_Galinas_PWB_D2... | ecosystem: Environmental > Aquatic > Marine... | reverse complement strand
CGCGGTCTCGCCGACGAGGACGAACTGAAGAAGATCGAGAAGGCGGTGCGGGACACGGTTACCGAGGCAGCGGAATTCGCCCAGGCCGCGGCCGAACCGGACCCGGCCGAGCTCTGGACCGACGTCTATCGCTGAGCCGCGAGGATTGCCGGCGGTGATGCCTCGCCTCTATCATTTGCGCAGCCCCGACGCCGATCAGCCGGACCGGGCTCTCGGCGCCCGCATTGTCAGATAAGGAACCTCCAACCCATGCCGATCGACGTTCTGATGCCGGCGCTTTCGCCGACCATGGAGGAGGGCACGCTCGCCAAATGGCTGAAGAAGGAAGGCGATCCCGTCGCGCCCGGTGACGTCATCGCCGAGATCGAAACCGACAAGGCGACAATGGAGGTCGAAGCGATCGACGAGGGCACCATCGCCCGCATTCTCGTTCCGGAGGGGACGGAAAACGTCAAGGTCAATACACCGATTGCCGTGCTCGGGCTCGATGGCGAAGTGGTCGGCGAAGGCGAAGCCGCCGCACCGGCCGCGCAGACGGCGGCTGAGGCAGCGCCGGAACCCGAGAAGGAACCAGCCGAGGCGCCCGAGACGCTGCCGGCCCAGCCAAAGGAAGCAATCGCCGCCGACCCCGACATTCCGGCCGGTACCGAGATGGTGACGATGACGGTGCGCGAGGCGCTGCGCGATGCCATGACCGAGGAAATGCGGCGCGACCCCGACGTGTTCGTGATGGGCGAGGAAGTCGCCGAGTACCAGGGCGCCTACAAGGTGACGCAGGGGCTGCTCGACGAGTTCGGCGCCGAGCGGGTGGTCGATACGCCGATCACCGAGCATGGCTTCGCCGGCCTTGGCGTCGGCGCCGCGCTGGCCGGCCTCCGGCCGATCGTCGAGTTCATGACCTGGAACTTTGCCATGCAGGCGATGGACCAGATCGTCAATTCAGCCGGCAAGACGCTCTACATGTCCGGCGGCCAGATGGGCTGCTCCATCGTCTTCCGCGGGCCGAACGGCGCCGCCGCCCGTGTCGCCGCCCAGCACAGCCAGGACTATGCGGGCTGGTACAGCCAAGTGCCCGGGCTCAAGGTGGTCCAGCCGCATACGGCCGCCGACGCCAAGGGGCTGCTCAAGGCGGCGATCCGCGACGACAACCCGGTCATTTTTCTCGAGAACGAAATCCTCTACGGCCAGTCCTTCGAGGTGCCGAAGCTCGACGACTACGTCTTACCGATCGGCAAGGCGAAGATCGCCCGCCCCGGCTCGGACGTGACCATCGTCTCCTTCGGCATCGGCATGACCTATGCCCTCAAGGCGGCGGCCGAACTGGAAGGCGAGGGGATCGACGCCGAAGTGATCGACCTCAGGACGCTCCGGCCGATGGACATGGAGACGGTGCTGGAGTCGATCAAGAAGACCAACCGCTGCGTCACCGTCGAAGAGGGGTGGCCGGTTTCGTCGATCGGCAGCTATGTTGCCTCCGAGATCACCATGCAGGCCTTCGACTGGCTGGACGCGCCGGTCACCAAGATCACCGGCAAGGACGTGCCGATGCCTTACGCCGCCAACCTCGAGAAGCTGGCGCTGCCCTCCGTTGCTGATGTCGTCGGCGCGGTGAAGGCGGTGAGCTACCGCGCCTAGCCTTGATCGCCCCGCGTAGAAAGGTCGAGCACCAGACCGGAGTTTCCGAAGTCCATGGCCGAGCCTGCGAAGAAGAATGCGACCTACGCCGACCTCGAGGCGGTGCCGCCGCACTTGGTCGCCGAGATCATCGACGGAGAGCTGGTGACGCATCCGCGCCCGTCGCCGCGGCACGCCGCCGCGACGAACTCACTCGCGGATGAGCTGACCGGCCCGTTCCAGAAGCGTCGCGGCGGACCGGGCGGCTGGGTGTTCTTCGATGAGCCGGAACTTCATCTTGGACCGGAGATCGTCGTGCCAGACCTTGCGGCGTGGCGACGCGAGCGGCTGACGGCCTATCCGGATTCGTCGTATTTCGAATTGGCCCCCGACTGGATCTGCGAGGTGCTGTCGGCCTCGACCGAGCGACGAGACCGAGGCAATAAGCGCCGGATCTACGCCGAAGCGGGTGTCGGCCATCTCTGGCTCCTCGATCCGCGGTTCCAGCTGCTGGAGGCATTCACGCTTACGAACGGCCATTGGCTGCTTGTCGGGACCTGGAGTTCCGACGACGTCGTCAGCGCATCTCCGTTCGAGGCGATATCCATTTCGCTCGCCGATCTGTGGCCGCTCGACCGGCCGCTGGGGTTCGGAGAGGACCCGCAGCCCCTGTTCTCGGGAGACCGCTAGATGCCGATCAACATCCTGATGCCCGCGCTGTCGCCGACCATGGAAGTCGGCAACCTGGCCAAATGGCTGAAAAAAGAGGGCGATACGGTGGCGCCCGGCGATGTGATCGCCGAGATCGAGACCGACAAGGCGACCATGGAGGTCGAGGCGATCGACGAGGGGACGCTCGGCAAGATCCTGGTGGCGGAAGGCGCCCAGGACGTGCCGGTCAACCAGCCGATCGCGGTGCTTCTGGAGGAGGGCGAGGACGCCAGCGCCATCCAGGAACAGGCGGCGCCTGAACCGGGATCGCCGCAGGCCGAAGCGCCGCGCGAGGCCGAGGAAAAGAAGGCCGAGGCCAAGGCCAAGCCGGAGCAGCCGGCCGCGCCGCAACCGAAGCCGGCTGCAGAGAAGAAGGCCGAGCCGACCCCGGCACCCGCTCCGGCGAAGCCGGCCAAAGGGAACGGCAGCGGCGACCGCATCTTCGCCTCGCCGCTCGCCCGCCGTCTCGCCCGCGAAGGCGGCATCGATCTCGGCCAATTGAAGGGGTCGGGCCCGCACGGCCGCGTGGTGCTGGCCGATATCGAAGCGGTCAAATCCGGCAAGGCGCCGATGGTAGCGCCGGCACCGGCTCCGGCGGCACCGGCCGTGGCGCCGAGCATGACCGACGCACAGGTGATGAAGCTCTTCGAGGAGGGCTCCTACGACGTCGTTCCACACGACAATGTTCGGAAGATCATCGCCCGGCGGCTGGTCGAAGCCAAGGCTACGATCCCGCATTTCTACCTGACCGTCGATGCGGAGATCGACGAGCTCCTCAAGCTCCGCGCCGAGATCAATGCCGCGGCGCCGATTGGCGACGACGACAAGCCCGCGTGGAAGGTCTCGGTCAACGACATGGTGATCAAGGCGTTGGCGATCGCGCTGCAGCGCGTGCCGGACGCCAATGTCACCTGGACGGAGGGCGGCATGCTCCGCCACAAGCGCTCCGACGTCGGCGTCGCCGTTTCTATCCCCGGCGGGCTGATCACCCCTGTGGTGCGAAACGCCGAAGCGAAGCGCTTGTCCGACATCTCCAATGAAATGAAGGACCTGGCGGCGCGGGCCCGCACCCGCAAGCTGGCGCCGGAAGAGTATCAGGGCGGCACCACCGCGGTCTCCAATCTCGGGATGTTCGGCGTCAAGGACTTCGCCGCGGTGATCAATCCGCCGCATGCGACGATCCTCGCGGTCGGCGCCGGCATCGAGACGCCGGTGGTCCGCGACGGCAAAATCGAGATCCGCACCATCATGGCCGCGACGCTGTCGACCGACCACCGGGCGGTGGACGGTGCGCTCGGGGCGAAGCTTCTCAACGCCTTCAAGATGCTGATCGAGAAGCCGGCGGGCATGCTGGTGTGACGCCCGCGCCAAGGCCTCTTCGCATCCAATGAGCACACCGACGATCCGTCCCGCCGGGCTCCGCGACGCCACCCACCTCGCGGCGCTGGTCGATATCGCCGGGGAGGGGTTTGCTTCCCATTTCTGGAGCCAGATGACCGAACCGGGCCAGTCGCCCTTCGAGATCGGCCGGGCCCGGGCGCGCCGCGACGAGGGCGCCTTCACCTGGCGGAATGCACACATCGCGGAGGTCGACGGGGATGTGGCCGGCGCGCTGGTCGGCTACCGCATCCCGGATGCCGCCGACCCGGCCCATTTCAAGGAGCTGCCGCTGATCGTCCGCCCGCTTGCCGAACTCGAGGCGGAAGCGCCGGGCCACTGGTACGTCAACGTGCTGGCGGTGTTCCCGGAATATCGCGGCAAGGGGATCGGCGGCGCGCTTCTTCATCACGCCGACCTGATCGGCAAGGCCGTGGCGCCGGCCGGGATGGCGCTTATTGTCGCCTCGGAAAACGAGGGGGCAGTAAGGCTCTACGAGCGAAGCGGCTATCGCGTCGTCTCGCGCCGGCCCGTGGCGCCGTTTCCCGGCTACAAGCGCGGCGGCGACTGGCTGCTCCTGACCAAACCGCATTCCTGAATTGCGCGGGGCGACTAGGGCTTCCGGGCGAGCCGTGCTAAGGGGCTCGCACGAAAAAGGGGAGGGAGCGATGGGCATTCCGGGAGGACGCCTCGTCCGGTTTTCGATGATCGCGCTGGCGGGCTTTGTCGCGGCAGCGAACTCGGCCAGCGCCGCCCTGCCGCCGTACTGGCAGAGCGCGCGGGAGATCGAGGCGATCGTCAATGACCAGCGGGTGCATGACGCGCTCAAATACGAGGAGCCGATCCTGTCGATCAGCACGACCGGCAACGACATCTATGAGCTCAAGACGGAGCGCTGCAGCCTGACCGTGACGATCGTCGACAAGCCGAGCGACACGCCGATGGTGGGGCCCCGGCAGTTCGATGTCGAGGTCGGCCAGGCCGATTGCCAGTAGGCGCAACAGACGAACGGACAGACTGACCATGGCAAGTGCTTACGACGTCATCGTGATCGGAACCGGCCCGGGCGGGTACGTGACCGCCATCCGCGCCGCCCAGCTCGGCCTGAAGACGGCCGTGGTGGAGAAGGCGCATCTCGGCGGCATCTGCCTCAACTGGGGATGCATCCCGACCAAGGCGTTGCTGCGCTCGGCAGAGATCTTCCACTACTTCGAGAACGCCAAGGATTACGGCCTTTCCGCCAAGGGTGTGAGCTTTGACGCCGGTAGCGTGGTGAAGCGCTCGCGGGCGGTGGCGGCGCAGCTCTCCAACGGGGTCGGCTTCCTGCTCAAGAAGAACAAGGTCGACGTAATCTGGGGCGCGGCGACGATCGCGGCACCGGGCAAGATCTCGGTCGCAGCGAGCGACAATCCGCCGAAGGCCGCGCTTGGCGGCGGTGACTATCAGGCGAAGCACATCATCATCGCCACCGGCGCCCGGCCGCGTGCGCTGCCCGGCCTCGAGCCCGACAAGAAGCTGGTCTGGACCTATTTCGAGGCGATGGTGCCCGAGAAGATGCCGAAGTCGCTGCTGGTGGTCGGTTCCGGCGCAATCGGCATCGAGTTCGCCTCGTTCTACCGGACGCTCGGCGCCGACGTGACCGTGGTCGAGATTCTCCCGCAAATCCTGCCGGTCGAGGACGAGGAGATCGCCGCCCATGCACGCAAACGGCTGGAGAAGCAGGGGATCAAGATCTTCACCGACGCCAAGGTGGCGGCGCTGAAGAAGGGCAAGGACTCGGTCACGGCGACCGTCGAGACCAAGGACGGCAAGAAGCAGGAGATGACCGCCGACCGCGTGATCTCCGCCGTCGGAGTGGTCGGCAACGTCGAGAATCTCGGCCTTGAGAATCTCGGCGTGAAGGTCGAGAAGGGCATGATCGTCATCGACGAGGTCGGCAAGACGAACGTTCCCGGCATCTATGCCATCGGCGACGTGGCCGGGCCGCCGATGCTCGCCCACAAGGCCGAGCACGAGGGGGTCATCTGCGTCGAGGCGATCGCCGGCAAGCACCCGCATCCGATGGACAAGCTGAAAATCCCGGGCTGCACCTACTGCAATCCACAGGTCGCCTCGGTCGGGCTGACGGAGAAGCGGGCTAAGGAAGCCGGCTTCGAGGTGAATGTCGGGCGCTTCCCCTTCATCGGCAACGGCAAGGCGATTGCGCTGGGCGAGCCGGAGGGCCTGGTCAAGACGATCTTCGACAAGAAGACCGGCCAGCTGCTCGGCGCCCACATGGTCGGCGCCGAAGTGACCGAGCTGATCCAGGGCTTCGTCATTGCCATGAACCTCGAGACCACCGAGCAGGAGCTGATCGACTCCGTCTTCCCCCATCCCACCCTGTCGGAAGCGATGCACGAGAGCGTGCTCGCCGCCTACGGTCGCGTGATCCACGTCTGACTCCGACGTCAATCGCCGGACGGGGCGCTGCCGCGCCCGGACCCGGCGTTCTCCGTTCTCCACGAAGGTAGAGAGACCATGGCAAAGGTCATTCAGGTCGGACTCGGCAGCTGGGGATTCGACTGGACGGCCAACGTGCTGCCCACGGTCGCAGAGGCCGAGATGGTCGGCTATGTCGACACCTCGGAAGCCGCCATCCGGCGTGTCCAGACCGAGCTCGGCATCCCGAAATCGCAGTGCTTCGCCAGCCTGGATGCCGCGCTCGACGCGGTCGAATGCGATCTGATCCTCGCAACGCTGAGGACCGAGGCGCATTTCGCGGTCGCCAAATACGCGCTGGAAGCCGGCCTGAACATCATGGTGGAGAAGCCGTTCGCCAACACGGTGGCGGAGGCGAAAGAGCTGGTCGACCTCGCGAAAGCGCGAGGAAAACTGCTGGCGGTCAGCCAGAACTATCGCTTCTTTCCCGCGCCGATTCTCGCGACAAGCCTCATCGCGGAGAAGGCGCTTGGTCCGACCGACCTCATCGACATCGATTTCCGGCAGCATGGTCCCTCAGTCGGCCACCGTTATTGGGACATGCCCGACCCGTTGCTTGCCGACATGTCGATCCACCATTTCGACCTGATGCGGATGGTGCTCGACAGCGAACCGCGCCGGCTTTGCTGCGTCACCTGGAGCCCGCCGGAGAGTCCGTTCGAAGACCACGCGGCCGGGGTGGCGACGATCGAGTTCAAGAACGGCACGATCGTCAACTATCGCGGCTCATGGATGAGCGGCGGCCCGCGGACGGCGTGGGCCGGCGAATGGCGAATGGACTGCGCCAAAGGTGACGTCTGGTGGACCTCGCGTCATCGCTTCGGCGACGAGACCAAGGACGACCGCCTGATCGTCCGGCGTCTGGGAGAGGCTGCGGCAGAGCCTGAATTGCCGGAGATCGAGCATCTCGACCGCGCCGGCTCGCTTGCCGCAGCGGCTACGACTATTGACACGGGCACGCCGCCGCCGCGCTTTCCATCGGGAGCCGACAACCTCAACAGCCTGGCGCTGGCTGCGGCCGCGATCCTGTCGGCAGCGCGGGACGGCTCCTGGGTGGAAATCGAGGAAGTACTGCAATAGGTGTCCTGGAACGAACGGGTCGTCGGGGCGGGATGGCCGGCGTCGCGGTGACATGACCTGAGGAGGCAGCGATGGACATGAAATCCCTGTGGAGGCGCGCGGCGCCTCAACCGCGCCCGTGGTCCATCGCGGCCGTCGCTGCTTGTCTGATCCTAGGGTTGATTGCGGCTTTGGCGGCGCCGGCGCTCGCCCAGTCGGGCAAGAGCGCGGGGCCGGTCGTTCAGATCAACGGCGACGGCAACGCCATCGAGACGGCCGGCGCCAGCGTGGTCATTCGCGGCAAGGCGAGCAGTATTCGCGCGGCCGGCGCCGTAGTCGACATCAACGCGACGGTTTCCGGCTCAATTCACGCGGCCGGAGCTCAGGTCACCATCGATGGCGAAGTGTCGGGGGATGTGCGGGCCGCCGGCGGGCTCGTGGAGGTACGGGGAAAAGTCGGCGGCGACGGCTATCTCGCCGGAGCGGTCGTGCGCTTCGACGGAACTGCGGCGAAGGACCTCAACGCAGGCGGAGCGACCGTCACCATCGGGCAAAACGCGACAATTACCGGCGATCTCACGGCGGGGGGCGCCAGCGTCACCGTTGCCGGCACGATCGGTGGGGCGACCGACCTGTCGGGCTCGGCAGTCATCTTCAATGGCACGGCGAACGGGACAGTCACGGCCAGCGGCGATGAAATCATCGTCGGCTCGACCGCCCGTATCAACGGCGACCTGGTCGTGCGGTCGCGGGCCGATCCGGTGGTCGAGACCGGCGCGACGATTACCGGTCAGGTCCGGGTCGAGGAACCGCGCGCGTGGTGGGCGCTTCCGGGCTGGCTGTGGGCCGTGATCAGCGCGGTCGTCGTCGCGGCAGGCGCGGTCCTGACCGGCGCGATCCTCATCCTGATTGGCCGGGCGACGTTCGAGGAAGGGCTGGGCAATGCCGCGTTCCGCCCGATCTCGAGCGGCTTCATCGGGCTGGCGACGCTGATCCTGCTGCCGATCGTCGCCATCCTTCTGATGACGACGGTGATCGGTCTTTCGTTCGGCGTCGCGTTGCTGATGGTGCTGCCGTTCCTGCTGGTTGCCGGCCATGCCCAGGTAGCGACCTGTATCGGGGTGTGGATGTTCGACCGGAGCGGCGGTCCGCGCAGCCCCGGCCGGCTGATCCTCTTCATGATCGCCGGGGCGATCGTCATCGCCATCGTCTGGCTCATCCCGTGGGTGGGCCCGATCGTCGCGTTCCTCGCCATGCTGGTCGGCACCGGCGCCTATCTGAGGTCGCTCAACGTCCGCATGCGGCGCCTGTGGCCGGCGTCGACCTGAGGCGGGCGAGTCGGCTGAGACGGGTGAGTCCGGAGGCGGGCTTGCCAAGCGCCGCCGGCAGGTCAATTGTGACGTGGCCCGACAGGGGAAGGGGAGCGCGCCATGAGCGAACAGACCAAGGCAATCGTCGCGTGGATCATCATCGGCCTGATCGCCGGTCTCGTCGCCAGCGTGGTCGTGGGCGGCGGCGGCGGCATCATCGCCTGGCTGATCGCCGGCCTGATCGGCTCGATCGTCGGCGGCTTTCTCGCCCGCCAGCTCAACATCAAGCTGAACACCGGCAATGCGTTTCTCGACCAGGTGATCATTGCCATCGTCGGCGCGATCATCGTCCTGATCATCGCGCGCGTCATCACCTGACGCGTGGCCACTCAGGGGTTCTGTGTGCGGCCCGCATCCCCGGGTTGTCACCTGATTTCGCCACGGCTGAGCGGCAGAGGGTTGTGACGCCAACCAGCGTGGAAGCTGGCCTGCATATCGAGCATTGGTCGAGGCTGCACCAATCAACTATATGAATGATCAGGCTTGTGGGTGAGCCACTGAACCTGTCGCCATTGGAAGGGCAAGCATGGTTGTCGTTCTCGACACCGTCGAAGGGTTGAAGGCGCGGCCGCGCCATCCGGAAAAGGCGCACCGCGCTGACTCCGCGGTCGCGCGAAAGCCGGAGTGGATCCGGGTAAAGGCGCCGAATTCGCCGGTTTTCCGCGAGACGACGGCGATCGTCCGCGAACACGGGCTGGTCACGGTCTGCGAGGAGGCCGGCTGCCCCAATATCGGCGAATGCTGGTCGAAGCGGCACGCCACCTTCATGATCATGGGCGACACCTGCACGCGCGCGTGCGCTTTCTGCAACGTGCGCACGGGGCAACCGCTTCCGCTCGATCCGAACGAACCGGAGCATGTCGCCGAGGCGACGGCGAAGCTTGGGCTCAGCCACGTGGTGATCACCTCCGTCGACCGGGACGATCTCGACGACGGCGGCGCCGACCATTTTGCGCGCACGATCGCCGCGATCCGGCGCGCCAGCCCGACGACGATCGAGGTGCTGACCCCCGACTTCCTGAGGAAGGAAGGGGCGGTGGAAAAGGTAGTCGAGGCACGGCCGGATGTCTTCAACCACAACCTCGAAACGGTTCCGTCGAAGTATCTGACGGTCCGACCGGGCGCCCGGTACTTCGCCTCGCTGCGGCTCCTGCAGCGGGTGAAGGAGCTCGATCCGGCCCTGTTCACCAAGTCGGGGATCATGGTGGGGCTCGGCGAGGAACGGAACGAGGTGCTTCAGTTGATGGACGACCTGAGGGCGGCCAATGTCGATTTCCTCACCATCGGCCAGTACCTGCAGCCCACGCGCAAGCATCACCCGGTCATGCGGTTCGTCACGCCTGACGAGTTTCGCGCCTACGAAACCATCGCCTACGCCAAGGGCTTCCTCATGGTGTCGGCGACGCCGCTGACGCGCTCATCGCACCATGCCGGCGAGGACTTCGCCCGGCTGAAGGCGGCGCGGGCGGCGAAGCAGGGCCACTGAACCGCACACGGCGTCAATGCCGCATTTCACCACAACGCGACAGATCAGGCACGGCGCCACCGACATGTTCGACCTGGTGGCCGATGTCGAATCCTATCCGAAGTTCGTACCGCTCTGCGAAAGCCTCAAGGTGCGTTCCCGCCGGACAGAGGGCGATCGCGAGATCCTGATCGCGACGATGACCGTGGCCTACAAACTGATCCGCGAATCCTTCACCACCAAGGTCACCCTCGGCCGGGAAGACCTGATGATCCTGGTCGAATATCTCGACGGGCCGTTCAGCCACCTGGAGAATGTCTGGCGCTTCGAGCCGCACGGGCGGGGCAACTCGCTGATCCACTTCAGCATCGACTACGAATTCCGCTCGACCGCGCTCAGGATATTGATGGGGGCGGTCTTCGACCGGGCCTTTCACAAGTTCGCCGAAGCGTTCGCAAAACGCGCCGATGTGGTGTACGGGGCGGCCGCGTGAGCCTTCACGCGATGGCGACGTTCCTAGCCGGGAATGCGGTCGCGGAGCATTCCCAGCGCCCGGTCGACCGAGGCAAGGCGGACGCCCGAGCGGTCAAGGTTTTCAAAGACATGGGCAACGTGGTGAGGGCGGTCGCCGCGGCGGAGTGCGGCGAAATGGACGAGGCCGACCGGCTTGTCGGCCGTGCCGCCGGTCGGGCCGGCCACGCCGGTCACGGCCACGGCAAGATCGGCCCTCGAATGGCGGATCGCCCCTTCGACCATGGCGATCGCCACCTCTTCGCTGACGGCGCCGACCCGGGCGATCAATTCCAGCGATACGCCGAGCACATCGCTTTTGGCTTCGTTGGAATAGGTGACGAAACCGCGGTCGACGGTCGCGGAAGAACCGGGGATTTCGGTGAGCGTCGCCGCGATGAGCCCGCCGGTGCAGGATTCCGCCGTTGCCACCATCAGCTTCGCGGCCGTGCAGCGCTCGATGATCTCGCGGGCGAGCGGGAGGAGGGGCGCGAGCTCGGTCATGTCCGGCTCGTGAAGGGCAGGCAGATCGTGGCGGCGGCGCTGGCCGCGATGCCCTCGCCACGCCCGACGAAGCCCAGCCGCTCGCTGGTCGTTGCCTTGACGGCAACACGGTCCTGGGAGATGCCGCAGATTGCCGCGATGCGCCCGCGCATGGCCACGCGGTGGGCCGATATGCGCGGCGCTTCCGCGACGATCGTCACGTCGAGGTTGACGATCACGCCGTCCCTGGCGGCCACGCGGGCGGCGGCGAAAGCGAGAAACCGGTCGGAGGGGGCGCCCTTCCATTGTGGGTCGGAGGGCGGGAAATGATCGCCGATGTCGCCCTCGGCGAGGGCGCCGAGCAGGGCGTCGGTGAGGGCGTGCAGCGCGACGTCGCCGTCGGAATGGCTAACGATGCCCTGGCTGTGCGGTATGGCGATGCCGCCGATCATTACGCCGTTGCCGGGACCGAAGGCATGCACATCGTAGCCGGTGCCGACCCGCACCTCGCCGCGGGAAAGGGCGGCTTCGGCGGCAAGCCGCCGGTCGGCCGCCTGGATTTCCTCCGCCGTGGTGAGCTTGATGTTGCCGCTCTCGCCAGCCACTACCCGCACCGGTATCCCGGCCGATTCGGCAACCGCCGCATCGTCGGTGAAGCTCAGGCCGGCGTCCGCGGCCCGGTTGTGGGCCGCGAGGATCGACGCGAACCGAAACCCCTGCGGGGTCTCCGCCGCCTGCAAACCTTCCCGCGGGACGGTCGCGGCCACCAGCCCGGCGGGATCGACGGCCTTCAGGGTGGCGGAAACCGACAACGCGGGCAGGACGGCGTCGCTGTCGTCGAGGCCGGCAATGACCCGCTCGAGAAGCCCGGCCGTGGCAAAAGGCCGGACGGCGTCATGGATGAGCACTCGCTCCGGCGGGTTTTTCGCCAGTTCGCGCAGGCCGTTGCGCACCGACTCCTGTCGCGTGGCGCCGCCGAGGACAGGCGCGAGCAGGCGGTCGTCTTGCGGCGCAACAGAGCGGAACAGCGCCTCGTCGCCAGGCCCGATGATTGCCAGGACCTCCATGCGCCGCGGATGGGCAAGGAATATGTCGAGCGTAAGTCTTAGGATAGGAACGCCGCCGATTCGCCTGTATTGCTTGGGAAAATGCCCATCGCCGGCACGGACTCCGCGGCCGGCCGCAACGATGATGGCGGTGGTCTCATTCATGGGCGCTTACCCGGCGGCCTGCGTCGGCCGGCAATGCGAACGGGCACATAACACAGGTACGCACGCCAATCTAATCCGCTTGCCGCCGGCACCAAATTGACTAAGATATATGCAGATTGGATAGTGCCTAATGAATACGCAGATTGGTGACTCCATCCGGATTCTGGCCGAACCGCTGGACATAGGCGGGGTCAGCGTGCCGAA
>Ga0210086_1001381_pt1 | contig 12502 bp, 6 predicted proteins | sample China_Galinas_PW_3_FD_184867 | JGI IMG/M metagenome (GOLD analysis project Ga0210086, IMG submission 184867) | Wetland microbial communities from San Francisco Bay, California, USA, that impact long-term carbon sequestration - China_Galinas_PWB_D2... | ecosystem: Environmental > Aquatic > Marine... | reverse complement strand
CGAGAGACTCGATCCTGAGCCAGCACCGCCCGACGGCCGCGCTCGTCAGCATGCAACAGTCCGTGGCGGAGGCGTGCTCGCAGGCACGCCTGCTCGTGCGCAGGAAGCAACGGCTCAATGCCAACGCCGTGCTCGAGCGTGCGCTGAAGCAAGACCGAACGTGTGCGCTCGCGCTGTCGCTTCTGGCTGCGAACCTCATGGACCTCGGGTTCCCGAAGCAGGCGGTTTCCCGCGCCCGCCGGGTTCGACAGCTCCCGGACCGGAGCTCGCCGACGGCGACCCACATCGCCGATCGCATCCTGCACATGGCTCGCCAGGACTACGAGATGCTGCTCGACCTCGGGACCAGGGCCCACGAGAAGCGACCACGCGATCACGCCGCGTTGTTCACCAAGGCCCTGGCTCTGTGTCTGCTCGCGCGCTACGAGAAAGCGCTGCCGATCCTCGAGCAGCTTCGCGCCCGCGACCCGACGCAGGAGGGCGCACTGTTCTGTCTCGCGCACGCGTTGCTCGCCACCGGCAAGGCCGAGAAGGCACTCGCGCTGCTCCCCGAGATCGAGGAGCGACTCCCCGCGCGTCACAGCGCTCGGCTGCGCGTCTGGATCCTGTGGGCGCTGGGCCGCCACGAAGCCATCGACGAGTGTCTGACCCGACTCAGTGCGAATCCCGACTTCCGCGGACAGCCGGCTGCGATCGAGCTGCTGGGAATGCAGGCTTCGCACGCGATCCTGACCGGAGACCGCAAGAAGGCCGGACGGCTGCTGCTTCAGCAGCTCGACCTGCTGCGCTCGTATCCGTCGGTTCGGGCCGCGCGCGGCGATCTGCTCGTCGACTGCGCGTGGGTTCTGTCCCGCCTCGGACTCGCGGAGGAATGCAACCGCACTCTCGCCACGATGAACGCCGTCGGCTCCCTGCCCGATGGAGCCCATGCCGAGGCCATCGTTGCATGGTCGCTCTCGAGCATCGAGAGCGGCAAGCCCGTGCCCGCCCGGGCGTTCGTAAACCTCGCCAACATGGGACTCGACAAGTGGGAGATGCGCTTGAAAGCCGCGAGCCTGATGCGAGAAGGCAAGACAGGTCAGGCGCTGGCAAACCTTCGCGAGGCCGCGAGGGGCGGCCAAACACCGACGCTCGCGTTCGAGATCTCGGAATGCCTCGTGCGCCTGGGCAAGCTCGACGAGGCCGCCAAGATCCGACGGGCTCTCGTCGACGAGCTCAGCGTCCCGCGCATGGACCAACCCGGATTCCATCCGCTGATGCGGGCGTCGCTGGCGTTCATCTACCAGACTTCGCCGCGACGCTAGCAGGCCCTGTCAGACAAATGCCGTGCGGCATTTGACAGACAGGGCCTAGCCACCGCCGCTTCGGCAGCACTCGCAAACCGATTCCGCCCGGCTCCAGCTGTGAGCCCACCAGTGTCGATCTGGCTAGTTGCGGACCGCGGCATGGGAGTCTACGCGCCGTTGCGTAGCGGGAGTGCTGCGGTTCGAAACGAATGCTGAACATCTACGTCCTGAAAGAGCTGCGGTCCCTGTTTCGCGACAGGAACGTGTTGACCTACGGCTTGCTGTTGCCGTTGTTCCTGTACCCGACGCTGCTGTTCGGCATCTCGCAGATCCGGCTCTACATCCAGGGGCTCGGCGAAGCTTCGCGCCCGCGAGTCGCGATCGTGGGTTCGCCGAAGCTGACGAAGCACTTCCTGACGATGCCCGGTCGCAAGTTCGACATCGTGCCGATCAAGACCGACGACCGCGAACCACTGGTTACGGGCGCGGTCGACCTGATCATCAAGCCGTCCGACGACGAGCGCAGGTATCAGATCTTCTACGCCTCCGAACGGCCGATGTCGACGCTGGCCAACGATGTGCTCAAGCCCGCGCTGATGTCGTATCGCCATGACGTCGAGATCGCTGCCGGCACGGCGGTCGGGGTCTCTCGTCGCGCCCTCGCCGGCATCACGATCAAGGCGATCGACGTCGTCGACCCGAGCAAGACGGCCCGCTCGCTGCTATCGCTGTTGCTCCCGCTGGTGATGATGGTCATGTGCACGTTCGGCGCCACGTATCCCGCCGTCGAGCTCACGGCCGGAGAACGCGAACGACACTGCGCGGAGACGACGATCCTGCTTCCACTCTCGCGGGTTCAGATCGCCGTCGGCAAGACGATCGCGGTCACGATCGCGGCGTTCCTCGCGCTCGTGATCAACTTGATCGCGACCGTAATGACCGCAAGCCCGATCCTGTCGTCGTGGAGCACCGGGGTTGCGGCACTGCCGTCGTTCCCGCTCTACACGATCCCGACGGTGCTCGGCTTCGGGCTGCTGCTGTCGATCCTCTATGCGAACGTGTTTCTGCTCGTGGCCAGCCGGGCTCGCAACTATCGCGAAGCACAGGCGTTCATCACGCCGGTCCAGATCCTCGTGCTCGTCCCCGGAATGATCTCGATGATCCCGGGCGCCGAGTTCACCACCCGCGCCGCGTTGATCCCGTTCTACAACATCGGCCTCGCATTCCGTGGTGCCCTGCTCGGCAACCTGCAGATGGTGCCGATGATCTATTGCCTGATGTCGCTCGCGATCGTCACGTTGGTCTGCTTCCACTTCACGCTCCGGCGGCTGTCGGGAACCGCACCGGTGCTCGGCTACGAAGATCCCGACCAGTTCCAGGAACAGTGCCCATGATCGAAGCTGCCATCGAGGGACCCGGAGCCACGAAGACCGAGCGCCGGAGCTTGGTCCGTGCCGCCGGACTGACGAAGGTCTTCCAGCCGAACAAGAACGAGCTCGGGGTCACGGCCGTGCGCGACGTGACGCTGACCTGCAGGGAGAACGAGGTCTTCGGTCTGCTCGGTCCCAACGGCGCCGGAAAGACGACGACATTGCGCATGTTGTCGACCGTGCTGCCGCCGACCCAGGGTACGGCGAACGTCGCCGGCTTCAGCGTGATTCGCAATCCGGAAGAGGTTCGCGCACGAATCGGATTCTTGTCCGGCAATACGGCGTTGTATCCACGGCTGACCGTTCGCGAGACGCTCGATTTCTTCGGCTCGCTGCACGGGCTCTCGGGCATCGCTCTCGAGGAACGCATCGACACCGTGCTCGACGCGCTCGACATGCACGACTACGCGGACCGGCGGCTCGAGCACCTGTCGACGGGCATGACCCAGAAGGCCAACATCGGACGCACGTTGCTGCACGACCCGCCCGTGTTGATTCTCGACGAGCCGACGAGCGGGCTCGACGTGCTCGGCGCCGGCGCGATGATCGACTTCATCGAAGCGATGAAACACGGCGGCAAGTGCGTGATCTTCTCCACGCACATCCTGACCGAGGCCGAACGACTGTGTGACGAGATCGGCATCCTCAACGCCGGGCGCCTGCACGCCGTCGGTACGCTCGAACAGCTGCGCGAACGCACGGGTGAGGCCTACCTCGATGCGGTGTTCCGGGCGTTGTGCAGAGAGGCGAGCATCGAAGACGCGGCCCGACTATGATCGCGATGTTCTCGAGACAGTGGAACAGGCACAGGCTCCGGGTCCTTCTTCGCAAGGAAGTCAAGGACCTCGCGCGCGACCGCAAAGTCATCGTCGCGGCGCTGCTGCTGCCCGCGCTGTTGTTCCCGGCACTGCTCGTATTCTCGTCGCAGTTCCTCACGGCGTCCCGCCTGGCGCCACAGACGTTCCTCTACCGGATCGGTGTGACCGGCAACAACCCGCTGCTCGACGAGCTGATCGCCGTGACCCGCGGAGCGAGCTGGGCGACGCACGGCAGGATCGAGGACGTGACGAGCGGAGACCTCGATGCCGTCGTCAAGCAGACGCGCGACTCCGACGGTCGGCCCGAGCTCTCGATCTTGTTCGACGGCAGCCGCGCGATCTCGATCAACGCCAAGGAGCTGCTGGAGAGGAACCTCGAGCACCTGTTCCGCAAGCACCGAAAACGCGCGCTCGCCCGCGCGAACATCGACGCAGCAAGCCTCCCGGGCCGCGCGTTCGACTTCCTCGACATCTCGGTGCAGAGTGCCCGCACGCAGGACCACATTCCGCGGTTCCTGCCGATGCTGCTGATCCTCGTGTTGATCTCGGCATCGGCGTTCGCGGCCCTCGATCTGTTCCCCGGCGAGCGCGAGCGTGGCACCCTCGAGACGCTGCTCGTGCAGCCGTTGCGCCCGAGCGAGGCGCTTGGAGCGAAGTTCATCGCGGTGTTCTCGGTCGGCATCATCGCAGTCGTCGCGAACCTGTTCGGCTTGTGGTTGATGACCTGGATGAAGAGTCTCGCGCTCGAGACGGCAGGGATCAGCGTCTACCTGCTCCTTACCCTGTTCCTCCTGTGCCTCCCGCTGTGCCTGTTCGTATCGGCCTGCCTCGTTCGGGTCGTCGCGCGCGCGAGGTCCGTCAAGGAAGGCCAGCACTACCTGCTGCCGCTGACGCTCGCTTGCCTGCTGCCGCCGTTCTTGGCCGGGTCGCCACATGTGCCGTTCGACATGTTCACGGCCTGCCTGCCGCTGGCAGGGCCGGCGCTCGCGTTCCGCGAAGTGATCCACGGCAACTTCGACTTCGCGCCGATCTTCACGATGGTCGCGATGACGACCGCGATCACGCTGTTCGTGCTCCACGGCGCGGTCAAACACCTGTCGACCGAGGAAGGGCTCCTGTGCGACGACGGGAGCGCCGGCCGCGGCGGGCGCGCCCTGGTCCTCGTGTTGTTCTCGATCCTGCTCGTGTTCTCGCTGTCACCGTTCTTCCGCAACATGCCGGCGATCAGCCGGATCGCCCTCCCACTGGTCTTCTTCGTCGGGTTGCCGGCGATCCTGTTCTGTCGTTGGGCCGGCATGAGCCAGCGCAAGCTCCTGCTCGCGCCCCCACCCGGCTTCCGCGATGTGGTCATCGGCTTGAGCACGGGGCTCGGCCTCGCGTTGCTGGCCACGTGCATCGGCGAGCTCCAGCGCAACCTGTTGCCGATGCCACAGGTGTTCAAGGACGACGCGCGAACCCTGCTCGGGCATCCGCCGTTGGGCTGGCCGGTCGCGCTGCTCCTACTGGCCGTCCTGCCCGCGCTCCTGGAGGAGCTCCTGTATCGCCGGCTGCTCTTGACGCGACTGCTCGATCGCAAAGATCCGAGCAGGGCCTTGCTCGTGACCGCGGCGTTGTTCGCCGTGCACCACCTGAGCATCTTCCGGTTCTTCCCGACGGTGGTTGCCGGGCTCGTGCTCGGCTTCCTCGTGATCCGGTCGCGGTGCTTCTGGACCTCCCCGATCGCCCACGCGACGAGCAACGCGCTGATCGTGATGTCGACGGTCAAGGGGTTCCCGCTGTTCAACAGCTTCTTCGCGGCGGTATTGCTCGAATCGCAGTTCCTCGAAGTCCGGCTGCTGTTCGGGCTGCTGTTGGTCGCCGCGCCGTGGTTCGTGTATCCGCGGACGCGCGCCGTGCAGCCGGCGGTCGCGGTCGCCCCGGCTGGCTAGCTCGCGAGCGCAACGACTGCGAGGTGAACCGAGCGTCTCACGTTGCGAGGGTAACACGCGCGCCGGGCAGGTCATCCGGTGATCGATCACGGCAGAGAGAGGCCGTCCCGCCGGGCACCTGCTGTGTGTCATCGCCCGCTCGCATCGCGACCAAGGCTCCGGTCTCCGCCAGAACTGCCCGTGCTGCTGGAGAAATGCCCGGGACGGTCAACGACTCGCGCGGTATCCTCGGGTGCTGCGCGAGCACCCGTCTGGAGCAACACCCGCGCGCCCGGTATTGAGCGCCAGGAGCTCAGCGCAAGCGTATCGAATCCACTCGATGGAGACCGACGAATGACTTCCAAGTTGACCGCCATCCTCGCGATGCTGTCGTTCCTCACTGTCGCCGCGCCGCCGGTGAGCGCGCAGAGAAAGCCGCACATCAAGCCCACGGTTCGGCTGGCAAAGACGTGGGACGGCGCCGTCGCCGAAGCCAAGATGCTGCGGGTTCCGATTGTCGTACACCTGCACGGCTTCTACTGAGGCCCCTGCTGGGGCATGCATTCTGCCGTGTTGCAGAACAAGAAGTACATCAAGTTCGCCGACGACAACACCGTCGAGGTGCTCGTGCTCTCGTCCCTCGAGAAAGGGATCGAGAAGAAGGATCGCAAGGCCGCGACCTACAAGGCCGAGGGACCCGACGGTCAGGAAGTCGACTACCTGGTCGAGTTCCCCGGCCTGACTCCGAACGACATCTTCGCGATGCAGCGAACCAAGGCCGCGAGCTACAACGACACCGGGGCCATCCCGCACACCGCGATCGTCGATCCGTTCACGCTCGAGAAGCTGCAAGGCATCCGCGGCGGCACGAGCTCGAAGAAGATCATGGAGCTGGCCGAGGACGCCCAGAAGAAGATCCGAAAGGCGCACGGCAAGCCGGCGATCACGCGCAGGGACCTCCGGAAGGTCGACGATGCCGAAGCCAAGGTGCGCAAGGCGATCCACAAGGAGAACGTGCGCAAGGCGCTCGATGTCGTGCGCAAGCTCCGCCACAAGACCAAGAAGTGGCCGGAAGACGCCAAGAAGTCCGTAGACGCCGTCGAGCAGATCGCGATCTCCTATGCGACCAAGGTGCTCGACAAGCTCACCGAACTCGCCGAGTCCAACGCGCCCGCGGTGCGGTCGAAGATCTCGGTGCTCTGTCGCAAGCTCGAGGGCACGAGCCTGGAAGAGCGGGCCAACGCGCTGAAGGCCAAGGTCGAAGGGGATTAGGCTTTTGTCTGACAAATGCCGCAGGCATTTGTCAGACAGGCCCCCTTGCCCTTGCCCCCGCCCCTGCCCGATTAGGGCATGAGGCTCGGAAACAACAAGCGCGACTGAGCGGGCGAGGGCAAGGGGGGGCACGGGCACGGGTGTGCAGGCTCGTCAGACAAAACGCCGCAGCAAGCTGCGGCGTTTTGCCTTACAGAGCCTGCACAGATTCACGGCGTCACGGACACTAGTGAATCGAACATGCCCAACCCGCCCCCCGACAACGAAACCCCGGGCCGCCGCATCCCGGACCTGTTGACCCGCACCGACTGGCTCCGCCGGCTGGCCCGCCAGCTCGTCGCCGATACGCACTCGGTCGACGACGTCGTGCAGGACACGATGGTCGCGGCCCTCGAAGCGCCCGCGACCGTGCGCAACTGGGACGCGTGGCTTGCGCGGGTCCTCCGCTACAAGGCCGCACGACACCGTCGGGTCGAGTCCCGGCGCCGGGCGCGCGAACAGGCGCTTCCCTCTGGGGAGCTGCCCGACACCGCCGAGCTCGTCGCGCAAGCAGCGCTACAGCGGCGGATCGTCGGGCTCGTGCTGGAGCTTCGCGAACCGTACCGCACGACGTTGCTCCTGCGGTTCTGGGAAGGGCTGAGACCGCGGCAGATCGCGCGTCGCTGTGGCGTGCCGATCGACACGGTCTATGCCCGCCTGCGCCGCGGGCTGGCGCTGGTCAGAGGCCGGCTCGACCAGAGCCGGCGCGACTGGCGCTCGGCGTTGGCTCCGTTCGCGGCGGGCAAGCTCGCACCCTGGATCACAATCGGAGGTCTCATCGTGTCCGTACAGGGAAAGCTCGCAGTCGCAGGCTCGGTCGGGATCGGCGCGGCACTCTTGTGGCTGTGGCTCGGCTCCGGCGCCCAACCCGTCTCGTCGGAACCGGAACTCGGCAAGCCCGGCACACCGGCCGCGTACGTCGCCCCGATCGAGAACGACCAGCACCAGGGTCCGCCGGTCACCTCCACGGAGCGCCCCGAGATCACGCGCACGGCCGCGATCGAACCGTTCGTCGTCCGCGGGAAGGTCGCGGACTACTACAAGAAGGCACTGCCGAACGTCACGTTGCGCGCGCGCATGATCGCAGGCACCGACCCGCGGAAGCCGGCAGCACTCGAAGAGCAGCTGCACGCGGATGGCCAGGGCCGATTCGCGTGGCGCATCCCCCGGCCTCGGCATTCGATCACTCTGGTCTTCGACGAAGGCGATTCACGGCTGTGGAACGGTTACGGGAGGCGGATCGTCGTCGGCGGCGCCGACGCCCCGCAGGACGTGAGCGTCCAAGGCAGCTACCTCGACCTCATCGTCCACGGCGTCGTCCGCGGCCCCGACGGCAAGCCCGTGGCAGGCGCGGTGGCGTTCAACCCGTACACGCACGAGCAGTGCACGACCGGCGAAGACGGACACTACGAGCTGCGGTCCTGGTCGATCTCGAGCAACGCGACGGTCTACTGCCACGCATCGGGCTACGCGCTCGTGCACGCGGACGTCGACACCGGGTCGAAGCCCGGCCGCGTCGAGCACGACATCGAGCTCCGCCGCGGGGCCTCCTTGCGCGGCCGCGCCGTCGACGAGGACGGTGACCCGATCGCGGGCGTGCGCATCTCGATGGGTCACGCGTTCGGGCGTGTCGGGGAGACCGCCGCCGACGGCTCGTTCCTCGTCGACTGCGTCGATCCGCAGTTCCAGAGCTATTCGTTCCTGTTCGTCCACCCCGACTACCAGTCGCGGCGTGTGTCGGTCGACGCCGAAGAGCTCGAACGCGAGCTCGTCGTCGAGCTCGTGGCCGGCATCGAGGTGTCGGGCGTCGTTGTCGGACCCGACGGGAGCCCGTTGCCCGCCGTCGAGGTCAGGGTCCAGCTACCGGGCTTCGGCGGGGCGATGGCGATCTCGGATGACGAAGGGCGCTTTGCCTGCCACAACGCACCGCGCGGCGAGGTCCTCGTGCGGGCCAAGGCCCCGGGGATGGCCACGTACGAACAGAAGCTGACGATCTCCGAGGAAGCCCCGGCCGTCGCCGGGTTGACGATCCGCATGGTCACCGAGGGGGCGATCTCGGGCGTGATCGTCGACGATCAGGGTCGGCCGGCGAGCGGCGGCGTCATCGCACGCCGCGACGGCCACTACTTCGGCGACGGCGCGAAAACGGATTCTGCCGGACGGTTCCGGCTCGCCGGGTTGCCGGCCGGGCTCGTGGACCTCGAGGTCTACGGGCAGGGCCTCGTGCGCACCGTCGCCCGCAGGGTCGCCGTCGGTCGTACCGACCTCCGCCTCGTGCTGCACCGAGCCGCGAGCTTCGCCGGCACCGTCGTCGACGACACGACCGGCAAGCCGGTGAGCGAGTTCGTCGTGAGGTTCGCGACTCCGTTCCTCGAAGCCGGCGAACACTGGGCCGGGACATGCAGCAGCACGTGGTTCACTCCGGGTCACTCGTTCCACACGAGCGACGGGACCTGGAGCACCGTGGAGTCGGGCATCGGCGAGTTCGAGGCCGGGGGGCTGATGGGCATCGAGATCACGGCTACGGGCTACGCGCCCGTGATCCACCGCCGGGTCGCGGCACGCACCGACATGAAGCCTACCGACTTCGTCGTGCGGCTCTTGCGCTCGGGCTCCGTCGAGGGGCTCGTGCTCGACGCCGTGTCGGGGACGCCGATCGCCGGCGCGCGGGTGCGCGTCTATGGCGCCGACCGACCGCTTCGTCTCGTCGGTGGCCGGCTCGAGGACCAGGCGATCACGGTCTTGACCGATGCCCACGGGAGGTTCGCGATCGCGGACACACCGACCGGCACTCTCTCGCTACGCGTCGAGCATCCCGACTACGCGTGGTCGTGCCAGGGTCCGTTTACCGTCGTGCCCGGTGGAACGACAGATCAGGTCATCCGGCTCGCGCACGGCGGATCGATCCACGGCTCGGCCGCGGCCGGACAGATCGTCACCTTGGCTGCCGTGTCCGTCGCCGCCGCCCCCGATCTGCGCGTGACGACGACTGCGGCCAGCGACGGCTCGTTCCGCTTCGCGCAGTCGCTGGCCGCCGGCACCTATCGCGTAACGTCGGTGGCCCGCGCCGAAGGCGGCGGTCACTCGCTCCTCGAGGCTCGGGTCGAGGTCGGGAAGGACGATCGGCGAGTGGACCTGGTTGCGGCCGGCACTGGCAGGCTCCGCGGTTCCGTCTCGGGTTCTGGCGGCATGGTGCGGGTGCGGCCGGCCGGCGATGCGCACTGGATCGAGGTCCCGCTCGTGGATGGAACGCTCGACGTCCGCGGCCTGCGCGCGGGAACGTGGGAGGTACGGCGCGTCGGGACTTTCGACGTCCGAGACGGAGAGGTCACCGAGATTCAGAAGGCGCGACGGCGCTGACGGTCAGCGCCAGCGATTCGTCGTAGTCAAGCCCCGGGTCGCCGTGCCCGAAGCTGCTTCGCTCGACTCGATCGTGAGGTCGCCGCTGGCCGGATCGATCGCGGAGGTGCGCACGCGGCTCTTCGACTCCTGCGCGGTGTAGAGGAAGCGCCCGGTCGCGTCGATCGCGACGCCGCGGATCGGTCCCTGACCGTACTGGAACGCCTTGACCGACTTGAGTGTGCCGTCGCTCTGGACTCGGAACAACAGCATCTCGTTGGTCGTACCGTTGGCGACGTAGACGAACTCGCCCGACCAGTGGATCGCGATGTCGGTCGCGTCGCCATTGGCAGTCGGCCCCTTGACCGACGGCGGGCTCAGCGCGGAGAGCGCGCCGCTCGTCTTGTGGATCGAGTACTGCGACACGTCGTTCGAGCCGTTGTTGCAGACGTACGCGTACTTGCCCGACGGATGCACGACGATCGCCGTCGGCCCGGTCCCGGCCTTGACCGCACCGATCGCTGCGAGGGCCCCCGTGTCGGCGATCTTGTAGGCACTCACCGTTCCATCGTCCTTGTTGGGCACGTAGAGGAACCGGCCGGTGGGATCGACCGCCCCGAACTGCGGTGCCTTGCCGGTCGCGATCGACAGCAGGCCGGAATCGCTGAGCTCGCCCGTCTTCGCATCGATGGCATAGGGCTGGATCGATCCCGGATTGCCGTCGATGACACCGAACGCGAACCTGCCATTGGCCCCGACGAGCACGTCACGGAACGCACCGAGGCCGATGCCCTTGCCGGTGGTCAGGAGGCCGGTCGTCTGGTTGACCGCGAACAGTGACACTCCTCCGCCGGCGTTTGCCGTGTACAGGAACTTGTTGCTCGGGTCGAAGGTCGCGGCGATCGGTTGCTTTCCGGCAGCGAACGGGCTACCCGCGACCGGGGCCGGCGTGCCGTTGCCGGTCGGCCGCGAGTCGAGCGAGTACGCGGACACGCTGTCAGAGCCTTCATTGGTCGCGTAGAGGAAATCGCTGATCACCGAGCCCGCGGTCAGGCTCGGAGCCACGGCGACAGAAGTCGGGGCAACCTGCGTCCTGAGCTCGGGCAGCTTGGTGGTCGGTTTCAGGCTCTGGTTCGCGTCGAGCAGGTGGGTGGACAGATCGTTCGAGTCGTTGCCGACGATGAACGCCATGTCGTTCTGGGGCGTGAACACGATGTCGTTCGGCCGCCGCGACGGCGTCAGCTTGCTTGCCGCCTGCGCTTCGAGGACGCCGGTGTCGGGGTGGATCCGGAACAACGAGACCGTATCGATCGGCGAGTTGGTGACGTAGACCCAGCCCGCCGGCCCCGCGTCGGTGACGGCGATCGACGACGGCAGGCTGGACGGCAGGCTGAACGGGCTGCCCTGCATGACTTCCAGCTTGCCGTCGGGCTGGATCACATAGGCGTGGATCTTGCCGGCGAAGAAGATGCCGCTCGCGGCGTAGAGATAACGGTTGGACGGATCGACCGCGAGAGCGAGCGGCTCGTCAGCCTGGTCCTCGACCTCGAGATCGGTCAGGTCGCCCGTGTTCGGGTCGATGCGATAGACGCCGATGCTCTTGTCAATCGAGTTCGCGACGTACAGGAACTTGCCGAGCGAGTCGCCGGCCATCGAATAGGGACCCGGGAGTGCCGGCTGCGCCGGAGTGATCTCGGTCAACTCCCCGGTGGTTTGCGACACGACGAACTTCGAGACGTTCGAGCCCGCGTAGTTGGCTACGTAGAGGAAGCGACCGCTCGGGTGCATGTAGATGTCCGAAGGCGCGTCGCCGGTCGTCGCCGTACCGACCGGAGTCAGGTCGCCGGTCACCGCGTCCGCGCGATAGATCGAGATCGTGTCGGCTCCGTGGTTGGTGACGTAGACGAAGCTCCCGTCGGGCGAGACGGCGACATCCGCCGGGCCGTCGCCGGTTGCGACGAAGCCGGCGTGCGTCACCCGCCGATTGGTCGCGTCGTAGCGGTAGATCGATAGCGTGTCGCTGTTCGAGTTCGTGACGTAGACGGCGCGCGCGCTAGGCACCGGGTCGGCCTGGAACAAGACATCGGCGGTCGTCGAGCCCGCCGCGTTGGACGCCTTGACGGTAACCGTGACCGGTCCCGACGTCGGCACGAACGGCCGGCCGGAAATGATTCCCGACGCGAGGTCGAGCCTGAGGCCGGCCGGCAGGTTCGGGGAGCTCGTCGTGAGCTCGTAATTGTCGACCGTCCCCGTGACGGTCGGCGGAAGACGCAGCGCCCAGCCGACCGGGTACGGGTTGTTCGGCGCGTACGAGAGATTGCTCGGCGGCCCGAAGACGGTGATCTGGACCTGGGCCGTGGTCTCTCCACCCGAGTTGCTCGCCGTGATGACATAGGTCGTCATGGCGGTGA
>Ga0210086_1001375_pt1 | contig 12531 bp, 9 predicted proteins | sample China_Galinas_PW_3_FD_184867 | JGI IMG/M metagenome (GOLD analysis project Ga0210086, IMG submission 184867) | Wetland microbial communities from San Francisco Bay, California, USA, that impact long-term carbon sequestration - China_Galinas_PWB_D2... | ecosystem: Environmental > Aquatic > Marine... | reverse complement strand
AAGGCCATCGTCGGCGACAACGCCTTCGCCCACGAGGCCGGGATCCACCAGGACGGCGTGCTGAAGGCCGCCATCACCTACGAGATCATGACGCCCCAGTCGATCGGGCGGCCCTCGAACGAGCTGGTGCTCGGCAAGCACTCCGGGCGCCACGCCTTCCGGGACCGCCTGGCCGAGCTCGGCCTCGAGCTCGACGGCGAGGACTTCGAGGGGGCCTTCCGCCGCTTCAAGGACCTCGCCGACAAGAAGAAGACGATCTTCAACGAGGACCTCGAGGCCATCGTCGCCGACGCGGTGACCCAGACCGACGACCGCTTCGCCCTCGGCGACCTCAACATCCTCAGCGGCACCTTCGCGAGCCCGACGGCGACCGTCGAGCTCGTGGTGGACGGCGAGACGCAGAAGGCCACCGCCCACGGCGTGGGCCCGGTGGACGCCGTCTTCAAGGCCATTGCCGAGCTCACCGAGACCAAGTCCGAGCTGCTGCGCTATCAGGTGCACGCCATCACCGGGGGCATGGACGCCCTCGGCGAGGTCTCGGTGACCGTCGAGGAGGAGGGGCGCAAGGTGATCGGCCACGGCGCCCACTCGGACATCATCGTCGCGAGCGGCAAGGCCTACGTGCATGCCCTGAACCGCCTCGCCTGGCACAAGCTGCGCCGGCAGGTCTCCGAGCCCAAGGGAATCTAGGGCGCTTCTCCAGGGGAAGACCGAATGGATCGAATCTTGATGTTTCCGGGCGACGGAATCGGCCCCGAGGTGACCCGGGAGGCGCGCCGCGTCCTCGAGGCCGCGGCGGCGCGCTTCGACCGGAAGCTGGAATTCGAGCACGCGCTGATCGGCGGCTCCTCGATCGACGCCCACGGCACCCCCATCGACGACGACGCCATCGCGCTCGCGCGGAGCTGCCGGGCGGTGCTGCTCGGCGCGGTGGGCGGGCCGAAGTGGGACGACCTGCCCGTCGACCGTCGCCCCGAGCGGGGGCTCCTGCGCGTCCGCAAGGAGCTCGAGCTCTTCGCGAACCTGAGACCGGCCTCGGTCTTTCCGGCCCTGGCGGGCGCCTCGACCCTGCGCCCCGAGGTGGTCGAGGGCATCGACCTGCTGGTCGTGCGCGAGCTCACCGGCGGCCTCTACTTCGGCGAGCCCCGCGGTCTGGCGCTGGTCGACGGGCGTCGCGAGGCGCGCAACACGATGGTGTACGACGAGGCCGAGATCGCGCGCATCGCCCGGGTCGCGTTCGAGTCGGCCCGGCGCCGGCGCCGTCTGGTCACCTCGGTCCACAAGGCCAACGTGCTCGAGGTCTCCCAGCTCTGGAGCGCGGTGGTCGGCGAGGTGGCGGCCGAGTTCCCGGACGTCACCCTCGAGCACCAGCTCGTCGACTCCATGGCGATGCTCCTGCTGCGCGAGCCGCGCCGCTACGACGTGATCGTCACCGGCAACCTCTTCGGCGACATCCTCTCCGACGAGGCCGCGATGATCACCGGCTCCCTCGGCATGCTGCCCTCGGCGAGCCTGGGAGAGGGCGGGGTGGGGCTCTACGAGCCCGTCCACGGCTCGGCCCCCGACATCGCCGGGCAGGACGTCGCCAACCCGCTCGCCGCGATCCTCTCCGTCGCCATGCTCTTCGAGCACTCGCTGGACGCCCCGGAGGCCGCGGCCGCGGTGCGCGACGCGGTGTCGGCGGTGCTCGATGCGGGGCATCGCACCGCGGACCTGGTCGAGACCGGGGGGACGCCCGTCGGCTGCCGCGCCATGGGCGATCTCGTGCTCGCGCAGCTGGAGCGCGCCTGATGGCGAGCGAAGGGCTTCGCATCGGGGTTGCTGGAGCCACCGGTGCCCTCGGCGGCGAGGTGCTGGCAGTGCTCGACGAGTCGCCGCTGCGCATCGCCGACCTCCTGCTGCTCGCGAGCGACCGCTCCCTCGGAACGGAGATCGAGTTCCAGGGTGCCGGCTATCCGGTGCACGCCGAGGTGCCGAGCTTGCGCGGCCTCGACCTGCTCTTCCTCTGCGCGCCCCGGGACGCCTCCCTCGAGCTCGCCCGCCAGGCGCTCCACGCCGAGGTGCCGTGCATCGATCTCTCGGGCGCGCTCTCGTCCTCGGACGAGGTGCCGCTGCGGGTGGCGGCCTTCGGTCCGCCGCCCGAGGGCGAAGCCCATCCCCTGGTCGCCACGCCCAGCGGCTCGGCCCTCGCCTGGTCGCTGGTGCTGCGCCCGCTGGCGAAGCAGGCCGGGCTGGTTCGGGTGGTGGGCACGGTGCTCGAGACCGCGTCGGCGGCGGGGCGTGCGGGGGTCGAGGCGCTCTACTCGGAATCCCTCGCGCTCTTCAACCAGGACGAGGTCCCGGAGTCCACCGCCCTCGGACGACCGGTGGCCTTCGACTGTCTCCCGGCGACCGGGCCGGTGGTGGAGGGCGGCGCGACCGATGGCGAGGAGACGTTGATCCGCACCCTCGGTCGGCTGCTCGACGACCCGGTGCGGATCTCGGTCACCGCGGTCCAGGTCCCGGTCTTCGTCGGCCAGGGCTCGACCCTCGCGATCGAGACCGAGCGGCCGATCGATCCCAAGCAGGCCGAGGCGCTGCTCGCGACGTCTCCCGGCGTCGAGGTCTGGGAGGACCACGCCGACGCCGTCACCACCCGTGCGGCGAGCGGCCGCGACGAGGTCCTGATCGGCCGGGTGCGCCGCGACCCCTCCTGCGAGAACGGCCTGCTGCTCTGGGTGGCCTCGGATGCGCTGCGGATGGCGGCGAGCAACGCCGTGGCCCTCGCGGTCTCGCGGCTCCACGCCCACTGATTCCCCGCCCGCCCGGCGAACCCGTCGCTGCCCACCCGCCATGGCGAACTTTCGGCTCACCCTCGAGTACGACGGAAGCGAGTTCGCGGGCTGGCAGGTCCAGCCCGGGGAGAGCCGCACGGTCCAGGGGGTGCTGGAGGAGGCGCTCGCGCGGGTCACCGGCGAGACCGTCCGGGTGACCGGGGCGGGTCGAACCGACGCGGGCGTCCACGCCGAGGCCCAGGTCGCGAACGTCCGCGTCGAGACGGCCCTCGGCGCCGACACCCTGCGCCGGGCGTTGAACGGGGTGCTGCCCCGGGACGTCGCGGTCCGCAGCCTCGAGGAGGCTCCCGAGGGGTTCCACGCGCGTCGGGACGCCCGGCGCAAGCACTACCGCTACCGCATCTGGAACGGTCCGGCGCCCTCGCCTTTGCGCCGGGGGCGATTCCTGCGGGTGGAGGCGCCCCTCGACCGGATCGCCATGCAGTGCGCCGCCGACGCCTGCGTGGGGCGTCACGACTTCACCTCGCTTCGGGCGTCGCGCTCCGATGCCCGGACCTCCGTGCGGACCCTGGAGCGGGTGACGGTCGGCGAGCCCTCCCCGGGGGAGATCGAGATCGAGGTCGTGGGCGAGGGGTTCCTGCGCCACATGGTCCGGATCCTGGTCGGGACCCTCGTCGAGGTAGGCCGCGGCCGGCGCGCCCCTCACTCCATGGCCGGCGTGCTGGCCGCCCGGGACCGGGCCGCCGCCGGCCCCACCGCGCCGGGCCGCGGCCTCACCCTGGAGCGGGTGGACTACTGATTCCGCTTTCATATCGGGACTTTGAGGTGTGCGCCGACTTGACGCCGGGGGCTCCCTTGGGTACCACTCAGCGCTCCTGAATCCGGAGTTCCCATGGGAATCCAGGCTCACCGAGCCACCCAGAGCGCGAAGCCCGCCGAGGTGGAGCACCGCTGGTACGTCGCCGACGCCAACGATCAGGTGCTGGGTCGTCTCGCGACCCGCATCGCGACCGTTCTGCGCGGCAAGCACAAGGCGATCTACACGCCTCACGTCGATACCGGCGACTTCGTCATCGTGGTCAACGCCGCCAAGGTGAAGCTCACCGGGCGCAAGCTCGAGCAGAAGACCTACCACCGCCACACGGGCTTTCCCGGCCACGTGCGGTCGACCACGGCCGGCAAGCTGCTGCAGGGTCCCTATGCGGACCGGGTCGTGCGCAACGCCGTGCGGGGCATGCTTCCGAAGAACTCGCTGGGCCGGCAGATGCTGCGCAAGCTCAAGGTCTACTCCGGCCCCGAACATCCCCACGCGGCGCAGAAGCCGGAGGAGCTGAGTCTTGGCTGAGCTGGCAGAGATCGTCGCCACGGGCAAGCGGAAGACCGCCATCGCGCGGGTCCGGGTCAAGCCCGGTACGGGACAGCTCGTCGTCAACGGGCGCACCCTCGAGGAGTACTTCACCCGCGACGTGCTGCGCATGCGCATCCACGAGGCCTTCGAGGCCAGCGGCACCGAGGGCCGCTACGACGTCAACGCCAACGTCTGCGGCGGCGGCCCGAGCGGCCAGGCCGATGCGGTCCGCCACGGCATCGCGCGGGCCCTCGAGTCGAGCGATCCGGGGCTCCGGGCACCGCTCAAGAGCAAGGGCTTCCTGACCCGGGATGCGCGCAAGAAGGAGCGCAAGAAGTACGGGCAGAAGGGCGCCCGTGCCCGTTTCCAGTTCTCGAAGCGCTAGAGCGGCAGCCGAGCATCTGTTTCGACGGGAGGCCGCAGGGCCTCCCGTTTTCGTTTGGGGGTCGAGTCGCGCGCATCCGGTCCCGAGTCCGGGAGCGGGAGGCGCGGTCGGGGATCGGGAGTCAGGAGGTCGAGATGAAGGTCGCGGTCGTCGGCGCCAGCGGATACACCGGGCTCGAGCTGCTCCGGGTGCTGCTCCGCCACCCGGAGTTCGAGATCGCCGCGGTGACGAGCGAGCGGCGCGCCGGCCAGCCGATCGGCGAGGCCTTCCCGTCCCTGCGCGGCCTGCTCGACCTCGAGCTCGAATCCGCCAACCCGGCGTCCCTGGCCGAGCGGGTGGAGCTGGCCTTCACCGCGCTCCCCCACGCCGCCTCGGCGCCGGTGGTGCGGGACGTTCGGGCCGCGGGCGTGCGGGTGGTCGACCTCTCCGCCGACTTCCGCCTCCACGACCTCGAGACCTCCGAGACCTGGTACGGCGCCCACAAGGCGCCGGAGCTGGTGGGAACCGCGGCCTACGGCCTGCCGGAGCTGCACCGGGAGCGCATCCGCGGCGCGAGTCTGGTGGCCGTCCCGGGCTGCTACCCGACCTCGGTGCTGCTGCCCCTCGCGCCCTTCCTCCGGGAGGGCGTGGTCGAGACCTCGCCGGTGCTGGTCGACTCGAAGTCGGGGGTCTCGGGGGCCGGGCGCAAGCTGGAGGACGCGTACCTCTTCGCCGAGCTCGATTCGAACTGCAAGGCCTACAAGGTGGGGCGCGCCCACCGGCACGTGCCCGAGATCGAGCAGGAGGCGAGCCTCGCGGCCGGGACCGGGGTGCGGATCAGCTTCGTCCCCCATCTGCTGCCCACCATTCGCGGAATCGTCACCACCATCTTCCTGCGCACCCGCGCGCCGCTGTCGGCGACGGCTGCGCACGCGCTGCTCACCCGGGCCTACGCGGACGAGCGCTTCGTCCGGGTGCTCCCGCCGGGCGAGACGCCGGCCCTGGCCTCGGTGCGCGGCTCGAACTTCTGCGACGTCGCCGCCTTCCCGGACGAGGAGGGAGGCGGCCTGATCCTGCTCTCGGCCCTCGACAACCTCGTCAAGGGCGCCGGGGGCCAGGCGGTGCAGTGCGCGAACCTGATGGTCGGCCTGCCCGAGACGAGTGGCCTGCTGGAGGCTCCGCTCGTCCCATAACGCGGTTCGCGTCGCTCCGCTGCCCCGCGTTTGACAGCCCACCCGCAGTCGAGCTAAAAATCATCGAACCACCCCACCGGTGGGTGGTTCCCCGACAATCGAATCGAGTCTTCCCCGCCCCCGCTGGGTGAGGCGGACTCGCGCGCGCGCAACCGCTCGAGGGGGGACGATGGCGAGCAGGCCGACCAAGTACATCTTCGTGACCGGAGGAGTGCTCTCCTCCCTGGGCAAGGGGCTCGCCTCGGCATCGATGGGCGCGCTCCTCGAGGCCCGCGGCCTGCGCATCACCTTCCTGAAGCTCGACCCCTACCTCAACATCGACCCCGGTACGATGAATCCCTTCCAGCACGGAGAGGTGTACGTCACCGGGGACGGCGCGGAGACCGACCTCGACCTCGGCCACTACGAGCGCTTCTCCCACGCCAAGATGGGCCAGGTCAACAACGTGACCGCCGGCCGCATCTACGACTCGATCATCACCAAGGAGCGCCGCGGCGACTACCTCGGGGGCACCGTCCAGGTGATCCCCCACGTCACCGACGAGATCAAGGAGCGCATCTTCAAGGCCGCCGAGGGCGTCGACGTCCTCATCACCGAGATCGGCGGCACCGTGGGCGACATCGAGTCGCTGCCCTTCGTCGAGGCCATTCGCCAGGTCCGCGCGGACGTGGGCCGGGACAACATCTGCTACGTCCACATCGCGCTGGTGCCCTACATCGCCACCGCGGGCGAGCTCAAGACCAAGCCCGTGCAGCACTCGGTGAAGGAGCTGCGCACGGTCGGCATCGCCCCGGACATCATCCTGTGCCGGACGGACCGCTTCCTGCCGAAGTCGGTGAAATCCAAGATCGCGCTCTTCTGCAACGTGGACGAGGAAGCGGTCATCACCGCCAAGGACGTCGAGACCATCTACGAGGTCCCGATCATCCTCCACAACGAGGGCCTCGACGAGCAGGTGGTGCAGCGCCTCGGCATCTGGACCGGCCAGCCGGACCTGCGTCCCTGGATCGACCTGATCCACCGGGTGAACCATCCCGAGCGGGACGTCCAGATCGCCATGGTGGGCAAGTACGTCGACCTCACCGAGTCCTACAAGAGCCTGAACGAGGCGCTCTACCACGGGGGCTTCGCGAACAAGACCCGGGTTCGGATCGAGTACTTCGATTCGGAGAAGCTCGACGACGGCGCGGTGCTGGCCGGGATGGACGGCATCCTGGTCCCCCACGGGTTCGGGCCCCGCGGCGCCGAGGGCAAGATCGAGGCCGTGCGCTTCGCCCGGGAGCACCAGATTCCCTACCTCGGCATCTGCTTCGGCATGCAGTTCGCGGTGATCGAGTACGCGCGCAACGTCGCGGGATGCGAGGGCGCGAACTCCACCGAGGTGGACGAGTCGACCCCCCACCCGGTGATCGACCTGCTGCCCGAGCAGCGCGGCCTCGAGGAGAAGGGCGCCACCATGCGCCTGGGCAACTGGCCCTGCGTGATCAAGCCCGGGACGAGGGCCTACGAGGCCTACGGCCGGGCCGAGATCGAGGAGCGCCACCGCCACCGCTACGAATTCAATCCGGAGTACAAGGAGCGCCTCGAGCAGGCGGGTCTGGTGCTCTCGGGGACCTCCCCCGACGGGCGCCTGGTGGAGATCGTCGAGGTTCCCCACCACCCCTGGTTCGTGGCCTGCCAGTTCCATCCGGAGTTCTCGTCCACGCCCTTCGAGCCGCACCCGCTCTTCTCGGCCTTCGTGGCCGCGGCCTCCCGGCGGGCCGCGGAGACGGCCTGAATCCGGGCCGGAGCGCCCTCGGGCCCGCGTGCCGGGGCCGTCCGGCGGCTTGCATTCCGCCCCCCGCTCTCCTAAACCCTGGATTCCTGGGGCGTTAGCTCAGTTGGCTAGAGCGCCGTGTTCACACCGCGGAGGTCACTGGTTCGAGCCCAGTACGCCCCACCACAGCGGTAGCGTTCAGAGAGGAAGGGAGCCGGGCGAAGCCCGGATCCAACCTGGATTGAACGAGGGCTGGATCGTCGACAGACTCCAGCCAGAAGAGAAGAGAAGAGAAGAGAAGAAATGGCAGGATCGCGGCTTCGCCCCGATCCCTCCAATTTTGATTGGCCCGGTAGCTCAGCTGGATAGAGCACCAGCCTCCGAAGCTGGGGGTCGCGCGTTCGAATCGCGCCCGGGTCACCACTTCCGCCCATCTCGAATCAGAAGCGACCGCCGAAGACGGGCAGGGCGCTTCGAGAAGCGCGATTCCCCCGCGTATCCTCGCCGCGAATCGCGCCCGGGTCACCACAGAAGCCGTCGCAGGTCCCTGCGCCTCATCGAAGTCCGTCCCTTCCAGCGGTCTCCAGCCGATGTCGCTCGAAGAACCCCAGAATCGCCTCGTTCACCGCGGCCGCATTCTCCTCGTGCATGGCATGTGAGGCGCCCGCGATCTCGCCGCGCTCGACGTTCGGCAGGAGCTCTTCGAGGCGGTCGGTCAGGCGGAGCAGTACGGAGGGGCTGAGCGCTCCGGTCAGGAGCAGGACCGGCACGGCGACGCCGCGAACCTCGTCGTCGCCCAGGGGCGGGAACCCCGCGCCCAGCAGCTGGGCCCGCGCCGCGTTGAGGTTGTCGCGCATCTGTTGCTTGCGCGCCTCGGGTAGCCGCTCGAAGGGCTCCTTGCCGAGTACGCCGCGACCGAAGATCCGCATCGCTCCTTCGTCGTCGCCGCGCTCGAACGCCTTCTGGGCGGGGCCGATCGTTCCGGCGCCGAACTTCAGGATCGCGATCGCGGTCCGAGGCCGGGTCGCGAAGAGGCGCAGCAGCTCCGCCGGGCGCGGTGGCGTGCTCACGAAGAGCGACAGGACCGGAGGCTCCTCCAGCACCAGCGTGTGAACGAGGTCCGGATGCCGCACGGCGGTGAGCAGGGAGACGAAGGCGCCCCAGGAGTTTCCGACGACGTGCGCGGGCGCGGCGTCGATCGCCCGCAGGAAGGCGGCGAGGTCCTCGACGTGCGGAAGCATCGGGTCGTCTGCGCCCGGGGCGATGTCTTCGTTGGGCCGTGCGAAGCGGCGGCTGTAGGCGATGGCCCGGTGGGAGCGCCCGACGACGGGCAATTGCTGCTGCCACGCGCGCAGGTCGCTCGCGGTGCCGTGGACGAAGACGACCGGCTCCCCTTCACCCTGCTCGAGGTAGGCCAGGGTCGTCCCGTTGACGGTCGCCGTCTGGGTCGCTCCGAACGCCGTGGCCGGCATGCGGCAAGCTTCGCCTTCGTTCGCCGGTTCGACAACGGGCGGGTGCGTCGGGTCCGTCGCCGCGTGGCAGCTCGTCGCGCCTCGGAGCGGGAGGCGAGCGAGCCAGAGCCTCCGAATAGGGGCGTGAAATCAGCCGCTTGCGCGATGGTCGCGCAGCCTCGGAGGCCGCGTCTCCTCGCCGACTTCCGGATCCCCCCTCAGGCCGTCGCGGTCGGGAAGGGCGGTGGGAGGATCGCGACGCGGCTCGGCTCGCTGGCGCGGAGCGGGGACGCCGCGTCCAGCGCGATCAGGGCCGGTGCGGCATGGCGCCGCCGGTCGCGATCGAGGGCCCCGGAGACGAGGAAGGCCAGCTGCGGCGGCTCTCCGGGTACCGGCTCCCCGGCCTCCACGCCGACGAGCTCGCCGCTGCGGAACCAGCCGCGGCGCGCCTCGCGGTCGAGGTGGGCGTAGCCCCTCGCGGCCCGGAGATGGTTGTCGAAGACGCGTTCGCCGAAGCGGCGCCAGATCTCCTGGCGCAGGTGGGGCTGGGTGCGCATCAGGTCCTCGAAGGCGGCGCGTTCGATCTCGCCCACCGTCACCGTGGTGACGGCCCGGGCGGTGGCCATCCGGGGAGATCCGGTGAGGAGCGCCATCTCGCCGAGGACGTCGCCGCCGCCCAGCACGTCGAGCACGGTCGGATCGCCGCCTCGCGCAACGTCCTCCGACACCACCGCGACCGCACCCCGGGCGATGATGAACAGGCTCTTGCCCCGGTCCCCCTGGCGGAAGAGGACCTCGTCCGGGACGAACACCCGCTCCCGGGTCAGCGCGGCGAGGCGCCCGAGAGTCGCGTCGTCGAGACCGGCGAAGAGAGGCGTCGAGCGGCACAGCTCGCTCGTCTCCGGGAGCGCCATCTCGTCGCGGGTCCAGCGCAGCGCCTTCATGCGCTCCTCGACGCTCTCGAGGGCGTGCGCCGCGCTCTCCGGGTCGATCGCGCCGATCTCCGCGAGCTGGCGAAAGTCGTCGCGCTCCAGGTTGAGCTGGATCCGCTGGGCGAGCCGCGTCTCGATCACGTGGGTGACCTCGGGCAGGTTCGCCCGCAGATCCTCGAGGCGTTCGACGCTCGCGTGGAGGAGCTCTCGATACGCGGCGAGGATCTCTTCGCGCACGTCGGAGTCCATCTCGTCGCGGTTGCGGAGCTCCGCGATCACGTGCTCGGCCACGATCTGCTCCCCGCGACAGATCTCGTAGCGAAGCGAGAGCATCTCGAGCTGCAGCCGCTCGAGCCAGCGGCCGCGGAGCCCCGCCCAGCGCGCTCCCCGCGCCCTCCATCCGACGCGTTCGGGGCGCCGACCGGCGAGGGGCTTCTCGTCGCCCCGGGCGATCCGATCGAGCTTCCGGTCCACCTCGTGGTCGAGGATCTCGGTCGCGGTCGCGCCGAGGGTGCCTCCGGCGAAGGCGGTCCAGATCGCTTCCCGCTCGATCGAGAGCGCCTGCCTCCAGTACCCGAGGTTTCGGTCCCGGGCGCCGGCCGATGCGAGCTCCCGCAGGGTCTCGGCGATCCGATCGCGCACCGAGCCCTGGCGCTCGGCGAGATGCGCGCGTACCTCGGACCAGTCCACCGTCCGCAGGTCTCGAGATTCCGCGAGCGCGTCGATCCGTTCGGCCACCCGCCCGAGCACCGCCGCGTGGGACATCGAGTCGGCCAGGCGGTCGCTCGCCGGGGGACGGTCGAAGCGGAGCTTTCGGAGCAGCCACGGCATGCTCGAGCCGTTGATCACGATGCTGAGCAGCACCACCCCCGCCGTCAGCAGCAGCACCTGGCGTCCGAGCTCCGGGGGAATCTGCGGGTGTCGGCTGATCACGAGGGCGAGGGCCAGCGACACCGCGCCGCGGAGCCCCGCCCACGCCATGACGAGGGTCTCGCCCCGGTCCATCGGGTCCGCCACCCGGTTCATGGCCGGACGCAAGAGGAAGGTGAGCAGCGTGCGGATCGCCATCACGCCCGCGTAGGCGACGCCGATCAGCGCGAAGTCGCCGGGCCGGGCGTGCTTCAGCTGCGTCGCGATGACCACGCCGACGAGGAAGAAGATCAGGGTGTTCGCGAGGTAGGAGAGCATCTCCCAGAAGCGGTGCAGGAAGTGAACCACCTCCGGGCTGATCTGGAGGCGGCCGCGGCCGCTCATCCAGAGGCCGGCGGTGACCACGGCGATCACTCCGGAGACGTGGAAGAGCGCCTCGGCTACGAGCATCGTCGCGTAGGCGAGAACGAGGGTGAGGGTGATCTCGATCAGCGGCGCGTTGAAGGTCCGGGACATCCAGTGGGTCACGCCGGCTGCGAGGACCCAGCCGACGGCGAGCCCGCCGAGGGTGACGCGCACGAAGTGCCAGAGGGTGTCGCCGGCCGCGAATGAGACGGTGCCGGTCACGACTCCGATGATCACCGAGAACATCACGATCGCGGTGCCGTCGTTCAGCAACGACTCGCCCTCGATCAGCAGCCGAAGCCGCTTGGGCGCTCCCAGCTCCCGGAGCAGCGCCACGACGGCCACCGGATCGGTCGCGCTGATCAGCGCTCCGAAGGCGAGCCCTTCGAGCCAGCCCCATCGCCAGGAGAGGGAGGTGATCCCGACGGCGAGGGCGCCGATCGCCGCGGTGCTGAGCAGCATGGCGGGGCCCGCCAGCAGGAGCACGGCTCCCAGGTTCTGGCGAAAGGCGTGGACCTCGAGCGCGAATGCGGACTCGAAGACCAGCAGCGGAAGGAAGATGAAGACGATGAGGTCCGGGGAGATCCCGCCCCCTTCGGACACCGCTGCGAGCACGCCGCTCGGGTCGGCGCCCCCCGGAAGGAGCTCGAGGATCAGGCCGACGGCCAGACCGACGAGCAGCATGGTGATCGTGTACGGAACGTGCGCCCGGCCCGCGACCATCCGCATCGCCGCCCCGACGGCCAGGGTGAAGCAGAGGATGATCGCGATCGTGATCTCGGGTCCCGAGTGCATTGGCGGGCTCGCTGTGTTGCGGCCGATTCGCGCGCGGGCGCGCGATGCGCGGTCGCTACTTCGCCTCGGGGATCAGCTCGAAGCGAACGGGGAGCGGGGCGTCGTCGGGCTCCTCCTGGTACGCGCCGAGGCGCCCGGCCCGGGGCAGGAGCAGCTCCTCGCGGTGGACCCGGACGCGCGCCTCGCGCTCGGGCTCGACGACGGTCCCGTTGGTGCTCCGATCGCAGAGCACCCACTTCTCACCCCGCTGCTCGATGCGCGCGTGGAAGCGCGAGACCTCGTTGCCCTCGAGCACGATGTCGTTGGCCGGGGCCCGGCCGAGGGTGATCGAGGACTTGCGGTGGTCCCCGCGCACCTCGGCGCTCTCCGATCTCAGCACCAGCTCCGGCCCGAGGGTGGTCGGAGCCGCGGTGACCACCGATGTGAGCCCCACCTCCTGCCAGACGACCTCGAAGACCTCGATGGGCTCGCGCTTGCCCTTGACGGCGCGGTGGTCGATCCAACGGGTCTGCTCCCGGGTCTCCGGCAACAAGGCGTCGACCGTCGCGCCGGTGGTGAGGATCTGCCCGGCCCGGGCAAGACCGACCATGCGCGCGGCCAGGTTCACGGCGTCGCCGAAGACGTCCCCGTGGTCGGGCAGGAC
>Ga0210086_1001367_pt1 | contig 12550 bp, 10 predicted proteins | sample China_Galinas_PW_3_FD_184867 | JGI IMG/M metagenome (GOLD analysis project Ga0210086, IMG submission 184867) | Wetland microbial communities from San Francisco Bay, California, USA, that impact long-term carbon sequestration - China_Galinas_PWB_D2... | ecosystem: Environmental > Aquatic > Marine... | reverse complement strand
ACCATTTACTGTTTTGCGACGGCTTCTCGATCTTGCCCGCGATAATCAATAATATATCACCCTGTGAACCGCCTTGACCGGCGGAGGCCCGGATATGCTCGACATAGGCCTGTAATACCTTGCCGCCGCTTTCCCCTGGCTTGGCATCAGGCAACCGTAATTCAATCAGCCGTCGTGCTGCAAACAGCGATAAACCACCAGATTCCTGCAACAGAACCTGCCAGTCAAAACCGCGATCAGCCTCCAGAAGGATACGTTCATGGTAACCGCTTTCACGCGCCAGTCTGCGCACGCTGTCCGCAGCTTCCTGCACCAGCAACGGTACATCACCGCTCAACAGATACAACGGAGCTAATCCGTTCGCCCGGGCCTGCTCCAGATGCCTCAGTAACTGTTCGCTTCGCAATTTCATAATGCCCTGTCGGCCTCTCCACGATCACCGTTCGGCTGCGGACCCTGCCCACCGGCTTCAGTTGAAACCGATTGTTTGTTATTATTAATCAATAATTGTCGCAGGATTATCTCCGCCGCCTGCTGTTGCATACCCTGATACAAAAGCTCCTCCTCGTCTTCCTTTGCCAGCACATCGCTGCCGGTAAACGAATAATCACGGTACAAGATCAACGGCTGGGTATCGATAACAAGATGTTCGTCGGTGGTGTAAAGGGTATAATTGACGCTGTACTGCAGTTCATACTCCTGTACCTTGCCGCTGACCCCCACCGACAGGACCCGTCGCCGGCGCTGTTCATCGCTGAGTGTCAACACCCATGTGGCGAGCTCATGCTGATCGACCAGCCTGACGCCAGCCTGATGAAATACCTTGAGAATCTCGACAGCCAGGGAACTGCCGCGCTCACTGCGGACGAATATCTCCGGCAGATGGCGGGCATCGGCCAGCATCCCGCGCAACTTGAAACCACAACCCGCGATCAATGCCAGACACAGAACCAGTAATACCATCCCGGCCACAGTTCGGTATCGCAGTACATTGACAGAAACTCCGCTACGACGCTGTGACCGCTGCAGCCGGTGCACTGAATCACCTGTAGAAGTGCGCAATCTCATCGGTGATTAACAAACCCTGTCACGTGATGACAATATTAACCAGTTTACCGGGCACAACAATGACCTTATGCACCGTCTTACCATCGATAAAGCGTTGTACATTATCATCAGCCATGGCCATATGTTCCATAGACTCACGCCCGGCATCCGCGGCCACCTGCACCCGCCCGCGTAATTTGCCATTGACCTGCACCACCAGTTCCACAATATCCCTATGCAGCGCCTGATCATTATACTGAGGCCAGTCGGACTTCAGGATATCATCTCCATAACCCATCTGTTGCCACAACACATGGCAGATATGCGGCACAATCGGCGCCAGCAGACGTAACAACATGCCTAAACCCTCGTGAATGATGGCCGTCTGCACATCTCTCGGTGGCAACGGACTCTGGGCGGAAGGCGCCAGGTCCGGCAATTTTTCCAGGATATTCAGAATCTTCATCGCCGCCGATATCACGGTGTTATATTGCATCCGTTCGTAATCCTGATTGGCCTGCTTCACCGCCGCATGAATCTCATAGCGTGACTGGCGGTGGGCATCGGCGATCTTCGACCAATCAATGGGGATGCTTCGAAACATGCCCGTCCCCTTGCTGATACGCCCAGCGGCCTTGGTAGAAAACTGCCACAGCCGTCGCAGAAAACGATGGCCGCCCTCGACACCACTGTCAGACCATTCCATAGACTGCTCCGGCGGAGCGGCAAACATGGTAAATAAACGAACCGTGTCAGCACCATACTGTTCGATCAATTGCTGCGGATCGACCGTATTACCCTTGGACTTGGACATCTTCGCCCCATCCTTGAGCACCATCCCCTGAGTCAGCAAATGGGCGAAGGGTTCGTCCAGATGTATCAGCCCGGCATCACGCATCAGCTTATGGAAAAAACGGGCATAGAGCAGATGCAAGATCGCATGTTCGATGCCACCAATGTATTGATCGACCGGTAGCCAGTAATCGGCGCGCTGATCCAGCATTGCCTCCTGCTGGTCGGGACAGGCAAAACGAGCGTAATACCAGGAAGACTCCATAAAGGTATCGAAGGTATCGGTCTCGCGTTCGGCCTCACCGCCACATTGCGGACATTGGGTATACAAAAAAGCCGGGCTGTCACGTAACGGTGAGCCACTGTCGCCGAGACTGATGTCTGTGGGCAATTGCACCGGCAGATCGTTGTCCGGTACCGCCACTGCTCCACATTCAGCGCAATTGATGATTGGGATTGGCGCGCCCCAGTAACGCTGCCGTGACACGCCCCAATCCCGCAAACGAAAGTTGACCTTGCGCTGGCCCTTGCCCCGCTCTTCAACATAGACGGCGATGGCATCACAGGCCTGTGCCGAATCAAGACCATCGAACGGCCCCGAATCCCTTAACACCCCGGCTTCAGTATAGGCGGCGGCCTGTATGTCAACGGTTCTGTCATCGCGCGGGTAGATGACCTGACGGATCGGCAGATTGTAGGCAAGGGCAAAATCATGGTCACGCTGATCATGGGCCGGTACCGCCATCACTGCCCCGGTGCCATAACCCATCAAGACAAAATTCGCTATCCACACGGGAACGGATGCGCCTGATACCGGATGCGAGGCGCCCAGGCCGGTATCGAGACCTTTCTTCTCCATGGTCTCGATGACCGCTTCGGCCGTCTGCATGCGGCGACAGTCATCAATAAAGGCCGCCACCTTTTTGTTGTCCCGCGCCAGTTCGATGGCCAATGGATGCTCTGGCGAGATAGCTACATAAGTGACACCCATCAGTGTGTCCGGGCGAGTGGTGTACACCATCAGGGACTGATCCCGTCCCTCGAGCGCGAATTGAAGCTCCACCCCCTCAGAGCGCCCGATCCAGTTGCGCTGCATGGTCCGCACCTGCTCCGGCCAACCCTCCAGCCGCTGCAGATCTTCGAGTAGCTCTTCGGCATAGTGGGTAATCTTCAGGAACCATTGCGATATCTCGCGGCGCTCGACGGGTGTATCACAGCGCCAGCAACAACCGTCTATGACCTGCTCATTAGCCAGTACCGTCTGGTCATGCGGACACCAGTTGACCGGTGCCGTCTTGCGATAGGCCAGGCCCTTAGCATACAGCCGGGTAAACAGCCATTGTTCCCAGCGGTAATATTCCGGATCGCAGGTCTTCAGCTCACGGGTCCAGTCATAGCCGAAGCCAAGGCGCTTGAGCTGGTCGCGCATATAGTCAATATTGTTTTCGGTCCAGGTGGCTGGTGGCACCTGATGCTTGATCGCCGCATTCTCGGCAGGCAGGCCAAAGGCATCCCAACCCATTGGTTGCAACACATTTCTGCCCTGCATGCGCTGATAGCGGGCCATGACATCGGCGATGGTATAATTGCGTACATGCCCCATATGCAGCTGTCCACTCGGATACGGAAACATGGCAAGACAGTAGAATTTTTCACCCGTCGCTTCTTCATCGGCGCGGAAACTGTGCTGATGATGCCAAAATTGCTGGACCTGCTGTTCGATAAGGTGTGGCTGATACGGCTTATTATCCATAATCCAAACTATTCGTGATTCGACAAATAATGCTAGGATACCTCATGAATCACCATCTATATAGTATCAAAAGGATGCGGGAGATCCGGACATGAGCCACGATGACAATCACCGTCTATTAAACGCCTATAACCGCTTGCTGGAACAGGTGCGCCATATCTGGCAGGAGGCCAGTGACGAAGCCCGGCCGACACTGGATTTTCTTATCAACAGAGCCCGCGAAAAAATCGGCATTGTCGAGGAATTGGGCCGTGAAGAGGCCGAAAAGATCAGTGATTACCTGAAACGGGATCTGCAGGACGCCGCTGACTATCTGGCCGGCCCCGAGGCCCGGGAACTGGGTGACTGGCTGAAACTGGATATCAACCTGATCGAACAGGAGGTGTTGGAGCTGTTTGCATCGGTCGCCGACCAGACCAAACTCGAATTAATGGCCCTCGAAGAACGTGCCCGCCACGCCGGCGAATACCATACCGGCGAGGTCACCGGCATCGGCACCCTGTTTTGCAATGACTGCGGCAAGGCCCTGCATTTTCACAAGACCGGTCATATCCCACCCTGCCCCGAGTGCCATCACACCACCTTTAGACGTGAGGAATAGAATGTAAGGACATCTGTTGAAATGCAAAATACTGGCTATTCGCTTTGCTTGCCCTGTATCCTGCAAATGCCTATACACTATAAACTTGGCGTTTTACCCACAACGAAGCAACCGCAATCATCACTGCGGCCAACAATAAAGCCGCCGTATTTCCCATGCGCACATAGGGCGTCGCCCCGCTACGCGGCTGTACATCCAGAGTTAACACCTGGGTTGAAAATTGCGGCGCTATCTGACGCAGCCTGCCATCCGCAGCGATAAAGGCCGAAATACCGGTATTGGTCGCCCGCATTAATTCACGGCCTGTTTCCAGCGCCCGCATCTGTGCGATCTGCAGATGCTGGGCCGGGGCTATAGAACCGGCAAACCAGGCATCATTGCTGACATTGACCAATAACGAGGCCTGCGGCAAACTGTTGATCATCTCTTCACCAAAGGCATCCTCGTAACAGATCGAGATCGCGATCGCCTGTCCAGCCAGCCGCAACGGGGCTTGGCGAACATCCCCGGCGGTAAAATCCGACATAGGCACATCCAGAATATCGATAACACCGGCCAGTACTGACTTGAATGGCAAATATTCGGTGAAGGGCACCAGATGGTGTTTATCATAACGGCCACCATCAACACCCAGGCCCAGCATACTGTTGTAATAGGCTCCGGATTCCGGATCCAGACGCACCAACCCGACCAGCAGGTCGGTATCGTTGAGGGCCGCCTCCGCTGTCATCATCTCCAGGAAAGGCTGAGCCTGATAACTGTCCAGCGGTATGGCAGTCTCCGGCCAGATAATCAGATCACTGTCCCAGTGTTCACGGGTCAGCCGGGCGTAAATGTCCAGGGTTGGAGCGCGCATATCCGCCAGCCATTTCATGTCCTGGCTTATATTGCCCTGCACCAGACTGACACGTAGCGGATCACCTTTTTCCCGGCTCCAGTCGATATGGGACAGTAGGGCGCCGCTGGCCCACAAGCCAATCAACACCAGCAGGTAACCACCGCGAATCTCACCCGGCTTTCTGAATAGCGCCAGCAGCACTAACGCACTGCTGACAGCCGCCAGCAGTGACACACCATAAACTCCCAACAGCGGCGCGAAACCGGCCAGGGGCGTACCCATGTGACTGTAGCCAAGAAGCAGCCAGGGAAACCCGGTAAAAAACCAGCCACGCAACCACTCAGACAGCATCCATAATGCTGGCAATACCAGGATTACAAACCAGGTGTCGCTGCGCGGCGACCAGCGTTCCAATACCGCCCGATAACGTGCGGCAACATAGCCGCAGACAGCGGGAAACAACGACAACACCACGACAAACAGAAATGTCAGGGCAATTGACAGGGCGAGGGGTACATAACCATAGTCATGTATGCTGATAAATATCCAGTTGGTCCCGCCGCCGAACATGGTCAGACCAAACAGCCAACCCAGCAAGAAGGCCTGTCCCGGGCGGGCGCGCTGCCATAAAAAAAACAAAATCGTCAGTGCCAGCAAGCCAAGCGGATACAGATCAAAAGGCGCATAGGCCAGCGGCATCAAGGCCCCCACCAGCAACACCAGCACTACACGCTGCCAGGATTCCATCAGATTCTAACTGCCACCCGGCTATTCTTCACCGTGTGTTTCAGCGGCACTGTGCTGCAATGTCAATTGCAGCAGATGCAAGCGACGACTGTCCGCATGCACCACCTTGAAACTCAGGCCCAGTCCTTCAGGCAAACCTTCCATCGAATTAATCAGCATCGTCTCACCGCGTTTGGGCAAATGGCCAAACTGGCGTGTAACCAGGCCGCCAATCGTGTCAAACTCTTCATCACTGAAATGTGTATGAAAGTATTCGTTAAACTGTTCGATCGGTGTTAATGCCTTGATGGTAAAACGCCGCTCACTGTGCTTGAGTATATAGACACTCTCGTCGAGGTCATGTTCATCGGCGATATCACCGACAATCTGTTCCAGCACATCTTCAATTGTCACCAGACCGTCGACGCCACCATACTCATTTACAATGATCGCCATATGATTACGGCTGGAACGAAACTCCTTCAATAATACATTCAGGCGTTTACTTTCAGGAATAAAAACTACCGGTCGCAGTATGTCACGAACATTAAAAGTCGGGGCATTGTCATTAACATAATAACTCAACAAATCCTTGGCCAGCAGTATACCGACTATCTCGTCCTGGCTATCCCCAACTACCGGAAAGCGGGAGTGTCCCGATTCGGTCAACACAGGCACGATGTCTTCGAGTGTTGCATCATGCTCGACAACGGCCATTTGCGAACGCGGGATCATGATATCCCGGACCTGCATCTCAGCCACTTGCAACACGCCTTCTATCATCGTCAACGCATCGGCATCGATCAGATGAGACCGTTGCGCATCACGCACCAGTTGAATCAACTGCGTGCGATCTTCAGGCCCACTGGTCAATACCCGCCGAACGCGTCTTAACCATGAGCGGCTGGCCGCGAGCTTATCCCGTTTACTTGCCATATCTTTCCCAGCTTGAATGACCGATCATCCTGTTTCGTGTTCCTGCTGGTTGTCTGACTCATTATATGGGTCCGAAAACCCCAGTTGTGCCAGAATCATTATTTCCAGGCCTTCCATCACCTGAGCCTGATTATCACCGAGGTGATCATAGCCCAGCAAGTGCAGGGTGCCATGCACAACCAGATGTGCCCAATGAGCCAGCAGGGGTTTATTCTGCTGTCGCGCCTCTGAAGCAACCAGGGGCGCACAGATCACTACATCACCCAGTAACGGCGGCTGTAACTGAAAAGGTTCCTCAAACGGGAAAGACAGCACATTAGTCGGGCCCTGCCGATGGCGGTAATCCTGATTCAGCGCGACCCCTTCCTCGGTATCGACCAGGCGTACTGTTAACTGGGCTGCGTGATGAATTGTATCAGCTGCCTGCCACGGCTGCTGGCGCAGCCATCGGGTTTGCGGCGCAGTTAACACTGCCTTGACCCAGGTCTCAATAAACGACTTCATCGTTTCCTCAGCCTGGGGTAGTCCGGTTTTTGAGCAGTCCATTTGGATATCGATATCAAACCCCATCCTGGCCCTCTGATTTTACCTCGAAACCATCGTAAGCCTCGACAATACGCTGTACCAGCGGGTGACGAACGACATCAGCGGCCTGAAAAAATGTAAAGCTGATACCATCGATATCCTTGAGTACCTCGACAATCTGACGCAGCCCGGAGATCTGATGGCGGGGTAAATCAATCTGGGTAATATCTCCGGTAACCACTGCCGTGGAGCCGAACCCTGTACGGGTAAGAAACATCTTCATCTGCTCGACCGTGGTATTCTGTGCCTCATCCAGAATTATAAAGGCATCATTCAGGGTACGGCCGCGCATATAAGCCAGCGGCGCAACTTCTATGACATTGCGCTCGATCAATTTCGAGACCCGCTCAAACCCCAGCATCTCATACAGGGCGTCGTATAGAGGACGCAGATAAGGGTCGATTTTCTGGGCCATGTCACCAGGCAGAAATCCCAGACGTTCTCCTGCCTCGACGGCTGGACGAACCAGTACAATTCGCGCGACCTGCTCCCGCTCCAGCGCCTCTACGGCACATGCCACAGCCAGGTAGGTTTTACCGGTACCCGCAGGACCTATGCCAAAATTTATATCATTGTTGATGATATTGCGGATATAACGTCGCTGGGTAGCGCCGCGCGGGCGAATACCGCCGCCATTAAAACGCCTAATTCGCACTGTCACATCGTCTGCCGGAGATGATTCAGTTTCTGTCTGTGAGGCATCCTGCATCAACAGTCGCACCTGATCCAGTGTCAGCACATTACCTCCTGCTTCAGCGTACAGGTGACGTAACACCCTCTCCGCCGCTGCAATAGAGGCTGACTCTCCGATAATACGAAAGCTGTTACCGCGATTGTTGATCTCGACTCCCAACTGACTTTCCAAAAAACGCAGATGCTCGTCGAGCTGGCCACAGAGATTGGCCAGGCGCTGGTTATCCTGAGGTTCCAGAATGACATCAAGGGCGTGTGGGTGATCGTTCAAGATGGGCTATGGCTAGGCTTTTATAGAATCAGTTCAATTCAGTGCCAATTCACCAGATGTGGCGCACTAACAACGGCTTTGTCTACCAGTTCACCACGTAGTGAATTAGGCAGGGCTTCGGTGATTCTGATATTGACGAAATCCCCTATCAATGCCTTATCACCCGGGAAATTGACGACCCGGTTATTCGAGGTTCGACCAGCCAACCAGGCCAGATCCTTGCGTGAGTAGCGTTCCACCAGGACAGACTGGACCGTTCCAAGCATCGATTTACTAACCTTGTCCGCCAGCTCATTAATACGTGTCTGTAAGCGCTGCAGGCGCTGCTGCTTCACCGCCAGCGGCACATCATCGGGCAAAACAGATGCCGGAGTACCGGGACGCGGACTGTAAATAAAACTGAATGAATGATCAAAACCAACCTCATCAATCAGGGTCATCGTTGCCTCAAAATCTGCGTCGGTTTCACCCGGGAAGCCGACGATAAAATCAGAGGAGATACTGATATCCGGGCGGATCTGCCGCAGTTGCCTGATCCGCGCCTTGTATTCCAGCACCGTATGCCCTCGTTTCATCTGCGTCAGGATACGGTCCGAGCCGCTTTGTACCGGTAAATGTAACTGATTGGCTAGCTCAGGCACATCAGCATAGGCCTGGATCAGGTTTTCGCTGAATTCCACCGGATGGGAGGTAGTGTAACGGATTCGATCAATACCGCTAACAGCAGCCACATATTCGATCAGTGCAGCCAGATCGGTCTCATCGCCATCAAAACTGACTCCCCGGTAGGCATTCACGTTTTGCCCCAACAGGGTAATTTCCCGCACCCCCTGCCCCGCCAGTGTCACAATCTCGGCAATCACATCGTCTAGTGGGCGGCTGACCTCTTCACCCCGTGTATAGGGTACGACACAGAAGGTGCAGTATTTGCTGCATCCCTCCATGATCGAAACATACGCGGTAGCGCCAGTCACACGAGGGGGCGGCAGGGCGTCAAATTTCTCAATTTCAGGGAAGCTGATATCGATGCTACGTTGCTGGTATTGACGTTTCTGGGTCAACATCTCTGGTAAACGATGAAGTGTCTGCGGACCAAATATGATATCCACATACGGGGCACGCTGACGTATCAACTCGCCCTCCTGACTGGCAACGCAACCACCAACGGCAATGACCAGATCAGGTCGTTGTTCTTTCCACGGCCGCCAGCGGCCTAATTGTGAAAACACCTTTTCCTGGGCTTTCTCCCTGATTGAACAGGTGTTGAGCAACAAGACATCAGCTTCTTCGGCATATTCGGTCAACGTCAGGCCATGCGAGTCAAACAGCATGTCTGCCATTCTGCCAGAATCATAATCATTCATCTGGCACCCAAATGTCTTGATAAACAATTTACCGCTCATAATGCTCCAAACCGCCCTGATAGTGTGCATAAGTTACTACTTTTCAACAATATATTCCAGTTGTTGTACTGTCAGGCATAAAAAAACCCGGTTAAACCGGGTTTTTTTATGCCTGACAGTCCTTACACACTATCACCACTATTCTCAAAGTGGGTTCGTTACCCGTCCTCCTCTCGATGGCTTGCTCGGACTAGCAACCACTCAGATCAAAAATAACCTTTATTCTCGAGACGCTTGAACCAGTGTTTGGATTTCTTATGGTCAACCTTGAGACCAAACCAGCCTTCCTGATAACCGATTGCCAGGTACTCCTGAGCCCACGGATAACCGTTCTGGGCCGCTTTTTGATACCATTCCAGCGCCCGTGCCTCATCGATTTCAACACCCAGGCCGCCATGATACATCAGCGCCAGATTAAACTGGGCCTGGGCATCACCTTCACTGGCACGTTCCTGCCAGAACTTCAGGGCACTACTGTAATCACCCTGGCGAGTGGCATCAAATCCGTCGACGCTATTCTCAGCCTGCACGGCAGATAAACTCAGACACAATACCGAACCAACGATTAACTGCTTGATAACACTAATAATTTTCATAGACTATACCCTCCTGTCATAGACCATCCCGCTTACCGCGGGGGTTCTACAGGAAACTATAGTCGTGTAAGTACTACGAAAACGTGATCAGCATCACAATTTGATCACACCAGACCGATGACCCGGCCAATCCTTATTCACCATAGGGTGATTCTGAACTGATCCGATGAATACTCAGATCGGCGCCGGCAAATTCCTCCTCCTGACTAAGCCGCAGTCCAATGATCTGTTTGATGACTCCATAGATTAATAAGCCACCCAATAAACCGGTTGCAATCCCCATCGCCGTACCTATTAACTGGGCCGTAAAACTTATACCACCCATCCCCCCCAAAGACTCAAGCCCAAAGATGCCCGCTGCAATACCACCCCAGGCGCCACATAAACCATGCAACGGCCAGACACCCAGGACGTCATCAATCTTCCATTTATTCTGTGTCAGCATGAAGGTCCAGACAAACAGGGCGCCTGCAACTATCCCGGTAACCAGCGCCCCCATAGGATGCATAACATCAGAACCCGCACAGACAGCAACCAGCCCGGCCAGGGCGCCATTATGAATAAATCCCGGGTCATTTTTACCCGCTATCAGGGCTGCCAGTACACCGCCTACCATGGCCATCAGGGAATTGACAGCGACCAGCCCGCTAACACCATCAATGGTCTGTGCTGACATAACATTAAAACCAAACCAGCCTACTGTCAGGATCCACGCGCCCAGGGCCAGAAACGGGATACTGGATGGCGGATGGGCGGTTATCTTGCCATCCCGGGTATAACGCCCATGACGGGCTCCCAGCAACAGGACCGCAGCCAGAGCTATCCAACCACCCATGGCATGAACAACGACCGAACCGGCAAAGTCATGGAAGGCGGCACCAAACGTCTGTTCCAGCCAATCCTGGATGCCAAAGGCACCATTCCAGGCTACCCCTTCAAATAAAGGGTACACCAGTGCCACGAGTAAAAAGCTGGCACTCAGTTGCGGATAGAATCGGGCGCGTTCTGCAATACCTCCGGACACGATCGCCGGAATCGCCGCGGCAAAGGTCAGCAGAAAAAAGAATTTGACCAGTTCATAGCCGTTCTTTTCACTGAGGGCCGGAGCGACATCAAAAAATCCGATACTGTAGGCTATCCCGTAACCGATAAAAAAATAGGCTATCGTCGATACCGAAAAATCGCTGATGATCTTGACCAGGGCATTGACCTGATTCTTACGCCTGACTGTACCGACTTCGAGAAATGCAAACCCCACGTGCATGGCCAGCACCATCACGGCCCCGATTAGAATAAACAGCACGTCTGCACCGGATTGAATCGCTTCCATAGTTCACCCCTATAAGTCGAGTAATAGCTGTCAAAAAGGGAATCAATATGCCATAAATTAACAGTAACAAACAATTACCTAATAAAGACTGCTTGGTGATGAAAGCTAACAGGATGAATTGGTAACTAAAAACGCTGGCATCGAAGCGTTGCATGACCAACCGGCTAAAGGATGAAAAACAGGATTGGACGACAGGGCGCGCCATATCAGGTGGGTGGCCGGTTTCCCGGGCGCATCAGCAGCGGGGCATTCATGTCCTTACCTACAACCACGCGAATCTCGCCCCATTCACCAGATCGGTATCCGGCTTACTCGCTGGCTTCCCGGGAGGGGAGGGCCAGGCTGACACGCGTGGGTACACTGCTGGAAGCCTTCGATCGATAAGATGGATACGGGTTAATTTATAGACTCCGGGCCGGCCTTGTAATAAACCCTGGTTAGCCTGTCGACGGAACGAGCGATATCGCTGACGACAGCAGGCGTTGATACTGGAGGTACGGTCACCGTACGTAACGTCCCGTTATAATTACATCTGCTCCTGGGCCGTGTCTTTGGTGCCCAGATTAATATTTACCCCGGCTGTCACGCGCCAGTCCGGTTTCGAAGTGTCGCTGCGTATTCCAGCAGCCGCACCGGCATAAAAACTCAAGCGTTGATCCGGTGTATATCTTACCCCGGGCATCAACAGGAAATTATCATCGACATCATTGGTACGGGTATACACACCTTCCAACAGATATTGCCATTTTTCCCGGGACCTGAATTCTATACCACCGGCCAGTATCAATTGTTGTTCACTGCTGAAACCCGACGATGATCCTGGTGTTTTGATATCGCTTCTTTCACCGCCCAGCGTCAGGTTAAGCGTAGTAGCCTCTCCATACAGACTGACATTCATCGCCAGACCATAACCACGCTCTCCACTACCCAGACCTTCGCTGCTTTTGGTACTCATCAGACCTGTATAGCCCGACAGTGA
>Ga0210086_1001362_pt1 | contig 12572 bp, 15 predicted proteins | sample China_Galinas_PW_3_FD_184867 | JGI IMG/M metagenome (GOLD analysis project Ga0210086, IMG submission 184867) | Wetland microbial communities from San Francisco Bay, California, USA, that impact long-term carbon sequestration - China_Galinas_PWB_D2... | ecosystem: Environmental > Aquatic > Marine... | reverse complement strand
GCCGGTCTTGGTCTGGGCCTGCGCCAGACTGCCGATCCCGGTCCACAGCTCGCCGACCCGCGCAGTCAAGGCGAAGCCGGCGACCAACAGCAGAACGGGGAGCAGACGAATGCGCATGATGGGTCGGTTTCTCTCCGGAACGCGAACTTCAGCGCAGGCCTTGCAGCGCTTTGAGGAGCGCCGCTTCCTGCGGGGACGGCGCGGGCTCGGCGGCTGGCGCGCCGCTCGGCGCCTTGGCGCGCCGGTTGCCCGTGGCGGGCCTTGTCGCCGGCCGCGCGGACGACGCGGGCTCTGCGACGGGCTCTGCGGCGGGCGGTGCGGATGCGTTCGCCGCGGGCGACGGGGGCGCCCCGTCCAGGCGCCGGGCCAGGGAATTGCCGCGTTCGATCAGGAAGCTCAGTTCGTCGGCGACGCCGCGGGCGGTCTCGGCGGTCCGCTGCATCGTCTCGCCGGAGCTTTCCGCCGCGCCGCGCAGATGGCTCAAGCCGTCTTCGGCGACCCTGGTGGACTCGGCCAGCCGGGTGACCAGGGTTTCCATCTCCGCCTTGAGGCCGCGCAGGGCCGAAAGCTTCCGGTTGAGGATCGCGGCATAGACGATCGTCGCGACCAGCAGCACCGCGACGACCGCGTCGAAAACCAGATTGAGGCCGAACCCCTGACTCATTCGGAACCCTCCTCGGACGTGATCTTGATCACCTTGTCGGCCACCTTTACGGCGATGTGGCCGTTCTTGCGGCCCATGAGTCCCGTGAACATCTCGACGTCGCCGCAGCGCAGGTCGATCTTGGAGTTGGGCGCACAGTTGAGTTCCAGGCGGCTTCCTTCCGTCCAGTTCAGCACGTCGCCGAGGCGGACCTCGAAGCGATCGAGCACGGCCTGGAGAGCGATGTCGGTCTGCCAGAGCTCGGCCGTCAGGTGCCCCTCCCAGATCGAGTCGCGGCCGAACTTTTCACCCATGAACATCTGCAGCAGAAGTTCGCGCACGGGCTCCAGCGTAGCGTAGGGTATGAGCAGCTCGATGCGACCGCCGCGATCCTCCATATCGACGCGCAGGGTCACGACGACCGTGGCGTTGGCGCCGCGCGCGATGGCGGCGAAGCGCGGGTTGGTCTCCAGCCGCTCGAAGCGGAACGTCGTCGGCGACAGCGGATCGAAGGCGGCCGAGAGGTCGCCCAGGACGACATGGACCATGCGCTCGACCAAGTTGCGCTCGATGGTGGTGTAGGGCCGCCCCTCGATGCGCATGGCGGCCGTACCGCGGCGCCCGCCGAGCAGCACGTCGACGATCGAATAGATCAAGGCACTGTCGACCGTCATCAGGCCGAAGTTGTCCCACTCCTCCGCCTTGAAGACGGCCAGCATCGCGGGCAGCGGGATGGAGTTCAGGTAGTCGCCGAAACGCGCCGAGCTGATGTTGTCGAGGCTGACCTCGACGTTGTCGGACGTGAAATTTCGCAGCGAGGTCGACATCATGCGCACGAGGCGGTCGAACACGACCTCGAGCATCGGCAGGCGCTCGTAGGAGACCAGCGCCGAATTGAGGATCGCCTGGATGCCGGATTTGTCGCCGTCGTCGAGGCCGTCGTCGCCGACACCAAGCAGACTGTCGATCTCGTCCTGATCGAGAACCCGCGCCGTGCCCATGGCGCCGTCGCCGGCCTCGGCGGCCTCGTCGTCGTCCTGCTCGGCCATCGCCTCCCATTCGGCCAGCATGGCGTCCTGGTCGGGATCTCCGGCTTCCTCGACCTCCGGGTTCTCGGTATCGTCTGCCATGTGTGCCGTCGGGCCTACTGAATCAGCATCTCGCGGAACAGAACGTCCTTCACCTCGGCGGGATGCGCGGCCGTGATCACGCGATGGAGCAGTTCCTCGCGCAGGCGCTGGATGCCGGCCGAGCCTTGCAGGTCTTCGACCCTGAGCTCGCGCAGATAGACCTGAAAGGTGTCGACGACGCGGGGCAAGACCGCGTTCAGAGCGTCGAGGTCCTTCTGCGACGCCAGCTCGATACTGACGGACAGCTTGAGGTAGCTCGTCTTCCGCCCGGTGGAATTCAGGTTCACCAGCATGTCGGGCATATCGAAATACACCGACGGGCTCTGCGCGGCCTCGGCCACAGCCTGTTCGTCCTTATGCGAGATGCCGAGCAATCCGTCGGCGAGGCCGGAGAAATACACTCCGGCACCGGCGAGTCCCAAGAGAAGGATCGGCAGTATGCCGAACAGAACGATCTTCTTGCCGGGGATTCGCTTCTTGCCCTCCGCGGCCTCGGCTTCGCCGGCGCCCTCGCCGGCGGCCTCGTCCTGGATGCCTTCAGACGCCGCTACGTCAGTCATGCTGGAAATCTACCCTGTGCTCCGGCGCGTTATCGATGAGGAGGCTAGGTCTTTCTGGTTAACAACCCGTTGAGCCGGGCCGCCAAACTGCAGAAAAAGCGACAAGTTCCGCCGACACCGGCAAGAACTGCCGGGTAAGCGCTTCCCGAGCCGGCGGGCCTCGCGTCGGCGACCGACGCGACCGACCGGCCGGCCGCCGTTTGCCGGCCGGCGGCCGCTTGGCACGGGCCGTGCATGTCATGGCCCGGAGCCGCCCGGTGGCGGCGTGGAGCAGAAGCGACCGACGGGAACCAACGAGCACAGAAGACCGCTCATGGAAAATTCATTAACGATCGCTCTGGCGCGACAGACGGTGCTGGGCCGGCAGATGGACGTGATCGCCACCAATCTGGCGAACGTGAACACGGCGTCCTACAAGTCCGAGCACATGATCTTCAAGGAGGTCATCGATCAGCTGGATGACGGGACGCTCCTCAGCATCGTCCACGACGTCAGCTTCATGCGAGACCTCTCCGAAGGTCCGCTGACCAACACCCACGCGCCGCTCGATCTCGCCATTCACGACAAGGGATATTTCGTGGTGGATACGCCCGACGGCCAGCGCTACACGCGCCATGGCGTGTTCCGCCTCGACGACCAGGGCCGCATCGTCAATACCGAGGGCCATGCCGTTCTCGACGTCGGCGGCGCGCCCATCTCGATCCCGCCGAACGGCGGCAACATCGTCGTCACCCATGACGGCACCATCAATGTCGACGGGCAGCCGATCGGCCAGTTCAAGCTGGTCGATTTCGCCGACGAAGCGGCCCTGAGCAAGGAAGGCAACAGCTTGTACAACCCGGGGGCACAGACGCCGCAGCCGGCGCCGGACACCGAGATCCTGCAAGGCATGGTCGAGGGATCGAACGTCAGCGGAATCGTCGAGATGACCCGGATGATCGATACGACGCGCGCCTACCAGGCCGCCGGCCGCCTTGCCGAGACAGAGCACCAGCGCATCCTCGACGCCATCAAGGCCCTGGTGTCCACGGCGTAACGTCTTAGAAAGAAGGGATTCTCGTTATGCGAGCTTTGAGCATTGCCGCGACCGGAATGTTGGCCCAGCAGACGAACGTCGAGGTCATCTCGAACAACATCGCCAACATCAATACCACCGGATTCAAGCGGCAGCGGGCGGAATTCCAGGACCTGCTCTACCAGGACCTGCTGCGGCCCGGTACGCAGTCCTCGGAGACCGGAACGGTGGTGCCCACCGGCATCCAGATCGGCCTCGGCGTCAAGCCGGCCGCGGTCTATCGGATCGAGGAGCAGGGCAACATCCTGATCAGCGACAACCCGCTCGACCTGGCGGTCAACGGCAAGGGCTACTTTCAGGTCGAGCTTCCCTCGGGCGAGACCGGCTACACCCGCGCGGGCGCCCTGGGACGCAGCCCGAACGGAGACCTGGTCACGGCCAACGGCTACATCGTCCAGCCCGGAATCACCATCCCTGACGATGCGCTGAACATCAACATCAACAGCTCAGGCGAGGTCTTCGTGAATCTTGCCGGGCAGACGGCGCCGCAGAACGTCGGCCAGATCCAGCTCGCCAACTTTCCGAACCCGGCAGGACTGCAGGCCATCGGCGACAGCCTGTTCACGGAAACCGCGGCCTCCGGCGTCGCGGTGGTCGGGACGCCCGGCTCGGCCGGTTTCGGCGAGATCCAGCAGGGCGCCCTGGAGACCTCGAACGTCAACGTCGTGTCCGAGATCACCAACATGATCACGGCGCAGCGCGCGTACGAGATGAACTCCCGCGTCATTCAGGCGGCCGACGAAATGCTCGCCAGCGTCGCGCAGCTCCGCTAGGCAGGTCGGATAGCCATGCGACTGATCCTCTCCAGCCTTCTGCTCGCCGTCGTCGGGCTGACCGCGGTCGCGGCCCGTGCCCCGGCCGGCGCCGCCGAGACGCCCATGGCGGTGATGCTGAACAACCACGTCGTCGTCGAGGACCGCCTGGTACGGCTCGGCGACCTCTTCACCGGACTGGACGCGGCCGGCGCGACGCCGATCGCCCGCGCCCCGGAACCGGGCAACCACGCCGAGGTCGACGCCCGCTGGCTCGCCGCCGTCGCCAAGGCCTACGGCCTGCCATGGCGCCCCAGTTCGCCCTTCGATCGGGCCATCATCGAGCGCGCCAGCCAGGTGATCGACGGCGCCCGGATCGAGCAGAGCGTGCGCGACGCGCTGCGCGATCAGGGGCTCGGCGATAAGATGTCCCTGGTCCTCGACAATCCGGCGCAGCGCCTGCATCTCTCGACCGACGTGACGCCGAGCCTGACCGTGGCCGGGCTGTCCTTCGACCGGGTGAGCGGCCGGTTTTCCGCCCAGATCCTGGCACCGGCGGAGGGTACGCCGCAGGCGCGCGCCGTCGTGACCGGGCGCGTCGTCGAGATGGCCGAGGTGCCCGTGCTGCGCCGCAGGGTGAGCCCCGGCGAGGTGATCCGTGATGCCGACATCGATTGGATCAGCCTGCGCAGCGACCGGCTGGGCCGCGACGCCGTGATCGATCCCGTCAACCTGGTCGGCAAAAGCCCGCGGCGACCGATCCGGGCCGGTGAGCCGCTGCGCAGCGGCGATCTGCGCGACCCCATCCTGGTGCCCAAGAACAGCCTCGTCACTATCCGCCTGGAGACCCCGCGGATGGTCCTGACGGCACAGGGCCGCTCGCTCGAGGCCGGCGCCAAGGGCGACGCCATCCGGGTCATGAACACCAAATCCAGCAAGGTCATCAATGCCGTCGTGAGCGAGCCGGGAATCGTGGTCGTCCTGACCGAGGTCGCCGCCGCGTCGGCCGTGGAGTAACCGCCAATGGCGCCCAACAGCACACTGCCCTCTTCGCACCGTCTCGTGCCCGGCTTGCGGCGCGCCGTCGTCGCCGCCGTGGCCCTCGCCGGCTTGGCCGGCTGCAACGCCCTGGACCGCCTCTCGGAGGTCGGCCAGGCGCCGCGCCTGAGCGCCATCGAGAACCCGGCCAAGCTCGAGGGCGAGCGGCCGGTGTCCATGCCGATGCCGGCGCCGGAGGTCATGGAGCGCACGGCCAACTCGTTGTGGCGGCCCGGGTCTCGCGCCTTCCTGAAGGACCAGCGCGCCAACCAGGTGGGCGACATCCTGACGGTGGTCATCAAGATCGAGGACAAGGCGACCATCAGCAACACCACGAAGCGCAGCCGGACCAACGCCGAGAATGCCAACGCCAGCAGCTTCCTCGGGTACGAGCAGAGCCTCGGGCAGATCCTGCCCGAGGCGGTCGACCCGACGAATCTGGTCGACCTCGGCAGCGACTCCAACTCCGAGGGCGCCGGCAGCGTCAAGCGTGGCGAGGCGATCAACCTGCGCGTCGCCGCGCTCGTCACCCAGGTGCTGCCCAACGGCAACCTGGTGATCGCCGGCCGGCAGGAGGTGCGCGTGAACTACGAGGTCCGGGAGCTGCAGGTCGCCGGCCTCATCCGGCCGGAAGACGTCACCTCGACCAACACCATAAGCTACGACCAGATCGCCGAGGCGCGCATCTCCTATGGCGGGCGCGGCCAGATCAGCGACGTCCAGCAGCCGCGCTACGGCCAGCAGGTCTACGACATCATCTGGCCGTTCTGACTCTGGGCGCTCTAGCCGCCACGGTGAGGGCCGGCCCGATGCCGATGTGCGAAGGGCCGGACGTTGCCGCCCGGCCCTCGCCGTCAATCCGAAGTCCAGGATCGCGCTCAGTCGTCGCGGTGCGTCCGCTCCAGGCGCTCGTGGCGCTCCTGCGCCTCGATCGACAGCGTGGCGATCGGCCTCGCCTCGAGGCGCTGCAGGCTGATCGGCTCCGCCGTCTCCTCGCAGTAGCCGTAGGAGCCGTCGGCGATGCGATCGAGCGCCGCATCGATCTTCGAAATCAGCTTCCGCTCGCGGTCCCGGGTGCGCAGCTCGAGCGAGCGGTCGGTCTCAAGCGAGGCGCGGTCCGCCAAGTCAGCCTCCGGCACGGACCCCTGCTGCAGGTGCTGGATCGTCTCCGTCGATTCCCGGAGCAACTCGTCCTTCCACCGCAACAGCTTCTGGCGGAAGTACTCGACCATGACCGGGTTCATGAAGTCTTCGTCATCCCCAGGCCGATAACCAGACGGCAAGCGTACCGGCTGTTTCATACTCACCTTTTCCTGAAGGTCCTGTAGCACTGATGTCGAGCTCCGCGACATTGATGGCGCCGCGGAGTATAGGAATTTTGGGGAGCGCGACAAGTAAAGATCGCGCTCAGGCCCCAATCACATTCCTTTGAATTTAAATGCAAAATTAGGCCAGGACAGGAAATCTGACCTAATATCTGCCGAGCTTGGCCAGTTCGACGGCGGCGCGCAGCTCGATCTCGTCCAGGACCGCCAGGAGATGCCGGTCGCTGACCTGCCCCCGCTGTGCCGCCACCATGTCGGCAAGCTTCTCAATCGTGGCCAGCGGCAGGCGGCCCTCCAGCAGGGCCAGACGCAACTCGTCCAGCCGGTCCAGGAGCTCCTCGCCGTGGCGTCGGGCACGCTTGCGGTTGCCCGGATCCTCGGCGACCTCCTGCAGGGCCAGGATCGAGTCGACCGAGCCGACCGCGGCCCCCCCGGCGAGCGGCGCGGCGGCCTTCGCTTCGGCGCCGCCTTTTTCGGAAAGAACCTTGGAGAAGCCTTCGCCACGGCCGCTGCGCTCGCCGCGGCGAACAGAGGTGGATCGGTAAGGGGCGACGGGATCGACTTTCATGACCTGACCGTGGCGGCTGCCTGCGCCCCAAGGTGACCCTTGGAGCGTAAACAAGACGTTAAGAGGAGGATCGGGAGGGGCAAAATTTGCCTCTCGGGGCGGACCGGGATTTGCCGGCGCGCTTCGCACCGCGCCGAAAATCGCGCCGTAGGCTATTGATTTCATGCCGAACGCCCGGAGCTGGCGCGTGGCACGACTTTCGCATGGAGGAGGCGAACCTTCGCCCTCGAGTGTGAACCGCATGCCGATTCGCCCCTCTTCCATGCCGACTCGTACCCTGCCGCACCGCGCCACGCGCCGCGCGCGATGCTGGCGCCGCCTTGGCACCGCACTCGCGGCCGCCGCGGTCTGGGCCCTAGCGGCTCTGCCGGTCGCGCAGGCCCAGTCGCGGATCAAGGACATCGCGAACTTCGAGGGGATCCGCGACAACCAGCTGGTCGGCTACGGCCTGGTTGTCGGGCTCGACGGCACCGGAGACGACTTGAAGAGCGCGCCCTTCACCCGCGAAAGCCTGATCGGCATGCTGCAGCGGCTGGGCATCACGGCGCGCAGCGCCAACCTGGACACCCAGAACGTCGCGGCCGTCATGGTAACCGCCAATCTGCGGCCGTTTGCGCGCCAGGGGACACGAATCGACATCACGGTTTCGGCGCTCGGCGATGCCAAGAGCCTGGCCGGCGGGACCCTCCTGGTCACGCCGCTGCTGGCGGCCGACGGCGAGGTCTATGCCGTCGGCCAGGGGCCGGTCGCGATCGGCGGCTTCTCGGCCAGCGGCGCGTCCCAGTCGGTCACGAAAGGCGTCCCGACCACCGGCCGGATTCCGAACGGGGCCATCGTCGAGCGCGAGGTCGACTTCGACCTCGCCGAGCTGAAAAACGTGAAGATCAGCCTGCGCAATCCCGACCTGACCACCGCCCGCCGCATCGCCGACGCGATCAACGCCTTCGTGGGGCAGCCGGCCGCGCAGTCGACCGACCCGGGGACCGTCATGGTCAAGGTGCCGGCCAAGTACAACGGCAACACCGTGGCCCTGCTGACCGATGTCGAGCAGCTTCCGGTCGAGGTCGATCAGATGGCGCGAGTCGTCATCGACGAGCAGTCCGGCGTGATCGTGATGGGCGCCAACGTGCGCATCAGCACGGTAGCGATCGCGCAGGGGAACCTGACGATCCGCATCACCGAGACGCCGCAGGTCAGCCAGCCGGCGCCCTTCTCCAACACCGGCCAGACCCAGACCGTGCCGCGCACCGGCATCAACGTTAAGGAGGACAAGAATCGCAAGCTGGCGGTCCTGCCGGAAGGCGTCAGCCTTCAGGAGCTGGTCAACGGCCTCAATGCGCTGGGCCTGGGCCCGCGCGACATGATCACCATCCTGCAGGCGATCAAGGCGGCCGGGGCCCTGCAGGCCGAGATCGAGGTCATGTGATGGAGAACCTGGTTCCCGCGCTCGAGCTCGGTCAGGCGACCGGCGCCGCGCGCGGCGACGACCTTGGCCGCACGCTACGGACCCTCGGCAAGCACGCGGATCCGAAAGCGGTTCGCGCCGCCGCCGAGGAGTTTGAGGCGGTCTTCCTGTCGACCATGCTGGCGCCGATGTTCAAAGGCCTGGGGCAGGACGACATGTTCGGCGGCGGGCCCGGCGAGGAAACCTACCGCTCGCTCCTGGTCGACGAATACGGCAAATCGATCGCGAAGTCCGGCGGCCTCGGCATCGCCGACGCCGTGGAGCGCGAATTGTTGAGGATGCAGGAGGTCGCAAAATGATAGCCGGCCCCGCGCTTGCCACCGACATGCTGAGGATCACGAGCCGGCTGATCGCCGTCTTGGAACGCGAAATCGAGATGCTGCGTGCGATGAAGCCGTCCGAACTACAGAATCTCCAGCAGGAGAAGATCGTCTTGACCGCGGCCTACGAAGTCCATGCCAAGGCCCTTCAGGCGAACCCGGCCGCCTTGGACGGGCTCGACCCGCATCTGCGCGACGAACTCCGCGGGGCCGTCGCCCTCTTTCGCCAGACCCTGTCGGACAACGAAGTGGCGCTGCGCGCCGCCAAGGAGACCACCAACAGAGTCCTCCAGGCCATTGCAGAGGAAATCCAGCAGAAGACCCAGGGCGCGCCGTCCTATACCGCACGGAACGGCACACAAAGCACCTCTCGGGTACGCAACGAGCCGGTCTCGATCGCCCTGAACCAATCGGTCTAATTTGCCTCGAACTGCCGATTGTAATTCGAGCCGAGGGCAACACTTTGTTAGGACATTCCACTCACAATGTTAGGTGCTGCTAAAGCTAACTTTTGAGAACCAACCGCAGGCACCCGCGTCATGCTCCTCGGAGCGCCGACATCCAGTCCGTCACGCCCGACCGAGGTTTCCTCGGCGCGGTCGGCTGCGGCGACCCCATCGGGTCCGCCGCCCGTCGCCACAGGCACGGGGCAGGGCTCGAAAGCCGAGCTTATCGGGCCCCCGCGGGACACCTCCCGGTCGCGCCTCGCCTACGATAAGGAGCTCAGCCGGACCTTCATCGAGGTCGTCGACGTCGATTCGGGTAAGGTCATCCACCGTTTCCCGCCGGAGGAGATCGTCCGGCATATCGAGGCCCTCATGAAGGAAGCTGAGGCCGCCCGCGCCGCCAAGCACGCCGGGCTCGTCCTCGACCGCGTCGTCTGACGCGTCGACCGCCGCCATCCGAAGAACCAGGAAGAAGTTGCCGCGCGCGGGGCGCGCGGTAGCCGATTCTGCCGACGCCCCGGCGCGGCCCGGAAAGTGCGGCAAAACTCTACAATAATTCCATAGACTTACCTTGGGAGCCGGGTGGCACGGCTTTCGCATACCTGGGGCGTACCCTTGTGTGTGTCCCATGGAGTGAGTCCCTTGGCCGCCCGAACGCATCCAGACCCCGAGGTCCTCGCGGAACGCCTTGTCGAGACGGCCGCCAAGATTGGCGACCTGCTGCGGCACGAGGCCGGGAGCGTTGCGGATCCCGACGCCGAACTCTCCCGCGCGGTCCAGACCCACAAACGCGACCTCGTGCGCGACCTGCGCGAAACGACGTCCGCCCTCTCGGCGCACGGCGACCTGCCCGAGCGCTGGCCCGACGAACGGCGCGCGGCGTTGCGGCGCAGCCTGCTCGAAATGCACGAGGCCGTGCAGGCGAATGCCCGCGCCCTCGAAATCAAGATCGAGACGGGCCGGCATCTGATGAACGCGGTGACCGCGGCCGTCCGCAGCAAGATCGCCGAGGGACCGCGCTACGAACCGGCCCCGCACGCGCCACGGCGGGCAATCGGCGAGCGGGCCAAGCCGGTGCTGATCAACCAGGTGGCCTAGCGCCCACGCGGGAGAAGACGGATGTCTCTGGTTGGCGCGCTCATGTCGGCAGTCTCGGGCCTGCAAACGGCCCAGGCTCAGCTGCAAGTCACCTCGAACAACGTCGCCAACGTCAACACGCCGGGCTACACGCGCAAGACGGCGACGCCCGAAACACCCGTTTACGGCGGCGAGGTCGGCGGCGTCCGCCTGTCCGAGGTCCAGCGCACCGTGGATGAAGGCCTGCTTCGGCAATTGCGCGAGCATATCGCGCGCCTGACCGGGCAGAGCGTGCAGGCTTCGTTCCTCGACCGTACGCAGATCCTTTTCGGCCAGCCGGGCGACAACACCTCGCTGAGCCATTCGATCACGCAGCTCGGTACGGCGCTGGAAAATCTCTCGGTCACACCCAGCAGCCTGGCCAACCGGGCCAGCGTCCGCGACACCGCGCGCTGGCTGGCCGATCAAATGAACAGCGTCAGCCAGAGTATCCAGGACCTTCGTCTCGAGGCCGAGCGCCAGATCGGTGTCTCCGTTACGAAGATCAACGATACCCTCTCCGAAATCCAGGACCTCAACACGAAGATCGCGCGGGCCACCGCGGTGGGTGACGGGGCGCCCGACCTCGAGGACCGTCGCGACACCCTGCTGAACAATCTCTCGCAGGAGATCGACATCCAATACTTCAAGCGCTCGAGCGGAGAAGTGGTTATCTCCACCGGCAACGGGCGCCTGCTCCTGGACAGCCAGGCGAAGACGCTGAGTCACAGCGATGTGACGTCGATGAGCGCGGCCGTGACCCTGGGGAACGGGTTGGACGGAATCAACTTCGGTCCCACCGGCATCGACATTACGCAGGAGATCACCGGCGGCCGCCTCGCCGGGCTGCTAACCCTGCGCGACCAGACGCTGGTCGATCTTCAGGCCGAGGTCGACCGCCTTAGCGAGGTCATGGCCGACCAGCTGAACGCCGCGCACAACAACGGCACCGCCTTCCCGCCGCCGACCACATTGACCGGCACGCGCAGCGTGGCGGCCACCGATGCTCCGGCGATGAGCGGCACATTCCGCGTCGCCGTGGTCGATTCGGATGGTGTGACGGTCGAAGCGCTCGATGTCGACCTCGGCGCGCTGGCGCCTGCCAACATCGGGACGCTGGTGACTCAGATCAACGGCATGACGAATGCCTCCGCCAGCATCAATGCCGCCGGTCAGGTCGTTCTCTCGGCGACGGGCGGCAATCGCATCGCCGTCAACGAGATGGACAGCGCCGTCACGACCGGCAACGCGACTTATGGCATGGCTCAGTTTCTCGGACTCAACGACCTCTATACGACAGGCCTCGGGTTCGACCAGTACCACTCCGACCGCACCGCCAGCGACACGGCCGCGCTGGGCCTGGCGGGTACCTTGAGCTTCGATATTGCCGGCGCCACGACCAACGTCGCCTACGCGGCGGGCGACAGCCTGACGGACATCGCCACGGCCATCAATGCCGCCGTCGGCGGCGCCAACATCACGGCCAGCGTGGTGCGCGAGGGCTCCGGCTACCACCTCGAGGTGACCGATGCCAACGGGGACAACTTCTTCCTGTCCGACAGCGGCACGCTGGCCAGCCAGCTCAACCTCCGGGCGGGTTCGGTCGGCACGGCAGAGCGCATCGCGTTGCGCAGCGACATCCTGCAGGACCCCAACCTGATCGCCCATGCGCAGCTCAGCAGCGCGGCGGGGCTGGCGGCCGGCGACGTCGCAGTCTCGTCCGGCGACGGCTCCGCGGCACGCGACTTGGCCGATGCGTTCACTCAAAACATCAACTTTTCAGCGGCCGGCGCGTTGGGACAGGGCACGACGACGCTGGCCAACTATGCCGCCGAGATCATTTCGCTCAACGCCACCACGGCTCAGAGCATGAGCGACAACGTATCCACCGGCGACAGCCTGCGTGTCTCACTGGAGAATCAGGTCGCCGACGTCAGCCAGGTGAACCTGGATGAAGAGCTGGCGAACATCATCGTGCTGCAGAACGCCTATTCCGCCTCCGCGCGAATCACCGCGGCAGTTTCCGACATGCTCGATACCCTGCTCAAGATGGTCTAACGGGAGCGCAATCCATGACACGGGTCCCCACTCTTGCGCAGCACCAGCTGACGTTGTTCAACACAACGAACATCCA
>Ga0210086_1001359_pt1 | contig 12581 bp, 6 predicted proteins | sample China_Galinas_PW_3_FD_184867 | JGI IMG/M metagenome (GOLD analysis project Ga0210086, IMG submission 184867) | Wetland microbial communities from San Francisco Bay, California, USA, that impact long-term carbon sequestration - China_Galinas_PWB_D2... | ecosystem: Environmental > Aquatic > Marine... | reverse complement strand
CCGACAAGCACCGGCGCTACTTCTCGTTCTATCAACAGCGCAGCCGCCCGTGCCCGGGCACCGAGATCCTGTCGAGCCGGCACTTCCCGCCGGCCAACGAGGGCACCTACCTCGACGCCAACGTCATCGGCTTCCTCGGCATCTTCCAGTATCGGTTCGTCGACGACGGCTCCGGCTTCGGCGCGGTCGAGATCGACCCGATCGTGCAGAGCAGCGATCCCAACTTCCGCCCGTCCGACATGGAAACCGGGCCCGACGGCGCGCTCTACTTCCTCGACTGGCACAACGCGATCATCGGGCACCTGCAGCACCACCTGCGCGATCCCAACCGCGATCACAAGCACGGGCGCGTGTACCGCGTCACGTACGAGGGCCGGCCTCTGCTCACGCCGAAGCCGATCGACGGCCAGCCGATCGCGAAGCTGCTCGATCTCCTGAAGGAGCCCGAGAACCGCGTTCGCTACCGCGCGCGCATCGAGCTCAGCGAACGTGACACGAACGACGTCGTCAAGGCGCTCGAGACCTGGGTCAAGGGGCTCGACGAAACCGACGCCGACTACGAGCACGACCTGCTGGAGGCGCTGTGGGTCTACGAGGAGCACAACCGCACCAACCGGGCGCTGCTCACGCGGTTGCTTTCGGCCAAGGACTTCCGGGCGCGCGCGGCGGCGACGCGCGTGCTTCGCAATACGCGTCATCTCGTGCCCGACGCTCTGGCGCTGATGAAGGTCCAGGCCGACGACGAGCATCCGCGCGTGCGGCTCGAGGCCGTCGTCGGCGCGAGCTTCTTCGACAACGCGGAAGCCGCGACCGTCGCGCTCGAAGCGCTGAAGCACCCGACCGACAAGTTCATCGACTACGCGATGAAGGAGACGATCCGCGCGCTCGAGGACCGCTGGAAGGCCGCTCTCAGGAGCGGCGTTTCGGTCGCGGCCGGCAACCCGGCCGGCGTCGAGTATCTGCTCGGCCGCGTCAGCTCGGCCGAGCTCGTGAACCTTCCGCGGATCCCGACCGTGCTCCAGGCGCTTCTGATGCGCAACGGGGTCGAGAGGGAGCTACGGCTCGAAGCCGCCAACGAGCTGGCAAAGCGCAACCACACGTCGGCGACGCAAGAGATCGTCACCGCGCTACGCACCGTCGACGACCGGGGCGGCCAGATGAGCGCGCACGTCGTGCACCAGCTCGCCGAGCTGCTGCTCGAGAACGCCGGCACCGCACGCGGCGCCGAACGGCCGGTCTTCGTCGAGCTCGCGACCAAGACCAAGACACCGATGGCCAGGAACATGGGCTATGCCGGCCTGATCACGATCGACAAGTCGGTCGATGCGGCGTGGAAGCTCGCGAACGGATCCGTCGAGGGTCTCGCGGCGTTCCTCGGCGGCGTCGAGATGGTGTCCGATCCGGGGCTTCGGGCGCGGCTCTACGACCGCGTGCGCCCGCTGATGTTCGCGCTGCCGCCGGCGCTCGTGGACGGCAACGACAGGACCGCATCGGGGCTCAGCGTCGCCTACTACGACCCGGCACCGACCAACGCCGAGCTCGCCACGTTCCGGCGCGAGACGCCGCGACAGACCGCCAGGGCGGCCCAGTTCACGCTCGACGTCCAGACCGTTTCGCCGGCCGACGCGTTCGGGATGATGTTCGCCGGTCAGATCCGGATCAAGAAGGCCGGCAACTACCGGTTCTTCACGAAGTCCGACGACGGATCGCGCCTCTACATCGGCAATCGCTGCGTGGTCAACAACGATGGCGCGCACGGGATGGTCGAAAGGGGCGGCAGGATCCGGCTGACCCCGGGCTACTACCCGATCACGGTCACGTACTACGACAAGGGTGGGGCCGAGGGCCTCGTCGTGTCGTGGCGCGGTCCGGGGTTCAAGAAGCAGCGGATTCCGATGGACGCGCTCGGCGGCGACAGCGCGCGATCGGTGCGCGCCGCGGCGATTCGCGCGATGGCGGCGATCCCCGGCCATACACAACAGAAGTTCGAGGACGCGGCGCGGCTCCTCGGCGACGGCACGTTCCTCGCTCCGGCGATCGCGCTCGCGCGCAGCGTCGCGAAGACCGACTGGCCGCGGGGTCAGATCAGCCCACTGGTCGAGACGATCGCCGCGTATGTCGGCGGTCTTCCCGGCGAGCAACAGACCGCGCCCGACGTCGCCGCGGCGCTCGAGTTCGGCAAGCAGCTGACGACCGGCATGCCGCCTGCCGAGGCGTCAGCGGCCAAGAAGCGGCTCGACGGCCTCGGGGGTTCGGTCGTGCTCGTGCGCACGCTGCCGCACAAGATGCTCTTCGACGTCACGGGGTTCTGGGTCGAGGCCGGCAAGCCGGTCGCGATCGTGTTCCAGAACAACGACCTGATGCCCCACAACTTCGTGATCACGAAGGAAGGCAAGCTCGCGACGACGGGGATGGCCTCGGCCAAGATCACCGGCAGCGCGACCGAGGACGAGCGCAACTTCATCCCGCAGACCGGCGACGTGTTGTGGCACACGCCACTCTTGTTCCCGGGCCAGTCGGCGCGCCTGACGTTCATCGCGCCCAAGGAGCCGGGCGAGTATCCGTTCGTGTGCACGTTCCCGGGCCACTGGCGGGTCATGAACGGCGTGATGTACGTCGTCGAAGAGTTCGAGAGCACGGTCCACGTCGTCCGCCGCCCGACCGAGCCCTCGGCCCCGGTGCGCGAGTTCGTCAAGAACTGGAAGCTCGAGGACCTCGCTCCGGCGTTCAAGTCGGGATGGAACGACAACCGCGACCTGACCCGCGGCAAGAACCTGTTCCTGTCCATCGGCTGCACGGCCTGCCACACGGTCGACGGCAGCGCGAGCAAGGGCGGCCCCGACATCGCGAAGATCGGCGACAAGTACCAGGGGAAGGAGCTGCTCAAGCAGATCCTGCAACCGTCGGCGGCGATCCTCGAGAACTACGAGTCCTACTTCCTCGAGCTCGATGACAAGACCTCGGTCGCCGGCCGGGTCATTCGCGAGGACCCGGGTGCAGTCTACGTCGCCGAGAACCTCCAGGTCATCGCCGACCTGACCCGCGTGCCGAAGAGCAAGATCCGGAAGAAGTCGAAGATGGACACGTCCGCGATGCCGACCGGCCAGCTCGTCACGCTCGGCCGCGCCGAGATCCTCGATCTCGTCGCGTGGCTGCAGTCGAAGAAGTAGGGATTCCAGGGGTAGCGGGACCCGTCCCGCTACCGCCGAGATCTCGAGTGAATCACTGGGGGTCGTCCGATTGGCCCGTGCCCGACTCGTGCTCGCACAATGGGCACGGCCTCTCTTCGCAAACGCGGGCACGCGGCGGGCACGGGCACCGGCACGGGCACGCACGGGCACGGGGACCGTCTACCCAGCAGGGCTAACCGGCGTACGGTTCGACCGGCAACGAGAACGAGAACGTCGCCCCCTGGCCGCGCCGGCTCTTGGCCCACACGCTTCCGCCGTGTTGCTCGATGATGCGCTTGACGATCGCGAGACCGAGGCCCTCGGTCTTCTCCCCGGACGGAGACGCGTGAACCCGCCCGAAGCGTGTGAACAGCCGCCGCATCTCGACGCTGTCTAGGCCGAAGCCGTCGTCTTCGATGCTCGTTACGAGCTCGGTCTTGCTCCACGACCAACGGACCTCGATTCGGCCCCCCGGCTGGGTGAACTTGATCGCGTTGCCGATCAGGTTGTCGAGCGCGGCCCGGATGCGCTTCGAGTCGACTCGCACTTGCGGCGGAACCGACGGTAGCTCGACGTGCAACTCGATCCCCTTGTGCTCGGCGCTCACGCGGTGGGCTGCGACGCGCTCGCACACGACAGGGACCAGGTCCTGGACCTTCGGACGGATCTCGAACTGACTGACCTCGGCCGTCGAAGCGTCGATCAGATCGTCGACCAGCTCGGTCATCTCGTGCGCACTGGCAATCAGGTTGACGGCGCTCGACAGCGTCTCGGCCGCGTCATCGCTGTCCGGATCGATGCCTTCGGCCAGCCGCGAGGCCGTGATGGTCATGACCTCGAGCGGATCGCGCAGGTGGTGCGCGGCCATCCCCATGAGCTCGATCTTCTCGCGGTTGCGCTCCGTGAGCTCTTCGATCTTGCGCGACCTGTCGAGCGCCCGCGCGATCGGACCGACGAGGCTGGCGACGAGATCGACCGAGTTCTCGGTCCAGTGGTCGCTGCTGTCGAGGAGCAGGAAGCCGATCGGTTGGACGTCGACGCGCAGAGCGACGACGAGCACTTCACCTTTGCCTTCGCCGAACGGCTCGGCGCTGCCATCGAGCAGGTAGACGTCATCGCGTACGCTGCGCGAGTTCTCGAGGTAGATCGTCCGGGCTTCGTCGGGTGACAGCGTGAACGTCTCGAGCCAGTTCTTCGGCCATCCCTGCACGGCGTAGAAGCGGAACAACCCACTCCCGTCCTCGAGCGCGAGGATCCGCCCGCGATCGACCGGCAAGACCTCGATCACGCACCGCAGCACCTCGCGTAAGAGCGGCTCAAGGTGCGTCTCGGAGTGGATCTGATTGAGCAGCTCCGACAGGCGCTCGGCTTCGTCCCGGCTCGCGCTCAGGGCCGCCGTCCGTTCCTCGACCAACCGATCCACGTTCTGTCGCGTCAGACCGGCGCGTCTCGCCCAATACAGCCCGGCGCCGAGGACGACCCCGAGCACGGCGAGCACGTGCACGACCGCGCGCTGCCAGAACGGAACCGCGACCGCGAGGCTGACGAGCTGGGTCGGATCGGTCCAGGCCCCCCCGTCCTTGCGCATGCGTCCGAGCAGCCGGTAGCTGCCCTCCGCGAGGCCACCGAAGTCGATGCGGTGTTGTCGCCCATGGTCGAGGAACTGCTTGTGCAAGCCGGCGAGCCGGAACGAATACTCGTAGCGCTCGGGCTCGAACAGGTCGGGTGCCGCGACAGCGAACGAGATCACGTCGTCGCCAGGTTCGAGACACAGCACGCCGTCGTGCCACCGCTTTCCGCCACGACGCACCTCGTCCTCGCCGACGCGAATACTCGCAAGCGCGAGGTTCGGCCGCCGCTCCGATAAGACGAAGTCGTTGATGCTCACGACCCCGTCGGGAAACGCGACGTAGATCTCGCCGGTCTGGGCCTGTGCGCTCGTCCGCGAGATCGCGGACGTCTGCGGCCGGACATCGCGACGCATGCGCCGCACGTCCCGCGTCGCCGGGTCGTAGCGAATGATCTGATCGCGCTCGGTCAACCACAATCGCCCGCTGGCGTCGATCTCCAGGTTCTCGTAGATACCGGGCAGCTCGTCGATGCGCTCGACGCCTCCCTTGTCGAGATCCAGCCGGCGCAACCCGTAGGTCGTCGCCACCCAGAGCGAGCTCCCGCGGCCCGCAAGACAGACGGCCCAGCCCTTGCCGAGGGGCTTCTTCGTCACCGAGGAGAGCTCGGAATCGACCCGGACGAGACCGGTTCGCTGCAAGCACAGCCAGATAGCACCGCCGCGATCCGCGTACATGCGACCGTCGTAAGGCATGCTCGGCAGGGCCAGCGAGTGCCAGGTCTTGCGGTCCTGGTCGAGACGGTGGATCGCGGTCGGCGTCGTTACCCACAGTCGCCCCCGCGCGTCCTCGAGCAGGCTCGAGACAACATCGGAATGCGCGTTCGGTCGCTCGCGATCGACGACGACCGGGATCGCGACGGCTTCGAATCGCTCGCCGTGCATCCGCACCAAACCGAAGCCGCCAACCCACAGAGTCCCCTTCGAGTCGCGCAACAGCACGTGGGCCGCGCCGCTCGGCAGGCCGTGCTCGCGCCCGTAGGATCGCGTTCGACGCCGACCCTCGAGCCGGTGGAGTCCATCGGCGTTGGTGCCGATCCATATCGCGCCGTCGGGCTCGGGAAGAATCGCACGGGCCCAGGACTTCGGCTCGGTTCGAACCGTGCGGAACATCATGCTGCCACCCGGAGCGCGGGTCGCGAACAGCCCTCGGCGAGTTCCGATGACCGTGCGTCCAGACGCGTGGCTCGCGAGCGCCAACACGGGCGGCAGCCTGGTGCCCGGCAACGACACGACCTGGGACAATTCGGATCTCGGGTACATCAGGTACAAGCCGAGCGAGCTCGTACCCACCCACACGCGCCCCGACTCGTCGCGATGCAACGAGAGCACGTGGAACCTGTTCTCCCCACCCAACGACGACAATCGGGTCCAGCGGTTGACAGCGATGTCGAACTGAAACAAGCCCTGCAAAGCCCCGACGACGAGCCGTCCGCCATCGGTCGCCTCGAGAGCCGTGATGTTCAGAGCGTCGTCCCCCGTGCGATAGCGTGCCTCGACCTTGCGCGTGAGGTCCCACGAGATCAGCCCGTTGCTGTTGGTCCCGATCCACAAGCGATCACCGGCGTACGCGAACCCCGTCGGCCCATCGGGACGATCGCGGCCCGAGTCGTAACGGATCGCCAGCTCGGTGATCGCCCGCGTCTTCGTGTCGAACAGGAACGTCACACCGGGGCCGCCCAACACGAGCCGGTCACCCGGAACCCGTCCGTAGACCGACACCGGGCGTTTGAGCCGGGTTCTTGGATCGAGCAGTGCAGGTGGCACCGAGAACCGGCCCGTCGTCGGATCGAACTCGATCGGTCCGATCCGCGTCCCGACCCACAGCCCATGCTCCGAACGCGACAGGAACAACACCCCGAGTGGTCCCTTCTCATCGTCGGGCAACGGGTAGCGACGACACACCGTGCCGTCATAACGAACCAGCGCATGCGCGCACCCGACCCACAGCCACTGCGAACGGTCGGCGAGCAGCGACCGAATGCACTTCTCGCGCAGGTCCCCGTGGGACAACTGCACGATCCCCGGCCTCCAATCGCGAACCGGACGCGCTTGTGCCACGATCGAGTGCGCGCATCCGATGGCGATCGCCTGAGCTAGCACGACCGGTCTCATCCTGGCCTTGCCATGGGAAGTGACTCCAATGCGATCAGCATAGAGACCGCAATACACGTTGGAAAGCCGACAACTCGCGCCGGTTCGTTACAGAAAAAAAATTGTCGGCGGCGTTTCCCCGACTGCATCGCCACAACCGGCAATCAGGGGCAACCCGCGGGCGTTTGGTCCTCTTGAGGATCTCCTTTCGTCGCGAACAATGGGACCCGTCCCCACATCAACGGCTGGAAACCACCCCCGAGCAGTACCGGGCGGGATCCAGGTACCCATTTTTCCCCGCCACCTGGAGCAACAACGATGAAACACCTCACGGCAGTCCTCTCGTCACTCGTCCTCGCCCTGACCACCCCGGTCCTGCTCTCGTTCTCTGCGGCGTCGGGCGATGGCGACTCAGGGACGGCCACGCTCTGTCTCGGTAACCTGGAACCCCTGTCGACATTCGATGGAACCGAGTGCATCGACAGCTACACGGTCGAAAGCCCGAGCTCGAACGTGGCGGAATCGCGGATTCGCGTCGTCGCCGAATTCGAAGACGGAACCACCCAGGAGATCGTCTTGCAGCCCGGCCAATCCCACATCTTCAAGTGCGATCTCGTCAATGTGACTGCACAGGAGACAGCCGCCTTCGGATCGGTCATCAACTGGCTCATCAACGACGTATAGGCGCCGGTCGTGTCACGCACATTCTGGGCGCCCGAGCTCCTGCTCCTGGCGATCGGAGCGATCGCCTGGATCCTGGTCCAACCCCACAGCCCCGCCGCGCACGCCAACGATCTCGACCGTGAGACTCCGGCCGGCGCCGAGGACACGACACCGGCCCGTGCACCGACCCCGACATCACGTGATTGGATCGGCCGACGCATCGAGAACGTCGACCGCGTCGATCGACACGTGGTTCGCGGCGTCGTTCGCGGGCCCGATGGCGTGATCGCGGGCGCGACGGTCTACGCGCACGAGCTGAGCGACAGCGACCGGCGGCGACCGAACCGAGTAGAGGATCCCGACATCCTCGTCCCCGTGAATCGCCACAGCGTTCCGCCGGTCGCATCCACGCGATCACGCGCCGATGGAAGCTACGAGCTCTCGCTGCCCGCGCGCGCGAAAGACTGGCAGGTCGATCTCGGGTGTGTGCGCTCCGGCTACGAACGGCGCCTCGTCCGGGACGTCTGCGTTCCGTGCGAAGGCCGCCGGGTCGACTGGACCCTCGGACGAGGAATTGCCGTTCGGGGTTTCGTAACCAACCGTGACGGTTCTCCGATCGAAGGCCTGCGCATCCGCGTGTCTCGCCGCAAGTTCGCGAACGCTCCGGTCCTGTCGACCGCGCGATTCGACACCAGCGTCGAGCGCTGCGCCGACCGCTGGTCGAGCTTTCACGAGGGCTCGGCGGTGACCGGGACTGCGGGCGCGTTCCAAGTCCGCGGGCTGGCGCCAGGCCGTTACAGTATCGTCGCCGAATCGGCCGAGTGGATCGTGGTGCCGGCGCTGGTCGTTCGCGCGCCGGCACCGGACCTGCACGTTGTCGTTGCACGGGCCAACTCGCTGACCGTCGACATCGACCCCGGCGCCACCGACATCCCGATCGACAAGCCGCGGCTCAACGTGTCGCTCCGCCGGCCCGTGCAGCTGGCCGACGGCCGGACCGTTCTCAACACGACCTTGCGCTCCGGCGTCGGCCGCGGAAACACGTGCCGGCTCGTCTGGGCCGAGACCCACGGGCGAGGCGGACCGGCATGCCCCGACCTCGAGCAGGAAGTGTTCGTCACCCTCGAGCTGCACGGCTTCGAGAACCATCGCTGGCACTTCCCGTGGAACCTCGCACGCGAGCGCCACAAGCACCTCACCGTCGAGCTCGAACCGAGGCCCCGGCACGAGCTGCTGCTGTCGACGCAATACTCGGACGGGTCCGAGGTCGAGGACGACCTGATCGTCGAGTATGCGAGCTCGCGGAGCGAGGTCGTCGGCACGGCGGTCGCGACACGGGTCAAGCCGTGGCTGCACCGCTGCGAGCTTCCAGAGGGCATGTGGGTCGTTCGCATCCGCGAAGACTCGCCGTTCAGCCGGCTCAACTCATGGCGGGGCGAAGTCAAGGTTCTCGGCAAGACCAGGCTCCACGACCTCGTCATTCCGAAGGGGGGTCTGGTCACGGTCGACGCGCCGCCCGGCCAGTCGATGCGCGACCTCACCGTCGTGTTCCGCGGCGGCGAGCTCAGCACGCAGATCCGCGCTCGCGAACATCGTCTCGTGCTTCCCAACGTTCCGGTCGGGGCCTGGGAGATCGAGCTTTCCGAGCACGGCAAGCCGCTCGCGAGTCAGCGGATCGAGGTCCGATCGAATGGTGACTACGCGATCCACTTCTAGCAGGCTGTTGTTGGCAGCGATCGGCTCGGTGGCGTTCGTCGCGATCGTGTGGGCGGCGCGTCCGGCCTCGACGCCGGCGATCGAACGGTCGGCGCTCTCGCGCAGGCGGTTCACGACGCTGTTCGCGACGGCTCGGCCTGTCACCGACTACTCGCTCTTGGTGCGCAATCCCAACCGGGGCACGCGTTCGCGGATCCTCGTGCGGGTCCGGGTTTGCAACGGCGACACGATGACGAGGACCCTGGAGCCAGGGGAGTCGGTCGACACCCGGTCCCTGCTGCCCGAGTCCGGCGCGGCGAGCGAGCGTGTCATCTCCGACGTCTCGGTCATGGAACAGCGCCTCGCGGACTCGCAGGTCGAGTGGTGGCTCGCCCCCTGACCGGGCCGACTTGGCGCTCATCGCGGCAGTGACTTGCCGCTATGATGCGGCGATCACAGCCTGACCAGACGAGACCATGACCGAGACACATTTCGACCTGAGCGGCAAGATCGCCGTCATCACCGGCGGAGCCAGGGGAATCGGCCTGACGACCGCAAACCGCCTCGCCGCCGCCGGGGCCCACGTCGCGATCGTCGACATCGACGAAGACAGCTGTCAACGAGCCGTGGCGGACCTCGAAGACCGCGGCCATCGCGCCAAGGGGTTCGCGATCGACGTGACGAACGAAGACCAGGTCGCCGAGATGACCGACGACGTCGTCGACCAGCTCGGCGGGTATCACATCCTGGTCTGCTCGGCCGGGATCGTCGGCCGCAACGCGTTCGCGTGGGAGACCAGCGTCGAGGAATGGCGCAAGGTCCTCGACATCAATCTGACCGGAGTGTGGCTGTGCAACCGCGAGGCCCTGCGGCCGATGCGCAAGGCCAACTATGGTCGGATCGTCAACATCGCGTCGATCGCCGGCAAGGAGGGCAACCCGAAGCTCGGACCCTACTCGGCGTCGAAGGCGGGCGTGATCGGCATGACCAAGTCGCTGGCCAAGGAAGTCGCGGATACCGAGATCCGCATCAACTCGATCGCCCCTGCTGTCATCCACACGCCGATGCTCGATCAGGTGTCGCAAGAGACGATCGACTACATGGTCTCGAAGATCCCGGTCGGCCGGACCGGGCGAACCGAAGAGGTCGCGGCGCTCGTGCACTACCTCGCGAGCGAAGAGTGCGGGTTCGCGACCGGTGCCTGCTTCGACATCTCGGGTGGTCGGGCCACCTATTAATCCTGTCCTCGTGTGAACTGAAATGAAGCGAATCTCGATTGGCTCGTGGGCCTACACCATCGGCCCGTACTCCGACAAACCCGTCGACTTCGACACGGTCTGCGTGCGGCTCAAGGAGCTCGGCTTCGACGGGGTCGAGCTCGGCGGCTTCCCGCCGCACCCCAATCCGGACGACCTGCCCGACAAGTCACAGCGCGCCGACCTCGTCGCCAAGATGGACGACTACGGACTCGCGTTCAGCGGCCTTGCCGCCAATCTCTGGGGCGAGCAGCTCGTCAACACCGACGACCAGAGCAAGTACATCGCGGAGTTCACGAAGAACGCCGAGTTCTGCGCCGATCTCGGTATCAAGGGCATCCGGGTCGATACCGTGCAGCCGCCGAACCTGATGATCGACATCGGCTACGAGACCGTCGTCAAGCGTGTGACCGACACCTGGAAGACCTGCAACCAGATCGCCAAGGACCACGGTCTCTACGTGACCTGGGAGTTCGAGCCGGGCTTCATTCTCAACAAGCCGAGCGACGTCATGCGCGTGCTCGACACGGTCGACGACGACAACTTCGGAGTGCTCTACGACACGAGCCACGGCCACATGGTCTCGGTGATCGGTGCGCGACAGCCAGGCGATCCGGAGACGCTCCCGGGCGGGCAGGTCGAGTTCATCGAGATGCTGAACGGGCGCATCAACCACGTGCACCTGATCGATTCCGACAACACGTGCCACAAGGACGAGAACGGCGAGGACGAGACGTCGATGCACCTGCCGTTCGGCAAGGGCGTCGTCGACTTCGAGCAAGTCCTGCCTCGGCTCGCGGCGGTCGATGTCGGCCACGACTGGCTGACGATCGATCTGTGCTTCTGGCCGGACGCGTGGGAAGCGACGGCCGAATGCAAGGCGGCTGCCGACGGGTTCGTGCAGACCTACTTCTGATCCCCTACTTCTGACCGGAGCGGTCCGATGGCAAAGCCACTCAACGTCGCCGTGCTCGGCTACGGCTTCATGGGCAAGGCCCACTCGAACGCCTACCGCAAAGTCAATCGGTTCTTCACCGACCTCGAGCACGAGCCGGTCCTCAAGTGCCTGTGCGCGCGCAACACCGACAAGGCCAAGCCGTTCGCCGACACCTGGGGCTTCGAGTCGATAGAGACGGACTGGCGCAAGGTCGTCGAACGCGACGACATCGACGCGATCGACATCTGCACGCCCAACAACACGCACGCCGATATCGCGGTCGCGGCGGCCGAGCACGGCAAGATGGTGCTGTGCGAGAAGCCGCTGGCGATGAACGCCGATGAAGCGAAGCGGATGACCGAAGCCGTCAAGCGCGCCGGTGTGCCGAACCTGGTCTGGTTCAACTACCGCCGCGTCCCGGCCATCGCGCTCGCCAGGCAGGTCGTCGACGAGGGCCGGATCGGGCACCCGTTCCACTACCGGGCAACCTACCTGCAGGACTGGACGATCTCCGAGGACGTTCCGCAGGGCGGACAAACGCTCTGGCGGCTCGATGTCGCTGCGGCCGGCTCGGGCGTCACCGGGGACCTGCTCGCGCACTCGATCGACACCGCGATGTGGCTCAACGGACCGATCACGCGCGTCGTCGCGGACACCGAGACGTTCGTCAAGGAGCGCGTGCACCAGGAAACCGGCAAGAAGCAGGCCGTCGGCATCGACGACGCGTGCATGTTCCTCGCCCGGTTCGCCAACGGCTCGATGGGCACGTTCGAATCGACGCGCTACGCCCGCGGACGCAAGAACTACAACACGTTCGAGCTCAACGGCGCCGAAGGTTCGGTCCACTTCGACCTCGAGGACCCCCAGTATCTCGACTTCTTCGAGTACGCCCGCGGCGGCACCAAGGTCGAAGACCACCTGACCGGATGGCGGCGGATCCACGTGACCAACTTCGAGCATCCGTACATGGACAAGTGGTGGGTGCCCGGCTGCACGATCGGCTACGAGCACACGTTCGTCAACGCGCTCGCGGACTTCCTCGCGGGTGTCGAGTCCGGGACCCCGGCACAACCCGACTTCGAGAATGCGCTGCAGACGCAGCGGGTTTGCGACGCCGTGCTCGCGTCGGCGCGCGAGGG
>Ga0210086_1001358_pt1 | contig 12590 bp, 13 predicted proteins | sample China_Galinas_PW_3_FD_184867 | JGI IMG/M metagenome (GOLD analysis project Ga0210086, IMG submission 184867) | Wetland microbial communities from San Francisco Bay, California, USA, that impact long-term carbon sequestration - China_Galinas_PWB_D2... | ecosystem: Environmental > Aquatic > Marine... | reverse complement strand
CGCTCCGTCCCGAACGCCACGTCGCCAACTCGGTCGCCACCATCCGCGCTGAACTCGCCAACAGTCTCGCACGACGGCTTCCGCGATGTCCATGCTGTCAACAACACATTTAATGACACAGTAAGATTAGTAGATAACGGCGATACATATTCAACGTTGGCCGGGCGCGAGGTAACATTGAGGTAACAATTCGCCCGACGCGGGCGAGGCGGCTTCGAACCGGATAATGAGGCGCCACCGTCGCGGCCTTCACCGGGGCTCGGAATGACGGGATTTCATTCCGAGCTCGGGCACGCAGCGGGATGTCCGGTCAGGCGCGGGACAAGGGCGTCGACATCGCACGAAGCGGTCCCTCGCGTCGCCGGACGAGCCGCCCCAATCAGTCAGGCTGATTTGCGCTGCTCCAACTCGGCGCTGAGATAGTTGACGATGGCACGCGCAAAGGCAGGCAGATCCGGCGGGGTCCGTGACGTGATGACGTTGCCGTCTTCGACGACTTCCGAGTCTACCCAAACGCCGCCGGCCGCTTCCAGATCGTCCTTGATCGGGTCGTAGCCAGTCACCTTCCTCCCTTTGACGACTCCTGCCGACGCCAGGATCCAGCCGCCGTGGCAGATTGATGCGGCGAGCCCACCGCGGCCATGGACTGCGCGAACAAGGTCGATCATCGGGCGGCAAAGTCGCATCTGGTCAGGCGCAAAACCGCCCGGGATGACGACCGCGTCGAAGTCGGCCGCCTTCACCTCGTCGATCGACGCGTCAGCTTCAATCGGATAGCCGAGCTTGCTCTTGAACGTCCGCCCGCATGTCGGTCTTGCGCGGACGCCCGCCTGGCTTCGCCGCCGGGATGAGCGGCTCCAGCCGTGCCCACTCCGCGTCCGTCAGATTGCTCGGGAAGCCCGTCCCCGCCTGCCCATACCGTGCCCGATGTTCGTTCGTCCACATGCCGCATCACCCTCCAGCGCCCCGGAGCACCGCTGAATCAGCACATCTTCGGCAAGGCAAGCCTGTTGGGTCAGGCCCTCAGAGGTCTCCCGGTTACGGTGTCGATCGTCGTCGCCGCTGTCAGGCGTTTGCGTTGTATTCGACGGCGCCGCGGACCATGGTCAGTCGTGGCACCAGAGCATCGTCGAGCAGGACAAGGTCGGCGTCCTTACCGACCTCGATCGACCCTGTCCGATGCGCGCAGCCGGCCGAGCGTGCGGGGTTGGCGCTCGCCATGCGCACCGCATCGGCCAGCGGCACGTGACACACCTGCACCATCGTGCGAACGCCGTCGATCAGCGGCGCGCAGCTGCCGGCAAGCGTGCCATCCGCCAGGGTCGCCTTTCCGGCGCTGACGGTCACCACACGGTGCCCCTGGTCGTAGATGCCGTCGGGCATCCCTGCGACGGCCGTGGCATCCGACACCAGCACGATGCGGTCGGTGCCCTTGGCCTTCCAGGCGACGAGCAGGACGATTGGGTCAACGTGGACGCCGTCGGCGATCAGCTCGCACTCGATCTCGTCGAGCGCCAGCACCGCCGCCACGGTGCCGGGACTTCGGTGGTGCAGGCCAAGCATGGCATTGAAGGTGTGGGTGGCGTGGCGGAGTCCGAGGCGAGTGGCGCTCGTCAGCGTCTCCATCGTTGCCTCGCTGTGTCCGACGCTGGCCACGACGCCCGCCGCGTCAAGTTCACGCAGGACATCGTCCGCCCCGGGCATTTCCGGGGCCAGCGTCATCAGCCGGATCAATCCCGGCGCCAGGCCGAGCAGGGCCTGCACTTCATCGACGTCGGGTGGCCGAATGGCGTCCTCATACTGGGCGCCCTTTCGTTTCGGATTGAAATACGGCCCCTCGAGGTGGATGCCTGCGAAGCGGCAGCCGTGCTCTGACGCGCGCATGTGGGCGACGAGGCGTTCGACGGCGGCCGCCAACGCCTCGCGCGGCTGAGCGCCGAGGGTCGGCAGCACCGTGGTGACCCCCCAGCGCGGCAGCTCGTGGGCGAGCTCTTCGAGTTCGTCGGCATTGCCGTAGAAGTCAAGGCCGAAGCCGCCGTGGATGTGGACGTCGATCAGCCCGGGGATCAGCGTCAGGTGGCCGGCGTCGATCTTCGCCGCCGTAGCGTATTGGTAGCTCCCCGCCGGGGCGATGCCGCGGATCACGCCATTCTCGACGAGCACCGCCACGTCGCGCTGCACCCTGTCGCCAATAACAGCGGCACCGGCTTCGATGACGATGGGCGTCGTGCCTGCGGGTTCCGACAGGGCGGCCATCGGGTCCTCAGCGATGCTTGAGCGGCCGCGTCAGGGCGGCGGCCTGCTCGGCAACCGCCTCGCGCAGCGGATCGTCGACATTGGCGCTGATCAGGATCGGCGGCGTGATCCCGCGCGCGAGCAGGATCGCCACGGCTTCGGCGACCAAACCCTCGACGATCATCGCGCCGGTGATGGTCGAGGTTGCGGCCACCTTCTGCGGCAGCTGCGGGAAACTGATCACCGCGTCGCCCGGCATACCGCAATTGTCGAGGACGATATCGGCGACGTCGCAGAGCCGCCTGCCGCTGCTGTGGCGCGAGGGCGTCACGCGGCTGTAGGCTAGATTGGTGATGGCGATAACCTTGAGGCCGCGCTCGCGGGCAATCATCGCCGCCTCGATCGGAACCGCGTTCCGCCCGGAATTGGAGATGACCAGCATGGCGTCACCCGCCCGCAGGTCGTAGTCGCCGAGAATGCAGGCGGCATAGCCCTCCAGTTGCTCGGTGCGGCCCGAGCGGGCCGAGCCGTCGACCATCGAGAGGTTCGAGCAGACGACCTGCTGTACCGGGATAAGCCCGCCGGCCCGGGCGAAGGCCTCCATGGCGAGGCAATAGGAATGCCCGGTGCCCAAGGTGAACAGCAGCCCGTCGGAGGAGACTGCGTCGGCGACCACCGCGGCCGCCTCGCGGATCGCTCCGATCTGGCCTTGCTGCAAGCGCTCAAGAATATCGTTGCACGTCGCGAAGAACATGCCGACGCCATCGATCGCTTTCGAATCCACGGGACTATCCTCCATTGACGAAATAATGGGCCGCCGTGGAAGGCGGCGGCGATGCCGTTGCGCTACGCGCGGGCTGGGGCGCCGTCGTGTTCATGGGCCGGCACTCGAGGGCTCGCGTACGAAGTCGATCGCCAGCAGGCCGGCGCCGATCAGCCCGGCGTCCTCACCCAGCTCAGCGATGAGCATCGGCATGTCGCGGAAGCAGGCCATGGTCGAATCGCGGTAGGCTTCGAGCATGTCGGCGAAGAACAGCGGATGCCATTCCACCATGCTCCCCGAGAAGATGAACGCCTCCGGGTTGAGCAGGTGGCCGACGATGGCAAGGCCGCGGCCGAGGTCGCGGGCGGCGGCATGGATGACCTCCAGGAACGCGGCATCGCCGCCGCTCGCGGCGCCGAACGCCTCTTCCGACGTGACCCTCCGGCCGAAGCGCTCGCTGACGCGCCGGCTGATCGCCGTTCCCGAGAAATAGAGCTCAAGACAACCGTGGTTGCCGCAGGTACAAAGCGGTCCGTCGCCGTCGATGCTGATGTGTCCGGCGTGACCGGCGAAGCCGTTGCGGCCGTGCACCAGCCTTCCGCCCGCCACGATGCCGGCGCCGAGACCGGTGCCGAGGGTGATGCAGACGAAGTTCTTCATGCCGCGGCCACGGCCCACCTGCAGCTCGCCATAGGCGGCGGCCTTTGAGTCGATGTCGACGACCGTCGGCAAGCCGAGCGTCTCCTCGAAATGCCGGCGGAGGGGAAAGCCGACCCGGGAGGAGTCCGGCCTGACGCCCGGGAGAAAAGTGCCGGTCAGCTGGTCGATCTGGCCGGCAGTGCCGATGCCTACGGCTGCCGGCTTGGCGTCAAGCGCCAGCTTGACTGCAGCGACGGTGACGTCGGCCAAGGGGGGAGCATCCGGCGAGGGATCGAGCGCAAATTGGCTCCGCTCCGTCAGGCGGCCTTTGTCGTCGACCAGGGCGACCCGGGCATTGGTCGCCCCGATGTCCATGCCCATCGCTGTCAGCGGACGCGCGACCATGACCTGACGGCCTCCAGGAAACGGGCGGTGATGAGATAGGGGTCGGTGATGGCGGCGCCGATGACCACGGCATGCGTTCCCATGTGCAGCGCGCGCACCAATTCCTCGGAACGCCAGTAGTGGCCTTCGGCGATGACCGGCGTCGCAATGCGCGCGAGAAGCTCGCGCAACAGATCGAAATCGGGCGACTCACCCGGCACGAGGGTCGTCGCCACAACTGCTGAGCCGAGCTCAGCGGCCCGGACGCCGTCGTCGAGCGTGGCAACGTCGGCCATCGCCGGGGCCCCGAGATCGTCCTGGATGAAGGCAATCAAATCCCGCAGTTCGCCAGCTTCCGGATGACGGCGATGGGTGCAGTCGAGCGCCACGATGTCGCTACCCGCCTCGACGACTTCGCGGGCGGCGTCGGCGTCGGGCGTGATGAAGAGGCTACCATCGCGGTCGGGTACCTTCTTGATGCCGATGATCGGCCGGTCGGTCGCCGCACGGATCGCCCGGATGTCGTCGACGCCGTTGGCCCTGATGCCGGCGGCGCCCGCCTTGAGCGCGGCTCGCGCCATCGCGACCATGTGGACGGGACCGTGCAGCGGCTCACCGGCGAGCGCCTGGCAGGACACGATCAGTCCGCCCTGCACCGCGGCGAGCTGGGGGAACGACGTCATGCTCCGTCCCTCAATTCTTGACCCCTCCGAAGGTCAGGCCTTTGACGATGTAGCGCTGGCCGAGCAGCGTGACCAAGAGCGTCGGGATCACCGACACGACGATCGCGGCGGAAATGTCGCCCCAGCGGATGCCCCAAGCCGTAATGAACAAGGTGGCGCCGACCGTAACCGGCGTCGCCGAGTCGATGGTCAGGACGAGCGCAAAGACGAACTCGTTCCAGCTGATAATGAAAGACAGCATGGTCGCCGTCATCACCCCCGGAAGGACAAGCGGGAAGATCACCATGCGGAGCGTCGTCAGGACGGAAGCGCCATCGATCGCCGCCGCCTCGTCGAACTCCTTGGGGATATCGCCGACGAAGCTGATGAGAAGGAGCAGCGTCAAGGGAATGTTGACCAGCGTGTCAGCGAGGATCAGGCCGAAGCGCGTGTCGATCAGGTGCAACGGGCCAAAGACGATGAAGATCGGCACGGCGAGGACGATCGGCGGAACCAGGCGCAGCGCCGTGACGCTGAGAACGACGATCGCCCCGCCCGGGGCTCTGCGCACGATCGCATAGGCGGCCGGCAGGCACAGCACGATGACCGCAATGCTGGAGCCCGCCGAGACCAGAACCGACGTGGTCAGGAAACGCGGAAAGTCGTAGCCGCCGGCGGAAAACAGGTTCTCGAAGTGGGTCAACACCGGCCAGAAGATCCATTTCGGCGGCGAGCTGATGACGTCGAGCTGGCTCTTCAGCGAGGTAAGCACGGCGTTGATGATGGGGAAGTCGAAGGCGATGATCACCACCACCAGCACGGCGACCTTCGCGGCGGTGACCAGCTTGCTCATGACGGCTGCGCTGCATTGCGGTTGAGGAAATAGACCGCCGCGATACTCGGCACCACCAGGACCAGCAGGAGCAGGAACGAGGCGGCGTTCTCGTGCCCCATGTTGCCGGCCTTGAAGGCGGCATTGTAGATGAACATACTGAGTGAGGTGGTCAGCGTGCCCGGCCCGCCGCCCGTCAACGCATAGATGATCTCGAACACCACGAAGGCCTCGAGACCGCGCACCAACGCGGCAACGATCAGATATTGGCGTAGCAGCGGCAGGGTGATGCGGCCGAATATGGTGAGCGGGCCGGCCCCGTCGATCGCGGCGGCCTCATAGAGCTGCTGATCGATCGACTGCAGCCCTCCGTAGAGGATAAGGAAAGGGAAAGGCGTCATCTGCAAAATGTCAATCGCCATCAGCGTGTAGACGACGCTTTGCGGGCTCAGCGGACTGATCGGGATGTGGAAGGCGTTGAGATAGTAGCTGATCGTGCCGATGAAGCCGTTGAGCATCAGCCGGTACATGACGGCGATCAGCACGGGCGAGACCATGAAGGGGAGCATGATCAGCGCTACCGAGACCGCCCGGCCGGCGGGCGAGCGGAAGCTGTTGACCAGGACGGCGAGCCCCAGCCCGAAGGCCACCTCGATCGGGGTGACGATCAGCATGAATTTCAGGCTGAAACCAAGCGCGTCGAGGAACGCTCCGTCTGTCAGCACTTCCCAATAGTTGTCAAACCAGACAAAGGGCGGTGCCCCGTGCAGGTTCTGAATCGTCACGTCATGCAGGCTGATGTCGAAGGCGTAGCCGAGGGGATAGACGACAATCAGCAGGAGAAACAGAATGAGCGGGACGGTCAGGAGAAAATACGTCAGCACCTGCCGGCGCATGGTCCATAGCGACGCTGCGGCAGCCACGATTCCGGCGCGGGGGAGCCGCCCGTCGGCGACCCCCTCGCGCAAGCCTGGTGACGCCATTAGCCCCCGACGATCTTCTCGAGCGCCGCCTGGGCGTCTTTGAGTGCCTCGTCTTCCGACTTAATGCCCGCCCAGACTGCCGAGAACTGCTCGATCAGGGCCTGCTCGATGGCGAGGGTGTGGGCGGTGACCGGGAGAGCGTAGCCGTACTCCTTGATGTCGATGGCGACCTCGGGCAGCTCCGGCCGCTGCTCGCCGAGGCCAGTCAGGACACTCTCCACCGGCGGGATGCCGCCAGCCTCGGCGTAGCGGCGCATGGCATCCTCGGTCGACAGGTAGCTCATCCACTTGATGACGGCATCCTTGTTCTTGGAGGCGGCATTGAGGCCGATGCCCACTGACTGCACCATCGTCGGGTGGCCGTCGCCGGGCATGTGCGTAGCGGCGATCTTGCCGGCCACCGGCGACTGCGCCGGATCGTTGAGCTCATGATAGGCTGCCGACCATTGCAGCGCGATCGCCGCCTTGCCCGTTTCGAGCGCCGCGTTGGTCTCCGGATATTCGTAGTTGCCGGAGTCAGGCGGCGTCAGCTTCAGCTCGATCATCTTGTTGTAGACGCCGAGGGCCTCCTTGGCAGCCGGTGATTCGATGCTGACCTTGCCGTCGGCATCGAACCAGTTTCCGCCGTAGGCCCAGAGCACATCGTCCCACAACATCACATTGTAGATGAGGTTCTTGAGCTGCAGTGCGGTGCCATATTCGGTGGGCGAATCCGGGTTGTACTCCTTGGTGAAGAACAGGGCCGTCGCCATGTAGTCGTCGTAGTTCCAGTCCTTCGGATCCCTCGGCTTGAGGTCCTTGCCGAGATGCTCCTTGGCAAGCGCGGTGTACTTCGCCTGCCAGTCAGGATCCGAGAGGAGCTGCGAGATCAGGTCATCGCGATAGAACAGGAAGTGGTTGCTGACGTCGAGCGGCAGTCCGTAGACGTTGCCGTCGACGGAGAGCGTTTCGGTGGCCGAGGGGATAAAGATCGACTGGCTCCCGTCGTCGCCCATCCCGAGAGCGGCGAAGGACGGGTTCAGCGGCGCCACGTAGTTGGTGTATTTGCCGACGTTGTCGCTGCTTATGTAGAAGATATCGACCTCGGAAGAGCCCGCGGCCATGATCGCTTCCTGGCGCTGCGTGTGCGAGTCGCGGCCGAAGAGAACCATATCGACGGTGACGCCCGTCTCCGGCGCGATTTTTTCGTTGTAGTAGTCGACGACCTTGCCCATGGCGTCCGATTCAGGCCCGGGCCAATACACCATCTTGACGGTCGTCTGGGCGCTTGCCATTGCCGGCAGCATGACCGCCGCGGCGGTGCACGCGGCAATCCAGATTCCCGATGTCTTCTTGATAAGAACCATTTCCCTGCCCTCCCCATTCGGCGCGGTTCGCGCTCCAGGACTACGGAACGCCGAACTTAGCTTTTCACTATGTGAAATCCATTTTCATTGATTGTCCTTCAACCCTTCGGGCAGAGTCAAGCACACATGACGTGCTGACTCCGGAGGCATTGTCGGCACGAAGCGAACCGCGCCGCACAGGTCCACCCGCTGCCGAAGGGACAGCTCAGATGCCCTTGGCCATCGTCATCGGGGTGGTCAGGGGCGCCCCCCACCGGTGGGAAATCTGGTTTGAGGTCTCGCGCATGCGATCAAGGAATCGCGACGCAAGTTCGTCGACTGACGCCCGCGACGCAGGCACCGCAATGTTGACGGCGGCCACCACCTCGCCGTTGCTGTCGCGAACGGGGACAGCAATCGATCGGAGCCCGAAGGCAATCTCCTCGTCCTGCGCTGCCCAATTCAGCCGGCGGATAGTCTTGAGTTGCGGTAACAGCGCATCGAGCGAGCGGACGGCGTTCGGTCCCATCGGCCTATTGAACTCCTCGTCGTTCAGCCAGGCGCGGACGTCCGACAGCGGCTTGAAGGCGAGGAGCAGCTTGCCCATCGACGTAGCGATCGCCGGTAGGAGCGAGCCAACATGAATGTTGGCCATCACAAGATCCGTCGCCGGGAAGCGCTGGACGTAAAGGACCTGAGCGCCCCTGAGGATGCCGAGGTTGACGGTCTCGCCGACATCGCTGGCGAGCTTGCGTAGCGGTGCAGTCGAAGCCTGGACGAGATCGGAACTCTGCATTGCGGCGAAGCCGAGCGACAGCACCGCGACGCCCGGCGCGAAGCGACCACCCACCGAGCGTTCGATGTAGCCCGATTCCTTCAGCGTGTGCAGGAGGCGGAAGCAGGTCGATACCGGCAGCCCGGCAAGCTCGGCGATCTCCGTCAACGTCAGCTCGCGCAGGGCTTCCGAGAAGGTCGACAGGACCTTCAGCCCGCGCGCCAGTCCCTCTACACGATAGCGATCATCAGCCACTGACTAACCGACTCCCTTCGACGCCGCCCGCCGCTACGGAGGTCAGCGGAGTTGGCTGCCACGTGTCGGATTGTCGAGATCGAATCATTAATAGCCCTGCCGACAGCCGGTGTCATGCGCGAGTCCCTCCGGGCCCATCCGGTGCCACCGCGCTCCGCAACCATACCGCGAATCAACTTTGGTCGAAAGACCGGGCTGTCAACCGCCTGACCGGCGGGCGAAACCGGGCGGAGCGGGATGAGACACGCGGTACCGCCGACTGCTACCGCTTATCGCTTGACTGTCCACCCCTGTTGCATCGACCATCCGCGCGCGCAAGGGCGGGGCATCAGACGTCTGCCGGAGGAGAATGATCCGCTACGATTTGAGGGGCAAAGCCGCGATCGTCACCGGCGCGGCGTCCGGTATCGGCCTCGCGACCGCAACGATTCTGGCCGAGGCCGGTGCCCGCGTAGCTCTCAATTTTCTCCCCGGCGACGGCCGCGGCCGGGAAAGCGTCGAGCGACTTGAGGCTGACGGCAGGCAGGCGATCGAAGCCCCCGGTAACGTCGCGGTCCCCGTCGAAGCGGAGACGATGATCCAGACGGCCATCGAGGATCTCGGCAGGCTTGATCTTCTCGTCAACAACGCCGGGACGCCTGCAACGCGTCGCGTCATACCGCCAGCGGCGCTCGATGTGATAACCGAAGACCTGTGGGAGGCCGTTCTCACCACCAACCTGGTGAGTGCCTTCTTTTGCACGCGGGCGGCGGCGGCGGCGCTGAAATCGAGCCACGGCGCCGTGGTCAATACCGCCTCGACCGCCGGATTGGATTGGACGGGAAGCAGCCTCGCCTACTCGGCATCCAAGGCCGGCCTGATCAATCTCACAAAGAACCTGGCACGGGCCCTTGCGCCGGAGGTGCGCGTCAATGCTGTGGCGCCGGGCTCGGTCGATAGTGCCTGGATGGTAGACTGGACCGAGTACGAACGCCGAGAATCAATCGAGCGCGCACTGCTCAGGAGGCGCTGCACACCGGAAGACATCGCTGAGGCAATTGTCTTCCTCGGCGTTGCTGGTGCGATGATAACTGGTCAGGTTCTCGTCGTCGACGGCGGCCGCTTGCCGTAGCGCGACACTATCAGCTGTGCAACTCGGCCAGATGGTCGGCCCACGCCTCCAATGCCTTGCGCCGGTCGTCAAGATAGAGGGCGCGATTATAGACTCCGGCGACCCCTGCCTTCGCAAGCCCACTCACATGGTTGACAACCGCCTCGACAACGTGAGGTGCAACGCCAAGTCTCTCATTCATCACGGTAACCATCGTTTGCCGCAGATCGTGAAGCGTCCAGGGTGCCATCGGCTCAAGTTGTTCGGATTTCCGCGTCGCGCTGATGCGCGCATCGAGCCGAGCCTTGGCCTTGCCGAACCCGGATGGCGGCGTCTCGCCCGTGGTCGTGAAGACCAAATCTGATATGCGCGGCACAGCGGACAGGATGCTGACAACCAGTGGGGCCAACGGGACAATGTGACCTTGCTTGTTCTTCGTGCGCGCGCCGGGAATCTCCCAGGTCGGGCGACCGCTTGCGAGGTCATGGACTTCCGACCAGCGCATGCCAGCGACCTCGGCGCGCCGCTGCCCTGTCAGCAACAGAATGCGGATGATTGGGCCGAAGGCGCTTCGTTCCTCGTCGAGCGCGCGTACCAGATACTTCAGCTCCCGCTCCGACAGGACGCGGTCGCGCTTCACTTCCGGATGTGGAGGGCGGATGCGATCGGTGGGAACCGTCGAGATGATGTCTCGCTCGGCACATCAGTTGAAGAACTTGCGAAGATAGACCAGCGCCCGCTTGGCTGCTCCCGGAGAGCCGCGACGATCGATTGCATCAAGGACGTCCAGGACGTCGCGCTTGGTGATTTGACTGATCGGCCTGCCGCGCCAGTCGTTGGTGTCGGGGCCCGTCAGGATGCGCCGGTATTCACGCCGGGTCGACAGCCTGAGACGCCGAGCCGCGTGTTTCTCCATGAATTCGAGGGCGCAGGTTCCAAAGGTGTTGCGGCGCTCCTCCTCCTGCCTCAGCCTGGCTTCGGTTCGCATCTGGCGGGGATCTTGACCCGCCTCCGCCAGGCCCATGACGCGGCGGGCCCTCTTCGCGCGCACCCGCGAGCGGCAAACCGGGATACTTGCCAAGGGTCACGCGTATGAGCTTTCCGTCAAGGCGTGTCATGACGAACCAGGACTTCGCCCCGCGATAGGAGAGACGAAGGCCGAAAGCGGCCAAGCGGCGATCAAAGTATTCCACTTGACCAGCGGACGGCGACTTCAGCCTGTCGATGGCCGCTGCCGTGAGGTTCATCCTTGGCATATGTGAGGTAACCGTCAGGTAACAAATCCGGGTTGTCTCTGCCGTTGCCGACCTCGATATTGCCATCGAGCTGGCACCAAACGACGCGCGCTACTATCGCAATCGCGCCGCGGCCTTCTTCCAGATCGGGGACTTCGGGCACTCGCTTGCCGACAATAACCGGGCGATCGAGTTGGAGCCAAACAGCGCTGACCTCTATGTCGCGCGCGCGTCGCAGTGGCGTTGTCCACCCGCGCGAAGACGGGCGCCGGCTGCGGATCAGGTCAAAGGCTTACCAGTCAACGACGGTCCCATCGTCGAGGACCGCGTGCCCGGTATGAAAAACCTCCTGGGCAAAGGGGTGCTTGGCGGCCACCGCCTCGTTCACCTCGACGCCGAGCCCCGGCGCTTCCGGAATTTGCCAGGCGCCGTCCATCATCCGGATCGGCGTCTCGGCGACCTCCGCGTACCACGGCACCGAGCCGGCCATCTCCTCCTGGATGACGAAGTTCGGTGTGGCGATATCGAAATGGAGCGCGGCGACTCCGGCGAGCGGCCCGAGCGGGTTGTGCGGTGCGATGCCGACGCCGGCGGTCTCCGCCGCCGCGGCAATCTTGCGGGTTTCGGCGAGACCGCCAGTGTGGGCGATGTCCGGCTGCGCGATGTGGAGGGCATGCAGACGGAACAGCGGCTCGAACTCGACGCGGCCGATGAGGCGCTCGCCGGTGGCGATGGGGACAGGCGACTGCTCGGTGACGGCCCGCATCAATGCGGGGTCGGTGGGCGGCACCGGTTCCTCGGCAAACAGCGGCCGGCCGGGCGCGATCGCCCTGATGTAGTCGAGGGCCGCGGCGACCGAGGCCGGCCTTCCGTGGAAGTCGACCATGATGTCGATATCGTCACCCACCGCCTGGCGGAGCGCCTGCATCAGCTTGGCGACGTGCGCCACCGCGCGCGGATGCGTCGTGTAGTGGGTGTAAGGGATGAACACCACTTTGACCGCCCGGTAGCCCTTGTCGATCACGGCGAGCGCCGCCTTGACGAGATCGTCTTCCTGCATCGTCTCGTAGACGGCGCGCATGTCGCCGAGACCGAGATGGGTGTAGACCGGCACCCGGTCCCGCGTCTTGCCGCCGAGCAGGCGCCAGACCGGAACGCCGAGCTCCTTGCCGAGGATGTCCCACAGCGCCACCTCGATCCCCGAGATGGCGCTCGTCCCGATCACCCCCATCCGCCAGAAGCCGTGCTTGTGCATGACCCGCACGGCTTGCTCGATGTCACGCGGATCGCGACCGACAAGCAGCGGTGCCAGGTCTTCGACGGCGCCGACCACCGCGCGGGTCTTCCATTCCAGCGTCGCCTCGCCCCAGCCGTAGAGGCCGTCGTCGTCGGTCTCGACCTTGACGAAGATC
>Ga0210086_1001355_pt1 | contig 12600 bp, 7 predicted proteins | sample China_Galinas_PW_3_FD_184867 | JGI IMG/M metagenome (GOLD analysis project Ga0210086, IMG submission 184867) | Wetland microbial communities from San Francisco Bay, California, USA, that impact long-term carbon sequestration - China_Galinas_PWB_D2... | ecosystem: Environmental > Aquatic > Marine... | reverse complement strand
GGATGTGCGACCCACAAGTCCGGTTCTGTGAGAGCTGCGGGGGGGCAACCCCCCGCGGCTACTCGGCACAGTGGCGTCAAGGACGGTCCGCTTCTTGCCTTGCCCGGAGCTCGAGACCGAGTTCACCAGCCGAATCCACGCGCCCCCCCTACGCCCCCCGCCGTGTCACAGGCTCAGGCTCGGGCTCGAGCGATGCGTGAGCCAACGGTCTCGCTACCCATTGCCTGCGGAACCACGGCAACATCCCGAACGCGACGATCCCGAGCACGCCGGCGCAGACCAGCAACGCGCGGATCGTCAGCAGGCCGAAGAGGACGCCGCCGAGGGAGAAGCCGAACCCGAACGCGAGTTGAATCGCCGACTGATTGAGCGCGTAGGCGGCACTGATCGAGTCTCTTGGCGTGATTCGCGAGACTGCAGCGTACGACAGCGGCAGGAACGCGGCGAAGCCGAACGCATAGACGGCCCGCGTCCAGACGACTGCGTCGCTCGTTTGTGCGAAGCTCATGACGATCAGGCTGGTTCCGACGATGCCACCGCTGGCGCTCAGCGCCCGCACGGGTCCGAATCGGTCGCCGAGTCGGCCCCAGGTTGTGCTGAACAGAAGCGTGCCGCCGGCGAGCACGGAGAACAGCAGGCTGACCGTGCGATCGAGCGCGCTCCCCTCCCTCCCGGCGGTCTCGAGCCACCGGACCGGACCGAGGTGGCGCACGAACGAGGCCAGTTGCGGCTCGACGAGGCTCATCCCGAATCGACCGATGCAAATGGCGAGCAGGAAGAGTGCGAGCGCGCGGTGCCCGCCGAGCAGCCGGAAGCCGTCGAGCAGTCTGCCCTTGCGCGAGCCGTCGGTTCCGTCCTTGAGTAGCGAGCGGTCTTCGCGAACCGTGAGCGTCACGAGCAGCGCGCAGAGTGCGAGCAGCGAAGTGAGCCAGAACGAGTACCCGCGTCCGAGCCAGACCGCGACCTCGGCACCGAGCATCGGTCCGAGCAGGAGCCCGATCGTCATGCCGATCTGCAGGCGGCTGAGGAGCCTGCTTCGGGCGCCGGCTGGCCATGGTGCGATCGCGAGCGAGAATGCGGGCGCGACGTAACCGGCGCACAGGCCCTGGACGAACCGCAGCGCGATCAGCTGCCAGATCTCGGTCGCGAGCGGGAACACCGCGAAGCACGCGATGATCGCGACCTGGGCGCGGATCAGGTTGAGCTTGCGTCCGAACCGATCACCCAGAGCGCCCCAGATCGGCCCGGCCATCGCCGCCGCGAACGGAGCCGCGCCGTAGACGAAGCCGCAGACGAGCGCCCACTTGGCCGGATCGTGGAGCGAGAAGCGTTCGCGCAGATACAGCGGAATCACCGGCAGCGCGGCCATCATCGCCGAGGCGCTCAGCAGCACCGAGAACCACACGCGGACGAGTGTGTGACGTGCGGCGGCTTTCCGTTCGGGGGGCACGCTCCTACCCTACGCCGATCGCGCCGGTTTCCAAGCCGCAGGAATCCGGCGAGAACGACGGATCGCGACCGTCAGCGAATCGCGAGGTTCTCGTACAACACGACGCGTGTGCTCTGCCAACCGATCGAGATCACGTCGAGGTCTCCGTCGCCATCGATGTCGTGCAGCTGCGCCCCGTCGTGGTGCTCGTCACCCGTGTAGACGACGTGCATCTTCCAAACGGTGCCGCGTCCGTTGCGGTTCTCGAACACGATGAGCCGGGCCTTGCTCGGATTCACGAGGTTGTGCTCCCCTGCCACGACGTCGAGGTCGCCGTCGCCATCGATATCCCCGGCATCGAGGCTCATCGGCCCGACGATGCGCGCGATGACGTGCTCGGTCCAGATCCCGGTCGGGTTTGCCGGTTGCTCGTACCAGGCAACACGCTCGTTCGTGTTGATGGCTTCGAAGCCGACGATCGCGTCGAGGCGCCCGTCACCGTTGACGTCGCCGAGCCGATTGCGATCGGGCGTGCCGCCGGCCGGGTTGACCGTGTGGCTCGACCAGCTGGCCCCGTCGTTCCGCAGCCATTTGGTCCCGAGCAGAAGATCCCGGTCGCCGTCGCGATCGATGTCGCCGGTGCTGATCTGCTCGTCTTGTGACACGTTCGAGATCCGCTTCCAGGTCCAGACTCCCTTCGACGCGTCAGGTGGGATCGTCAGGAACTGGATGCCTTTGTTCGCATCGTGCCACGACAGCGCGACCTGTCCGCGTCGTGACGCATCGAAGGAGGCGATCGCGACGCCCTGCAGGAAGTCACCATCGCCCTGAGCGATCGACGTCAACAACGTGAAGTTGCCCGCGCCGTCGTTGCGCGCCCACGTGAACTTCGAGCCAATGACCTTGCCATCGGTTCCGAGAACGTCGAGATCGCCGTCGGTGTCGAAGTCGGCGACGGCAGCCATGTTGTACAACGCACCGCCGAACGCCCGGCGCGTCCACGGTCCGGTCGTGCGACCGGGATTCCGGTACCAGTAGCCTCCCGTGATGATGTCGTCCCGCTTGTCTCCGTCGAGGTCGCCGGCTGCGATGAATACACTGGTCCACGGACGATTCGCGTCGATGACGTGCCTGGCCCAGCGATCGAGGGACAGCCGCCGCTTCTTGATGCCGCTGAGCTGGTTCTCCCACATCTCGATCACGGCCGAGTTCGGCGCCGAGTCGTTCCAGTTCGCACCGAACACATCGAGGTCCCCGTCGTCACCGATGTCACCGATCCGGATGTTGTGCGAGCCCGTGCGTCCGATGACCTGCTCGGTCCACGCGAGCGCGTTGCCGTCGTTGTAGTAGATCGAGACCTTGTCGTCCTTCGACTGATGCATCTCGGCCGTGACGACGTCGAGGTCTCCGTCGTTGTCGACGTCGCCGGTCTTGAACGTGTGCACGAACGACACGCTCGAGTCGATGACGTGGCGCGTCCACGGCCCGGTCTTCGGGTTGTTCGTCTCGTACCAGGCCAACTGCCCGTTGCTCGACTCCGATGGCGCGAGCAGGACGTCGGCTGTTCCATTCCCGTCGAGATCGGTGATGTGGACGCCTACGTCGGCGGGCCAGTTACCGTCGATGATGCGCATCGTCCAGGTCCCGTTGACGAGATCGCTCGGCGTCTCGACCCAGAACCCGTTGTGAGCGAGATCGAGGTCGCCATCGCCGTCGATGTCACCGAGCGCGGTGCCTTCGCCGCCGCGCTTGTGGACGACGACGCGGGTCCACGAGTCCGGGGTGGTTCCGTGGACCCAGACGACGGTCTCGGTTCCGGTCTTCTCGCGCGTCACGACGTCGATGTCGCCGTCACCTTCGATGTCTCCGACTTCGACGTCATGCGCGAGCTTGACCGTCCCGATCTTGTGAGCCTTCCACGGCCCCTTCGCCGGATCGCCGGTCGGGCGCGGGTTCTCGAACCACGTCAACTGCCCTGTGTCGTAGCTGGGGATCACGACGTCCTGGTCCCCGTCGCCGTCGATGTCGGCCGTCTGCATGTCGACCGAGTAGTTGCCGGTCGCGATGCGGTGCTTCTTCCAGTTGTTGTTCCAGTCGTACCAGAACAGCCCGGACCCGCCCAGGCTGCTCGCTGCGAGCGCGTCGATGTGACCGTCGCCGTCGATGTCACCGAGCGCCTTGCAGTGGGGGTTGGTCGGGTTGTTCGGATCGATCGTCTGGCGCTGGAACGGAAGGTCGCCGACCTGGATCGTTTCGAGCGGCGACACGCTCCAACGCTGGGTCAGCACATCGAAGCCGGCCGCGAAGAAACCGAGCGCCGGCATCCCTGCCGGGAGCCGCACCGGAAAGTCGATGCGCCCGCGCGGGACCGCGAGCGCAGGAAACGGTCCGACGGCGCTCGGCAGACACGCGAACGGATCGAGGAACCAGCCTCGGGGAACCGGGCCTTTGCTGAGATCGACCCCGAGGAGCAGAAACAGATCGAAGGCCACGCCCTTCGATTCGAACCGCAACACGACAGTCGTCGAAGCACGTGGATGCGAGGCATGGACGACGCGCATCGACGAATCGAAGCACTGAGCGGATACAGTTGGAGCTAAAACGATCAGTGAAAACAGAAAACGACGCAGCACGATTCCCCCCCAGAACGGAGCGACGAAGCACGAACGGCAGTAAGACTGGATCCGCGTCTACCTTGTGCGCTGAACCCGGTTACTGCAAACGTTCCTTGCCAACTGCCCGGGCCAGGATCCGAGAGTTTTTACGGACTGAACACTTGTGTCCACTCGCATGTGCGGCCCGAAAAATCCCAAGCGATCGCGCCGATGGCAACGGCGACACGCGTTCGAGTGTCGTGTTTCGAGACGAATCGATCCGCACGCGTGCTGGTGGTTGCCGATACTTGTTCGGTCTCTCGACGAAGAGTCATGCGTACCTCGAAGTTGTTTTCACCGGACACGCCTGCCAGACCGGCGCGGCGCATTCGCCATGGTGCGAGCCGGATCGCGGCGATCGGCTTGCTCGTCGCGGCGTGTGGAAGCGGCGGCGGCGGGACTCCTGGACCGACCGTCCTGGCGAATCATCTGCTGCAGTCGGGGATCACGTGGAACTTCGACGGCAACTACGTCACGGGGCGGTTCGTCAACGGTGACTGGTGGGTCAAGGGCCCGGTCACGATCACGAGCGTTTCTCCTACTCCGTCGGGCGGTCGAAACGGGTCGATGGTCAATCCTGTTCCGGGAACGCAGGGATACGACTCGCGCATCAACTTCTATGACAGCGCGGTGGCCGCAGAGTTTCCTCTGAAGCTGAAGCCGGGATCGTCCCTCGTCTCGACCGTGAGCCTGGGCGCACCCGACTTCGAGGGCGGGTTCAAGGACTTCCGCGGTGCCAAGGTCTCCGCGAGTCATGCTTATCTGCGCACCGCGGCCGTGTTGACGGTCGTCGCAGAAGAGGTCCCGAGCGGCACGTTCCGGCCGCCGTATGCAGGAGACGCGAAGCCGCTGTATTCGACCGGACAGCTGCGCTGGGACCTGTTGCCGAAGCTCCGGCCCGTGAGTGGCACCCCTGACTACGCCGACTACGAGCGCGGCCTCCAGCGCGTGTGGCTACAGCACATCAAGGATTGGTCGTGCCGAGCCATGCACCCGATCGAGAACATGCCCAACTATCACCGCGATATCTCGCTGTTCTGGAGCGAAGCGGCGCTTCTCGTCATGCTCGACAAGCCGCAGTCGGAGCGCATCGACCTGTTGATCGGAATGGTCCAGCAGGGAATCGACCAATACCATGTCGTCACGCTCGGGCAAGGTGACAGCGCGGTCAACAAGTTCCCGGTCCTGTTCGCCGGCGTGATGCTCGGCGTGCCCGAGATCCGCGACGTGTTCGTGCGCGGCGAGAGCAAGACGCCGTTTCGCGAAGACTGGCAGACCTACTATGCCGGGAAGGGCTCGAGCACGATCAAGAGTAGCAAGGTCTCGGCCGGCGTCGGCTGGACCGGCGCGACGGTGCTGTGGCGTCAGGACCCCGGTGACAACGAGCACGAGCACCTGCACCCGTCGGAGTGGAACCTCGTTCCGAACGGCGGTGGGAAGAAACGTGAGGTCTATCGCCACATCACGACGAGCAACACGTGGCCGGGCATGTGCCTCGCCGCGCGCCTGATGAAGCTCCAGAGCTTCTGGAACCACCCGGCGTACTTCGACTACGTCGACCGGTGGATGACCGAGCCGTTCTCGGGCTACGAGGCGACGATCAAGACCTACTACCCGACGTTCCAGTCCAACGCCGGTTCGGCCGGTTCGACGTTCGTCATGAACATGTGGAAGGCGTACCGCTAGCAGCTAGCGGTTCACTTGCCGCCCGACTCGTAGTCGCCGCCCGCCGCGCTGTGCGCGCACGACTCGCGCCACTGCGCGAGCGTCTTCGTCATGCGCGCGACGACTTCGGGATGGTCCTCGGCGACGTCGTTGGTCTCTCCGGGGTCGGCCAGCAGATCGTAGAGCTCGAACTTGCCGCTGCCTCCGCCGCGGCGCCGGCGCCGGCCGACCTTGATCAGCTTCCAGCGCTTCTCGATCAGGCACTGCTGGTTGCTGGACTCGAACGCGAGCGGGCGTGGCCGTTCGTGCAGCTTGCCGTCGAGGATCGGGAGTAGGTCGATCCCGTCGATCGGGCGCCCGGCCGGGGGCTTCTCGCCCAACACGGCCAGGATCGTCGGCAGGTAGTCGGAGGTGACGCACGGCACGTCGATCGTCTTCGGCTCCGTGATGTGCCCGGGCCACTCGAGCAGGCCGGGCACGCGGATGCCGCCCTCGTAGAGGCTGCGCTTGCGGCCGCGCAGGCCGCCGGTGCGGCCGGGGGCCGTGTCTCTCCCCTCCGGACCGTTGTCGCTCGAGAACCACAGCATCGTGTCCTTGGCGATGCCGAGCTCGCGCAGCTTCGTGCGCAGGCGCCCGACCTGCTCGTCGAGCGCCGTGAGGCACCCGTAGTAGTGCGGCAGCCGGCCCGCGAGGCCTTCGTAGCGCGCCAGGTACTTCGGACCCGCGACGACCGGGAGGTGGGGGGCATGGAACCAGATGACGGCGAGGAACGGATCGCCGGCCTTGGCCGCGGCTTCGATGAACGGGATTGCGCGATCCATGATGATCCGCGAGTCGTCGCCTTCGAGGTTGTCGGTGACCTTCTGCCCGGGTCCGGTCCAGTAGGCCGTGCCGTACGGCTGCCCGGGCGTCTGCCGCTTGTTGACGCCACCGGCGGCGCGCTCGGGCGTGACCATCGGGTTCCAGGTCGGGACCTTGGCTTCGGTCGAGAAGCACACGTCGAACCCGTTCTCCCACGGCGGCGCGTAGTGCTCCAGGTTGCGAGCGCCGCCGCGGTTGCTGTCCCGGCCGGTTTTGGTCAACGTCCCGAGGTGCCACTTGCCGAAGTGGCCGGTGCGATAGCCGAGCTTCTTGACTGCCTCGGCGAGCGTGGTCTCCTGCGCCGGCATGTGCCCCCTGTTCGCGCTGCGGATCTTGTAGCGATACGGGTGCCGGCCCGTCAGGCAGCTGCCGCGTGTCGGGGAGCACACGGGTGCGGCCGAATACCAGCGATCGAAGCGCACGCCCGAAGCCGCGATGGCGTCGAGCGCAGGCGTCTCGATCTTGGGGTGCCCGTTGTAGCCGGTGTCACCAAACCCCTGGTCGTCGCTCATCACGAGGATCACGTTGGGGCGCGACTGGGCGAGTGCGGGCGCTGCGAACGCTACGGCTGCGAGCAGCGCGGCTGCGATTCTCATGGCGAAGCTCCACGGCGGAAATGCGAGGCGCGCATGATAGCTGTTATCGTGTTCGCGTTCTTCGAGGAGCGAGATACCCGCGCGTGAAAGCCCAGACCAACGCAGGAGCCAAGCAGTCCGCCACGATCCCACCGACCGACCTCAACCCGCGCAGCGATGCTCCGCTCGACTTTCCCGACCGCGAACTCGGTGAGCTCTCGGCCAAGGACTACGACGAGCTTGGGTTCCTGTGCGGGCTCGAAGTCCACCAGCAGCTCCTGACCAGGACCAAGCTGTTCTGCCGCTGTCCGGCCGGCCGCCGCGTGCGCGCGGTCGATGCCGAGGTGCTGCGCCACATGCGCCCGACGCTCAGCGAGCTCGGCGAGTACGACGGCTGCGCGCTGATGGAGTTCAAGACCAGGAAGGAGATCATCTACCAGCTGTCGCGCAGCTGCGTGTGCACCTACGAGATGGACGACACGCCGCCGTTCGAGATCGACGAGGAAGCCGTGCGGATCGCGCTCGAGATCGCGCTGTTGTTCGATCAGAACCTCGTGTCCGAGCTGCACGTCATGCGCAAGCAGTACCTCGACGGCTCGATCCCGACTGGCTTCCAGCGCACGGCGATGGTCGGGCTCGGCGGTACGATCCCGTTCCGTGACAGCGAGCTCGGCGGCGACCGGCTGCTGCGGATCCGCCAGCTGTCGCTCGAAGAAGACTCATGCCGCGAGGTGTCGGACATCGGCCACACGATCCGGTTTCGCACCGACCGTCTCGGCATGCCGCTGATCGAGACTGTGACCGAGCCCGATCTGCTGACGCCGGGCGACGTGCGTGCAGGCATGGAGCTGCTCGCGGCCGTGGCGCGCTCCAGCGGCAAGGTCAGGCGCGGGCCCGGCGCGGCGCGCCAGGACGTCAACGTGTCGATCGCCGGCAGCCGCCGGGTCGAGATCAAGGGCGTGTCGAGCGGGCGCCTGCTGCCCGCGCTCGTGCACAACGAGGCCTATCGCCACCTGAATCTCCTGCGTATCAAGGCCGAGCTCGAGCGGCGAGGGGTTACGCCCGACGTGTTCTCGCTGCCGGCGAAAGGCATGCCGTGGGAGCTCACCAATCTCGTCGTCGATGCCCACGCGGCGGTCCGTCACTCCGCCTACGATCCGGTCCAGGCCGCGCTCGCGGACGGCGACACGGTGTGCGCGATCAAGCTCCCGGGCTTCGGCGGTCTGCTCGCGCACCCGACACAGCCGCAGATCCCGTTCGCGCAGGAGCTCGCCGAGCGCGTGCGCGTGATCGCGTGTCTGACGTCGCGCCCGTTTCTCGTCTCGTTCGACGTCGAGCCGATGAGCCTCGGTTCTGCGACGTGGCGGCACGTCAGGCTCGCGCTGCACGCGCAGGACGAGGACGCGATCCTCGTCGTGTGGGGGCCGCCGCAGGACGCGGCGACGGCCGCGCGCGAGATCCTCTTGCGCGCGCAGGAAGCTCTCGTCGGCGTGCCGTCGGAGACGCGACAAGCGCGAAGCGACGCGACGACGGGGTTCGAGCGGATCCTCCCCGGTCCCGAGCGGATGTATCCCGATACCGACACGCCGCCGCTGCCGATCCCCGACGCGTGGATCGAGGCGATCGAGCTGCGCGAGCGGCCGTGGGACCGCGTCGCGCGCTACGAGGCACTCGGGTTGTCGAAGCCGATGGCAGGGAGGCTCCCGGCCGCGCCCTGGGCGGACCTGTTCGACGAACTCGTGCCGTGGCAGGAGTCGCCCGGCCAACTCGCCCTCGGGGACGATGCCGTGCGGCTGGCTCATGCGTTCGAGAAGCGCATCCCGCGGGCATGGCGGGTCCATGGCCGGCGGTTCCTGCCGGGCGCCGAGCGGCTCCGGGCGATGCTCCAAGCGGGGATCGAGCCGTCGGCGATCGAGTTCGTGCTCGACGAGCTCTTGCGTGAAGACGCGGACGTGGATGCGGTGCTCGAACGGCACCGCAGGCGCGACGTCGCGGTCGATGCGTTGATCGATGCCGAGCGGCCCGAAGGCCTGTCGGACGAAGCCTGCCTGCGCTGGGCGATGGGCGTCGCGTTGTCCAAGGTTCCCCGCGGCGCGGTCGACCCGCTGGAAGTGCGCGCGCGTGTGATCGAGCGGTTCGGGCTCGTGGGGGTGCGATGACACACGGCTACCGCGATCCCATGCTCTCGGTCATGCAGCGGGCCGGCGTCGGCGTGTGGTGCGAAGTCGTCGCCAAGACGACGCGCGGCACGTTCGAAGGCCTCGTGCTCCCGCGCTCGGAGACCGCCGACGCCGAGCATCTCGTGTTGAAGCTCGTGAGCGGCTACAACGTCGGACTGCGCTACGACACGATTCAGGAGTTGACCAAGACCGGCTATCGCGAGGCGCAGTACAAGATCCCCGAGGAGGAGTTCCCGGTCGATCCGGCCAAGCCCAACGTGATCCTGTTCGGCACGGGCGGAACGATCGCATCGCGGCTCGACTATCGCACGGGCGCGGTCATCCCGGCGTTCAGCCCCGGTGAGCTCTACGGCTCCGTGCCCGAGCTGGCCGAGGTCTGCAACCTGCAGACCGAAAAGCTGTTCGGCGAGTTCTCGGAGAACATCGGACCGGCGCACTACATCGAGCTCGCCAACCACATCGGCCAGGCGATCGAGGACGGCTTCGACGGCGTTGTCATCGGACACGGGACCGACACGATGCACCACACGGCGGCCGCGCTGTCGTTCATGGTCCAGCGGCCGCCGATCCCGATCGTCATGGTCGGCAGCCAGCGCTCGTCCGATCGTCCGTCGTCGGACGCCGCGCTCAACCTGATCAACGCGACCTACACGGCTGCCGCCGGTCCGATCGCCGAGGTCATGGTCTGCATGTTCGGGCCGACGTCCGACCGCTACAACCTGCTGCACCGCGGCACGCGCGTGCGCAAGATGCACAGCTCGTATCGCAGCACGTTCCGCACGCTCGGGGACATCCCGCTGGCGATCGTCAGCCGCGAGGGCTTCCGCCCGCTGCAGAACGGTCTGGCGCCGCGGCGCGAGGATCGCGACGTGACGATCCAGCCGTGCTTCGACGAGCGCGTGACGATCCTCTACTACTATCCCAACATGGACCCGGACATCATCGACGCGGTCGTCGAGAAGGGATACCGCGGGATCGTCATCGCCGGCACCGGGCTCGGCCACGTCAACCGCAAGGTCTATCCGGCGCTCGCGCGGGCCAAGGACGCCGGCGTGCACGTGTTCATGACGTTACAAACCCTGTGGGGCTTCGTGCAGATGCACGTCTACGAGACCGGCCGCGAGATCCTGGAGCTCGGCGTCGTGCCGTTGGCCAACATGCTGCCCGAGGTCGCCTACATCAAGCTCGGCTGGGCGCTCGGCTGCCACCCCGACGATCCCGAGGCCGTGTCCGAGCTCATGAAGCGCGCGGTCGCCGGCGAGATAACCGCGAGAGAGCCACACGACGGCTATCTCGTGTTCCAGGGCGGAGTCCCCGAGATCCAGGACTTCCTGTCGAGCATCTGGTCGTGACCGCACGATCCCAGCGGCTCACTCGAGATCTCGGCGGGATGGGGTGTGCCCCGTTAGCGTTAGCGTCGCGTCACGGTCATCCCGGCGGGGACGACCCAGACGAAGTCGTCTTCGCTGTTCCGCGGCACGAACGCATACTCCACGCCCGTGACGAGGTCGCGCCGGTCGGCGCCACCGAACGGGACGTAGATCCATGCGCGGCCGTTGTCGTACCACCAGCAGCCGGGCTCGAAGCCGACCTTCAACGTCGGGCGGCCATCGGCTTCTAGGAATACGCGGTTGTCGGCGCCCTCGAGGAAGGCGCGGAGCGCGTCCGATCCCGACAGGTCGGTCAGGCGCGCGATGAGGCCGAAGCGGCCTTTGCGCTTGCAGCTCTCGCGGATGGCGGCCGGGAGCTTCTCCGAGTCCGTCCACTGGAGCTCCGCGACCTTGACGCGTTCGACTCCACGCGGCGGGTTGTCGAGCCGACAGTGCTTCCCGAACTCGTCGCGGACCGCAATCGCCGAGTAGGGGTTGGGCCCGCCGAACACGTCATGCACGCGCTTGGTCTTCGCGAAGCGTCCGATGGTCTCGGGCATCTTCGCGTCCGCCCAATCGCGGAACGTGGCCACGTGGGTCATCAGCCCGAAGAACTGCTTGTCGTAGATGTTCTGGCCGAGATGCGAGTAGTTGAGCCGGCGCCAGCGTCCGCCGACCCAGACCTCGTTGAACGTGTGCGAGGCCCACTTGCCGCGCAGGGCGCGGAGCTTGGCTTCGAGCACGCGCCGCACCTCGTTGTGGCGGATCCCACGATGGACGAGCTCGAGCTCGCGCGGGTCGTTCGCGTCGACTAGGGGGATGCACAGCACGATGCGGGTCGGGACGCCGACGGCGCGCAGGCAGCCGTTCAGGTAGATCGCGCTCGACGAGCAGCTCCCGCGCGCCTTGGTCTCGAACATCCCGCGCGCGGAGATCTCGCGCCGCCATTGCTCCTCCAGAGTGAGTCCCTTCTCCCTCTGCCCGCCGTTGGCCGCACCGTCGAGCTCCTCGGGGATGTAAGGCCGGCCCTTGTCGTCGAACGCCGTGATGAACGTCGAAAACCCGTCGTGGTACTTCGCACGCTTCAGCAGCCAGTCCGAGACGCGCTCGACGGCCGTCTTGTCATCGAGCTTCCGGACGTCGATCCCGTCCGCGCGGAGTGCGGACAGCAGCTCCTTCTGCATGCTCGGGTTCCAGTCGGCGGTCGCGCCGGGCTTTGTCCACTCCCGCATCTTCGCGGCGCCACGGCGCCAGCTGCGGTCGCCGTGGATCGCGCTTTCGACGGTATTGAACGGGTAGTGAATCACCTCGAGCTCGACGAACGTCGGCGTCTCGTCGAGGACGCGGACGTCCTGGTAGTCGTCGGTGAGGAACTCCGGCGTCACGGGACGCATGACCTGGACGACCGTCCGCACCGTGTACTGATACTCCCGCCGTTCCCGCCAGTCGCCGTCGGGGATCCCGTCGCCGTCGGAGTCGGTCTTCTTCGGGTTCGTGAAGTGCTTGTGGACCTCACGGAAGTCGGACAGTCCGTCACCGTCCGAATCGACGTCGGCGACCGCCTGGGCGCGCGCCGCGGCGAGGAGGAGCACGAGGCAGGGGAAGAGGAGGAGATACGAGCGCATGAGGTCCTCTCTGGCCGGAGCTATGTGAAGATCATGCCTGCGGTGGAGGAGTTTCGCATCCCCTCGCGTGAAGTCCCCGGGCAGGTCTCCCTATGCTGTTGGCAGTGAGAATCGCGACGAGCGTTTGTCGACGCGAAACGAAGGGACGGAGGATGATGCAAGACAGTCACGGTATGCGTTTCGACGGCAGTGCAGCGGAGAACTACGAAAGGCACTTCGTGCCGGCGATCGGGGCGCCTCT
>Ga0210086_1001353_pt1 | contig 12613 bp, 16 predicted proteins | sample China_Galinas_PW_3_FD_184867 | JGI IMG/M metagenome (GOLD analysis project Ga0210086, IMG submission 184867) | Wetland microbial communities from San Francisco Bay, California, USA, that impact long-term carbon sequestration - China_Galinas_PWB_D2... | ecosystem: Environmental > Aquatic > Marine... | reverse complement strand
GCGTCTGAAGGATGAACTGGAACGGCTCAGGCAAGAGCCGCGTCACTAGAACCGCCGCGGCCTCGTAGAGGCCGGGACTCTTAAGGAAATTGTTTGGGCGCCTGGTTGCGCTGGGCGCAAAAGGAGTCGTTTATGGCCGCGCATGAGAGGTCGGAAGCCTCTCCGCGGCCATTATTTCATGGCTTTTTCGATTCGCATGAGGGGGTGCTGCGCCATGCGTGGTTGGGCACGAGCGAAGATCTTGGCGATGGTGTTGTTGGCGGCGGGTCTCGCGTCCCCCGCCATGGCGGTCGAGAAGGACCTGACCGACAAGGGCAGGGTCCTGGTCAAAAAGGACTGCTCCCGCTGTCATGCCGTCGGGACGGAGGGTGTCAGTCCCAATCCGGAAGCGCCGCCTTTCCGCACGCTCTCCAGCAAGTACCCGGTTGAGGATCTTGCCGAGTCGCTCGCCGAAGGCATCGTCTCGGGCCATCCGGAGATGCCGATCTTCGTCTTCACTCCCCATGACGTCGACGCCATCATCGACTACCTGCAGTCGATCCAAGAAAAGCCGAACGGAACGGAAGAGACGCCGGAGGCGGCGCCTGGAGAGACGCCTGACGAGTAGACGTTTTTCCCGCTCAAGCGTCGGCGGCGCCTTCCGGCCACATCAGCCAGTCGCGGGCTTCGGCAATCTCGTCAGGGGCGAAATGCTCGACCTCGCAGTCGATGAAGGGCGAGACCAGGCTCGACCAGAGATTGTGAATCTCAGGATTGGCCACCACAGCGATGCGGTTGAAATCCTTCAGATGCCGCAGGCTGAACTTGACGTCATGCCACAAAGCGGCAGCGTCCATGCCCTCGAAGTCCTTGATCACCTCGAGCACGCGCACTTGGCCGTGACGCTTGATGAAGGCTTCGAGGCTTTTCGCGACCGTGTCGAACTCCTCGGTCGAGACGCGGCCGCTCAGACTGATCTCGACGGCCTGGGCGTTGTCGTGTTCCTTGTAGGAGAGCATGGAGACCGGCTGGAATGGACGCGATTCGCTTGGTGCGTGGGCGCACACATCTTAGCCCTCGATGCAAAGGCCTGCCTAGCGCCCGCGCGCGGCCATGCCGCAGGCCGACAAGCCATCTCACTTAGGCGTTGTGTCGCTTTTGCTTTTTGCGGGTCGGCAAGCTGCAGGGCGTTGTGGTTCACGGGAAATTAAGCTTAACGAGGCCATAATGCGGGCGTAAAGACACGCTGTTGCCGCCTTTTTCCCGCCTAATGACGGGGAAAATCGGGAGAGTTGCGATCAAGAAGCTGATCTCTTTTCTTGTGGTCATCTGCGTCATCGCCTTGGGCGCCGTGTGGATGGTCTTAAGCCCGGCACCCATTGCCAAGCCGACAGGGGATGAGCCGGCAAAGCGCGCGCTCGCCTATGAGCAGGCGATCGCTGATGTACACCACGCTGACGCCAGCGCAAACGGTGATGCCAAAAAGAAAGCGGACATTCCGCCCTTCGAGACGGTGACGAGCGCGCCGCAACCGGACAGTGCGGCATCGGACAGCAGCAACGATCAAAACGCCGTCCAGGATCTCTCCTCCGACCCGGAGGATACCGCTTCTCAGGATGCGGCCCTGCCTCCGGACGAGGACACGGATGCGCAGGACGGGGCCGACGGCAGTCAGTCTTCGCAAGAGATGGCGGCGCTGCCCAAGAACCAGGCCGCGCCTTATGACGGCGTGCCGCCGATGCCGGGCGAGGAGGGCGCCGCGTCCGACCAATACGGCACGGACGGTCCCGAGCAATGGGGCGATGAGCGCGGTGATCCGCGGGGTTACGGTCCACCGCCACAATATGATGCGTATGGTCGCCCGCTTCGCCGGCCTTTCCGGCGTCCGCTCCCTGGCGATCCCTACGGGCCGCCCCCCGGCGATCCTTACGGCCAGCCCGCTCAGGGCGATCATTACGGCCAAGGCGATCCCTACGGGCAGCAGCAAGCCGATCAGGAGAACGGCGAACAATGGGTCGAGGTGATGGTCTCCGGCTCGCCTATGCGCGCGACCGCGTCTGACGATGCACCGATGTTGTTTGCCTTCCCGTCTGGCCGTACGCTCAAAGTCGTGTCGCGCTATGAGGGATGGGTCGAAGTGGCGGATCCCAAGAGCGGCGCGACGGGCTGGATGCAGGCGGGTGTGTTGGCGCCGGCCCGCGCCAATCGCGGCCCTTATGGGCAGAACGAAGCCTATTACGACGGCCCGCCCCGCAGACCTCGTGACTGGTTCCGCCGCGGCGCCGATGAGTTTTCCAATATGCTGAACCGGGCGTTCGGCGGCGGCGGTTACTGAGCGGCGTGCCGCGCCTCAGCCTCTTCGTTTCACCCCAATCGACACGACGAGCAACGCGCACGGAACCTTGCCCGGATTGCCCCAGGCATGGCGCGAGCCGGTCTGGATGAGTGTATCGCCGGCCTTAAGCGGCGTCGTCTCGCCGCTGTCGAGCTTCAGAATGCATTCCCCGCTGACGACGTAGAGCAGGTCGATCGTGTCGGTCGCGTGCCAGCCCGGATGCTTGGGATCCATGACGTCCATGAGCCCTGGCAGAAGCTTCTCCGTCTCCGCCAGCGCTTGCGCCTTGTCGAGCCCCGCTGGTGGCTCTGTGCCGTCAGGCGGCAGCGTGATCAGCTCGAAACGGTAGCCGCCATCGGGGGGAAACCACGTGCTGTACGGCGGCTGGGCGCCGTCATTGGGGAGGGTCGGCATGCTGTCGGCGCCCCAGAAGCTGTAGAAGAAGGCGCCGGGCATCAGAGGCGCCTCGACTGGCGCCACCTCCACATCACTGACGATGACAGATTTGCCGTCTGCAGCCTGACCCGTGGCCACGCGGCGGACAGGTGATCCTTTGCCGGTATTGCTCGTCATATTCCCGGGCTCCGCTCGTATCTTTTGTGCGCGCAGGATAGCGCTCGCATCGAGCGCAAGGAACAGGAGGAGAGGATTCGACTTCCGTGTTCTGCGCCTCTAGCCTGCCGGCTTCGCCAGCACAGGCTTGATGTGCCACAGGCTCGGCCAGTTCTTGCCGGTGACGACGAGGGTGCCCTCGTCCTCGTTATGGGCGATGCCGTTCAGCACGTACGGGTAGACGAGCTTGTCAGGGTCCGGGTCCAGGCCGTTGAGATCGAGCCAGCCGGTGACCTGGCCCGTCTCGGGCGAGAAGCGCACGATGTAATTGGTCTTCCACACATTGGCGTAGATCTCGCCGTCGACATATTCGAGCTCGTTGAGGAAGCCGACCTCGCTGAAGGAATCGGTGACGACGATGTAGCGCTCCACGGCGAAGGTCTTCGGATCGAGAAATAGGATCGCGGCTGAGCCGTTCGACATGATCAGGCTCTTACCGTCGGTGGTGAGCCCCCAACCTTGGCCGGGGTAGTGGAAGGTTCCCGTCAGCTCCAATGTGTCGTCGCGATAGACGAAGCCTAGGGTGGACAGGTAGGTGAGCCGGTAGACCTTATCGCCGAGGGCTGTGGCGCCTTCGCCAAAATAACGGACGTCGAGGTCGCTCTCGCACAGCACCTTGCCAGTTTCGATATCGGACTTCTTGAGTCTTGATCTGCCAAACTCGCCCGTCGCCTCGTAGAGATAGCCCTTATGACGGAAAAGGCCTTCGGTGTAGTCCCTCGTATCGTGCGGTAACGTCCTGACGATCTCGTAGGTGTGCACGGGCACGCTGAGCTGCTCGTAGACGCGTTTGTGGTCGACGTCAGGCGCTTGCCCGCTGGGGAGGCTTGCGAAGGCGGACTCGGTGACAGGGTGGGGCGTTGTCATGCGGGGGATCGGTAACAGGCGAGATTTCTTGAGAGTTAAGCCCGCTCGGCGCGGCGCTGACAAGAGAGAGCGGTATTGCCTTGAGGAACCAATTGCCGCGGGTGTAGTTATGACCTTGGACGGAGGGCCGCCGATGAGGACATCGGCATGGCCAGATATTTGCCGCCCCTTTGGCTTTTTGGGGCCGTCCTCTACACCGCGGGGACGCTTCTGCTTGTCCAGCCGTTCCCGGCGGGGACGGAGCCGGGTTCGCTTATCGTCCCCATCACCGAAACCATAAAAGCGAAACAGCCGCCAGCCGAGGAGGCGCAGGCAGCGCTTCCGCCGTTGCCGCGGCCTGAGATCGGGCACTTCCGGCTTGGTCAATGGGTTCAGGTGGCGCGCTACACCGCCGTCCTTCGTGACATGCCGGGAAGCTCAGGCCACGTATTGGGAGGCGCTCCTGTCGGCGAGCCGTTCCGGGTGGTTGCACTCGACGGCGATTTTGCGCGCGTCCAGGATCTCGGCAGCGGGCAGTTCGGTTGGATGCAGAAATCCGACCTCGGCTCCTATACGGACGGCTACCGGCCGCGCCACGTTACGTTCGCCCCACAAGTGGTGGCCGCGGCGTCGGCCACGGCCTTACCCGCGTCAGAGCAGAAAATCGCGGCGGCTGTGCCGGCACAAGCTGCGCCGCAGGTGCAGCAACACCCATACACACTTGGACCGGTAGCAGAAGAGTCCCTGGAGCGGGACACGTCTGACTCTCAAAAGCCCGTGCGTGTCGCGCTCGACGACAGCCTCGGGTCCATCATGCAGCGCGCATTTCGCGGTGCGCACTAGCGCCGGCGTGATTTTCGCGGGGGCTTCGTCTTGCTCGCGCAAGCGATGTGGTACGCCTCCCGCGCCCATGCTGCCAGCTCGTCGGGCTCCTCCAAGAGCCGCGGCGGCGCCTCCCAATAGGACATGGCGACCGGCGCCTTGCCGGCCCGGTGATAGGTGAAGGGGCTCATGCCTTCGGCCGCGAAAGTGCGGGCCGAACGCTCTTCGGCTTTCAGATAGAGCACGTCGTTGGCCACCAGCGCGAACATCACCCCGTCGGCATAGATGCCGGCGCCGCCGAACATGTTGCGGATGGTGACCGGCCCGAAGCCGGCCAGCTGATCTCTGATGAAGTCCTTGAAGCCTTCACTCGCGGCCATGGCGTCAAGTGACTACGCGGGCGGCGGGGCGCTCTCCGGGAGGCGCTCTTCAATCTCCGCGTGACCGGCCGCTTTGTCGTGGCCGTTGCTCGCGTGGCCGTTCTTGCCATTGCCGTTGGTCTTCACCTTCAGGGTGGGCTGGCCGTTGCCTTTGGGCTTCGCGCCGGCAACGCGCAGCTCGCGCTCCACGGCGACGCGGGCCGCCTCGTTCTGGGTGTAGAGCTCCATATGCTCGGCGTCTTCATCGACCACGGCTGTCAGCGCCGCATCCGTGTAGGCCTTGGCGTTGGGATCGGCCTCGATCTTCTTGACGATACGCTTGAGCGCGCGCCAGCTTATGGCGAGCTTGACGGCTTTGCGCGCAACTTCGGCGGCGTAGCGCCTGTAAAACACGAGGGGGTTTTCGATCGGCAGGCCGGAGCGGCGATCACGCCTGTGCTTGATGCGGAAGATGCCCCATTGCAGGGGATGCAGGTCTTCCACCGGCACGGCGTTGGAGAACCAGAACAGCACCGGCATCAGCGAGCGGATGTTGACGCCGCACGCATAGGCCCGGCGCAGCACCGTTTCCAGATGCTCGTCGGTATAGAAGATGCTCCAGGCCGTGAGATACGCCTCCCGCCACTCCTCGTCCGTCATCTTGGGGTGAGCGGTGACGACGTGCTCGAGGTCGTAATTGTTCATGTCGGGGTCCATCCAGACCCCTTTCTCGGCGAGCACCTTGTGATCCTCGGAGCCCGGCAGCGGCGTCAGCATGAAGAACTCGAGCATATCGAGCGGCAGCTCGTGCTTGATGATCTCGAGGTCGTGGCGGATCGACTCCGGCGTGTCGTTAGGGAAGCCGAGAATGTAGCCGGCGAAAGTCATGATGCCGTAGCGCTTCCACTCGAGCAGCATCTTGCGGTACTCGGTGATCTTGTTCTGGCGCTTCTTGGCGGCGAGCAGGTTTGCCGGATTGATGTTCTCAAGCCCGATGAACACACGGGTGACGCCCGCGCGCTTCGATTTCTCGATGAAGTTCGGGATCCTGTGGCACAGCGTATCGACCTGGATCATGAAGCGGATGTCCATGCCATCCTCTTCGCGCAGCTTGATGATGCGGTCGTAGATCGGCTCCCAGTCCTTGTTGCGGGCGAAATTGTCGTCGGTGATGAAGAAGCGTTTGATGCCGTCTTCGTAGTTCTTGCGCAGGATGTACTCGACCGAGTCGGGCGTCCGGTAGCGGGACTTGCGGCCCTGCACGTTGATGATGGTGCAGAACGAGCACTGGAAAGGGCAGCCGCGGCCGGCGTCGAAGCTCGTCACGTTGCCGACGGTGCGCTCGACGAAATCGTGCGGCAGGAAAGGCGGCGAGGGCACATTGGCGAGGCACGGTAGGTGCTTCATGTGGTTATAGAGCGGCTGCAGTTCGCCGCGCGCGGCGTCGCGGATCACATCGTCCATGTGCTCCTCGGCTTCGCCGGCGAAGATGGAGATGCCCAGCGCTTGCGCTTCCTTGATGTCCTCTGGAACCTCTGGGAGCATCGAGAGGCAGCCCGAGACATGGAAGCCGCCGATCATCACCTGGATACCTGCGTCGCGGAATTGCCGCGCGATATCGACCGCGCGCGGGAACTCGTTCGACTGCACGCCGACGATGCCGACCATCCCCAGACCGCCATTATCCTCGATGCGGCGGATGAGCTCTTTCGTCTTCACGCGCGTGTTGGTCTCGTCAATGGCCAGCACGTCGATGGGAAGATCGGGGCCGAGCACCTGCCGGTCTGCGGCGCCTTGGGCCAGGCTGCAGACGGCGGCGAGCGAGTTCGACGGCATGGTCGAGCGGATCCACTGCACGACGTAGCCATCCCTGTCGTAGTGAGACGGTTTAATCAGGATGAATTGGAATCGCGGGCTGTTAGTCCGTGTTCGCTCGGTCATCCCTCAGTCCCGTGAAGAGGCGCTTCTCGAAAGCGAGACGTCTTGGTCGCGCTGAGTGCCTCTGAAGCGGACGCTTCGGCTTGGTTGCGTCCTAAAACCCCCTGAAACGTGCCGAATGGCGCCAATGACGACTTTATTGCGCTGCGCCATTAGACCTTAGCCCACTGAAACACATAAAAAGGCAGGGGTCCAACGGATTAGGGTGAAGCGGCCTCGGAGGGCAGATTTTGGGCCGAATCCTGAGCCTCGAAGGCGGCAATGTCCTTGGCCAGGAAATAATTCAGCATGGTGCGGATGGTGGCGATCACGGCCAGCTTCCAGATGTCCTCCCAGGTGGGGGCGACGGCCGTGCGCAGGATGTCGGCGGCGAGCGCGAACTCGAGGGCGAGCAGGATCCAGGTGGCAAATTTCAGCCAGATCTCGCGGCCGCGGAGCTCGTTGGCGGTGCCAGTGAAGACGGCAGCGATGACACCCCAAAGCGCCTGACTGCCACCGATGATTACGACGATGACGGCGCCCACCTCGATGACGAGCGCGACATAGCTGGCGACGACGTTGAAGAGTTCCTCGAGCGGAATGGCGCTGTCCCCCCTTCAGCCTCAGAGGCACAAGGTAAGCCGATTCGGGGCAGAACCGGAATTGCAAGCGCCAGGCTTCTTGCAGGTCCAGGGACTGCACCCAATCTATTGTGTCATCCAGCGCATGGGAGGAGGCGTGATGCGACCGATCATTCTTGCCGTCATCGCCGGGCTAGGGCTCGCCGCTGGCCTCGCTGCCCCGGCTGACGCCGCCAAGCGCGTCAGGACGCAGAAGGCCGACCCGCAGCCGGTCGGAAAGACCTGTCCCAACGCTTGGTACTACTACAAAGGCAAATGCATCCCGTACGGACGCAGTTGGTACGGCGCGCCAAGCTATCTCTATCACTACGGTCCGGGGGGCCGGTTTGTCCGCCCCCATGGCGGCGGTCATCGCTAGGTCTGGCCGCTGAGCTAGAGCTCGCCGGTGAGGAACTGACCGCGGCCGAGGCCGAAGGACCAATCCTCGTCCGAATTCTCGACGATGGACACCACCACGTCCGACGGCGCGATGCCGCAAGACCGCTCGAGCTCCTCGCAGAGAAGCTTGTAGAAGGCTTGCTTCTGCTTCTTCTTGCGCGGGCGGGAGGTCACTTGCAGGAACACCACCTTGTCGGTGCGCGGGATGCCCAGCCCCGTGTCCTCGATGATCATGCGCGAGGCGGGGTGCTCGTGCACGATCTGGTAGCGGTCACGCTCGGGCACTTTGAAGGCGGCGAGCACGGCGCGATGGGCGGCGTCGAGCAGCGTCTTCATCTCCTCGTCAGTGCGGCCTTCGATCAGATCAAAACGAAGTAGGGGCATCGGACCTGCTTACACCGCTTTGGCCAATTCGCGCAGCTTGAATTTCTGGATCTTGCCGGTCGAGGTCTTGGGCAGATCGACGAACACCACGTGGCGCGGGCATTTGAAGTGGGCGAGGTGATCGCGGCACCAGCCGATGATGTCCTGCTCGGACACCGCCGCGCCGTTGCGGAGCTCGATGAAGGCGCACGGCGTCTCGCCCCATTTCGGGTCGGGCTTGGCGACCACCGCGGCGCTCAGCACGTCCGGGTGCTTGTAGAGCACGTCCTCCACTTCGATCGAGGAGATGTTCTCGCCGCCTGAGATGATGATGTCCTTGGAGCGGTCTTTGAGCTGGATGTAGCCGTCAGGGTGCATGACGCCGAGATCGCCGGAATGGAACCAGCCGCCGGCAAAGGCCTCGTCCGTGGCTTTCTGGTTCTTGAGATAGCCCTTCATGACGATATTGCCGCGGAACATGACCTCGCCGATGGTCTCGCCGTCGGCCGGCGTCTTCTCCATGGTGGCAGGGTCCATGACGGTGAGGTCCTCAAGCGCGTGATAGCGCACGCCTTGGCGGATGCGCTTCTTGAGCCGCTCTTCGGCTGGCAGCTCGTCCCAGGCGGCGTGCCACTCGTTCAGCGTCGCCGGACCGTAGGTCTCGGTCAGCCCGTAAAGATGGGTCAGCTCGAAGCCCGCTTCGTCCATCTTGGCGAGCACGGCGGCGGGTGGAGGTGCCGCGGCATGATTGAAGGCGACCCGCTGGTCAAAGCTGCGCTTCTCCTCAGGGGCCGCGTTGAGCAGGGCCGCCATGACGAACGGGGCGCCGGATAGGTGAGTGACGCGATGGTCGGTGATGGCGTCGTACATGGGCTTGGCGCGGACCGCACGCAGGCACACATGGGTGCCGGCGACGAGCGACAGCGACCAGGGAAAGCACCAGCCGTTGCAATGGAACATCGGCAGCGTCCACAGATAGACGGGATGCTGGCCCATGCCGGTGGCGATGGTGTTGGCGTAACACATGAGCGCCGCGCCGCGGTGGTGGTAGACCACGCCTTTCGGGTTGCCGGTAGTGCCGCTCGTATAGTTGAGCGACAGCGCGTTCCATTCATCGGACGGCATTTCCCACGCGAAGCCGGGATCGCCCGCGGCGACGAACGCCTCGTAGTCGAGATCGCCTAAGCGCTCGCCTTCGATGCCGCATTGCGTGTCGCGATAGTCGATCAGGATCGGCTCGACCTCACTAACGGCGAGCGCCTCTTTCAGGACCGGCGCAAACTCGGTGTCACAGATCACGAGCTTGGTCTCGGCGTGGTCGAGCATGAAGGCGATCGCCGGAGCGTCGAGACGCGTGTTGATGGAATGGAGCACGGCGCCTGTCATGGGTACGCCGTAATGGGCCTCAAGCATGGCCGGCGAGTTGGCGAGCATCACCGACACGGTATCGCCTTTGCCGATACCGCTTGCGGCAAGCGCCGAGGCAAGCTGGCGCGCTCGCGCGTAGAACATGCGATAGGGAATCTGCACGCTGCCGTGGATGATGGCGACGTGGTCGGGGTGAACGCTTGCTGCGCGCTCAAGAAAGATGAGCGGCGTCAGCGGCTGGTAGTTCGCTGCGTTCTTGTCGAGGCCAGTCTCATAAGGGTTGGCCATGAACCCCGCCTTGGGCCCGTTCGGGCGCGTTTCCTCAAGAACGCACCCTAGCCAAGGCGCTAGCCTTTAATCAATTGCTCTTCAGCGTGGCTTGCCGATTTGCCCGCGGCGCGCAAGAGCCCGTTTAGCGGTGGGCGTAATAGGCAAGCACGATCGCGAACCCGCTAAAGGCGATTACCACCAATACGAGATAGGCAATTTCGAACTGGCCCATGACAATAGCTCCCCCTTGTTTTGAGCAATTTCAGGGGGGGAAACTCGCGCGCGAAGGCTTGCGCGGCCTTGATCGAGGTCAAAATCTGCGGGTGCCGCTTGCGCTGGGCGGGCATGTGGCCGCGCGCGCGGGACGCTCGCCGTAAGCCTTTGTCGAATTTACGCGATTTGGCGCTCGCGCTACTCCGAGGGCGTGTCCTCGGGGGAGGTCTCCTCCGCGGGCGCATCGTCGCGCTTGAGGTCCTTCAGCTTGGCGAAGATGGAATCGGCGTCGGGCGCCTCCTCAACCTGTTCGGGCGCGGCCATGGCATCGCGGGCCTCTTTGGCGAGCGCTACTGCCATGGGCGCTTCGGCCTCCACGGGCGCCTCGGTCTCGGGCGCCTGCTCGCCCGCGCCAATGGTCTCCTCGGTGGGCAGCAGCGTGCCGGCCTTGGCAGCGTCGCCGCCGGCCTTCTTGCGCTCACGCTCAAGCCGCGCCGCCGCCCGCTTCACGGCGTTGTCGAGGTCGATCTGCGAGCAAAGCCCGAGCGTCACCGGGTCCTGTGCCTGAAGGTTCGGCGAGTTCCAATGGGTGCGCTCGCGGATGGCGATGATCGTGGGCTTGGTGGTGCCGACGAGCCGCATGACCTGGCTATCCTTAAGCTCTGGGTGATTGCGCAACAGCCAAAGGATGGCGTTCGGCCGGTCTTGGCGGCGCGACACCGGCGTATAGCGGGGCCCGCGCTTGGTCTTTACCTCGGGCACCTCGACCTTGGGCTCCAAGAGCTTCAGCCGGTGCTTGGGGTCTTCCTCGGCGGCCGCGATCTCCTCGCGGGAGAGCTGGCCGGACGAAATGGGGTCCATGCCCTTGATGCCGTGGGCCACGTCGCCGTCGGCGATGCCCTTCACCTCGAGCACGTGCAGTCCGCAGAACTCGGCGATCTGGTCGAAGGTGAGGGAGGTGTTGTCGACCAGCCAGACGGCGGTCGCTTTCGGCATCAACGGGGTACGGGTCATCGTCTCGAACCTTGCTTAAAGGGGTAGCGCCGTCTCTCTCGCCCCCTCAGGCGAAAGAGCCAAACGAACCAATTGAGGGGATTACGCCCTATATAGGGGCTGATGACCCCTTAAGCAATTGCTTCTGGCGGGGTCTCTCAAGCGGTCTTAAGGATGATTTTGCCGATATGGGCGGGGTCGTCGATGCGCTTATGCGCCTCCGCCGCCTGGCTCAGCGGATATGTGGAGTCGATGACCGGCTTGAACTTCCCTTCGGCGATCAGCGGCCAGATCTTCTCCTCGATGGCTTCGGCCATGCGCGCCTTGGCTTCCGGCGGTTGCGCGCGGAGCGTCGAGCCGGTCAGCGTCAGGCGCCGCATCATCAGCCGCATCAAGTCGATCTCGACCTTGGAGCCTTTGAGGAAGGCGATTTGCACGATGCGGCCTTCGAGCGCCGCGGCCCGCAAGTTCCGCTCGATATAGTCGCCGCCCACCATGTCGAGGATGACGTCGGCGCCATGCTTTCCCGTCACCTCGCGCACGACCTCAACGAAATCTTCGTCGCGGTAGTTGATGGCGCGGACGGCGCCCAGCGCCTCGCAGGCTTTCGCCTTGCCGGCGGTGCCGACCGTGACGATGACCTTCGCGCCGAAAGCTGTGGCGAGCTGGATGGCGGTGGTGCCGATGCCGCTGGCACCGCCATGAACGAGCAGCCAGTCCCCCGGCTGAAGGCCGCCGCGCTCAAATATGTTGTGCCACACGGTGAACACCGTCTCCGGCAGGCCGGCGGCCTCGACCGCGCTCAAGCCGTCCGGTGCGAATAGCGTGGTGGCCTCGGGCGCCACGGCGAACTCCGCGTAGCCGCCGCCATTGACCAGCGCGCAGACGAAATCGCCTTCGTTGAACCGGGTGACGTTCTCGCCGACGGCGACCACGGGGCCTGCCACTTCGAGGCCGAGCAGATCGGAGGCGTCTTTCGGCGGCGGGTAGAGGCCTTGGCGCTGGAGCACGTCCGGCCGGTTGACGCCGGCAGCCTCGACGACGATCAGCACCTCGTCAGGGCCCGGCAGCGGCACGGGCCGCTCGGCGGGCATCAGCACTTCGGGCCCGCCACCTGCGCGTGCTTCGATGACAGTCATGGTCTGTGGCAGCATCAGTCCCTCATTCAGCAATCGGTCTTATGATGGTCGGCCAGACGTTAGAGAAGAGCGCCACACGATGCTAGGATGCGCCCATGGATTTGGACGATCTCACACCGAAGAAGCCTAAAGGCCAGGAGCTCGGCCAGGATTTGAGCAAACATTCGGTCGCCGAGCTCGAGGCACTCATCGCCACGCTCAAAGCGGAGATCGCGCGGGTGGAAGAGGCGCTCGCCGCCAAGCAATCGTCGAAAAACGCCGCGGAAGCCGCGTTTAAGCGCTGATAACCTCCGCTCACCGTTCCTTTAGGTAAATCGCCCCTTAGTATTAACTCGTTATTAGGACTTCGCGGGTAGGGTCATCGTTATCCAGTCCTCT
>Ga0210086_1001352_pt1 | contig 12619 bp, 11 predicted proteins | sample China_Galinas_PW_3_FD_184867 | JGI IMG/M metagenome (GOLD analysis project Ga0210086, IMG submission 184867) | Wetland microbial communities from San Francisco Bay, California, USA, that impact long-term carbon sequestration - China_Galinas_PWB_D2... | ecosystem: Environmental > Aquatic > Marine... | reverse complement strand
GTCGGCGATGACCACCGAGGTGACGGAGGGAGGGATCGAGTCGTAGGTGATCACGTCGGATGCCGACGAGCTGACGTTGCCGGCCTTGTCCATGGCGCGAGTCGAGCGGAAATCGCCGGTGTTGAATCCGCTCGCGAACGGCTCGACGTCCAGGTAGAGGTCGAGGTCGGCGAGCGCTGCCCGGGTCGCGCCCGAGCCCGCCGCCTTCTGTCGAAGTTCACGACGAACATCGTGCGCGTGGCGTCCGACGGGATCGCGACGTCGAACGAAGCCCCGGCGCTCGACGCGGTGAACGTTCCCGTTGCGTGGCCACCGGTCCAGCCGGACGATGCGTTGCGGCCGTACAGCGACTTGTAGCCATCGACCTGACCGAAACCGGTGCGTTCATAGGCACTTGGCGAGTTGCGTGCCCAGGAGTACGTGTCGCCGTACGGGTTGGCGGTCGCGGCCACCTGTGCCTTGGTCAGGGCCGGGTTGCGCTGGTAGGTCGAAGGCATGCGCGTCATCAGGTTAGAGATGACCCCAGCGACGTGTGGCGACGCCATGCTGGTCCCCGAAAAGACGTTGTAGCCGTTGGTCGTGTTCGCGCGGCAAGACTTGATGGACCGGCCCGGCGCACCGATGTTGGGCTTGAGTCGACCATCTCGTGTTGGCCCGAGGGAGCTCGACCCTGTCGTCTCGCCGGCCTCGACTTCGAAGTGGACGTCATGGACGACCTTGCGGTTGAACGGTCCGTTGAACGTCGAGGACGAGGGCGGCTGGTAGAAGTAGCTCACCGTTGTTCTTGCTGCGCTATCGGGTCGTGAACGGCGCAGTCATCGTGCCGGTTGCCGGTGTGCGGAATCCGACGAAGAACGGCTTCCCTGCCGGCACGGTGAACGAGGGCCACCCCGTGGCATAGTAGGCTTGCGTCGTTCCGATGAGCATCTCGCCCGTTCGGACCGGGGTTCCGGTCGGCTTGCCGGATGCGTCAGCGAGGTACATGTACGTCGTTATGGACGCGTTGCTCGTGTACTGCGACCGGATCCAGAAGCCCGCGACCTTGACTGACGCGTGCGAGGTGCTCGGCGTCACCTTGACACGAAGGTGGAGTCGGCTGCCAGGTTACCGCTCACGTTGAACGGCGTGAGGCTACGGTTGAACCTCGCAGACTCCTCTCCTCGACCAGTATTGTGGCTTGCGACGGTGAGGGCGTTCTTGGCGACGGCGGGCGTATCGCAGCTCAACCAGGTGTCGTAGCCGTACTGGCGGCCGGCGTTGCCGGCCGCCACGCAGTAGACCTGCCTCGCGCCGAAGACGCTGTTGTCCAGGGTGCGCGAAATCGAATCCGTGCCGTAGAGCCCTACGCTGGGAGGACGACTGCCGCCAGCGGAGTAGTTGACGACATGAGGCCAGGTCGAGCCGCTAACCGCGTTTTGGAACCGGGTGATTCCGGCGATGACGGCCGAGCCCCGCGCCTTGATGACGAAGAGCTTCATGTGGTCGTAGTACGCCATGGCCTCGACCCCGTCGTGCTCGAGCCGCGTCTGGAACGGTCCATTGGGTAGCGTGACGAACGCATCGGCGTCTTCGTCCGTGGTCTCGCCACCGGCCGGCGAGTTGACCTCGGCCTTGGCGACGAGTCGCCGGGTCGCGTTGGCGGTCATGTCGGAGTCGAACACGGTCACGAACAACTCGTGCATGTCGTTCGGGTCGCCCAGATCCGCGGCGACCCGCGGGTCTAGCTTCTGTGCCGGCTTCGCATAACCGAGCCAGCGCACGTCCTTGCTCGCGAGCAGCCCTGGGATCGCCGCAAACGGAATCTTCGCCGTGAAACACTGGAACGTATGGAACTCGAACAGCCGCACGCCCAGCGCCTCGACCCGCTTCTGCTTCGCGGCGGTGATCCGGCCCTGGAACATGACGAAGCCGTACGTGTGCTGCCGCTCGCGCTTCGGGTCGCGCCACGCGCGGGCGAGGGCCGGATCAAGCCGTTCGCCGTCCGAGGGGGCGTAGTCTCCACCCCAGAACGAGAGCCGGTAGGGATTGCGCTTCAGGTAATCCGGAACAGCAGCAGTTCCGCACGCATCATCGGAGCGTCCGAGCACCGGGTCGCGGGTCAGCTCGTACGGCTGATCGGACTCGGGTTCGGCTCCCGTGGCTATATGCACGACGTGCTGCCGGTAGAGCTCTGGACGAGCCCGGGACTGGGTCGCCGATTGGGCCGGCGCCGGGTCGACCGCCACGCGGACCTGGGCGATCCCGAGCGTGGACGAAAGCAAGACAGCGAGCGCCCTGGCCAGCGCGAACGGTACTGGGCACCAAGCCCTGGATCTATCGAAACACATGAGAGTCACCTCCACTGACTGCCTTCGGGGGTATCGCGTGTGAGTGGGCTCCCGAACGACAACCTCACCGGGCGGGGTGATGAGGGCCCTGCCCCAAAGGCAATGGATGGTCAGTCTCGGAACATCCCCGCTTCTCGGCGCAGGTGTCGGGGTCGCGTGGCGAAGTGACGCTCGTGGTCAGCTCAACACAGCGGCGAAAGACGGGTCAGTGACGGAGTCCGCACGAAATCACGCGCCGATGGGCTTCTCTTGCCGCGGAGGTGTGGTACGCGGGCACGAGTGGGCTGCGTTGACAGACTCGCCCCGACCAGCCCTCTGCGAGAACGAGTCGCGCCGGTTGCGATCACAGGTGGTCGAAGAAACCAGCTTTCTCCGATCCCGTGCCGCGAACGACTCAGCTCCCGAGCTTCGGGCCGAGGAACGCGGCACGGCACGGGCGTCCGGCGAACGGACGTGCCTGTTTTCCACCGAAGCACCAGGGCGCAGCGTGATGTTTCTCCTCTCGCGGCACTCGACACCATCGTGCATGTCCGCTGCCTCGACGCAGACGGGAACCCTGTGTTCACCCCCTTCACGGTCGCGTTCATGACCGACGTCCAGTGTGGAGCGCCCGGCCACCACGGCGGCTACGTGTGGGGCGAGGCACCGACGATGGCTTCCTACTGCCCGTCGAACACCTACACGATGAACACGGCTACGCCGACCGTCTGCATCGCCCAACCGAGCCGCGGCGAGTACATCGTGCGCTTCCCCTATTGATCCCCTGGGGCGAGACGACCGCGATCGCGACGGCCTACGGCGGAGGGTCGGAGTACGCTACCGTTTCGCGCTTCCTTAGCGACGGCGCCGGTGGCGTGTTTGTCGCTGTCCACTGCTACGACCGAAACCACCTCCCGGTCGACACCCGCTTCACGCTGACCTACCTGACAAGCCAGATCGCCCTCCGCTAATCCCTGTCACGACTTCGCGAGATCGCGAATGGATCGTGTCCATGGGCGCGCCCTGCGTTGTCGACTGTTCACTTCCGGGCACTTTGTGACGGCGAATCGTCCGACTCTTGGACTTCGCATAACAGCCGGGATGGCCATAGAGTGTGCACGTCCCCACTTGTTTCCTGCCGCCGCGCAATTCTGACGCGGCCATCCTGTCTTCCTTGGAGCTTCGTATGACACGACTTCCTCTTGCACTTCTCGCGGCCCCCGTTCTGGCAGGGCTGTGCTCGGCCCAGGTCGCTCCCGGCGTCAACACCGCAGAGCGCGAAACGCCCGCCTTCAAGGGTGTCTCCGGCGAATCGCAGTGCGACTTCAACCAGCTCAAGGGCGATGCCCCTGGCACCTACACCGCATCGGTGACGCTCAGTTCGACCCTCGTGATCGGCATCTACGACCAGGTCAACCAGACCTTCAAGCAGACGAACGAGGCTGCGGCGCTGAACCCCAACTCCGGCAACTTCGGCCTCATGCTCGACTCCACGGGCAAGTACTGCGTGTTCGATCGCTCCGACGGAGTGTATTGGTCGTACCGCTCCGGCCCGGGTGTTGCGTTCCCGGCGCCAATCAAGCTGAACGCGCCGCTGTCCGGCTACGTCGATCCGGCGTTGGGCTACCTCGGCGGCAAGCTCCAGCTGTTCTGGACGACGGGCAACGACATCCGCATGCAAGAGCTGGACATCAGCACGGTCGCCGCTCCCAAGCTGGTCGGAACCGTCAAGGTAATCGCGACGCGGCTCGGCGCGAGCGGCGCCGTCCACTCGCCGACGCCGGTCTACGGACCCGACGGCGACGTCGAAGGACTGTGGCTCGCCGAGTCGCTCGGAACCGACATGTACTTCAAGCCGAGCCTCGACCCGAACGACAAGCACATCAAGACGCTGGATAACTCGAGCTGGTCGAACAACGGCGGCGTCGCTGGCGCACACCTCCTCTATGCCCGTTCCGGCGCGGTTCGCGACGTCGAAGCCGCATACATGACCGGCGACGTGGAGAGCCCGGGCGGAACCGTCGACATCGGCGTCGCCGCCCCGAGCCCCAACGGCAACTCGGTCGCGGTTGTGTGGATGTCCGATCGATTCGGGACGCCGCTCCCGTTGCCCGCTCCGCTGAACGTCGGCATGTTCGGCCTCAACCCCGGGGTCATGCTCACGCTGGGCGTGGTCCCGCAGATCGGCGCCAACGACTACGGAGCGCTCAGCTTCAAGACGCCGAACAACACCGCACTGAAGGGCTCGATTCCGATCCAGGGCCTCTCGTCCCAGCTCGGTGCTCCGTCCCCGGGCAAGTTCGCCTTCACCAACACGGCGCACATCGTGCTGAAGTAGCCGGCGAACCGCAGCGAGCGCGCTTCGCGGGCACGCGGACTAGCGCCAATCTCCCGACAACACGAAAGCCCCCCAGGTCCGCGGTCGCGCGTCACGGTGCGCGTTGCGGTTGCGCTTCAACAGCGCGAGCTGTGCACCGCGTAGGGCCTCGAGCTTGCCGACGCGCCCGGACCACAATCGCTTGTAGAACTCGAGCATCAGTTCCTTGGCCGAGTCATCACCGACTTGCCACAGCGAGCTGACCACGGTCCGAGCACCGGCTTCCAGGAAGGCCCGGCGGACGCTCATCAACCCCTCGTTGTGGCGGGCCTCGCCGAGACCCGACTCGCAGGCGGAAAGGACAACCAGATCGCACGCGCCGAGCTCTGCCCACGCGGCTTCCTCGGCGGTCAGCACACCGTCGTCCCCACCGGGTCTCGTCGAGTCCCCGGCAGCAAGAACGACGCCGGCCCTGAGGCCCGGGAACCGCTCGTCGAGGACGCGAGCGGACGCCCCGGCACTGCGGGCGGCGGCGGGGTCCGGACTGGGCGCGAAGAACCCGTGAGTCGCCAGGTGGACCACGGTCGCGCCCGGCAACGCGGCTTTGAGCGCGGTCTCCGTTGCGTCGGCGCCGCGGAGCAGCTTCGCGGTGCCGCCCGTGAACCGCTGGCGAAACAGCCGTGCGACACCGTCGACCTCGGGACCGGTCTCAGGCAGCGGCGGCCATTGCCGTGGCGCCGAGCCGCGTGTCTTGTCACGAACGCTCACGGAGTAGTCCACGGCACCGACCGCGAGGAGCCGCGGTGTGACCGCAGCCGCCGGGCGAGTGTGGCGATGGGTGATCTCGCCGACGTCCTGGACGTAGACGAACCCGTGCTTCTCGATCAGGAACCGGCCATCGTCATCGGTCAGGATCTCCAACGGAACCTGCGCAAGGAACACATCCGGCGACACGAACACGAGTTTTGCGTCGCCGACCTTCTCTCGAAGCGGGTTCCAGAGTGCCTGCCGCAACCCGGCCGCAGCATGTGCGGGCCGCACACGCGGCCGTCGCCCCGTCGGGCGCCCTGGGCTCCGCCCGGTGTCACCTCGTGACGTCACGATGCTTGCGAGGAACATCCGAACCCGTTCCCGCAGCGCGAGCACTGGACCGAGGTCCACGTGCTCGACGTGCTTGGCGCCGGCGTGCAGCACCCAGGCCGAGGCTCGCAGCGGGCGATCGGGTGTATCGCTACGGCCGTGCAGGTAGAAGTCGACGAGAACCGAGCCAGCGGGCAAGGCCGTGGACAGTTCGTCGAGGTCGACCCAATCTGTGCCGGTGAAGCCCAGCGATCGCCGTAGCTGTTCCTCGAGAGCAAGCCGCTGCTCCGCCACACGCTGCAACGTCGTCTCGTCCGTCGTGCCAAGGGTGTAGCCGCGCGATAGACGAGACTGGAGTGCGCGCAGGTTCTCGACGAGCGTGCGTTGATTGGCGTCGAGCTTGGCGAGCTGCTTGCGGGTCGCGACGGCTGCTCGGAAGACCTGGCCTTTCCAATTCGCGAGTGTGACGTAGGTTGCATCGACACGCGCAGGACTGGCCACCTGCGGGCCGGTGTGCGGTGTCCTTCCGGCAGCCGCGCGTTGGGCAGATCTCCCGCCTAACCCGAGGGAGCGGGTAGCGAGCTATGGCGCGTTGTTGCTCGCAGGTTGCCGGGCGGCGGCGGTCGACGCGTCGTAAACCCACGGCAGCCATCGCGACGGGGTCGCGGCCACGTCGTCTGCGTTGTCGATCAGCGACGCGAGGTAGTCGAGCGCGTTCCTGCCGGCGAGTTCTGCGGTGTGAATGAGGCTCATGAAGACATCTCCGACGCGTGCGCCGTTCTCCGTCTTGTAGAAGAGGCTATTTTTGCGATGGAGAATCGCCTTCTTGAGGCTCTGCTCGACGATGTTGTTGTCCATCGGTGCGCCGGGCACGCGTAGGAACTGCGTCAGTCTCTTCCAACGCTTCCGCACGTAGCGAATGGCCTGGCCGAGTCTCGAGTTCGGCTCGACGTGCTTGTCGTCGAGCTGCTCGCGCATCCAGTCTTCGAGCTTCGCCATCAGCGGCGCCGAGTGCTCCTGGTGATGCGCCATGCGCTCGTGGGGGCTGAGGCCGTGCTGTTTGGCGTCGGCGTCGTTCTTGTAGACGTCGCGTAGCGTCTCGAGCACGAAGCGGACCTCTTGCGGGAATCCGGACACGACCTCGACGAACTTCCGGCGTGCGTGCGCCAGGCAGTTGGTGACGACGGTCTCGAAGTCCTTGGGCAGGTTTCGATCGAGCCCGTCACACATCTGCAGCGGCGGCTCGAGCTCCGACGCGCGTTGTCGTAGCACTGCCGCGAGATTCTCACCGGCGTGGTTGCGACCGGTGAAGAACAGCGCGACGCGTTGCCCGCCGTCGAGCTGACAGACAACACCCGTCGAGAAGATCCCGGTACGGTCCGTCTCCCCGGCCTCGTTCATCGCGTCGATCTGCTTGCGCAGCTCGAGCACTTGCATCGATGTGTCGTCGTTGTGCACCAGGTTGCCTTGCGCGCCCTGGCGAATGAGCTCCTCGTAGACCGGCATGACCAGCGTAGCCGCGTCGCTCGCGATGTCCCATTGGGTCGAGGCCGGCAGCGGAATCTGAAGATTCCGCTGCAGCCCTTCCAGGCGATTGAAAGGCAGCCCACTTCCGTATCTGAGCAACGCGATCATGGCTGCGGCCAACGCGTCGTACTTCTTGTCGCCGGCTCCCGCCGGCGGCTCGGCAACGAACTCCATGCCGCATAGATTGCAGCGCAGGGAGTCGAGCTCGTAGACCGTGGCGCCCAAGGGGGCTTGGCCGGTGACACGCACCAGGGTGCGTGGCCTGCTCGCGTAGACCTTCCCCTTTGCGCACTCCGGACAAAGATCGCCGGACTTCAGCGAGCCGTGCGGACACTTGATGTGATCCGCCCCCTTGTAGGCCTCGGCACCGTTGCGACCGTGGCCCTTCGGATTCGGCTTGTCGGCTTTCGACTCGTTCGATTCAGCTCCGTCGTGTTCGTCACCAGCGTCCGGCTCTCCGTCCGAGAGCTGGTCGAGCACACCTTGTCGGTCTTCTCGCTCGACTTCAGGCCAAACAGGCTACGTAGCCGCGCCAGGGTGATGCTCTTGTCCGCTAGCTCCTGCTGCATCCATACGAGCGTGTCGACGGACTGTTTCAGCGTTTCGAGATCCTCGTCGGACAACGATCCGCTTCGAGCACGTTCGACGATGGCCTCGAGTTCGCTTGCGTCCACGGTCTTCAGCTCCGGCTTCGACTCGCCGATTTGTTTCCGGGATCGGCTCACCTTAGCTCCTGCAAGTGCTCGCGAAAGCGTTTCGTCAGCGGATAGCCCAAGACATCCTTCAGCGGCCGGTTCGGACGCATCGTCAGATCGTCCTTGCCGCGGCCCGTGGTCTGGCCGAGATCGACCCAGTTCGCGGCTCGATAGCACGTGCCCTTGAACTTGGCCGGGTACACGAACGTCTCCGCGAAGTAGACCGGGTGGCCGTAGACCTCGTTCCACTCGCCCGGCAGCATCCGCACCATCCTCCCGAGCAGGTGCGAGGCCAAGTGCGGGACTTCGACCCACGGCAGGATCAAGAACCGGCTGTTGTACGCCACGAAGCGGATGTTCTGCCGGCGGGCTCGAGCCGACCATCCGATGAATCGATCGCGCGGGCCGAGGTGGCGCGGCGCCGAGCTCCATGTGAAGCAGGCGATCGGCCGTGCTCCTGCGCAGACCAGGTGCTTGAGGTGTTCCCCGACCGGCTGCGCGTAACTCCGAAAAAATGTGTCAGGCACATTCTTTCGGGGTTCCTCGACTCCTTCCTGTCGGAATGTAGTGCCAACTCGGAGCGACCTTGGCCTCCTTGGGGCCTGTGGCGTGCGTCTTCGCTGCCAGCTGTTCAAGTTGGGCCAGGAAGGACAAGCTGCTCCTTGTCTCGGGACGGGCCCGGCTCGCCGTCTACCTGACGAGGCCCAGGGGAACCGGGCTGCTCCCGTACTCGAACTGCTTCTGGAACGTCACGTACGCGTGATAGAGCCGCAGCCCCGCGAGGCCTGCAGGCGATCCCGGTGGAACTGTGAGCCTGGCGGCCGCCCGCCCCACTGCGTCGAGCACGCCGAACGAGTTGGCAATCCAGAGGCCAGGAGTCGTCGCGGTCAGCGTGAAGTACGCATCCGGTGCGAGGAGCAGATTCGCGTTGCCGATCGTGATTCCGCGAGGGCCTGAGCCGTCCATGCACCCGAGAAGGAAGTAGAACTTGCCGGCGCTCGCCGCCCCCGCGTCGATAGCGAAGTCGACCCGGCCTCCCGACGCGAGCGAAACCTGAGAGCTCGAGCTGACGAGATCGAACGGCGACAACATCCACGTGTCGGTCAGATTGCCGCCAAACACCAATGTCGCTCCACGCGCGCGATCGTAGGCCATCGCGAAGTTGGCCCTCGCGGGAGGATCAACCGGTAGCTGCAGCTGCTTCCAGTCCGAACCGTCCCATTCCCAGGTATCAGGCTTCGGTAGTGTTGTCGCGCCGCCGATCAACACGATGCGTTGCCGCGCCGCGTCGTAGGCGAGCCGATGACCGGACCGAGGCGACGGGCTGTGCTTCGGGAGGAGCTGCTTCCAGTCCGTGCCGTTCCAAATCCACGTGTCGCCACGGTAGTTCAACGGTGGATCACCGCTGACTCCGCCGAACAACAGCACGTAGCCGCGGGTCTCGTCGTACGCCATCGCGTGTCCCGCTCTCGCCGAAGGACTCGTCTTCGGGCTCAACTTCGTCCAACCCTTGCCACTCGAGACGTAGGTATCGGAGAACTGGGTATAGCGAACGCCCGGCCCCTGAACGAAGACGTCATAGCCGCCGAACATCACGGCTACCGCTCGTGCACGGTCGAACGCCATCGCGGCGCCACCGCGCGGCTTCGGATCGTTTGCCGTCGCCGCACGCTGCGTCCACGTGCTGCCGTCCCAGTCCCAGGTGTCCGCGAGGAAGGGCCCCGTTCCGGATACCCCACCGAACAGCACGGCTCGCCGGCGAACCGGGTCGTAGGCCATTGCCTGCTCGGTCCGCGCGGGCGGTCCGACGCCGGTCGCCCGTTGCCAACCTGCCCCGTTCCACTCCCATGTCTCGGCTTGGGGCTGCCGGATCGCCGACACGAACGCGGTGACGCGGTCGCGCGATTCGTCGTAGCAGGCCGTGCCTGTCGCCATCGGAGGCACAGGGGGGCGGCTGGCTCTTCGCCAGTTCGAACCGTCCCACTCCCAGACATCATAGAGAAGGCCCTTCCCACTTCCGGAGTAGAGTACGGTCCTTGCGCGCGCCGTGTCGTAGGACAGCGCGTGATAGGTGCGACCGGGAGGTCGTGTCACCGGCGAGCGCAGCGCCCAATTGCCCCCGTCCCACTCCCAAGTGTCGTCCAACACCGAGCGCAGGTCATAGCCACCGAACAGCACGATCCGGTTGCGTCGCGTATCACACGCCATCCGATGGTCGCGGCGCGCGCCCGGCACATTCGCCGAGATCTCTTTCCACGTCGAGCCGGTCCACTCCCACATATCCCGGAGCACCGACCCCGATCGGTAGCCGCCGAACATCACGACTCGCTTGCGCACGGGGTCGTAGCTCATCGCGTGGCTCATGCGAGCGGGCGGGCTCTTTGGCGGGTTGTATGGTGTCCAGGTCGAACCATCCCATTCCCAGGTGTCGCCGAGCTCACTGGACGCGAAACCACCGAACAAGACCAGTCGCTGGCGGGTCGCGTCATACGCCATTGCCGCATGCGAACGGCCCCCCGGACGAACGTTCGGCGTGCGCAAGATCCAGTCGTTGCCGTTCCACTCCCACGTGTCGTTGCGCCACGCACCTGCGCCGCAGCAAACGAAGCCGCCGAACATCACCGTTAGCGCGCGCTTGGAGTCGTAGGCCATCGCCTGCGACACACGAGCAGCGGGGTTGTGAGCTGCGCGAACAAACGTCCACGTCTTCCCATTCCAGGTCCAGGTCGTGTTGTCGGCAGATGTGACGGCGCTGCCACCGAACAGCACAACGACACGACGGGCGAAGTCGTAGGCAGTCGTGTGGCCGGTCCGCGCGGACGGGTCCAGCAGCGGTGTCCAAGTGACTTGCGCGTCGACGGAGTCGACCGACGCGAGGATCGCGAACAGGATCGCCGCACGCAGGGAGAGCATGTTTCACCTCCGAGGTCGAGTCTGCGGCAGACGTGGAAGAGTGGGGGACCACAATCCTAACCGCGCGGCTCGTCGGTGTGTAGCGGCGTGCAGGCGTCAGTCCGAGAGGAGCGCAGAGCGGACGTTCCGACAGAATCGTTCGTTCGCGACCTCGTCCTCACGCAGCAGCTCGCGTAGCCCATGGCTCAGTTCCAGTTGTGCGCCCGCTTCGCTGCAGCGGTTGCAGATGTTCTCGGGCGCCTGCCCGGCGAGGTGTCCGTGCGGTTCTCGGACTTCGAAGCCTCCGGCTTGGAGTCGATCGCGCAGGCGCTGGACGAGGTTGGGATTGCCTCCGCCGACCATCACGAATCGCTCGGCACCGGCCGCGCCGTGGATGGTCAGCACGTGCCGGGCAGCTGTCGCGAGCTCGAGTGCCTGCGGTTCGTCGAAGCGCGCGCTCGTGATGTGCAGATCACGGTTGTTGGCAGGCTTCAGGCCGAGGAACGCATAGTAGGCGAGGTCGTCGCCAGCGATCTCGCGCGCGAGGGCGTCGGTTCCGGGCTCGATCTTGCCACCGTGCGGCGCAATCACGACGAGGTCGCGCCGTCGCCCGTCGATCCGCGTGTCCACGGCGAAGTTGCCTTCGGCTTCGGACCTGCTGAGCTCTTCGAAGTTCCGGTACTTGTCGGCCATGGCTCCTCAACGCCCTGCTAGGGCGGGGTCGGCGATCGTTCTGCGATCAGGCTGAACGACGGCACCGGGTTCGTCGGTCCGCCCGGCACGTGTGCATGGTGCGTGGTCGTGACCGAGAAGTGCACTTCGACGAAGCCGAGGCACCGCAGGTACTGCTGCAGGAACGCGCGAGACAGGTGCCACCATGTCCCGACGAGCCCGTTCTCGCGCGTCGGAATGAACCGCAGCAACGGCATCCCCTGTTGTTCGAGCTCCGGGTCGTGCTGATCGACGATCACGAGCGTGCTCTCGGTGATACGCGCGCAGTTGGAGAGGATCCGCAGCGGATCGCGGTTGTGCAGCAGGACCGACGCCATGATCGAGAGGTCGAACCTCCCGAGCTCCTCGGGGATGTCGTAGCTGCTGCCGTAGTGGACCCTCGCCTTGGAACCCATGTGCCGGTGCGCGAACCAATAGCCGTTTCTCGTCTTCTCCAACACGATGGGGATCGGCGAACGTGCGGCTGTTGCGCTCGACCGATGATCACAAGCGACGCCGGTCTCGTTGGTTTACGACGACACTCGGCTATGACCGGCCAAGCGGGCGAGCGTGGGCGTTGCACGAACTTGCTCGAGGAGTCGACAGCGGATGTCTGTGGTGCGGCGACATCATGGTAACAGCGCCTGGCGCGGCATCCAGTGGCGGGGATCTTGGCGTTGCTACAACACCGGGCACGGGCTTCGGAATTGTCTGCGCCCACATGTCGGCACGCGCGCTCGAGGCCTGTCGTGAGCTTGGCGAAGCCCTCGCGTGCGCCTATGACCAAGTAGCCCTGCCGCGCGGATTGCCTGGCCAGCTAGACTTTGCCCCCCACACCTTCTGACCGCGCGATGACAGGCGGCAGGCATGCGCGTAACTCCGAAAAAATGTGCCTGACACATTTTTTCGGAGTTGGGAACGTCCGACTCCTGCGGTCCGTTTCGAGGTGGACGTAGACCGGCAGACGGGGTGCTGTTCGGCGGAGACAACGGTGCCCTGCTCGGCGACCGCAGCGTCCAGGCGCGATCAGATTCGCGAGCCCGGCTCCTCGGCTATGTGGAACGCGCGTCGCATCTTGGCAATCGAGCTCT
>Ga0210086_1001349_pt1 | contig 12632 bp, 8 predicted proteins | sample China_Galinas_PW_3_FD_184867 | JGI IMG/M metagenome (GOLD analysis project Ga0210086, IMG submission 184867) | Wetland microbial communities from San Francisco Bay, California, USA, that impact long-term carbon sequestration - China_Galinas_PWB_D2... | ecosystem: Environmental > Aquatic > Marine... | reverse complement strand
CCCCTACAACTACGTCGGCAGCGACTACCAGTTCGAGCCGATGAACGGGCAGCTGTACTTCCGCGCAAACGACGGGATCGTCGGCTACGAGCTGTTCCGCTTCAACAACGGCGCAACCGCCACCAACAGCTACCCGACCTGCGGCAACATCACGCTCTCGGGCACCGACCCGCTGATCAACTCGACGGCCAAGGTCAACCTGTCGAACCCGAACGCGACGCCGATCAGCGTGGTGCTGCTCGGTGCCATCTCGCCGACGCCGTTCAACCTGCCGGGCAGCACCTGCCCGTTCTTCATCAACCCGGCCACGATGTTCGTCATGGCCGTCTCGGTGAAGAACAACGACTCGTTCTCGGTCCCGATCCCCAACGACACGAGCCTGGAGGGCGGCAACGTCGTACTCCAGGCGGTCGACGTCAAGGGACTTCCGATGTTCGACACGTCGAACCCGCTGCAGTGGACGCTCAGCTCGCTGTAAGCTAAGAACTAGAGCAGGACCGCGCGCCCTGCGCGGTCCTCGGCAACCCCGAGCCGCCTCCCCAGTCGATCCGGCGCGACCTGCGCCGGACGACACGGGGAGGCGGTTTTCGATTCTGCAAACTCGAACCACCACCGACTTGCCATGGGACACTTCGTGCACTTGCTTGCCATCACCTGCCTGCCCGCGTTGGCGCTAGCCGGATGCCAGGAGCGTTCGGCCAAACCCGCGCAGAAACCCCCGCAGAAACCCGCGCCGAATGCCGCGCAGCACGTCGCGCAGCCGGCGTCGAAGCCCGAAACGCCTCGCATCAAACCCGAGGAGACCGACTGGCAAGAGACCTCCCTGTGCCAGGACGTCGTCGCCTTCGTCGACAGGTTGAAGTCTTCCAAGCTCCCCGGCGCGAGCAAGCTCAGCGTCCGCACGTACGGCAAGTCCAGCGAAGGCCGGCCGCTGATCCTGGTCCAGGCGTCGTCTACGCCGCTCGCCGATGAGGCGGCGGTGCGCAATAGCGGCAAGCTTCGCATCCTCGTCACGGCAGGCAGCAACGGCGGCCAGGTCGATGGCAAGGAAGCCGTGCAGCTCTTGCTGCGGGAGATAGCCGAAGGCGGCCATGCGGACGTGCTCGAGCACGCGGTCTTGCTGGTGGCCCCGGTCGTCAACCCCGACGGCAACGACGCTGTCTCCTTGACCAACCGGCCGCAGCAGAACGGCCCGAATCAGGGGGTGGGTGTCCCGACGAACGGGAAGGGGATCGACCCCAACCATGATGCGCTCGTCCTCGCGAGCGTCGAAGCCCGGGCCCTGGTCGACCTGCTGTGCCGCTTGGACCCACATGTCCTGATCGACCTGCACACCACCGAGCGGGCCCACCACGGCTACCACTTGACCTACTCGCCGTGCATGTCACCCAACATCGACAAGGACCTCGACGCGCTGACCCGCGACAAGCTGCTCGCGACGGTGCGCGAACGGATGAAGACCAAGCACAGCTACCGGACGTTCTACGCCGGTCACTTCCTCGTGCCGGACGCTCCGTTGTTCGGCTGGGTCGCGACCGAGTGGCGGCCGCGATCGTTCGCCAACTACTATGGGCTGCGTAACCGGATCGCGGTGCGCGCGGACGCCTACGCCTACCGGTCGTTCCCGGTCCGCGTCAAGGCAACCCTCGCGTTCGTCAGCGAGACCCTGGCCGTCGCGGCCGAGCAGGCCGCGAAGATCCAAGCGCTCTGTGCCCGCGCGGACAAACGCGTGGTCGACACCGCCGGCAATGGTCTCGAGCTCGGCTACGAGACCGTGCTCGGCAAGATCTTCAACGAGAACGTGCTCGTAGGAAAGGTCGCCAAGATCGAGGTGCCCGAGCTCGCCTCCTACCGCCTCGTTGCCAACAAGAAAGCCCAGCCGGTCGACATGCCGGTGCAGGCCTCGTTCGTGGCCAAGAAGCATGTCGCCATTCCGCAGGCCTGGGCGCTTCCGGCCCGACCTTCGACTGCCGTCGACATCTTGCGCCGGCATGGAATCGAAGTCGAAGAGCTCACCAAGCCTGCCGAGATCGACGTCGAGGCATTCGCTGTCGACAAGCTGTCGCGGACGCCCAAGACCAATGACCACGGCGATGTCTCGGTCGAGGGCAGCTTCGAACGAACCCGCCGGAACCTGCCTCTAGGCACCGTGATCGTGCGTGGCAAGCAAAGGCTCGCGCGACTCGCGGCACAGCTGCTCGAGCCGGTCAGCGAGGACTCGCTGACGACATGGGGCGTATTCGACTCCGCGCTCCAGTCCAAAGCCGGAGGGAAGCTCTACCACCCGGTGGTCCGGATCCTCGACACGACTTCGCTCGAAACCAAGAAGCTCAGCCCCTAACAAATGTGTCAGAGACATTTGTTAGGACCAGGGACTAACGAGACTCCGCCTCAGACCGACGAGGCGTGGTTCGCTGGCTCCCACAACCCGAGTCCGTTGTCGGGGGCGGGAGCGGATTCGGTTGCGGAGCCGGAGCCGGAGCCGGGCTGACTGCAATCGTTGGCTGTTGTCGGCAAGAAACGCGGCTGCACCGTCGCTTACTTGCATGGAAGCCGAGAGCATACGCAAGCTGGACGTGTACCAACGAGCCTTGGAGTTCGCTGCGCTCACGAACTCGATGCTAGTCCCTACGCCACGCGGTCATCGTGACCTCGCCGAGCAACTGCGGCGGGCAGCGGACTCGGTCGCATTGAACATCGCCGAGGGTGCTGGCGAGCTCCGTTCGAAAGAGAAGGCTCGCATCTCACGGATCGCCCGGCGTTCTGCGGTGGAGTGTGTCGCTGCCATCGACTTGTTCGGAGCGAGAGAGGTGCTTTCCGACGATCAACTCGAAGCGAGTCAAGCGCTCCTCGACCGTGTCTTGGCCACGCTGACGAAGCTCGTCCATCGCCATTCAGATCAGCAGCCATGACGACCAGTCCCGGCTCCGGGTCCGACCCGCCCCGCACCCGCCCGGTCCCGGCTCCGCTCCCGCCCCGGCTCCGACTCCGACTCCGGCTCCGACTCCGACTCCGGCTCCGACTCCGACTCCGGCTCCGACTCCGGCTCCGACTCCGGCTCCGACTCCGGCTCCGGCTCCGGCTCCGCAACCGAATCCGCTCCTCGCCTCACGCTGTCCCGTTGTCCGCTACTCGCCCGACGCCCCCTCTCGTTGGGGAGGGGGCGTTTGTATCTACTCGTCGCGAAACTTGACTCATCTGTCAACATGTTGGTCGTTCGAGAGCTCTAGCGTCCGTCGAGCGGTGCTTCGAGGGCGCGACGAGCGCGCTCGCGCACGACTTCGTCGGTTTCGCGAGCGAGCGCCTGGTTCAGCGCCTTGCGCACTTCGGGTGCGGCGCGATGGCTCATCAGCGACGACGCGGCGTTCCTGCGCACGGCGAGGTTTTTGTCGTTTGTGAGACAACTGACGAGCGGCTCGACGAGCAGGGGCTCGTCGACGCCCTTCATCGCTCCGATCACCGCAGCCCGCAGTGGCGCATCCGTTGCCGATTGCTGAAACAGCTCGACCAACATGTTCGCAACCTCGTTCTGCGGGAACTTGTCCCTCGCGCTCAGCTGCTTGAGCCGCTCGATCGCGGCGATGCGATCGTAGGCCGACAGCCGTTCGCTGCGCGCGCGGTCTTCGAGCGCGCCAGGCGAGTTCGGATCGGCCACGACGTCGCCGGTGGCTGTGACGCCGGCCCCCTGGTCCCTGACCTTCGGCGCGGGTCCAGCGGCTTTGGAACGGGCCTTCGGCGTGCTCTTGGGGGTGCTCGGCTGCTTGACGGGGTTGCTCTCGACTTCGGGTCCCGTCCGTGCGGCAGGAGGATTCACGCCCTCGTCGACGGAAGGCGGGCCGATCTCGGACTCGGACTGGGCGCCTGCGTTGGCAATCACGTACCAACCCGCCAGAGCGAGCACGGCAACGAGAATCAGACCCAGGTGCTGTGGTTTCATCAGGCTTGGACCGGGGGGCCGCGGAAACGAAGGGCGATCCTTGAAGTCTAGCAGACTGTCAAGAAATCGGCGCTATGGTCTGTGACGCCATGAACACCCTGCGAATCGGAGTCGTCGGCTCGGGATTCAACGCCCGATTCCACCTGCAATCACTCGTCGGCGTGCGCAACGTCGAAGTCACCGGGATCTGCAGCCCGACGCCGGCCCACCGCGAGTCGGCGGCGGAGCTGGCCCGCGCGCTCGGGGTCGGGGATCCGAGGACCTTCGCTACGGCCGAAGAGCTGGCTGCAGCACCCGACGTCGATGCAGTGTGGATCAGCGCCCGCAACGACGTGCGCATCCCGGTCGTCGAAGAGATCGTGCGTGCGAACGAGCGTCGAGCGAACCCACTGCTCGGTATCGCGTGCGAGAAGCCGCTGGCACGGACGCTCGCGGAGGCCGAGACGCTCTTGGGCATGGTCGAACGAGCCGGGATCCGCAACGGCTATCTCGAGAACCAGGTCTTCGCTCCGGCGCTCGTCCGCGGCCGTGACGTGATCTGGCGGCGCGCCGTCCCGCTGACCGGGCGGCCGTATCTCGCGCGGTCGGCGGAGGAACACTCGGGCCCACATGAGGCGTGGTTCTGGCACGGCACCGAGCAGGGCGGCGGCGTGCTCAACGACATGATGTGCCACTCGCTCGAAGCGGCGCGCTATCTGCTGACCGAACCCGGCAAGCCGCGCAGCTCGCTGACACCGATCGCGGTCCAGGCCCAGATCGCCTCGCTCAAGTGGACCCGGCCGGAGTACGCCGAGACGCTGCGCAGGACCATGGACGTCGACTACTCGCGCACTCCGGCCGAGGACTTCGCGCGGGCGTCGGTCACCTACCTGGACGAGCAGGGTCGCAGAATCATGAGCGAAGCGACGACGTCGTGGAGCTACGTCGGCCCCGGGCTGCGGTTGTCGTTCGAGCTGCTCGGCCCCGAGTACTCGATGAAGTGCGACAGTCTGCAAACGCCGCTCAACGTGTTCTTGTCACGCGAAGTCAAGGGCAGCGCCGGCGAAGACCTCGTCGAGAAGCAGAACGCCGAGCAAGGCTCGATGCCGGTCATCGAAGACGAGGCGGTCTGCTATGGATACGTCGCCGAGAACCGGCACATGGTCGACTGTTTCCTCAACGGCAAGAAGCCGGAGCTGACGTTCGAAGACGGAGTCGCGGTCTCCTGCCTGCTGGCGGCCTGCTACCGATCGGCCGAGGAAGGCTGTGCGGTCGTGCCGGACATCGACGCGCTTCGCGACTTCGTGCCCGCGGTCGCGCGCGGAGACTGGCGCCCGTAGTCGGGCACGGACCCCCGGCTCCCGCTCCCGCCCCGGCTCCGGCTCCGGCTCCGTGTTCCGTGTTCCGTTTGCAGAGAGCGGTGCGTGCCTCGTGCTCGTCCAATGGGCACAGCCTCGGGATGGGGTGTGCCCCGCTACCACTACACGGACTTCAGCGGCCCCCATCCGTCGCGAGGTTCGCGCCACGCGAGCTCGTTGACCTCGGGGTGGTTGGTGATGACACCCTCCTCGTTGAGCTCGAGCCGCTTGCCGGCGCGAGCACAGAGGTTGCCGAGTTGGATGTTGGCGGACATCGGACCCGAGTAACTGAAGTTGGATTGGCTGAACTCGCGGGGCTTCTCGCCGCGGCAGGCCATGAAGAACTCCTTGTGCGCACCAGGCGAGCGGGGGAGCAGCTTCTCGGGCGTGCCGAACTCCTTGCGGAACGACTCGGGGATCAGGATCGCCTCGTTCCAGTAGTCACCCTTGACCAGCATCTTGCCCTTGGTGCCGATGACCAGGTTGCCGGTCCGCGGCAGCTTCTGGCCATCGACCGTCAGCTCCTCGGGAGTCTCCGGCATGTTGGGCCCGCCGTCCTTGGTCTTGCCCTCGTACCAAAAGGTCGTGAAGCCGGGCCGGTCCTTGGTCGCGCGATAGGACGCCTTGATCGTCATTCCAGAAGGCCATTGGTCGTCGACCGGTGCGCTCATGTAGAGCGGCTCGACCGTCGCCGCATAGCCGGGGTCCATGATCGCGTAGATCCCGTCCGTCGTGTGGCAGGCCATGTCGCCGAGCGCACCCGAGCCGAAGTCGACGAAGCCGCGCCAGTTGAACGGATGGTAGACCCCCTTCTTGAACGGCCGCATCTGCGCCGGGCCGATCCATGCGTCCCAGTCCAGGTTCTCGGGCACCGGGTCCTCGCCCTTGGGCCGGCCATGACCCTGGGGCCAGATCGGTCGATTCGTCCAGGTGTGGAACTCCTTGATGTCGCCGAGGGCGCCGGCCTTGACATAGTCGTAGGCGTTGCGCCAGCCATCCTGGCCGTGTCCCTGATTGCCCATCTGGGTCACGACGTCGGTCTTCTTCGCATAGGCAGCCGCGAGCAGCTGTGCCTCCTTGACCGACCACGTCAGCGGCTTCTCCGTGTAGCAGTGGATCCCCATCGCGATCGCGGACATCGTCGGCGCGTAGTGGCTGTGATCGGGTGTCGCGACGAAGATCAGGTCGAGCTGCTCGCCGTGCTTCTCCAGCATCTTCCGCCAGTCCGTATAGCCCTTGGCGTCCTTCCACAACTTTCGCCCGAGGACGCCCTTCCACCGGGTCTTGTCGATCTCGGCGAACGCGATGCACTGCAAGCCCTCGCGATACGCGGCGGAGGTGTGCGCCCGGGCCCGGCCGCCGACGGCGACGAACCCGACGTTGAGCTTGCTGTTGAGATTGCGCCCGCGGAGCAGGCGAGGCACGGCGACCGTGGCAACCGCACCGGCGGCGGCCTGACTCATGAAGCGGCGGCGATTGATGGTTCTGGGCATGGCGCTTGTCCTGTTCAGCTGAGGAGAACGACCGCGCGAGGCGTGCGGCATCGAGCGCATGAGGATAAGCGCCAAGCGGAGGCAGGGACAGGGGGCCCTCGCAGACTGTTGAGGCGGTCATTCCGTGCCAGAGCAGCGGTCAGCCCGGGCTTCAGCGGCGTGCCACGGGCCGCCCCACTTCCCGACGACAAGCCGTTATGGTAGGCGGACCGAACCACCATCCGGAGGTCAGCGTGAACCGAGTCTCGATCCTCGCCTCGCTCGCTCTCGTCGCCTCGCTTGCGGGACAAAACCCGCCCCCTGACCGGCTGCCCGTCGTCGAAGACGTCGACGTCCAGCCGTTGGTCGCGGCGACCAGGCGCCTGGTCGAAGCCCTCGCGAGCGCCGGGGCGCCGTTGCCGAAGTCCGATCAGCAACGACTGAACAAGGCCATGGACGCGAGCGACGCGGTCGCCGTTCGCACGATTCAGGAAGTGCTCGACCGCTACTGTCTGCTCGGCGTGCACATCAACCCCGAAAGCCGCGTGAAGCTCGCCGACGGCCCCGCCGCCAAGCAGCTCGTCCAGCGCGACTGGCGCAGCTTTCTCGTCAAGGTCCACAACGAGGCCGGGGTCACCGCGTCGCTCGCGGTCACGAGCCCGAACGCAGCGCCCGTCTACAAGCGCTCGACCGGCAGTCCCGAGCCGAAACCCGGGATCAGCAAGGGCGACACGCGCGACCGCTTCCTCGACATCGTCGTCTACCGGCGACCGCCGATGCGCCCCAGGCTGTCGGGGCTCGAGCTGGAGTATGCGATCGTCCAGATCGCCAGTCGCGATGCCGGAAAGCGAGAAGCCCGGTTCCGGTGCAACGTGGGTCAGGGGACCCAGGACCTCGGGTTCCGCGACGAGGTCTCGATCCTGTTCGACTGCGCGCGCGCGGTCGAAGTCGAGCTCGACGTCAAGGACGCCGACGGCCAGCCGGTCATGGGCGCGTTCGAGTTCCGCGACCAACACGGCCGGGTCTACCCGGCGCCGTCGCGACGGCTCGCACCCGACTTCTTCTTCCATCCCCAGGTCTACCGGCGGACTGGTGAGCACGTGCTGCTGCCACCCGGACAGTACACCGTTCGCTACGGCCGCGGACCCGAGTACCGGACCAAGGTCAAGACGATTCGAGTTCCCGACGCTTCCAAGCACGTCGAGAAGTTCGAGCTCGAGCGCTGGGTAAATCCCGCGGCGCGCGGTTGGTGGTCCGGCGACCACCACATCCATGCCGCCGGCTGCGCGCACTACGAGAGCCCGACGCAAGGCGTCACGCCGGCCGACATGATGCGGCACGTGCTCGGCGAAGACCTCAACGTCGGTTGCGTGCTGTCATGGGGACCGTGCTGGTACTACCAGAAGCAGTTCTTCGAGGGGAAGACCAGCGAGCTGTCGACCGCCGACCATCTGATGCGCTACGACGTCGAGGTCTCCGGCTTTCCCTCGTCACACTGCGGGCACCTGACGCTCCTCCGCTTGAAGGAAGACGATTACCCGGGCACCGAACGAATCGAGGACTGGCCGACGTTCGACCTGCCGATCCTGAAATGGGCCAAACAGCAGGGCGGCGTCGTCGGGTTCGCCCACTCGGGCTTCGGACTCCAGCTCCCCGGACGCGAGCTTCCGAACTACCGGGTACCGCAGTTCAACGGCATCGGAGCCAACGAATACGTCGTCGACGTGACTCACGACGCCGTCGATTTCATCTCGACGGTCGACACGCCGGCCACGTGGGAGCTGAACATCTGGTACCACACGCTCAACTGCGGTTACCGCACGCGCATCAGCGGGGAGACCGACTTCCCGTGCATCTACGGGCAGAAGGTCGGCCTCGGGCGCTCCTACGTCAAGCTCGACGGGAAGCTCGACTACGACGCATGGGTCGACGGAGTCCGCGACGGGCGTTGCTACGTGTCCGACGGAAGCAGCCACCTGATGGACTTCAGGATCAACGGATTCGGTGTCGGCAGAAAGCGAACGGGCGGCGGCGCCAGCGAGCTACGGCTCGCCGAGGCCGCGGACGTTCACGTCACGGCAACGGTCGCGTGCCTGCTCGACGCCAAACCGCGCCCCGCACTCGCGCGCCGGCCGCTGCACCAGAAGCCGTATTGGAGCCTGGAGCGCGCTCGCATCGCCGCCACACGCCGGGTTCCGGTCGAGCTCGTCGTCAACGGGCAGAGCGTAGCCAAGCGAGAAGTAATCGCGGACGGCACAATCGTCGAAGTCTCGTTCGACACCCGCATCGAGCGCTCGAGCTGGATCGCGCTTCGGATCTTCCCATCGTCGCACACGAACCCCGTCTTCGTGCTCGTCGCGGGCGAGCCGATCCGCGCGAGCCGGCGCAGCGCCAAGTGGTGCCTCCAGAGCGTCGACCGGTGCTGGGCGAGCAAGGTCGGGCGGATCTCGCAGAACGACCGTCCGGCCGCCGAACGCGCGTACGACCATGCCCGCCGGGCATACCGCCGAATCTTGAATGAGTGTAGAATCGACTGAATCAATCCCTGGAGGTCGGCTTTAAGCCTTTGACGTAGTCAGGACGAGGGGGTACGAACTGAACGGCCGAAGGACACAGTGACTCCGTGACGTATCTCTTCCTCTTCGCAGGCCTCTCGATCGGAACGCTCCTCGGATGGATGTTGTGCGCGGTCCTGGTCAAGAGTCGGATCGCCGACTCGGCCAGCGAGCGGCACGCGGTCGACCGGCTCCATGACATGCAATCGGCGCGATCAAGCGATCACGGCGCGGCTTGAACTCGGGACCGATCGAGTCTAAGTTCGTCGCCACAGGCTTTCCGCGCCACAGCCATTCCGCCTCGAGAGGGGCCCCTTTCGAAGCCCGGGCGGCGTGCCGGGCTGGTCGTCGGCTGCGGAGCGATTTAACCTTCCTACGCGAGCCAGTCACCGAAACAGGAGCAGCAGCATGCAAGTCGTGAGAGTCGAGCCCACCCCGAACCCCAACGCGATCAAGTTCGTGGTCGGCCAGAGCTTTCCCGAAGGCCGCGAGTTCAATTCGGAAGCTGACGCCCAAGGCCATCCGCTGGCCCAGGAGGTCTTCAAGGTCGGCGGGATCGACACGCTGTTCTTCAACTCGAACTACGTGACGGTCTCGATGACATCGGATGCGGATTGGCACAAGGTCCACGACGCCGTCACGAGAGCCATTCTCGCGTTCGAGGCCGGCGGCGGTCCCGGCGCGGCCCCGGGTCAGCTCGTAGCCGGGACCGCGGACGACGCCGAGCTCATGGACAAGATCCAGGCCGTGCTGATGCAGCGCGTGATGCCCTACCTGCAGGCCGACGGCGGCGGCATGCAGCTCCTCGGCCTCGAGAGCAAGGTCTTGTCGATCCGCTATCAGGGAGCATGCGGGAGCTGCCCGAGCTCGATCAGCGGCACGCTGAACGCGATCGAGGACATGCTCAGAAACGAGATCGACCCCGACATCAGAGTCGTCCCGGCTTGATCGCTCGGTGACGGCGTTCCGCGTCCGAGAGACGACCCGTCGGGCTCGAAGCCCGCGGTTCTCGGCCGTGCCCGCCGGATGCCTGTGCGCCGCCCTGGCGATGATCGCCGCCGGGTCGATTTCGGCCCAGGCCGACGTGTTCGCCGACGGCTCACGCATCGTGTGGCTCGGCGACAGCATCACGCACGAGTGCCGCTACACGCGCTACCTCGAGGACTTCGCGCGCACGCGGTTTCCGCATCGCAAGCTCCAGTTCTTCAACGCCGGCGTCAGCGGCGATCGCGTCGTCGATGCGCTGCTGCGCTTCGCCGACGACGTCTCGGTGTGGAAGCCCACGCACGTGTTCGTTCTGTTCGGCATGAACGACGGTGGCTTCACGAGCTGGCGCGACGACTACTTCACGACCTTTCAGCACAACATGCAGGTCCTGCTCGATCGCATCGAGGCGATCGACGCGGCGGCCATCGTGTTGTCACCGACTCCCGCCGACACGTCGTTGTCCCGGCGACTCGGCAGGGACCTGCCGCCGATCGCCAAGGACTACGACCAGGTGCTCGTTCGCTACGGCGAATGGCTGAGCGACGAAGCCGGGCGGCGACGGCTTCCGTTCGTCGCGCTGCACGACGTGCTCGCGCGCCACGACCGGGATCTCAAGCTCGCCAACCCCGGCGCTTCGCTCGTTCCCGACTCGATCCACCCGAACGCTGCCGGGGCCGCGCTGGTCGCCATCACGATTCTGGACGCGCTTCTCCCACCCGAGCCGCGCTTCGAGCTCGAGCTCTCGACCGGATCCCCGCGCACCCGCGGCTGCACGGTGCGCAACGTCGAGCACGCGGGCGCGTTGCCCCGGTTCGAGCTCGAGAGCCGGGCCCTGCCCTGGGTTCTCCCGGTCGAGGCCAGAGGCGCGATCCCTCTCGCCCCGTCCTACCGTGAACGCAACCGCGCCACGATCCGGATCGCCAACCTGCCCGAGGGTGCGCACACGCTGATGGTCGACGGCACGGCGCTCGTCACCCGGTCCGCCCGACAGTGGGACAAGGGGGTCGACATCGGGCTCGAACCCGCTCACCCGGACTGGTTGCTCGCCGAGCGCATGATGGTCGTCAACGGACAGCGAAACGCGCTGATTCGCGACGGGATCCGAGACCTGTGGCTCGCGCGACGCACGGTCCGCGAGCACAAGGAGAACGGATCGCCGGCGGGGCAACGCTTGCAGACCGCCCTGCACCGGCTCCGACAGCTCGAGGACCGGCTCGGCGAGATCGGCCGCAAGATCCTCGAGGCCGACAAGGTTCTCGAGAGCCTCGCGCGACCTTCGTTCCACATCTACCGGCTCGAGCAACACGACAAGCGCGGCCCGTGACGCCGCCCGCGCGGCCGGACAACCGTACTCTTGCGGCGCCGATGAAGTTCTGCCAGCCTCTCGCGGATGACGACCCCAGTCGGCTACAACGTTCACGAGCAGGAGGTCATCCAATCCGCCTTGCCACAGTCCGGAGGCTGGCGGGTGAGGTTCATCAGCATGGTGCCTTCGACGCAGGACGCCGTGCGATCGCTCGTGGAGCAGGGTGAGACCGAGCACCTCGTCTTCGTCGCCTCGCATCAGACCAACGGGCGCGGTCGCCAGGGCCGGGTCTGGCATCAAGAGCCGGGCCAGGACATCAGCTTCAGCGTGCTGCTGGAACCGAGAAACCGCTATCCCGACCTGCTGCTGCCGATGCTGACGGCGGCCGCGGTGTACGAGTGTGTCGCCAAGCATCTGATGCACACCCGCCACGAGGCGAGGATCAAGTGGCCCAACGACGTGCTCGTCGACGAACGCAAGCTCGCCGGGATCCTGATCGAAGCCGAGGGCAAGAAGCTGTGGATCGCCGGCATCGGCATGAACGTCAACCGGCTCGAGTTCCCGAAGGAGCTTCGGGCCAAGTCGACGAGCCTGACGCTCCTGACCGAAGTCTACGAGGACCGAGCCGCCGTCCTCGCCGAGCTGCTGCGCTCGCTCGTGAAGCTGGTCACGGAAGCCGAAGACGGCCACACGGAGCCGGTTGTCGCAGGGTTCGGGAAGGGTCTCGGGCTCATCGGGGAACGGGTCGTCGTGACCACGAGCACGGACACGCACACCGGCGTGCTCGCGTCGGTGAGTCCCGGCGGCGTGGTCGTGGGCGAGTCGCGGTTCTCACCGGGCGAGGTGCGGGCGCTGGTCCGGGCAGGGGGGGGGGACTAGCCCCCCACCCCCACCCCGGCTCCGGCTCCGGCTCCGGCTCCGGTCCCGTGTTCCGGTCCCGGCTCCGTGTTCCCGGCTCCGTATTCCCGTTTGCAAACATTCACTCGAGATCTCGGCGGGATGGGGTGTGCCCCGGTACGTTCTTGAACAGGATTAGGT
>Ga0210086_1001346_pt1 | contig 12645 bp, 11 predicted proteins | sample China_Galinas_PW_3_FD_184867 | JGI IMG/M metagenome (GOLD analysis project Ga0210086, IMG submission 184867) | Wetland microbial communities from San Francisco Bay, California, USA, that impact long-term carbon sequestration - China_Galinas_PWB_D2... | ecosystem: Environmental > Aquatic > Marine... | reverse complement strand
CGATCATGTTCTTTTGAACAACATTTCTTTGCTTTTTCTAACGATTCACTTTCCATAATTCCACCTCCTACTTGGCAAATCGGGAAATTAGAACCAACCGTTACAGAAACTGATACTTGGTTTAAATATTTCCATCGACGGTCGCTCTTATCACCGCATAAGCACTTTGTTAACAACAGTCGGTAACCGGACGATAACAAGGATCTACATATCTTCCGTCGGAATCGATAATATAACAACAACACAGGTTGGGGTTTTCTTGAGAATCTCTTTCATGCATCATGCATGTATCTCTTTTTTCTTTTTTTTCTATCACTTCATACATGAGATCACCTTTAAGATTATAAATTATATTAGGATTATTAAAACTCACACGTTGCCCGATAATGCAACTCTATATAAAATCTGTTAACGATCACCTCATTTGTCAAGAGTCCGGTTTTAATTTGCTGCTGTTAATCAAAGCAATTACGTGTTGGAGGCTTTCATTCATTGACTTCAGAAGGAAAATGTTTATATTTTTTACTGGCAGCAAGGGACGCTTGCTGTAAAGGAGGTGACTGAAATGATGAGGATGTTAAATGTAATCCCTAGACTTGACGTCGCTTTCAGACCACAAACGAGGCTTTGGGATACCTTTTTTAGCAATTGGGCAATTCCGTCCACAAATCTTGAAGATTGTGATTGGATACCGCCTTCTGATATAGCGGAGACTGGCACGGGGTATGATGTTACCATGGAATTGCCGGGTATCGACATGAAGAAACTGGATATTTCTTTTTCCGAAGGAGTTCTGACTGTTAAGGGTGAAAAAATAAAAGAGGTATCCGTTGATGAATCCTGCTATTGTTCAGAGCGGTATTCCGGCTCTTTTCAGAGAAACTTCCGAATTCCGGGAGCGGTGGATAAGGAAAATATTGACGCGAAATACAGGGATGGTATTCTGAGAGTGAGTCTGGCCAAGTCCGGAGAAAGCGTCGTTAAGAAAATTGAGGTTCATTAAAAAAAATTAACGTCCATCCAGTGGACTTGTAATATAAAGGGGCACTGCAATAAAAAGTGCCCCTTTTCAGTTTTTTTATTTTTTAAGCCCAAAACTTGCGGTTACCTATTTTTAATTCCTATATCCATTTTTTATCACGCTAGTGTAAACACACCTCTGGTTGCTGCGCTTCTTTCTTAATGGGCACATCCGGTTTTTCCATGGATGTTTTACAGGGCAGCAATGCTGCTTTAATCGCCTCATCGATTCGTTCGACGGGTAAAAAGGTCATATCCGTTCGCACTTCGTCGGGCAATTCATCCAGATCGCGTTCGTTGCGCTGGGGCAAAATGACCGTTGAAAGCCCTGCACGGTGGGCGGCCAAAATTTTCATTTTAATACCCCCCACAGGTAAAACCCGGCCTCTCAATGTTACTTCACCCGTCATACCGATGTTGCTGTGAACCGGCCGGCAGGTGAACAAACTCGTGATGGCCATGACCATGGCGATACCTGCAGACGGACCGTCTTTCGGGATTGCTCCGGCCGGCACATGGACATGGACATCTGATTGTTCAAACAACTTAGGATCGATCTTTTTCCCGTCAATTTTTGAACGCACATAACTATAAGCGATCTTGGCACTTTCACGCATCACATCACCGAGTTGGCCGGTCAGAATAAACTTGCCGTTGCCTTTCATGCGCGTTGCTTCGATAAATATGATTTCGCCGCCGACATTCGTCATTGCCAAACCGGTTGCAATTCCGGGGACCTCAATGGCTTCCGAAAATTCGGACTCAAATTTCTCCTTTTTCAGATATTCTCGAACGATTTCAGGAGTAATCTTGATGGTCGTCGATTCTCCCGCTGAAATCTTAGCCGCAACCTTGCGGGAAATCGCACCGATTTGTCTTTCCAGATTTCGCACCCCCGCTTCCCGGGTGTAATCCTGAATGATCTTGCTTAAAACTTTTTCCGTAAAAACAATCTCATCTTTACGAAGGCCGTTTACCTTTAATTGTCGAGGTATGAGGAAACCTTGTGCAATCCGCATTTTTTCGTATTCCGTGTAGCCGTCGAGCCGGATAATCTCCATACGGTCACGCAACGGCGACGGGATCGTTTCTAGGTTGTTGGCTGTAGTAATAAAAATCACATGGCTCAGATCAAAATCCACATCCAGGTAGTGATCTCGGAAAGCATGGTTTTGGGCCGGGTCCAGAACCTCCAAAAGAGCACTGCTGGGATCGCCACGCCAGTCGCTGCCGATTTTGTCGACTTCATCCAGCATAAAAACGGGATTTCGGGTGCCTGAACGCTTTATGGCTTGAATGATACGGCCCGGCAAGGCACCAATGTAAGTCCGGCGATGTCCTCGGATTTCCGCCTCATCTCGCATTCCTCCCAAGCTCATTCGAGTGAACTTTCTCCCGAGCGCCCGTGCAATACTTTGTCCAAGGCTGGTTTTTCCGACACCCGGAGGACCGGTGAAACAAAGAATAACACCCATCGCATCATCGGTATCTGTTTTTTCAAGGGACTCATTATAAATCCCACGTTCTTTGAGAAGTTTGCGAACCGCCAGATATTCGATGACGCGGTCTTTGACCTCCTGAAGATCATAATGATCCTCATCCAAAACAGTGCGTGCATGATTGATGTCCAACTGGTCTTCGCTCAGAACATTCCAGGGCAGATCAATCATCCAGTCCAGGTATGTTTTGATTACCGAGTATTCCGGAGACTGAGGAGACATTTCTTCAAGGCGTTTTATTTCACGTTGTGCTTCTTTTTTCGCCTCATCAGGCAGATCGGCCTTTTCGATTTTATCAGAATATTCTGAAAAGACAGAGTGCACATCATCCGTTTCGCCCAATTCTTTTTTAATGGCCTTCAGTTGTTGTCGAAGATAGTACTCCCGCTGTGTTTTATCAATTTCCTTCTTCGCATTTGACTGTATTTTTTTACCGAGCTTCAGCATTTCTTTTTCATGAGTCAGATACGCGATCAACGCCGTCAGTTTATCATTCAAGCGATCCATTTCTATTATTTTCTGACCGTCCTCCACTTTTAAGGCGGCATTGGCTGCCACCAGGTAAACCAGGTATCGAGGATCTTCTACCTGATTCAGAAAATCACCGGTCTGATCGGTCAAATGAGGTGAAAGGGCGACAATTTCTTTTGCCAGGTCACGCAAACTGCGCTGCAGGGCATCCGACTCGAGACCGGCTTCTACTTCATCGGGTGAAAGAACGATATTCGCTTTGAGATAAGGCTCCGTTTCAAGCCACTTTATAACTTTGAAGCGCTCAATTCCTTGAACGACGACCTGAAGTGTTTTCCTGGACGTCCGAGTGACTTGAGATACCATCGCCACCGTCCCGATACTGTATATCTGGTCCGGTTGGGGTTCAGCGATGGTGGGATCTTTCATGGCAAGTAGACCGATCAATCGATCCCCCTCCAAAGCGTCTTCGATCAGTTCTATGGACCGCGGAACACCGATAACGAGCGGTAGAATGGCAAACGGGTAAGCTATGGTATTTCTCAAAGGTAGTATTGGTAAATCTTTAGGTATTTGAATCTTTTGTTTTGTATCTTGATCAGACTGTACAAAGTGATCCATATCTTTTTCTCCTTTTCACGAAGGCAAGAAACCATTCCAGATCATGCTGATGAGTGATTTTTGAGCCTTTTACCGAAAAAAAGCTTATCGGAGTGAAGCGTGATCCTGTCTCAAGGCAATAAAATTTAGAGTTATTTTAGGATGATAGTCCGGATTCTACAAACCTGTAGTTTCGCGTTATGGTTTACAAAAGGGACAAAAATTAATGGAAGGATTCGAAGCGGTTCCAAAACTGACCGGTCGATATATGATGTTTGAATAAAAGATGCTGAATGCTGAAGACTGCTTGATATGTATTTCAGTATAAAACTAGCTCAAACCAAACCCCATCGAAGCATATTCACGAATGCTGGTTTTTGCCTCTTCGGCTGTTTTTCCGATTAACCAGGGCTCCATGAAGCCCTCCAAAAACATCTTCCATCCTTCCTCATCTTTAAAAACGTCAGCCTCCTCACATGAAACCCCGCATCCTTCTTCTCCAATTACTTCCATCAGCATATTTAATATTTCTGCTTTTTCCTCCATGATCTCTTCCTCTTTAAAAATTCCATCTCATTTTAAATTTCATGGCATACAATTATACAGTAACTACAAATTTGCTACAGTCAACCTTCGTGAAAGATCATCGCCATGTGTTTTCAAAAAAGGCCATAGTTTAATCATCCTCACCGCCCCCCCAAGCGGGATCTTCGACAAAATGGCATTTTTGACCGGCGGGTTTGTCCACTGGCACAATTTTTCGCAGCGACCCAATTTTTAGACGGATTTTTTTAAAAACGTTCCCGTCTAACTTGACGGGTTACCTCTTGCGCATTAGATTTGTTTAACGTGATGTGAATAGCTAAAGAACCATATCACATTTTAATAATCAGATATTTGAAATCAACGACGGTTCAATTGAAATGAAGTAATTACACCTTTAAAGGGGGTGATTTTATGTCCATGCCAAGAGACGATATCTATTCTGCAATGAATGAGGCTTGGGAAACATATTTGGTAGCTCTCGAAAATTCCCTCGACAAGCTCGAAGAAGATATTGAGGAAGCTAAGAAAATAGCCGGGGTCTGCACCAATGAGTGGTGCGAAGCCATCGAACATGTTATTGATGATCTCAACAATGCCCTGTTTTCGATCAGTGAGCCGAGATGGTCCGATGTCGACCACTCAAAGCGGATAAAGACACTTAAAAGAAGAATTTATGACATCTATGTAAACTACAAAGGCGTTTACGCCAGTGCAGCATAATTTTGAAGATCCTCACAGCCCTCTGAAACCACAATCTCTGCTCTGATCCGATAGACCACGAGAAATGCGATTGCCACTGGAGTTTAACAGAGCAATCGCATTTCTCGTTTTGTTTCAGATGTGTCCCTGAGCGAAATATGTTGAGCGAAAAAAGACCCCAATCATATTGAAAACTAAATTGAGCGATTGTCGAGGTTGCCGCATATGCAAGGAAGATGTCGTTCCGCTATACATTCGTATTTAATGACCATCAATTCGGTCTTGACTTCTGCCTTAAAGTTTCAATTCAGGCAACCTTTAAATGATGAGCATTTAGATATGAAATCATCGACTCCAACCGTTTATACCTATTATGTATGGCATGAATTTAAAAGCTAAAAATTTTACAGATATCACAATGCTTGGGAAATTGTTTGTAGCCCAAATACTGACAAGTTATCTGTAATTCAGGCCACCTCTCATTTCCCCTCAATCGAAAAAAATTTGGATTAGAGAACAAGAAAATAAACCTCAAGTCTCACCTTTTGTTAATCTTTAAACCGTAAAAATCCACTTATTACCCAATCTATCAAGACCACAAGGCTAATATCGGTATTTTATATCCGTATTATATAGTATAATTCGGAGTGTTGACTTCTAGGAATAGTCCATTATATGAAATAGACTGGAAGAAAATTCGCCTACATTAATTAACCCTGAACGGTTACAGAGCATCTGGTAATTCCAGTCTAAAACTATATAAAGAGGTACATCGATGCAACAAGATAGAATAAAAGAGGAGATAAATTTGAGTTTGGCCAAAATGATCCCAGAAGGAAATTTAGAGGAACAGTGTGCTAAAATCTCAAACTGGCTTAAAGGACACTATCCTTTGGACGGCATTGGATTTTTTCTCAAGGAACCCCAAACGACCCAGACCCATTTTTTTACAGAAACAATTCCAAAAAATATTATTCAAAATTTGGAGGAAATGCTGATCAGAATCAGCCAGACCGAATCAGCGGAAAAGGCCGTCCTGTTTTTTGCACAAAAAGATGGAGGATTTGAAGCGTTCAGCCCCCGGGAAAATCCCGGCACACTGGAACCAATGGGACTTATTTTCCATTTGGGAGAGCTGGGCGACTCCATGGGCACCCTTGTCCTGGTTTCAGATTCGGTAACAATCCAAGATCTTATATCCAAAACACCGGAGGGATTATCTTTTGTTCCTCTGATATCCAGCCTGCTCAGTAACGTCTTATCCCATGAACAAAAAGACTCCAAAATACGCATGCTCAACCTGTACCAGACCGTTAGCTCCTCATTATCTTATATTGGCGACCTGCAGGAACTCCTGACCACAATTACCGGGATTGTAACAACAGAACTTCTTTGCGAGGAATGTTCGGTGCTCCTGTACGATGAAGAGAACAATGAATTCGAATTTTTTACGGCATTCGGCGAAACCGGGATGAACTTGGCATCGGTACGATTTCCCGCCGACAAGGGGATCGCCGGCCGGGCGCTGAGAGAACGCAAGACTCAGGTCGTCAACGTCGTTCAAAACGATCCGGACTTCTACGGCAACATCGATGAAGACAATAATTTTAGAACAAAGTCTATCATTGCCGCACCTCTGATTGCCGGAGAAGAGTCTGTGGGAGTCCTTAATGCCATCAATAAAATCGAAACCAAATTTTTCAACAAAGAAGACGATCAAATTCTGTCGGCCATCGCAGATGAAATCGCCCTTGCAGTCAAACATGCAAGACTTTTCGAGTATGTGGTTGAGAATTACTGCAAGATAAAACAAGGGCTCAATAGTTGCAAGGGCTGTAAACGCCCCCTGAAATCGTGGACACCTTGTGTTCGGCAGCTGGAATTGTATGGCGTATGAAAACGCCATATCGACCATTTAAACCTGTGATACGCAGTTGTCATTATCGAAAATCTAAAACAGCTATATTTGAACACTCATACCCATGAATGAGAAAGCGTGAACAATGGTAGAATTCCATGCTTTTCTTATATAAACAGCGACAACATATATTGAGGTTTGAGAAGTTGGTGTGAAACGGTGATATCTCCAATTCAGTTAAGAAAGCTGATTGCAGAGCAATAAAAATGTAAATATCAGAGCTTCAAATTTTTTGTGATATCGTTTTTTCAACAAGAGCAAATCATTTTTTCATGGTTTGCTCTTTTCGTTTTGATGATATATGTAATCATTAGGATTGGCTTCAGTTTGTGCGTATGGCAAGATGGAATCAACACTCCTTGCCTTTCTATCGATTTACCTAATCAATAAATACCATATTGTATCCTATACCTGTTTGAAATATTGCAATATTGTCATTTGACATGTAAATTATTTTATAATATAAAAAATGTTTAATAAATGAATACGAAAAGTTGAATCTGACCTTTATCTCGATTCGTTTATGTCCAGGCGATATTTTGTCAGTTCAATGATAAAAAGACAATTTTTGAGATTGCACTATGGAGAAATCCCTCAAAATGTGCATGCTTTGCTCCTGACAGAATGTTGTGTATTCGGTTGAGAACCTAAGATAATCCCCCAAAAAGTTTAGGCCATTTAAGACCTTCCAATGACATTTCTAAAGGAGAAAAATCATGAAAAAAAAACGCATAAATTATGAAACATTGATGAAGGTTACGGAGGCAATCTCTCGCTCCAAGGACCCGAAAGAAGTTGCTCTGATGACGGTAGAAATCATCACAACATCTTTGGGTACCAAGGGGTGTTCTTTGTTTCTGATCAATCCTAAAAACAATGAACTGCAGTTAGAAGCATCATACGGGTTGAGTGATGATTATATAAATAAAGATCCTATAAGTGCCTTGCGCTCCAAGGCCCAATTTTTGGAGGAAGGGCCTATGGCGATCTATGATGTTATGGATGATCCAAGAATTAAAGATCCTAATGAACTCCAGAAAGAAGGAATTGCTTCCCTACTATCGGTGCCTATCGTGGTCGGTGGCAATTTAATAGGGGCAATGCGTGTGTATACGTCTGATTCTTGGGAGTTCACATTGGAAGATGTGAATTTTGTCCAATCTTTGGCTCAACTTACCGGGATGGCTATAAATATGGCAAGATTTGCTACAGGATTAAAAAGCTGCATTAATGTTCTGAAGAGTTATAACTAATAGTTGTGTTTAGAGGATTAGGTGGTTTATCTTTAGACGAAATTATTTCTCCATTCACGCAAGAAGTTTCCCTAAAATATTTCAACCCGACATCAACAGAAATTCAGGTCGCAAAGCAAATAAAACGTGGCTATACCAGCAAAAAGATAGCAGCGTTTATGAATATATCTCCGAGGACCGTCGAAACTCATAGAAAAAAATATACGAAGAAAGATCGGCCTGGAAGGAAGGAAAGCTAATCTAAAGTCTAATCTTTTGGCCATCAACTGAATGTGAATTACAAATTCGAATACAGTATGTAACGATAGATAGTTATGAGCCTTTTTTGATTTAAAAGCGATTTGAGGACAAACTAATGGCCGCTAAACCAACCTATGAAGAATTGGAATTAAGGATCGAGGAATTAGAGAGAAAAGCCTTTGAGCGCAAATTTTCTGAAGAAGCTTTACAGGCATCTGAAGGATTTTTTGATATCCTGGTTTCGAGTGTAAGTGTCGGGGTTATGGTTTATGACGATAAATTTCGGTACAAGTTATGGAACCAGTTTATGGAGAAGTTAACTGGAATGCGAGCTGAAAATGTTCTTGGGAAAATCGCGTTTGACTTATTTCCTCACTTTCGTGAAGAAGGCATAGATAAGCTGTTAGAGCGGGCACTGAGAGGAGAAACCGTTCAGTCTGACGATACATCTTATCATGTCCCAGATACTGGTAAAGTTGGCTGGGTAAATGGATTATATAGTCCTCATGTTGATCACAGTGGAAATATCGTTGGTGTAGTGGGAATAGTTCATGACATTTCCGATCGCAAGCAGGCTGAAGATGCGCTTCGGGAGAGCGAGTCGAAGTTAAATGCAATGTTAGCATCGATTGGCGATCACATAAGTATGTTGGATAAAGATTTAAATATTATTTGGGCCAACGAAATCGCTGTAAAAATATTCGGAAATGATATCATTGGAAAAAAATGTTATGAAGTATATCATAAAAGAACAGAACCCTGTGAGCCTTATCCCTGTATTACACTTAGGGCATTTCAGGATGGAAAAATTTATGAACATGAAACTCAAGTGATTGACATGTATGGGAAATCGGCTTTTTATCACTGTACTGCGAGTGTAGCATTAAGAGATAAAGAGGGGCAACCCATTTCAGTAATAGAAATCTCCAGAGACATAACCGAAAACGTTCGGGCTAAGAATGCGCTTCAAAAAGTCAAAGATGAGCTTGTAAACCAGGTGGAGGAACGCACAAAAGATTTGGAAATCCAGAAAAATGACCTTGAGGAAGCCAATATCGCATTGCATGTTTTGCTGGAGAAACGGCAGGAAGATAAAAAAGAAATGGAAGATAATGTATTGACGAATGTAAAAGAAATGATAGCGCCATATTTTAAAAAAATTAGAAATACGAAACTGAATGATCAACAGAAAGCTATTTTGAGCATTTTAGAGTCATATCTTAACGAAATTATTTCACCATTTGCTCGAAAAATGACTCTGAGATATTTAAACCTGACTCCTACAGAAATCGAGGTGGCAAATCTATTACGCCATGGCATCAATTCCAAAGAGATAGCTGATATTATGAATTTATCACCTCGGACAATTTACAATCACAGGAAAAACATACGAAAAAAGTTTGGATTAGAGAACCAAAAAACAGACCTCAGATCTCACCTTTTGTCAATCTATTAAACCGCAAAAAGCGCTCATCACCCAATCCCTCAAGACCACAAAACTATAATTGGTATATTTTATGCGCATATTATAGTAAAAAATAGGTTATTGACTTTTGTGTTTTTAACCAATATTAATTATCATAACATTTTAGTTACTTAGCCCAGATTAGATTAATTTTTATCAAAAGTCCCGGCTTTTTCTGAGTCGAGATCAAAATGGTGGCTTTAAATGGCTCAAGATCTTGGGAGATTGATGATGCCAGTATGTCAAGAATGTGAGCAATATGGTTTAAATCATTTTAAATGGAGAAACGTCGGCTTATTTCCTTTGGCTCTGCCTTTTACCTCCATCACCGGAAAGGGCGGTTCTGTCGACGGCCGCCCCTTCTAATCGTTTTTTAACAACATGAGAAGCTCAAACGGTATGGCCTATAAACATTTTGGCTAATAAACACACAATTCCAATAAATTCGAATAAATACTTGACATAATCACTAATTTTTGATACAGATAGGCTCTTTTTATAAGATTCTCACCAGACATCCAGATTCAAATTGTGCCTAAACTCTGTAGTTGTGAGATGATATTTTGTTGACATTTTTTATAAAGTCAACTTCTTGATATCGCATATTTTTTAAAATTTGCTCTCGAAATGTTTTCTGCGAATATCTTATCCGGATAAAATGGGAGTGAAGAAATGTTTTTTCAAGAAATTATGAAAACATAAACCCATCAATTAAGGACTAAAAATAGGTGACAATATGTTTTTTTTATATAAAGCTCCAAAATTTTTGCTGCTGTTTTTAGTGTCCATCATCTTTTTCATCCCATGTTCTGCTTTCTCACAAGAAAAGCCGATTGCGAAATTGGCTGATTTTTCCGGAACGGTGTTGATTAAAAGCCAGGATTCATGGGGTAAAACGCCGGTCAAAGACCTCCCTCTTTACTCAATGGATAAATTGGTTACCCGAATAGGAAGTGCAACTATTGTTTTTAATGACGGTGCAACGGTTAGTATCAAAAATAATTCAAACATATTGATTAATGAACAGGAAAAATCAAAAGGTTTGGTAAAGATTATTGAACGTCATATCATGTTGTTTTTAGGAAAACTGAATTTTAAAACCGGTAAAAAAGGTAAATCCAATATTGAAACTAGGTTTGAAACGACCAGAGCTGTTATCGGGATAAGAGGTACCGCCGGTATACTGAGTATCGGGGCTGACGGCAAGACCTATATCTATTTTTCTGAGGGTGAGGCCAAATACATACTCGGAGATTTTGTTCGAGGTATCGCCAAAGATGTCCGCGACTATTTAGCCGATCAGAATCCTGGTCAAAGGGCGACGTTTGTGGCAAAAGCGGCAACAGATCAAGTCAGAAGAACCGAAAAAATGGTCGCTGCCGGAAAGATGCCGCCGTCCCAACTGGACCTGGCCAAAGCCATTGCAAAAGAAACATCTGCTTTGGAAATGTTAACCTTGGCTGAATCCATGTTGAGCAGTCCCGATAAAAAACGAATTGAATGGGCCAAGGAACAAATCACAAAAGCCAAGGAAACAATAAAAGAAGCCAAAAAAGAGCAGAAAAACGCGATTAAGAATGGTGCCGATCCTGCATTTAGGGGTTTTACAGGAGAGAACCCAGGGTTTGATGTGCCATCTGATGAGAGCGACAAGAGTTCTAAGTCATAATTTCGAAACTAAACACGAATCGAGTCAAAAACTCGACTCAACGTTATTCGTTATCGGTTAATGGTTTTTGGTTTTTTTCGAATAACAAATAACCGATAACTTCAATTGAGTTTTTTTGCTCAATTGAGGTACTATGGAGTAAAATATGCTGCTTTCTAATAAATCAATATTTGTTTTTCTTTTGCTTATTTTATTGTTGAGGTTTTTTTTACCCCCAATAGCCTTTTGTGACAATAAAGCGGAGGTCGTTGGCACGACCGGTGTCCTGAGTATCGGGCCGGATAGTAACGTTTACATTCAGTTCACCAATCGTCACACCAAGCTTACCGCCGGGGATTTTATTCTGGACGCAATCGCTGAAACAGAATTAACCCAAACACAGTCAGATCAACACGAGTTTATGCAAGCCGTATGGAACGTATATAATGCCTGGCTAAAATGTGAGGAAGCAAAAAAAAAATTGGCCAATGGTAAGATGACCAAAGTCCAAACGGAATTTGAATGTACAAGATACGATTTATTTAATTCCACAGAAGTCTCGATCTGGGCTACGGCCATACTGAATAACAATATGGGTAAGGACATCCCATTGGCAGCACCACTTTCTGAAATTTCAAAACTTAACATTGAACAAGACAAGCAAAAACTCTCTGATTTGATAGATCGTGGTGCCGAGCTTACGTTTTATGCCTATGGGCCGCCTGAGGCTGAGGTTTTGACTTACAATACTTCAGACGCACCTATTGATACAGGCAGATATGTTTTAGATTATGTGCCGCTTAGTGATAGAGGGCCGGCAACCCCTTCACTCATTAGCCAGTGATGGATCGTTGTTTATTTTAGAATTATACTGGTGTAATTTTAAAGCCTTTTGGGCATATTAATAGATAGTTTACCCTAACGTTGCAAAAGTCAAGGATGAAGCCGTAGTAAATTACTGCGAATCCTTGACAACAAAGGAGATGGAGTATTATCGGCTTTCCCAACGGGTAAATAACACGACGAAATGAAAACCCTTTGAGAAACGCACTATACGGGATTTCCAGCAAACGGTTCAGAAACAGTCGAGGCTCTTGAATAATAATATTTTTACAAACACTCGACGTGCTATTTATGCAACGATAGAGTTTAGAATCTAGACAACTATGAGCGGAAAAAGAATACTCTTTATTGCCTGGGCAGCTTTCGTCATATCAATTTCCTTTCCTGTGTCCATATTTGCGGCTTCGAAATTCAATATACAACCCAAAATATTTACCTCCTGG
>Ga0210086_1001345_pt1 | contig 12651 bp, 8 predicted proteins | sample China_Galinas_PW_3_FD_184867 | JGI IMG/M metagenome (GOLD analysis project Ga0210086, IMG submission 184867) | Wetland microbial communities from San Francisco Bay, California, USA, that impact long-term carbon sequestration - China_Galinas_PWB_D2... | ecosystem: Environmental > Aquatic > Marine... | reverse complement strand
CGAACATTGTCATCATCTGGGGTGACGACGTCGGCCAGTCGAATATCAGCGCATACACGCGCGGCCTGATGGGCTATCAGACTCCGAATATCGACAGCATTGCCCACGACGGGATGCTGTTCACCGTCACCGATGAAGGCATGCTCGTGTGTTACGACGCCAAGTCCGGAGACCGGCATTGGCGGCAGCGGTTGAACGGGACGTATCTGAGCTCGTTGATCGCCGGCGACGGCAAGGTCTATGCCTGTTCGGAGGAAGGCGACGTCGTCGTCGTTGCCGCGCAAAAGGAATTCACGGAGCTGTCGCGGACCAGCCTCGGCGAGCAGATCCACGCGACGCCGGCCGTCGCGAACGGGCGGATCCTGGTGCGCACGAAGTCGAGCTTGTATTGCTTCGGCGTCGCCAAGTGAGCGGTCAGACGTATCGCATCACGACCTTCTCGCCGTGAATCGTCGGGTGCGTCGACACCTGGAGCGTCACGTGACCGAGCGGCGTGTCGAGCGAGTACCGGCCTTCTTGCGCGACATCGCGCTTCGTGACTTCCAGATGCGCCGAGATCATGAGCCGCGATACGACGGCCTTGTGGTCCTCGGTGGGGAACACCCACTTGGACGGATACATCCAGTACTCGCCGAGCGCCGCATGGGTCATCAAGCCGACGCGGAACCCGGTCTTGAGCGGTTCGATCGCGCAGCACACGGCCTGCAACCGCTGGCCGGCGATGATCAACCTGTCGACGAAGGCGGCGACCGGTTTCTGTCCGTCGTAGTCGTCCATGTAGTCGAGGACCCAGTCGACGACCTGGATTTCGTCGAGTGACTCGAGGTCGGCACTGTCCACCTTGCTCTCGGTGTCGTGCTTGACCGCGAGTTGTTCGATGTCGACGGGCTCGACGCTCGGCTCCTTCTCGGGTTCCGGCTGTTCGTCGGCGCTCGGAATCTCGTCGGCGTCGACGACCGTCGCGAGTGTCTCGGGGTCGGCGTCGAGAGCGCGTGCCTCGTCGAGCAGCTCGAAGACGTCGTCGAGCTTCTCGAGCCGAATCAGCGCGACCGCCATGTTGAAGTAGGTGTTGGCGTCCGACGATCCACGGTGGATCGCGCGCGCCAACACGGCTTGCGCCCAGCGCGCCGCCCACGTCGTCCCGGTCCGACCTGTTCGAGTGCAGAACTCCGTTTCGAGGAACAGCGCTCCCCAGTTGGTGCACGTGACAGGGTGGCCGTCGTCGAGCTGCTCGGCATCGCGCAGGCGGGTCTCGGCCTGCCGGTACTTCTCCGCGCGCCGCATGTCGACCGGCTCCTCGCGGGCGTCGAGCATCAACTCGACGGCTTCGCGGTTGAGCCGTGCGACTTCGCGGGACACGGACCTTGCCCGTGCAGGGGCGCTGACGAGGTTCCGCGCGGCGGCCAGCGTCTCGGCGACATCGGGTGCCGACTCGGGCTTGTCGGGGCTGTCTCCCATCGCCCTTTGTATCGTCAGTTCCATCGGCAGAATCGAGCCTCTCGGCTCGTTCCGCGGTCCCGACGGTGGGGCGGGCATAATCCCTGGGCTCTCGGCGGCGAGACCCTGCGGCGGCTTGGCAGAATACGCGCCGTCGGATGGGCAGGATCCTGCCCTGCCGTCCGCCGGTACGAACGTCATCTTTCCCTCCTGTCCCGAGAGAGAGCCCGTCGACATGCAAGCCCGTAACCTCGTCTGCGCCGCAAGCCTCTTGCTGACCGTGCCGGCCGCGGCCCAGCGCGACTGGCGCGGCTTCCGCGGCCCCGGCCGCGACGGCATCGCTCGTGATGCCAAGCCCCCGCTCGAGTGGAGCGACTCCAACAACATGGTGTGGAAGGTCGAGATGCCCGGCCCGGGCTCGGCGAGCCCGATCGTCGTAGGGAACCGGATCTACGTCGCCTGCTACTCGGGCTACGGCAACTATCTCGACGACGGAGGCGATCGAAAGAAGCTCGAGCACCACCTCGTGTGCCTCGATCGAAGAACCGGGAAGAAGCTGTGGCAGCGTTCGGTCGCCGATCCGCTCGCCGAGGATCCTCCGCGCGTGCAGATCACCGAGCACGGCTTCGCCAGCCCGACACCGATCAGCGACGGAACGACGGTGTATGTCTACTTCGGGCACGCTGGGCTGTTCGCCTACAGCCTGGACGGCGAGCGGAAGTGGCAACGCGAGCTCGGCACGGTTCCCGAGGACGCTCCGAAGGCGACCAACCAGGTCGTGCGCAACGGTAAGCCGTTGTCGCTGCGATGGGGAGCCGCCGCGAGCCCGCTGCTGTACGAGGGGCTCGTGATCGTCAACTGCTCCGAGGAGAGCAACTCGATTCGCGCTCTCGACAAGGACACCGGCAAGCTGGTGTGGAAGCACGAGTCTTCCAACCTCGAGGGCTGCGCGACCTCTCCGGTCATCGTCGGCGAAGGAGACAACAGGGTGCTCGTCATCGTGCTCGCCGGCGAGACCTGGGGGCTCGCGCCGAACACCGGCAAGCTGCTGTGGAAGGTCGAGACCGGCACTCGCGGAGGGATGGTGCCGACGCCCGTGGCCGATCGTTCGCTCGTCTACGTGTTCGGCGGGATGGGCAAGAGCCATGCGGTTCGCTTCGCCGGCCACGACAGCGACAGCGAATCCCTCGAGGACAAGTCGTCGCGAGTCAGCTGGAAGAGCGAGAACCTCGGCATACCGTCACCGGTCCTGCACGACGGCAAGCTGTTCCTCGTCAACAGCAGCGGCTTCGGCGTGTACATGGACGCCAAGGACGGCAAGGTGATCTTCAAAGAGCGACTCGCGGGGCGGACCGGCGGGATCTACGCGTCACCGGTGCTCGCCGACGACAAGCTCTACGTCGTGACCAAGAAGCGCGGCACGTTCGTCTACTCGGCGGACGGCAAGTTCAAGCTGCTCGCGCGCAACGAGCTCGAGGACGAGACCCGGTTCAACGCGTCGCCGGCGATGGTCGGGAATCAGGTGTTCCTGCGCTCCGACAAGTATCTCTACTGCTTCTCACAGGCGTCCTGACCGACCCTCAGGCGAGCTCGACCTCTGCCGTCTCGAGGCCGAAGTGGTTCGCTACGGCTCGCGCTTCGGTGCGCACACCAGCCGCGTGCTTGGACTTCCGCCACCCCGTCAGTGGTGTGACGGTGACCTCGAGCTTCTTCGCGCGCTTCGTCTGCTTCCACGTCGCCACGAAGCGGCCGCGGGCGACGACCACGGGCACGACGAAGGCCGCCTTGCGCCAGATCTGCTTGCGATCGGCCTCGACGGGCACGGTCCAGCTCTTGTCGGCGTGCGCCATGAGGTGGCAATCGTACAGCGGCAACAGCCGAATCGGCCACTTGCCGGCATCCGCGGGCGGCTTCTTCGAGAGCTCGGCGCGATCGCCGGCCAGCGCGATCAGCTCCGTGCGAGGTCCGCACGTGACTCGAATCAGCTCGTCGTCCCGATCGAGCGCTCCGACCCACTCGCGCGCGGCGCTGACCTTCGCTCCGAAGTGGTGGGCGATGTCCTGCACCGTCGCGGGGCCGAACGTGCTCAAGTAGCGCCGCGTCAGCCGGGTCGCGGCAGCGGCAGGCTCTGTGCTCGGCCAATCCAGGTCGGCGAACCAGTGCGTGCGGGCCGCGTAGACTTGCTCGGAGCCGACTTTGTGCGCGACGCAGGCTTCGCCGAGAACGCAGAGGCGCCACAGCAGTCGTCCGGCTGCGAATCGGCGCGCGTCACCGGGATCGCCGAGCTTCTCGATGGCCTCGTCGAGCAGCTTCTTCGGAACGGCGGGGATGAAGTCGGTTCGCGTCACGAGTCCCGCCGACTGCGCGAGTGCCTTGCGCGCCGACTTCACCGCCGCCGCATCCGGCATCGCGCCGCGCCTGCCGCCGGGCGACCAGAGCTTCTGCGCATGGATGACGTCGGGCCAATCGGTCTGCGCATCGTAGATGTGCAGGGTCTCTCGCTGGCCCCAGGTGCGCACGAGCACCCGCAAGTCGTCCTCGAGCCGGGACTGGACCTCGCGCGCCGTCGGCCGCCCGCGCGTGCGTTGCGACAACGCCAGCAGCGCCGGCGGTTGCTGCTGCGCCTGCGCGCCGAGCACGGCCCGCGCGGCCGTCGCGACATCCGGTGCGCCCGGCCCTGCGAGGTGGCTCCGCCGGGCACGAAACCACAGGACCTGGTCTTCGGACAGTTCGATCAGCTTGGTCATGTTGTCGGATGGGCCGCGATGGTAGGGGCCGTCGCGGCGACGATGGGTGTCACTTTCGCCGACGGCGCCTGCCGACGTGCACGTCCTTGTTGTCGAAGCTCGGATTGACCTCGGTCGGGATCGGCGCCTTCGTCTCGGCGAGCCAGTCATCGAGCGCGGTCGATAGCTCGGTGAGCTTCTCGGGCCGTTCGGCCGCCAGGTCCTGCGTTTCTCCGATGTCGGCTTCGAGGTCGAACAGCACGTTCTTGCCGGTCTCGAAGTAGCGGATCAGCTTCCACCGGCCCTTGACGATCGCCGCGGCCGGAACGCCGCGCCAGAACATCGTCTTGGTCCCGAACACGGGCACGACCCGGTTGCCGCGGCCACCCGATAGATACAGCGGGTAGAACCAGAAGATCGCCCGGTCGATGAGCGCCTGCTTGCCCGCCAACAATGGAACCAACGACCGGCCATCGACGGGCTGCCGCTTTGGCAGCGGCGCGCCCGAGACGTCGGCGAACGTCGGCAGAAAGTCGACGCTGGTGATCGGCACGGAGCACCGCGACCCGGGCGCGATGATCCCGGGCCACGCCATGCAGGTCGGCACGCGGATGCCACCCTCGAACAGGCTGCCCTTGCCGCCGCGCAGCGGCTGGTTGTTCGTGATGTGCGGCAATCCACCGTTGTCCGAGCTGAAGATGAACAACGTGTTGTCCGCGATGCCGAGCTCGCTGAGCTTCGCGCGGATCCGGCCGACGCTCTTGTCGACGGCTTCGATCATTCCCGCGTAGGTCGGGTTCCACTTCTCGTCGAGCTTCTCGAGCTTCTGCTTGTAGCGCGCGACGACGGCCGGCTTGGCCCGGATCGGCGTGTGCACGTCCCAGTGCGCGACATAGAGGAAGAACGGACCGGACTTGTTGGCTTCGATGAACCGGACCGCGGCATCGGTCAGCTTGTCCGCGACGAACGGGTTGCCATAGTGCCGCTTGCGCTTGCCCGGAGTCCCGTCACTGCCGTAGACGTCGAAGCCCTGCGCATCGGGCCCGACGTGCCATTTGCCGAAGTGCGCGGTCTTGTAGCCTGCCTGCTTGACGACCTCGGCGAACGACACGACCGAGGGGTCGAGGCTCAACTTGCTCGGCGGAAACGCGACGGGCGACTTCGCATTGCGCGCGGGCACCAGGAGCCGCATGTACGCGAGCGGGCCCTTGGACTTGCCCCCCGGTGTGTAGATGTGGTGGCGCGGTCCGTACATGCCGCTGATGAGGCTCGCGCGCGTCGGCGCACAGTTCGGCCCGCACGTGTAGGCCCGTTCGAAGATCATCCCTTCGCTCGCCAGTCGGTCGAGGTTCGGGGTCTCGTAGAACGTCGCGCCCATGAACCCGACGTCCTTCCAGCCTAGGTCGTCGGCGAGCACGAACACGATGTTGGGCTTGGTCCCGGCCTGTGCGTCGAGCCCAGGTGCGAGCGCAAGAGCGAGAACGAGGGCTGCGTAGTGCATGCGCAGCACTTTAGCAGACGGCGGCCCCGTCGAGCGACGCGCTTCAGCGATACAGCGTCGTCGCGATGTTGGTCGTCGCGAGCGGGTCGTGTTGGTCGAACAAGATCGCTTGGAAGTACAGCCGAATCGAGCGCAGCTCCGGGATCGTTCGAACCGGACCGAGACGCGCGACACCGGTGTTCGTGTCGAAGTACGACGCGCTGAAGACCAGGAGGTACTTGCCGCTGTCACCGATCCCCAGGGAGATCGTCGCGGTCAGCTTCGTCGGAACCAGGGACGGGCTCAGTGCGATGAGCGACATCTTGGCTGCCGAGAGTGCGGCGCGGTGCTCGAAGAACCACTGCGGCCTGCCGGCCGTCAGCCCGGCGTGCGTGGCGAGTACCGGCTTCGCCGGTGTCGTTCGCGTGACTTTGAGCGCATTGCTCGGCTGCGACTGGTACCAGGCGACGAGATCGTAGCTGCCGGGCGCCTGCTCCTGGCCGGGGTAGACGCGCAGCGCGGTCGGGCCGACGGGCTCGAAATAGCCGACGTGCCAGTCGTCGGGGTCCTTCGAGTCGATCCGGTGCGTGCCGATCGTCACTTCGTCGACGAGGTCCAGGTTTGCGCCGGTCACGTCGAGGTAGCCGTTCGTGACCGTCTGGAGCTTGTCGCTGGTCACGCCGGTCAAGCTCGGCTTCCGGGGTGGCGTCGTGTTCTCGTGGTAGGTGACGATTGTCGCCTGCCCGCCGTCGGCGATCAGATCGGGGCGGCCGTCTTGGTTCATGTCGGCCAGGACGAGCAGGTGGCTCGGCCACGAGTTCGGCGCGACGTTGTGCGTCTTCCACTTGGGCGGTGTCCCGCCGAGGTTCTCGTAGAGGTAGACGTCGTGCTGCTTCTCGTCCCAGGCGTCGAAGAACAGATCGCAAGCGATGACGTCGAGGTCGCCGTCCTGGTCGAAGTCTTCGACCTGCAGCCCCTCGGGGTGGACGACGGTCGCGTCGATCGCGTGCTTGACCCATTTGCCGTTGACCGGGTCGCTGGGGGCGGCGAACCAGAACACGCCCTGCCCGTGGTGACCGGCCGAAACGATCAGATCGAGCCGGCCGTCCTTGTTCAGGTCGGCCAGGCGCGAGTTGGAGATCCCGTAGACGTCCGTGATCTCGCGGTGCCACTTCCACGTGCCGGTGATCGTGTTCGGTGCCTCGTACCATCCGTCACTGTATGCGAGGTCGAGATGGCCATCGCGATCGATGTCGCCGACCGCGAACCCCGCGTGACAGTGATTGAGGCCGTCGCGGCGCGCCTGCAGGGTCTGGTGGTTCCACAGCGCCTTCGGATTGCTGCCCGGCTGGAACACGTGAAGCTGGACCGGCGCGTTCCAGTACTTGAGCTGCAGGTTGGCGACGAACTCGACCTTGCCGTCTCCATCGAGATCGACGCCGATCAAGTCGTGCAGAAACCAGTTGCGAAATCCGTCGTGGAACTTGTGGTACGTCCACGCGACGGACTTGAGCGGCCCGCCCGGGTTCTCCCACCAGCCGAACTCGCCGAGGTATTCGGCGCACACGACGTCGAGGTCCTTGTCGCCGTCGACGTCGTAGAGGACCGCGCCGTTGGCACCCATCTGCTTCGTTCCGTCGAGGTTGCCGAAGCGCTTCCAGCCGCGGGCCTTGCCGTCGTTCTGGTAGATGAACATCGCGCCGCCGCCGCCGGCGACGATGTCGGGGTCGCCGTCGTTGTCCATGTCCCCGGCCCGCACCCAACCGACGCCATTGCCGCCGTAAGCCGTGTCGACGTAGTTCTGGGAGAAGCGGAACTGTGCGATTGCCGGGCTCGTGAGCGCACACACGAAGGCGGCGGCGGAGAGCGAGCCGAGAGCGAGACGAGAGCGATGCAGCAAAACGAAACCTGTGTCGGGAGCCGGCGTGCGATACCGCGTTGAGGTAGGCAGGTCGCGGTTCGATAGAGGATAACAGTTCGCCGGGCCCGTTGCCGGCAGCCGTCGTGCGCCGCGCCGAGGCGAACGTCGTTGTGCCGATGCGATCGAGGTTTCGGCGTCATGTACGTTCGCCCGCGCCGACTCGCGCTCCGTGCGTGCCCGTGCACGTGCCACGGATCACCTTTCGGCATCGACCACCGGTTCGACGTGCGACTCGAGGTCGAGGTACCGCAGATCCGGAAACGACTCGGCGACCTTCGCCTCGATGCGGTCGATCTCGTTGGCCAGCGACTCGAGCATGCGCTCGCCGAACTCACTGACGAAGCGCTCGACCGAAGCCTCGTCTCCGAGCTCGGGGAGCCGCTGTTTGACCCAGGTGAGGTGCTGCTTGGCGAGGTGCACGGCGTCGTAGTCGATCTCGGCCTTGAGGCGGAAGCGCCCGGCCGCGACGATCCGCGACTTGATGTCGTGCACGGACGTGACCGACGGCTGATCGCGGATCAGGTCTACGATCGCGGCCTCGACGTTGCGCGGGATCGCGGGCCCGAGGATCAGCTGGTGGTTGCGCAGCGCGAGCCAGATCGCGACCGCGCCGAGCATCAGGCCGATCAGGATCGAAGCGACGGCATCGAACACCGGGTTGCCGGTCCAGAAGGCCAGCACGATCCCGGTCGCGGCGATCACGACGCCGAGGCAGGCGATCGAATCCTCGAACAGCACAGCGAGCAACGTCGGGTCGGATGACGTGCGCACGAACTCGAGGAAGGACGTGTCGCCGCGAATCTTCGAGGCCGCGCCCACCGCCTTCATCAGCACCATGAACTCGAGGACGAACGACACGCCGAGCACGGCGAACGTGATCCAGTCGAGTTCGAGGCTGCGCGGATGCACCAGCCCTTCGATGCCGTGATACACGGTGACACCGCAGCCGAGCACGAAGATCCCGAGCGCGGCCAAGAGCGAGAACAGGAAGCGCTCGCTGCCGTAGCCGTAGTGGAACATCTGGTCGGCCGGACGTTCACTGCGTCGGGCACCGAGGAACAACAACATCTGGTTGCCGGTGTCAGCGGCCGAGTGAACGGCTTCGGAGAACATCGCTCCCGAGCCGGAGATCAAGAACGCGACGAACTTGATTACGGTCAGAGTGCCGTTGCCGAGCACGGCAAACAACACGACGCTCACCCCTTGACCTGCCATGCGAAGATCTCAGACCGGCAAAACACACGAGTCAAGCCGAGCAAACCCGGTTTTCCGAGACTTGGCTTTCTTGGTCGCCGGTTGGGCTTATGCTCGAATGATATGACGAATCCACAGACCATCTCCGACGGCAAGGTCGTCACGATTCACTACAAGCTGACCTTGGACAACGGCACGGTGGTAGACAGCTCCGAAGGCCAGGATCCGCTCGCCTACCTGCACGGCACCGGTAGCATCGTGTCCGGCCTCGAGTCGGCGCTCGAAGGGCGCTCCGCTGGCGATTCGTTCAACGTCAAGGTTGCGCCAGAGGACGGGTACGGGCAACGCAGCCCCGACGCGGTTCAGGTCGTCGCCCGCGATGTGTTTCCCGAAGACGCGAAGCTCGAGCCCGGGATCTCGTTCCACGCGATGGACGAGAACCAGCAAGCGCTGATCGGCACGATCACGGCTGTCGAAGGTGAGAAGATCACCGTCGACTTCAACCATCCGATGGCGGGGCTGAATCTCAACTTCGAAATCGAGGTCACGGAGATTCGTGATGCCACCGACGAGGAGAAGGAGCACGGGCACGTTCACGGTTCCGGTGGCCACGAACACTAGTCCCGGAACACGTCCTCGCCGCCCGCTCCTCCTGCTGATCGCGCTGCTCGGCGCGAGCTTCGTTGCCGCCGCGCGCGCGGCCGACAAGCCCAACGTCGTAGTGATCCTCGCCGACGACATGGGCTACGGCGATCCGAGCTGCTACAACCCGAGCTCCAAGATCGAGACGCCGCACATCGATCGACTCGCGCGCGAAGGCATGCGATTCACCGACGTGCACGCTCCTGGATCGCTGTGCGTTCCGTCACGCTACGGTCTGTTGACCGGTCGCTATCCGTTTCGCAAGGGGCGGCTGCGTCCGGGGCGTGAAGCCGTGATCACGGCCGGGCGCGCAACGATCGCGTCGGTGCTGCGCGACGCCGGCTATGCGACCGCCATGATCGGCAAGTGGCATCTCGGCTTCGACGACGCGCGTTCTCCCGATTGGTCGAAGCTGACCGGGGGGCCGGTCGATCGCGGCTTCGACAGCTTCTTCGGGATCCCGGCATCGCTCGACATCCCGCCGTACTGTTTCGTTCGCGATCGCGGCGCCGTAAAGCCACCCGCGGACATCATCGAGGCGAGCGGACCGAAGGGCCGGCCCGGGGAGGTCTGGACCAAGATCCAGGGAGCGTTCTGGCGGCGCGGCAAGGTCGCCGCCGGCTTCCACCACGCGGACGTGCTTCCGCGGTTCACGCGCGAGGCCACGGACTACATCGGTCGCCGGGCCAAGCTCGCCGACGGCCAGCCGTTCTTCCTGTACGTCGCGCTGCCGGCGCCGCACACGCCCTGGCTGCCGCTCGAACGGTTCCGTGGCAAGAGCGGCGCCGGGTTGTACGGCGACTTCGTCCTCCAGGTCGACGACACCGTGGGCCGGATCCTCGCGGCGCTCGACGCGAACGGGCTTGCAAAGGACACGCTCGTGTTCTTCACGTCCGACAACGGTCCGGTGTGGTATCCGAAGGACGTCGCGCGGCTCGGCCATTCGGCAGCCGGCGAGCTGCGCGGCATGAAGGCCGACGCGTGGGAGGGCGGCCACCGGATGCCGTTCATCGCTCGCTGGCCCGGGCACGTCGAAGCCGAGTCGACGAGTGACCAGACCCTGTGCTTCGTCGACATGATGGCGACGCTTGCAGCGATCGCCGGTGTCGAGGTGCCGACCGGTGCCGGGGAGGACAGCTGCAACTTCCTGCCCGTGCTGTTGGGAACCGCGACGAAACCCGTGCGCACGACGACGATCCTGAAGCAGGGTGCGACCGTGGTTCGGCAAGGGCGCTGGAAGCTGATCACGCACCTGGGCTCGGGCGGGTTCTCGCGGCCGCGCCGTGTCGCGCCGAGTCCGGGCGGCCCCAAAGGCCAGCTCTACGATCTCGACACCGACCTCGGTGAAACCAAGAACCTGTGGACCGAGAAGCCCGAGATCGTCGAGCGGCTGCTGAACGCGTTAGCCGCCGAGCGTGCCCGGTAGCACACCGTCAGCGGTCCGTTCCCGAGCGCAGGAACGCGAGCAGGTCGAGGATCTCGGCTTCGGACATGGTGTTCAACAGCCCGCTCGGCATCATCGAGTCGGGGACGGGCGTTGACGCGGTGATCTGCTTGCGCGGGATCGTGATCCGCTCGCGTGGCTTTTTCGGGTCCTCGACGATCACGAGGCGTCGCGCGTCGGCAGTCACGATTCGCCCGTAGAGGGTCGGCTTGCCTGCGCGCTCGATCGCCCAGATGCGGTATGGCGCGTTGATGCGCTTCGAAGGATCGAGGACCTGCTCGAGGAGCTCGCGGGCGCTCATCTGTGTCGCGGCAGCGAAGGGGTCGGGCGCGATGCTCGACGCGCCGAAGCGGTGGCAAGCGGCGCAGGAGCTCTCGAACAACCGTCTGCCGCGCGCGATCGAGCGCGGGTGATCGAGCTTGGCGAGGCTCGGCGCGAGATCCTCGATGCGCCACTGCTTGACGAACTGGGGCTGGTCCTGCGAGTCACGCCCGGGATGAGTGCGCAACCATGCGTCGAGGTCCTCGACGACGTGCATCGTCCCGTTCATGCGCACCCAGTGCCCGGGAACCGTGCAGAGGTACGGGTACTCCCCCGGACGCGCGGGGGCAACGAACGTGATCGAAGCCGAGTTGCGGGGAGCGACGAGCGGAGTCGAGTACAGGACGTCGGGCGAGCTCGGGACGAACTTCCGGCCGTCGGCGCTCGCGGACGCGCCGATCAGGCGATCGGCTGCGGTGCCGACGGCCTCGAGCTTGCCCGGAGCCACGATGACGAGGTTGTGCGGCATCACGCCGGGGTTCTCGAACCGTACCTCGACCGGTCGCCCGGCGCGCACGACGATCTCGGACTTGTCGTAGCGCAGGACGTGGGGAACCACGCGCAACGTGACCTTGCGCACACCGAGCGATTCGAGCACGGTTCGGAGCTCCCGCCCGCGAGCCGCCGGCATCAGGCACACCAGCTCGTTGCCCAACAGCAGAAGCTGCTCGAACTGCGCCGTGCTGCGCGCGCGCGCGGGCACGGCCGTTGCCCGCTTGACGATGTGCTCGGCGAGCCTCGCGGCCACGTCATGGGGCCAGTGTCGCTGTGGGACCTGCCGCAACGCTGCGATCGCGGTCCCGGCCTCGACCCCGCGGAACACCAGATCCGCGAGCGTCACGAACGTCTGCCGCTCGTGACCGGGGAGCCATGCGCTCGCGAGGATCGCCGCCCGCCGCACGGCCGGCGTCGTCTCTCCTTGCAACAACGGCGCGATGCGCGCATGGAACGACGCACGCAGCGTGGGCGAGGGGACCAGCGGCACGGCGTGCAGTAGCTCGGCCAGCGCGTCGCTGTCGGTCGCCGAACGCCATGCGCGGGCGATGCCGTCGTCGGCGACGATCAGTGCCGCCCACGCCGCTCGCCTGACATGGGCGCCAGTCGCGCGGTGTGCGAGCGACACGAGCCGAGCTCGCTCCAACGAGAGCCGTTCCCGTCCGGCCATCGTCAGGAGCTGGCAGAGCGCAGCCTGGGCCGGTGGCTTCGCCTGTCCGATCGCAGCCACGAGCTCGCGCACGCGCGAGGTCCCTCGCATTGCGGCGAGCTCGGTCGCGGCGCGCGTGCGCAGGCGCGCCGTGACGCCCGGCCTGCGCAGCAGCTCGGTGCACACCGCCTCGCTGTGTGGGAGCCGAGCCAGCTGCTCGTTCGGCATGCGCGACAGCACGAACGCGACGCCCTCGGGCGTCTCCGGTAGCACGCCGGCTTGCCCGAGGTAGTCGAGGGTCTCGCCGAGGGCATGGCGGATCCCGGTGTCCATCGGCTTCTG
>Ga0210086_1001344_pt1 | contig 12657 bp, 8 predicted proteins | sample China_Galinas_PW_3_FD_184867 | JGI IMG/M metagenome (GOLD analysis project Ga0210086, IMG submission 184867) | Wetland microbial communities from San Francisco Bay, California, USA, that impact long-term carbon sequestration - China_Galinas_PWB_D2... | ecosystem: Environmental > Aquatic > Marine... | reverse complement strand
GGAAGGTGGGACCTTCGACCCCGAGACCAACATGCTCTACATCGGCTCCTATACGCAGGCCAATGTATGGGCGCTGCAGTCACGGCCCGACATGTCCGATATGCGCTACGTCTCCGGCGGCGCCGGGCGGATCGACGTGTTCGAGCAGAAGGACGCCGACCACTACGAGCTTCGAGCCTCGATCAAGACCGTCAGGGGCGCACGCACGAGTCTCTACGATCCGAAGACTAGCCGCATGTATCTCGCGGTGCCCAGACATGCGGATCACCCGGCGGAGATCCGCGTGTTCCAGGTGGGACAGTAGGATCGCCCCTTAGGCCGCAATGCAACGGACCTGAACACGGAATCGATACGGCTTCGGCGCGGCGTTGCTCGAACTCGGACGGCCGTGCAGCCTCGGATTGCTGCCACAACTGCCCGATACCCACTGTCCGAGTCGGGTGCAAAGCCCTAAACTCCCGGTCTTCGATGCGCCACCCGTCCGCCTAAGAGAGCGCGCTTGCGTTCGAGGGTGGCCTTCTGATCTGCCTGAATGTCAACGGAGGTCCATCTCATGCTGCTCTCTTCTTTCCTCCTCGGTAGCCTGCTGTTCTCCAGCGGCGAAGGGATCGTCATCAACGAGTTCTCGTACGACGACTCGAGCACGGACGACCGAGAGTTCGTCGAGCTCTACAACCCGACGTCGAGCGACGTCGACATCAGCGGTTGGGTGCTCGAGGCGACCGACCAGGCGACGCCCGACAACAACACCGACTACACGATCCCGGCCAACACGACCCTGAAAGCCGGCGCGTTCTACGTGCTCGGCTCGGCGTTGGTGCCGAACGTCAACCAGATCGTCGGAACCACGAACCTCTGGGAGAACTCGCAGGAGTCTCTGACGCTCACGGACAAGGGTGGCAACGTCGTCGACACCGTGGTCTACGAGGCCAACAAGGGTTGGCCCACCGCCAAGAACACGAAGTATCGCGAGGGCGAGGGTGTCTGGGGCAACATGACGAGCATCGACAACATCGAGACCTCGTGGTCGCGCGTCCGTGACGGTCACGATACGGACAACAACGGCCTCGACTTCGCGCTGCGGCCGTCGACACCGGGCAAGTCGAACAATCTCAAGTCCGGTCCGTACGTCGACAACTTCGACGGCCTCACGGTCGGCAACGACCTCGCCGACTTTGGCGGCTCGTTCGTCAAGCCCCGCGTCATCGATCCGACCAAGGCCGACAGCAACAACCCGAACGCGATCACCGCGTCGCCGCAGGGCGGCAAGGCCGCGATCTGCTGGGACCCCGCGGGCGGTGGTGACATGGCCATGCTGCTGCGCGACGCGAGCTGCGACGTCACGATCGAGGCCTACGTCTACTTCGACGCCAAGCTCGAGCCGACCGGCGAGCGCGAAGTCTGGACGTTCGGCAAGGGCACGACGGGTACGTTCTACAACCTCCCCGATCCATCCGGAGCCGCCAGTTACACGGCCAACGGCAACACCGGCGTGGCTTGGACGTTCGAGGTCACCGACAAGGCCGCGACCCTGTATCTGGTCGACCACAACGACGGCGGCACTGGTGCGAACGCCAAGACGAGCCCAACGGTCCTCGGCAAGATCAACGTCACGACGTCGGGCTGGAACCGGCTTCGCCTCGAGGTCTCCGGCAGCACGGCTACGGGCTACTTCGGTGGCACGTACGGGGGCACGAATGGCCAGAAGATCTCGGGCACGATCTCCGCGCCGGCCGACAGCGGCATCTACATCGGCTATCGCGAGGCCCTGTCCACGAACTCGACGGCCCGGCCGTTTACGTTCGACAACCTGATGATCGTGCCGGGCGCCGCATCGGGCTCGATCATCAACTTCGGCACCGTCGAGGCGACCACGGTCGCGACGCCGCGCGTCGGCACGAACGGCTGCCCACTCGTCGGCAGCTCGAGCTTCCAGGTCACGGGCGGCGGCTTGGTCCCGGGCGGTAGCCCGAGCCTCTTGCTCGTCGGCACTCGCCTGCGGACGCCGGTCGACATGCAGGCGGCAATCGGCGGGCCGGCGGGCTCGTTCCTCTACGTCCTGCCGGTCCTCGTGTTCAGCACCGTGTCGGATGCCAACGGTGACGTGTTCGCGCCGCTCGGGATCCCCAACGACGCGAGTCTCAAGGGCAAGTCGGTGAGCTTCCAGATCTTCGACTTCGACAAGAACATGACCGTGCCGTTCCAGTTCGGCAACTCCGACGGCCTCGCGCTCGTCATCGGCTGATCGAACCATCGATCTCCGCGGAGGGCCGGCACAATCGCAGTGCTGGCCCTCGGCACGTACCTCCTGCTCGTGTGCCCCGCTACTGCCAGCTTCCGTTGCGCAGCTTGGCCAGGAGTTGCTCGGCCCGGGCATGACCCGGGGCGAGCTCTAGCGCGCGCACGAGCTCGTTGGTCGCCTGCTCCGTGTGCCCGCGGTGGTAGTGGACAATGGCCTCGAAGACGTGCAAATGCGGGGAGGACTCGAAGCGAGCTTGCAGATCGTCGAGGCTGGACAGCGGCCAGGTCGTATCGGCGGCCCACAGCCGCTCGAGCTGCTCGAACGCAAACTGGACCCACTGATCAGGGCTGTCCTCGGACAGGTTGCGGAAGATCGCGATCAGCTCCTCGCCCGCCGCGGAGAAGTCTCCCAGCTGGTAGCAGGAGTCCGCAAGACAGATCCGCACCGACGCGTCGTTCGGGTTGTGGCTCGTAACGCGCCTGAAGTAGGTCACGGCCTGCGCGTGGTCGCCCCTGTCTCTTGCACACAGCCCGGACATGCACAACGCCTGGGTGTCGTCTGGAGTCCTCTTCAGGCATTCGCTGGCGATCGCAGAGGCTCTCGACACGTCACCACGATGCCAATGATCCCAGGCGCTGAACATCTCGGCGGTCGTCAGATTCTCGATGTTCCGCGGGTCCTTCGCGAGTCGTTCGCGCAGATCCGCTACACGCTCCGGCTGGTCGTAGAGAAGGGCGGTTCGCAGCCAACCGAGGAGCAAACGGACCTTGTTCTCGCTCGTGCGCTCCCGCTCCAGACGCCGACGGAAGATCTCGTCGGCCAGGCTGAACGAGAAGTCGGTTTGCCTGTAGGTATCCGGCAGGCCTCCTTCCCCGAACAACGGGCGCTGTGGCACGAACGTGACTGAATCTCCATCGTCGACTGCCTCGATCTGCTGCCACACGTCGGGACGCGAGTCGATCGCGAGGGGAATCCATATCGTGTAGAAGTGTCGGAAGTCCTGGTGGATCACCCGTGACCGTCCCGCCCGCAGGTGGGGCCCGAATGCGCGGTGGATCGCGTTCAGGAGCTCCCAGCTCTTGGCCGCGTCAACGAACAAGATCTCGATCTCGCCACCGTTCCACTCGGCTTCGAGCAAGTCCATACGCTCAGCGTCGATCCACGGGGCGAAAGGAGCCGTCTCGCGTTCGAACACGGGCAGGAAATCGCCGCCCTCCGGGAGGTCCTCGGGCAGCTTTTCTTCCATGTAGCTTCGCACCCAAACGAATCTGTCGAAGCTCTGAACGCGTGCGGACATGCCGCGGTCACGGAGCCCGGCTGCGAGCAAGGCGCTGCTCGCGCCCACCCACGGACCCAGGTCCACGATCGCGCCCCAGCCCTCGTAGGCGTGGCGCGTCGTCCAGTACAGGTACTGCTTCTCTTCCGGGTACAGCATGGATGGAATGCGCGACGCTTCGGCCGGAACAGCATCGTCGAGCCACGGAAGGTGCGGGTTGGCACCAGAGGGTGTCTCTGTCATGGCAGAACGGGTGTGGTCGATTCGATCTTCTGGCGGGTCGCGACCGCGTTCCGCCGCGCGACCTTCGGTTGTGGTCAGGCTGGGACAAGTTACATCGTAGACGACGTCGTTGTTGACCTTCAAGCACTTGTCGACAGCGAGCATTGGTGGAACCCGGGCTGCGCCAGAGATCGCCTGGGTGTTTGTTCTCGTTTGACAGAGTGGCTGGGCCGCTAATTCCCAGCAGAACGCTTCTGCTTGCGCACGAACACCTTGACCCGATCGCCGGACGCGACCGCGATCTTGTTCCCGCCGTGTGACAGCGCAAGGAGCCCGATCGGCATCTTCGGGTCGAACCGAGCGAACGGCCTCAAGGACTTGGCGTCCCGGAAGTCGAGCTTCTTTCCGTCGTGGGTTACGACAGTGCCGCTCTTCATCACTGTGACCCAGCAGGCCTGAGCTTCGAGCTCGGCGAGGACGACGTCGGGTCGGATTCGGTCGCGCACGCGCAGGAAGTGGAGCGGTTGCCGGTCGGGAAGGCCGTGGACGCGCTTGTAGTCGGCCTCGGCCGTGACCAGGTTGCCGTTGGCAAGGAATTCGGCGCTCGTGATCACATCGGTGGAGATGGGTCTTGCCTTCGGGACAGCGCCGGGACGGTGCAGGAGCAGCCGTCCCTCTTCGTCGAAGCACCCGAAGAGGTTCGAAGCCGAAAGGATGCAGTTGCCGTGCGGCTCCCAACAGATCGCTCCCTCCAATGTCATGCAATCGAGATTCCAGCTGCCGGCGTCGACTTGGTGGCGGGTCCCCGACGTGAGATCGACGGCCCAGCGTCGGTCCTCGGCATCGACGTACGCGAGCCGCGCACCGTCGGGCGATACCGCAGCGGCGAGCGGCTCGTATCGCATTGGTTTGCCGAGCGAGTACTTGCGGACCACGCGGAACCCGGCGCCGTCGTGTGCAATCACCCGAACACCGGTCTTCGCGACGAGGTGGAACGTGCCGTCCGGAGCAGGCGCGCACCGCGCCGGGCCGGCGAAGTCCGTTCGCTGTGATGGGGCGGCGAGGTCGATCAACGTGACGTTCTGCCCGGCGATCGCGAGCCACCGCCCGTCGGAGGAGAATGCGAGATCGGAAACTGCGCCGGCGTCCCCGAGCGGTCGGATCCTGGACGCGCGACCGTCTTCCGTCGCGACTGCCGACGCGGCACGGTGCGTGCTCGTTTGTCGGAGCTCGAGCAGCTGTTCGAAACGTCGCTCGGGTGCGACCTGAGCGTGGGCGAGCGAGCAGGCAAGCAGAACGGGTGCGAGCTTCATGGGCCTCCAGCGCATGAGAGCAACGTCGGGGCAGAGCGGGGCACCACTGCAACACGCCATGTTAGCGCGCGGGTTGGGGACCGTGAAGCCGAAGGGCTCCTCGCTTGGAACATTGGCAAGCGGCGAATCCGTCACTCACGGCGATCCGTGAACGTGGCCGCGCGGTAGAGTCGGTGCCCCGATGGCCGCGCACGATCTTCCCGACCTCAACCCTCCTCCGCTGGGGGACGTCTGCGACGAGAGCCGGCCGATCCTCTCGTTTACCTGGCACAAGCAAGGGGTGCACCGGGCGGCGGCACACAGCCACCCGCGCGCTCACATCGCGCACCGAGGTTGTCTCGGGGCTGCCAATGAGCATCGAGAAGCTGCCAAGCGGCGCCTAGCGCCCCTGTCGCGCCTCGACGTCCGCGATCAGGCCAGCGAGGTCCTTGCCGTAGACGGAGCGCAGCGCCTTGTCCTCGTACACGTCGATCTGGTACTTGCGCCGTTCGAGCAGTTGGAACACGACGGTCTTGCCCTTCCGCTCGATCAAGTGCTGCACGAGCGCGAGGCTCTGCCGGTAGTACGGAATCCGTTTCTTGGGCGGGTAGAAAAGGAAGGTGAATTGCATTCGCCCCGCGCCGTAGAGCTTGCCGCCGGGGATGATCTTGTCCCAATCGTGGATCCGATCGCCGGTGTACCAGAGCGCGAGCCCTTCGACGATCCAATCGCTCGCACTGCCGAACTTCTGACCGAAGAACGCGTGGTGCAGGCCGTGACGCAGTGCCCGCTCGACGTCGTCCTGGTGCTTGGCCCACGCGTCGAGCGGGACGTGCACGAGCCCTCGGTGCTGCTTGCGGTTCCAGTCCACCTTCTGCTTGGCCTTCGCGAAGTCGGTCTTGCTGTGGAACACGACCGTGATCTTCTCTCGCGGTCGGAACCGGAAGTGACGCACCATTCTTCCGTGCTCGCTTCGCAGGAAGCTCAGGACCTTCCGCCCGTGCTTTTTGAACATCGCGTCGTCGTCCCCGGACTGGACCGAGAACCGCGGAGTGTCGAAAGACCGCTTCTGTCGCGACTTCGCGGCGAACGCGCGCGTCTTGCGGATCAGGGGCGCGAGCTTGCTGGGCTCGGCCCCGCTCTTGGCTGCGTTGTCGAGCACATCGAGCGCTTCGTCGTACCGGCCGAGTCGATGCAGCACGCGCGCGAGCCCGATCCGGCCATCGACCTTGTTTCCGCATTCGATCGCCTTGCGATACTGCTTCTCGGCTTGTTTCAGATCACCCAGCTCCTCGCTCGTGCGCGCGAGCACCGCCCATGCGTAGGACGAATCCGGCCGGATGAGTAAGCTCTTGCTGTAGAGGTCGTTGGCCTGCTTGTGGCGGTTCTGCCGCTCCAGCCGTTCTCCCCAGTTGAGGTAGCAGTGGGCGAGCAGGCGACGCGTTCGATCTCGTCGATGCCGGTGCTCGAGAATCCGCTCGAGCAACTTGATCGCGCGTTGGTATCTGCCGCCGTCGTCCAGCTTGCACGCTTCCTTGTAGATCCGGTCGACGTCCCGCGTCGAAAGCCGCCCCTGCGTGAACGTGGCCGACACGAGTGCACCGAGAGCCGCTGCTGCGAGTCTGACTTTCATGTCGCGCCTATCGACACTCCGCGTCGGGCTTGTTGAGAGAGGCCTAACGGTGGTGCGCAGCGCGCTGCAAGGTCAGTGCCGACGGTGATTCGGAGGCGAATCTCCGAACAAGGCATGATTCGCTCTTGCTCGGGGCGTACGATTCCGTCACGCAGTCGGTTGCGAAGCCGCTCCCGGTGGAAGGTCTGACGTCGGATGGAACACCAGCACTATCTGCAGCGTGAGCTCTACGAGCTGATCCGCACCGACGAGTCGGCCTTCGAGCTCCTCCAGAACGCGGCGCTCGACGGGCTCTGGTACTGGGACTTCGAACGTCCTGAGCACGAGTGGATCAGCCCGCGGTTTTGGAAGCTGCTCGGATACGACCCGGCAGCCAAGAAGCATCTGGCCAGCGAGTGGCAGTGCCTGATCCACTCGGACGACCTCGAGGTCGTGCTCGACAATGTCGAGCGGCATTGCGCCGACGCGTCACACGCTTTCGATCAGGTGGTTCGCTTTCGTCACTCCGACGGGTCGACGATTTGGGTTCGGTGCCGGGGCGTCGCGATCCGAGGCCCCGATGGGAACGCGCGGCGGTTGCTGGCCACGCACACCGACATCTCCACCGCGAAACGGATGGAAGACGAGCTCCGGCGGACCAACGGCTCGATCGGCGAACCGGACTCGGACTCGATGCAGACCCATCGCCAGTTGGAGCAACGGACGCGCGAGCTCGAACGAGCCGAGGCCAAGTACAAGGACCTGTTCGACAACTCGCCTGACATGCTCGGTGTCGTCGACGCGAACAGCGCGAATCTCGTGGCGTGCAACCGCAAGTTGGCGTCGACGCTCGGATACGAGCGAAGCGAGTTGATCGGCCGTCCGGTCTTCGACCTCTACCATCCTTCGTGCCTGGACGCGGCGAAGTCCACGTTCCGCTCCTTCAAGCGGACGGGCGTCGTCCGTGATGTCGAGCTGCAGATGATGCGCAAGGACGGCCGCATCGTCGACGTCGTCCTCAACGGCACCGACATCCGCGACGAGCAAGGGAACCTCCTCCACCGGCGGTCGGCATGGCACGACATCTCCGAACGCAAGCGGATCGAATCCCAGATTGCGCGGAGAAACGAAGATCTCGAAACGCTTCTCAACGTCGTTTCCCACGATCTCCGGGAGCCGTTGCGGGCGATCAGGACCTTCTCCAAAATGGTCGAAGAGCGCTACGCGAGCCACCTCGACGCGAAGGGCCAGGACTTCCTCGGGCGTGTCGCGCGCGCGGCCCAGCGTCTCGACGTGATGATCGACGAGACCCTCGAGCTGTCGCGTGCAAGACGGGCTCACCTGGCAACGCGCGTGACCGAAGGCCGGATCATCGTCGATCGAGCGCTCGCCCAGCTCGAGCCTGCGATTGCCGACACCGGTGCAAGGCTCAGCGTCGAGGCGGATCTGCCCTGGGTTCGAGCCGACCCCGCCTGGGCTGTCCGAGCCGTGTCCAACCTGATCTCGAATGCGCTCAAGTTCCGTGTACCCGACTCACCGCCGGACCTGGAGATCGGCACGTACCGACCCGAGCCGGGTGACCCGGCCGGCGTCGGAATCGTCGTGAGGGATCGCGGCCCCGGCGTTTCGCCGGAGCACGCCGAACGCATCTTCCAGTTGTTCCAACGCGGTGTGGGGCGCGAGATTCAAGGAACGGGTGCGGGCCTGGCGATCGTGCGCCAGGTCGCGTCGCGACACGGTGGAAGAGCGTGGGTGCGACCCAGGCGCGGCGGAGGCTCGGAGTTCATCGTGACGTTCGGCCATCCCCCGATCGAAGACGAGCAGACGACTGAACAAGGCAGCGTGTTACACACGGAGAACTGACATGGACCCAGGTCGCAGCGCGATCAACGTGTTGCTCGCGGATGACAATGATGATGACGTCGTGCTGGTGCGCGAGACGTTCGAGAGCACAGGGTTGATGCACGTCCTCCACGTCGTGAGCGACGGCGCGGAAGCCATCGCGTATCTGCTTCGCGAAGGCGCGCACAGGGACGCAAAGCGGCCACAGCTCGTCCTGCTGGACATCAACATGCCGAACCGGAGTGGCTTCGACGTGCTGGAGATGATCAAGGGCACTCCATCGCTGCGGGCAATGCCGGTCATCATGCTCACGGGAAGCTGCAGCCAGGACGACATCGTCCGATCGTATGCCGGTGGCGCGTGCTCGTTCATTTCGAAGCCGTCGTCGCCCGAGACCATGGCCGAACTCGCCAACCACTTCTCGTCATACTGGTGCCGAATCGCGACCCTGCCGCCCCAGGAGTGACGCCCGGACCCGGACCCGCACGCGTTATCCGAACGACCACTCTCCGGTGGCGGTCTCGCCGGGCTTGCCCCACAGGTACCCCTGGCCGTAGCGGATCCCGACGTCGGTGATCGCATCGAGGTCGGTCTTCGTCTCGATTCCCTCGGCGATCGTGTCGCAGTCCAACGAAGATGCGACGTCCAGCAGCCGCTTCAGGCTTCGCCGCTTCCTGGCATCCCCGGCGGCCCCGTGGACGTGACGACGGTCGACCTTGATGAAGTCCGGTTCGAGGAGGATCAGCGTCTCGAGCGCGCTCCGGCCGAAGCCTACGTCGTCGAGACCGATCTGGACCTGCCCCTGTGCGAGCTCGGCTACGCCCTTGCGCAACGCGGCGAGGTCCCCGACGAACCGGCGCTCGCTGATCTCGACGCAGAACCTCCGAGAACCTCCAGCTTCACCGATGGCGTCGAGGATCTGGCGCGAACCGCCGTCGACGATCGTCGACGGAAACAGGTTGATGTGTGCACGGGCGCTCGGAGGCAACGAGGTGGTTGCAGCTACGCACCGTCTGAGGCACTCGAGATCGAGGGCGGCCAGTGCCTCTCCCTCGACCGACAGGAACAGGGACGAGGCGCGTGCTTCGACCGAGCCCACGCGGCAACGCGTCAGCATCTCGAACCCGAGCAGGCGGTGCTTCCACAAGTCGTAGATCGGTTGACGGACCACCCGGAGCTCCTGCGTCCGGTCGTCACCGTTGTCCGGGCCCGGAGCTTCACTCGGCTCCGCGGCCGCCGACTTGCGGGTCTCGACCCGGTTCTTTCCCGCTGACTTGCCGACCTTGAGCGCCTCTTGTGTCGCGACGAGGATCTCGCGGACCGTGGCCTGCTCGGGATCCACGAGCGTCACGGCGAAGCTGGCGCTCATCGGAATGGACTTGGGGCCGATCCTGCAGGGTATCTCCGCGATCGCCTTGCGCATCCGTTCGGCGACGTGGCCTGCCTCCCGAACCCGGGTCTCCGGGAGCAGCAGCAGGAACTCGTCGCCGCCGATGCGAGCGAGGTGGTCGGTCGGACGGCAGACGGTGCGCATCCGCTCGGTCATCATCCGGAGCACATCGTCGCCCACCGCATGCCCGTGGCGGTCGTTGACCGCCTTGAAGTCGTCGTAGTCGAACACGACGGCCGAAAGGTCCGCGCCCGTCCGCATGCTCCGGCTCGCCTCGATCCCCACGACGTTTTCCGCGCCTCGGCGGTTGAGCAGGCCGGTCAGCGAGTCCATCTCCGCCGCGACCTTCAACTGGAGGTTCGTGCGCTCGAGCCGCTCGATCGCGTGGAGCTGTTTCTCCTCGTTCGTCAAGAACTGGAAGCGCGCGACGGCGTAGCGGATCGCGAGCGAGAGCACCTTTCCATCGACCTTCCCCTTGACGAGGTAGTCCTGGGCGCCGGACAGATAGAGGTTGAGCACGAACTCCTCACGGACGGCGCCAGTGACCACGACGATCGGCAGGTTGACGTGCCGTATCCGCTCGAGAGTCTGCTCGCTCGTGGAGTCGGGCAGCGCGAGGTCGACCAGGAACACGTCGAACTCGCCCTCGGCCAGCGTGTCCAGGGCGTCGGTGAGTCGTGACACGTGGCGGAGCTGGAACTCGACCTCGTCGGTACCCGCGAGCATCTCCGAGATCGAAAGTGCATCGTCGGGATTGTCCTCGACGAGCAGGACCCGGATCGCCTTCTCTTGCATGCCTTCGCCTCGTTTGTGCACGGTGGCAACCACGCGGCTTCCTCTCCTCCCCCGACAAGACCATACTAACGGTCCCGGCGTCGGGATGCCACGTTGTCAGGCGGAACTGTGAGCAGCGAGGTGTCCGAGGCTGACACCTTAAATGCGCCCTGGCGGGGCGGTTCCCAACGGTCAAGAGGGACGGCGCACGGCCTCTAGAGGATGTGGATCGCCATCCCATGACTGGTCACGAGAGTGGACCGTGATTGCTGCACCCACTGCGCAAACACGATCCGTCCACGGAGCGCGGGCACGTTCGGGATCGGGACTGGTTGGCGGTAGGTGCCGCGCGCGTCAGTCAATCCACCGACGATCAGGTCGGGTGACGCGTAGAGCCGGCAGCCTCCGGGGAGCTGGATCGCCGTCGTTCCACCCGGACCGACCGTCGGACCGAGCACCATGTCCTTTGGCTTCTGGTTGCTCATGGCCATACCGACCGACCCGTCTTCACCGGTCAGGAACACGAACCCCACTACCGAGTTCACGGTGGCAACCCCGGTAATCCCGAGCGGGCGATAGCCCGTCAGATCGACGTTGCCCGCTCTCACGGTCTCGTTGTCCAGATCGACCAGCACGCCGCGCGGCTCGATGACCGGGGGGCCGAGGTGCCCCGACTGCACGACGATTGCCGTGTGTGGGAGAACCGCATGCATGGCGATCGCGGTCGCTCGCGGGAGCCAGGCAACGACATGGGGCTTGCCGCCATTGCGTGGCACCGAGTAGACGCCTCCCGCACCGCCGGTCGCCGACAACACGAGGTCGCCACTGGGTTTGCGCAACACTCCGGTTACGGTCGCGGGAATCGTCGCGAGCTTCTGTTCGTGTACGAACTTCGTGCCGATGTACGTCAGGCGAACGACCAACGACGCCGCGCCCAGCCGCAGGGCGACGATGATGTCGCGGGGTAACGCCCTGGGCTGCAGTTGGATCCAGCGTCGGGACGGGGACACGGCCGGCCAGACCCCCTCCCGTGCGCCAAAGGGCAAGGCGGCGGTGGCTACAGGGACTCGGGCTCGCCGTGGATCACGATGGCGAGCGGACCGATGCCGATCCTGATTCGTCGACCACCGCCGCGCCTACGGGCGCTGATTGCGCGGCCACGTCCGGCGACGTGGCCGCCGGCTACCAGCCGAACACCATGCTGCCGCCATTCGATGAATACCAGGTGCTCGTGGCTCGATCGAAGACGAGGAACTGGGTGAAACTGACGCCCCCAGCGAGGCTCGGGTCGTTGGGGATCGGGGGGAACGACTTCACTGCCTCTCCCGCATTGCCGACCAACATCCTGTATTCCAGCGCGAGGTCGGTTGCGGCGAGCGAATAGCAGTTGTTGTTCGGCGCGTTGAGCTGGATGTACGTTTGTGTCGTACCCCAGAGCCAGAACAAGTCGGAGGCTGGCTTCCCGTGCCTCATGTGGATCTGGAAGCTCGACGACCCGAGCTTGGGCAACCCGATGAACGACAGCTCAGGGCCATGATTGGTCATGGCTTGGGTCGGGGTGGGGGCTTGGACCGTCATCAACCACATCCTCGAGGTGTCGACGCCATTTTGCGCTTGATTGCCACGCAAGATCCACGGACCGTTTGGCACCTGGGTCAGGTAGTACCAGTTTCTTCTCCGAACGCCGAAGTTGTTGGCGGCCATCGGAAGGCCACCCTTCATTTGGCTCCAATCCAGCAAGGGCCGCGGCCCGAGGTTCATCGGTTCGTTCGCCGTGCCATCGTAGGTGAAGTCGAAGCCTGGCGGCGGAGTGAAGACGACGGTGTACCCGTTACTCGTCTGCGCCGGGTGTGTAAACGACACAGTTGCGTAGTAGTCTTGCTCGTCAGTTCCGACGTACATCTTTCCCTTCCCACCCGTTACCGGATTCCCGGGACGGGGGTAGCTGCCAAAGGACGGCGTTTGCGGGTTTCCGGACCAGTAGTCAGGTCCCCCGGACCCCGTATT
>Ga0210086_1001343_pt1 | contig 12678 bp, 5 predicted proteins | sample China_Galinas_PW_3_FD_184867 | JGI IMG/M metagenome (GOLD analysis project Ga0210086, IMG submission 184867) | Wetland microbial communities from San Francisco Bay, California, USA, that impact long-term carbon sequestration - China_Galinas_PWB_D2... | ecosystem: Environmental > Aquatic > Marine... | reverse complement strand
CTCTGCCGCCGCGATCGCGCGGTCGCGGCCGTTTCGGTTGTCGGCTCCCGCCTCGTGTTGCGCGAGCTGCGCCAACGCGAGCACGCGGATGCGTCGGTCCTGGTCGGTTTCGTTCGGGACCTTCGCGGTGAGCCGTTCGTGAGAGAGTGCTGTCGCCTTCGCGGCGCGTTCCCGCAAGCGCTGCTTGCGAGGCTCGTCGCGCTCGTGTTTCGCGCACAGACGCAGGGACCTGGCGAGCATCATGTCGCCAAGCGCCAGCCAGGCGGAACTGCTCGGGTCGTGGCCCGGGTCGGAGGGGATCGCTCGTTGCCGATTCACCAAGGCCAGGAGGCGTTCGGGATCGCTTGACACGACCTGCTGCACGGTCAGCGCGGAGATGTACGCCGTGGCCCGGATCTTGGACTGCTTGCAGGCCTTCGCCAGGGATTCGATCGCGTCGACGCCGGCCTGCGTCGGGTTCACTCGGGCGCGCCGGGTCTTCGCCATCGAGACGACGTAATTCAACAGGGCGGCGTCCTTGTCCGCGTCGGTGTCGAGCTTCCTCAGTCGCCCGTAGGCCAGCAGGAAGCCCTCGGCATCGCCGGACCAGGCGAGCTCCGAGATTACGGATCTCATCGCAGTCACGCGGTCCTTCTGCCCGGTGATCTCGCCGGCGATGGCTGTCGCGCGCCGGAGCGCCGTTTTCGTCACTCGACGATGTCCGATTCGGTTCGCTGTCTTGGCGATCTCGACCAGGTTCTTGACCGCCATCGGTTTGTAGTGCACCCGCCGGTTGACATAGTCGAACGCTCGCTCGAGGCAAAGGGAGGCGCCGGCTTTGTCCTTGGCCTTGTCCTGTGTGACCGCCTGTCCGGTCAGAGTGCTGACGGGGTACCTCGTGCGTTCGGCCACATCCAGGAGCTTGTTGAAGCTCGCCTTCGCGCCGAACCGATCGCCGATCGCCAACTGCGCCTCGATCAACGGCTGCAGCAACGACCGCGCGAGGTCCGCTGACTTGACGCCACGGATCCGCCGCTTGATTCGATCGAGGGTTTCGATCGCGTGATCGTCGTCTCCGAGCTCGTGGAACTGCTTCGCGAGGTGGGCCAGGTTCCTGCCGGCCGTGTCGGACCTGCTGTTCGCGTGGGACAGGCACGCGAGCGCGCGCACGAGCGACTGGTGCGCGGCGCTGTGCTCGTCGGCTTCGACCTGCGCTCTTGCGATGTCGCGATACGCCTGGCTCATGGACTCCGGGCTGAACAACAATCGGCAGGCGCGCTGTGCCGAAGCGAGGTTGTTCGCCTTCAACGCCCGCCCGATCACGAGCTGGCACAGACGGTCGCGGTCGCGTGAACGCCGAGTGTCGACGATCTTCGGCGAAGACCCCGACGGGTTGAGCGGTGGCAGGCTCGGCGAGATCTTCGGCAGGAGCGCGGTAGCGGTGCCGAAGTCAGCGGGCTCGGGCTTCCGGTCGTAGCGGTCTCGAGTCCAGTTGACGCCGCCTTTCGGTCCGAACCGTTTCTCGAGTCCGAGCAGGCGGCGGATCAGCTCGTCGTAGAGCTTGTCCCGTTGGTCGACGCTGCGGTGACGTTTCTCGACGTACGCGATCACGCCTCGAACGTCCCGGTTGAACGCGCGCAGCCGAGCTGCTTCGTCCCAAAGCTCCCACCCTTTCGGAGACGGCTTTCCATGCGTCGCGGCCTGCATCGCCGCGTCGAACGCGTCGAGCGCGGGCAAGACGCGCGCCCGGTCGTGGGCCTCGTGGTATCGCTTGGCGACGTCGAGCAGGACGTTGATCTTGGCCTCCGGTCTGCTGCGCGGGAAGCTCTTGGTCGCGGTGACCACCGCCTCGAGCGTGCTGCGCAGGCCCGCGAGATCACCCGCCGCGGTCTGTCCTTTGGCGACGTGCATCAGGGCGCCGACCCGGCGTTGGCCGTCCGAGATCTGCTCGCCGAACACGCTCGCTTGTTGCAGCGTCCTTCGCTGATCCGCGCTTGCTCCGATCCATGCTTGCAACGACGCGAGCGCGACCAACGACTGGATGCGCGCCGGCAGGTTCTCGATCTGCTCGGCGTCGATCGCGAGCTGGGCGAGACTCTGCTTCGCCTCGTCCTTGCGCCCGGCAACGTGGAGCACGGTCGAGATCGCGCCGAGACAGATGATCCGCTCGCCGAACTGCGGCATCCGCTGGATCTTGTGCCGGATGCTCGCGATGTCGACCTTCTTCGCCAGCTCGCCGGCGTCGTTCAAAAGCTGCGCCGTCAGCGGGTCGACGTCGCGTCCCTTCTTCGGCATGTGTTCGAGCAGCCGCAGCTCGAACAACCACGCCATCGAAGCCAGGATCGCGAGCCGGTCCTCGGGCTCCGGAATCTCCTTCGCAGCTTCGTATCCGGTGCGAAACGTCTGCCTCCAGGCGCTTTTCGGCCGCTGCTTCTTCTGCACGGCGGCGATCTGAGTCAGCACCATCGCGCGCTGGCCCGGGTGGGGAAGCGTCTTCGCGGCCGCGGCCGCCTTGTCGAAGCGCTTGGCCATGACGTGATCGCGGATCTGCCGTTGGATCTTCGCGATGTTCTGGCCCACCGCAGGCGCGGTGATGGTTGCTACGGCGGCGACCAGCAGTCCGCAGGCGATGCTGCGCTTCGGCTTCTCGACAGGCATGGGGCTCCTTGGTTCTCTGTGCCGGTCAGCGAGCGGATGCTCGGCAGGGCCGGCATTCAGTCCCTCCTTTCGTCACTCCTGCCTGTCGACTTGCCCTCGCAGCCCGTTGAAACGTCATTTCGTGCCTATTCCACGGCGATGATCGGCACCCAGTTGTAGCTCGAGATGCCGACCAGATACGTGGGGCCGCTGAGCAGCACTCCGAGCCACGGACTCGGCGGCGTCGCGAAGTCGACGCGCAGGCCCTGCGACATTCTCAGTCCCAAGGCGTTCACGGTAGGTTCGAAGATCAGCGCTTGCGCGAAGACGCGCAGCCCTTGTAGCGCGAAGTCACGTGGTACGTAGGCCGTGGCGGTCAGAAGGGGGTGAGCGCCTCCACGCAGGCCAGCGGGAAGCTGAACGAGCATGTCGTGATACACGAAGCACCCCGGCGCGCCGAGCGGCTTGAGGTCGAGCGGCAAGCGAATCGACCCGAGCTGCCGGTCGCTGAGGCCCAGTGTCATGATCCCCCCGACCGTTGGTCCCGACCGAGTGAACCGGTAATTGAAGTTCACGAGATCATGACTGGTGCCTTGGACTTGGCTGACCCCGAACGTGCCCGTCGTGGGGCAGCCCTTCCCGAAGGTCGAAACCGTAAGCCCCCAGGTGGTGGTCTGATAAACCGCGGCGTCGAACGGCCAGACGAAGGGGTCCTTGTTATCCACCGGCACGAAGTCGATCTGGATCAGGAAGTTCTGCTGTCCCGGGTAATAGAACGGGCGGGCGAGCGGGACTTTCGGGGCGAGAGGTTCTGGTGTTGGCAAGCTTGCTGTCAGGGCCGGGAACGTGACGCGGCTCTTCACGACTTGCGCCACGTCGCTGCCGAGATTCGCGGTCCAGCTGGTCGTCGAGGCCTTCTCCGGAGCCGGAACGCCGAGACTGCTCATCCACACCGTCAGGTCGTAGGTTCGCGCGGGTGTCGGTGCCCCGGCGTCGGCGCGGAACAGGATGGCCCCGAGTGTCTTGGGTCCGATCCCGCTCAGAAGCGGAGATGCGTAGATGACCTGATGGCGCATCGGGCCCCCCTGCTGCAGCGCGAGAGCACCATTCCCCTCGAGCTTGGCGAAGCCGATTGGAATGACCTGCGCCTGCGCGGGCAGGCTGACCGCAGAGAACAGAAAGAAGCATGCATGGAACTTCATCGCGGCCCTCCCATCGTGGAGGAAAGGGGGCATCCATCATCATAGCGATCGCCACGGTTCAATGACGGGGCCGTAACGGCGAGTCCGGCTTCTCGATTCGGCCCGGCCCCGAGTCGGCTGACCCCAAGCGTCTCAACGCGTGGCGTCTTGCCGAGCTCGGGCCTTTGGGCCGGCGGGTGCTACAGGAACTGCAGCGTGGTAGGTTCGCTCAGCTCGAGCTTCCCGAGATCGAACGACTGGAAGATCAGGTTCGTCCCCTTGAGCGCCGGCGACACGAACAGGAAGTCTCTGTGCGCGAGCCCTTGCGAGTTGGTCGGCGCGGCGCCGAGGAGGAGCAGGCTCGAGAGGTCGCCGTAGAGGTTGCCGAACGGTGACAGCGCAGTCATCGGTGCCGCTCCGCCAGCCGCGCTCGGGCCGAGGGTCAGCAGCACGACGACAGCGCTGCTCGGCGTCCCGCCCGAGAACTCGACGCGCCTCCAGGCGGGCAGCGAGGTTACGAGGTAGTTGGCCCAGACCTCGACCGCCGGTCGCTCCGCCTGCTCGTCGACGACGGCGAGGCCATTCACGCCCCCGAGTCCCGTGCTGTCCGGCAGCATGCCAATCTGCGTACCGGTCGTCGCGACCGTGCTGCCCAGCGGCACACCGTTGATCATTGCGATCGTCCCGCCGCCGCGCGTGCTCAACACGGCGCCGTCGTTCGAGTAACCGTTCCACGCGAACAGCAGGTTCGGCAGGCTGAGCTTGGGGTCCTGGGGCGGGTTCCATGTGCCGCCGGCCGGGTCGATCTCCAGCGCGGACAGCTCCGTGTAGGCCGGCGCGCCTCCGACCGATGTCAGAACCTTGCTCGCGGCGACGATGGTCTTCATCTCGGCCTCGGTCGCCAACAGCACGGCCGAGCCTGCCTTGATCGCGGACACGTTGCCGCTTGCGTCGTAGGTGATCGCATCGAACGGAATGTACAGCAGCGCACCGTCGTTGACGGACTGGTTATTGACGGTCTCCGTGTCGGCGAACGAGAAGAACAGATCACCGCGGCTCCACTGCGCCAGTGCGTCGATGTCGGTGTCCGTCGTCGACGAGCCTCCGATCGCGATCCCGAGTTGATCTTCGGACAGGAACTTCTCGATCTTGCCGGCGCCGACATAGCGGAAGACATCGCCGTCCTTGACCACCGAGCCGAAATCGGTCTCCGACGCCTTACTGAAGTAGACGTCGCGTGCGGACAACCGGCCCTGCGTTCCGCGCTTGACGAAAACGACATCCGTGTCCCCGCCGGGTCCGCTCGTCGAAGAATCCGCGTAGCGGCCGTCGTTGTCGGCGTCGCCGAGCCAGGTCCACTGCGCGCCGATCGTCAGAAACGGAAGCGCGCTGTAGGGGGACAGGCTGGGCGTCACGAGCGCCGCTTCGTCGTCCTGGATCTCTCCGGTCGCGGCCAGGCCGCCACCGTTGCGCAACGTCAGTTCGTCGCCGTCCATCGCGAAGATCAGGGACTTCGTTTGCGCGTTCAGCCCCATGGCGAGCACGAGGGTCGTCAGGCCAAGCAGAAGTGGGTGCATTGGTTTCTCCAATTGAGTCAAGAGTCTGTGGTCGGGGGCTTTTGGTCTTCGTGTTCCGCTGGCCCCGCGTTGCGAGGACGAACGCTCGCGATCCGAGCGTGCGCAGCGAAGCAACGACCCACCGCCACTGGCAGGAAGCGCCGACAGGCGGGCACTCAGCTGACAGGAGGGTCCGAAACCGCACCCCCAATACAAGGACCGAGCCGAGCGGTTACGGACACGAAACGCGTCAGCGCTTCTGTTCGAAACTCGACTTGGCCGAACACAGCGCGCCCGGTCCGCACCGTTCGAGCTGAATCCTCTGCACGGAGGCGAGTTACGACGTCGTGGTCGAACGACCACGCGCGTTTTCGCCCGGACGATCTTCCCCTGCGCAACTCAACCGCGACGAAGTCGTTCTTGCTGGCAGGCGCACCGAAGTTCAGCGATCGACTGCGCTCGCCTCCAAGACAGCGTGAATCGCCCGAGCTGCTCCTTCTCCGTCCAGGGCTCGGGATGCGTAGTCTGCCGAGAGCAGCGCGTCGTCCAGCGCCCAGTCGTACTTCTCACCTTGCTTGTTGGTCACGGTCGTGGCCAGCCTCTCGACGTCGAGGGGCGCCTTGCGCGCGAGTGCTGCCAGGTGCTCTCGTACGTCGCTCGGGCTGACATCGCGCGCGAGCAGCACGGGGCCCTGTGTCGCGACCCCGAGGCCGTTGTCGACCAACGCGATCGCGACCGTCGTCGTGATGCGATCCCCTCTGCACAGGAACACGATCGTGTCCCTGCCGTCGCGAACGATCGGAGTCTCGTCCAACCCGAGGCGCACATAGGTCCGTCGAGCCTGGAGCAGCAGCTCTTGTGCGCCGGTATTCAGGTACGCCGGCATGTCGGTGGACTCGTAGACGGCCTGCATCTCGAGCCGGATCTTGTCGTGGACCTGCCCGCCTCCGCCCTCGAAGTACGGAACTCTTCCACCGCCGGCGGGTTCGACGACGATTGTCTTCTCATCCGGGTCAACCGATACGACCCGCCATCGTCGTCCTGCGAGGATGAGGTTGAGCCGTTCGGTGACCGGGTGATGCGAGGACAGCGACCCGAGCACATGGCCTCCGTAGACGACGCGGAACTCCTCGGGCGTAGCGAATGCAGAGTAGAAGCTGAAGTGGCCGACGATCTTCTCGCCTTTCTCACCGTGGAGCAGCGTCCCGTCGTCCGATTGCATGATCAGGTCCCGTTTGCCGATCGCGCGCAGCAAGTGTGCGAACCGCTGCTCGTCGACCGCGGCGAACGGGCCGGTCTCGCACAGCAGTCGCCACGCCTCGGCGGGTTGCACGCCGCCGCGCTCGGCGATGATCGAGAGGATCTGCTGCACGAGGGTCGACAAATGCAGGGCACCGTCGTCGGGCGGCTCACACCACCTGTCGAGCAGCAGCTCCGTCATCGCTACCGACTGAACCAGCTCGGGGCGCAGCTGATCGAGGAGCGTGGTGTTCTCCGTGATCTCGCGCTCGGTGATGTAGACGCGGAGCACGGCGGGCTCCCCTCGTCTTCCCGAGCGGCCGAGGCGCTGGCGAAGCGCGGAAACGGAGAACGGTGCGCGAATCTGCGCGATGCTCGAGACCTGACCGATGTCGATGCCCATTTCGAGCGTCGACGTGCAGATCGCGGTCGTGGGGCTGCTGGTGTCCTTGAGGCGTGACTCGACGTCCTCACGGATCTCCTTCGACAGATTGCCGTGATGAGGAACGAACTCGTTGGGGAGTCGCTGGTTCTCACACGCCCGCCGCAGGAGATCGGCGAATGTCTCGACGTCCCGCCGCGAGTTGGCGAACACGAGGTTGCTCGTGCCTCGAAGCACCTTCAGCAGATGCCTCGAGATCGCGTGTACGGCCGTGTCGACTCTCGGCTCCGCCTCGTTCTCCGCACCCTCGGACTCGGCCGGATCCCCGAGCGTCTGGTAGCCGCGAATCTGCAGGCGCAGCTCCTGCCCGGCTGCCTTGGAAACGATGATCTCGGCGTCGCCCGAGGGGCGCAGGTAGTCGGCCGCGAGCGCCATGTCGCCGAGCGTGGCGCTCAAACCGATGCGCATGACCCGGCGTCCGATTACCGTTTCGAGCCTGTGGAGCAATGACTGCAGCTGCCTGCCCCGTTCGCGGCCGATGTAGGCGTGCAGCTCGTCCAGGACCGTCCAGTCGAGCGCCGGGAACACACGCGAGAGCCTGTACCCGTGGTTGACGAACAACGCCTCGAGCGATTCGGGAGTGATCAACAAGATGCCGGACGGCTCGTCGAGAACTCGTCGCTTCGCCTGCGCGGAGACGTCCCCGTGCCAGCGATGAACCGGGATGTCCAACGCTTCACAGAGCTCCTCGAGCCTGCGGAACTGGTCGTTGATCAGCGCTTTCAGGGGACTGACGTAGAGCGCCCGCACACTGCCCGGGCCCGCGCCCACGAGTTGCGAGCAGATCGGAAGGAACGCCGCCTCGGTCTTGCCGGCTGCCGTCGCCGCGGCGATGACGAGGTCGCGTTGGCGCGCGAGGACCGACGGGATCGCGCGTTCCTGCGCGTCTCTGAGCTCGGTCCATTGCTTCTCCCAGATCCAGCGCTTCACGCGCTCGTGCAACAGCTCGAACGCGCTCGAATCCGCGCGCTGGCCGTCGAGGTCGCTAGAGTCGGAAGGATTCAAGGTCGTCGTCGTCGCGGTCCGCGCCGGTCTCGTCTGCTTCGGCGTCTTCGGGTAGCGGTTGGTCGTCGGGGTTCTCGTCGGGCTCGATGTCGGATCTGGAGATCAACTCCGTCCAAGTGCGTCCGGGGTTCTGTTCGAGGATCGCGAGGAGGTGGACGAACTGCTTGATGGTGTTGCGCGGCGTGCGGAAGTACGCATCGCCGATCCTCTGCGAACAGTGGTCCATGAATGCGCGCAACGCCTCGTCGGGAACCAGATACCTGTCTGCGTCGCCTCCTGCGTACACGCGGCGGATGTTCATGAGGAGCACGTAGATGTCCTCCGGGGACAAGTTGGCGAGCCGAATGACCGGTCCCGTGTGATCGACGAGATCGTCACTCGCGAACGTGTTCTCCGCCAGCCGCGACTGCAGTGCCTGATAGCTGAACAGCCCGCGACGCGTGTCCGTCAGGAACTCCGGCGTACCGCTCAACAGGAACCCGATCCCTTCGGCCGTCCCCTGGAGGCAGTCGTTCAAGATCCTGAGGATCTGTTCGTAGTTCGTGTTCCGTGCGCGGCCATTGGACATCTTGTAGAGGTTGACGAGCTCGTCGAGACAGACGAGCAGGCCGCCGAAACCGGCCAACCTCACGAACGCCGCCATCAGCTTGAGGTGATCGTAGACGGTCGAATCGTCGATGATCGTTCTTACGCCGAGCGCCTTGCGTGCGTCGGTCTTCGTCGAGAACTCGGCTCGCAGCCAGCGAACGGCATCGCGCTTCAGGTGCTCGTCGCCGCTGTCGTGTCCACGCCAGTAGCACTCGATCACGTGAGCGAAATCGTAGCCGCCGACCATCTCCGACAGGACACCCATCCGCTCGCGCAGAACGACAGCGGGTTCGACCGAGCGCCGTCTCGCCTCGCTCAGTGCCGAGGACACGAACCGTTCGACGACCCCGGCAAGGCCACCGCCATCAGGGCGGCTGCGCGTCGAGACGTTGCGCATCAGCTCGGCGTAGAGCGCGCGCGCGTGGCCTCCGGTCGAGAAGATCCGACGGTCGGGAGTCAGGTCGGCGTGAACTGCGACGAGCTTCTTCTCGAGACCGATGGACCTGACCAGATTGAGGAAGAAGGTCTTGCCGGACCCGTACGCCCCGATCACGAACCGGATCGAGGAACCACCGTCGGCGATCCGATCGATGTCGTTCGCGAGGATCTCGACTTCCTTGGCCCTGCCGACCTGGATGTGCTGCTGTCCGCGCCGCGGCACGACGCCGGCACGCAACGACTGGATGATCGCGTCGCGGTCCCGTATGTGTATCTTCCCTCCGCTCATCCAGCTAACTCCCGGTACACCTCGGCATCGATCTCGATCACCTCGTCTCCGTCCGCAAGCGGAGCCCCGCAACGGTCGAAGGCGAGCTCGTTCAGGACTTCCAACGCTCCGTCCGGCATGAGTCCCAGCGATTCGACGAGCTGTTCGTACTCGTCCTGAGTCCATTGGGTCTTGTCGCCGAGGCGCTCGAGCAACATGCCGTGTTCGGGGTCGAGATCCTCCGACAGCGGGCCGTCACTTGTGGCAGGCCGAGGCGCGACCTCGGGTTGCGGTGCTACGCCGGCATCCGGTCCGTCCTCGCTGAAGATGCCCGACAACAGCGTCGAGACCTTCGCTGTCTCACGGAGCTTGGCTTGTACGGCGCTCATGTCGAGCGGATGCGGTGCTGCGGTTCGCTCGACGGCCGCGTCCGGCTCCCGCGCCGGTGGCGGTATGGCGAAGCCCGGTGCGCTGTGATCCGCCTCGCGGACGCGGACGGGCGCATCGTCGGAGGCTGCGGTTCGAGCCGAGTGAATCGCGTCGTGGACTCCCCCGGGATCGAGCCCGAGCACGCGATAGATCTTGGTCAGCATCCGAACCTCCGCCGGCTCGACCTTGCCGTCAGCCAGAGCGACGCCGACCAGGAAACGAGCCGCGTCGTTGCGTTGCTCGAGCGTTAGCGCTGCGACTCGCTTCTTGACTCCGCTGATCCCCGGCGGATACGCGAGCAGGCGTTCGAGATGCGCTGCCAGCCGCCGGCGCTCGGCGTCGTCCAGAGCCAGGCTTCCGGCGAGGTGTTCGTGGAGCATCAGCTTCTCGTCGCGTGCGACTTCCCCATCGGCCGCGGACACCATCGTCGCCAGGTGCAAGAGCAGGCCGGCTGCCGTATAGCCCGGCGACGGTGATTCGTAGTGCGCGTCACCGCGCACGAGGCGAAACAGGGCCACGTGGTCGACGCCACTGATGCGCTGGTTCGTGAACCGGATATCCGGCTCCATGCCGAAGCCCGCACGTGCGAACAAACGGGCAACTTCGACGGCTGACTTCTTCGGGAGGCTACCGCCGTCCGCGGGCAGCCACTCGTCCAGCAACGGAGACGCGGGCACGAGTGCGCATTCTCGATCACCGACCAGCTCTTCCAGGTGCACGCGCAGGTCGCGGAACGGCGAATCGGCCTGTTCCTCGGCGAGCTCGGCAGGGAGGAGGGCGGCGGCAGCGAGGGTCCCGGTCTTGTCGGGATTGCGCCCGATCCATCGGCTGTATGCACCCAGGTCGTCGCAGCATTCCATCGCGAGGTCGGACAGCTTGCGCCTCGGCCCGACGAGCGAGGCTGCGTCCGGAAGGTCGGTCTGCACGTGGACCATCCCGGCGAACGATGAGCTCGCTGGTCGATAGCTCACGGTGACTCGGCGCTTGCACGCGCGCAATGGCAGTCCGTCGCCGTGGCGGTTTCGGTACTTGCAGCGAAACAACTGCTCGAACTCGTCGCTGCAGCGCGTCGCGGGGGTTCTCAAGTTCACTTCAGGGTCACTCGTGACCCACGCGAGAGCCCAGTCGGCGGGTAACCGCGCACCGTCCTGCGTCATCTGTCCGATCGCGATCCGAAGATCCGCAGGCAGCTCGTGGCCGGCCCGCCATCCCTCGGGGCGGAGCGTTCGCCAGTCCGCAGGGTGTCGAGCCGAGAGGGTACCGAGGAAGCCGTTGGCGTAGGAAGCGAACGATCGATTGTCGCCGTAGACCCCGAGCAGACGCACGACTTCGTCACGAATCAGCGAGAGCTCGCGCCTCGCGTCGTCCGAGTTCCTCGTCTCGGTGAGCGCGCGGCGCTCTAGCCCGTAGAAGAACAGGAACACGTACCCGATGTTCGCGTTCGGGTCGCTTCTGCCGGATGCGAGCCAGTCGAGGTACGCCCCGCGAGATGACGGAGCGATCTCGGAGTAACTCGGCCAGTAGGGCATGTCCTCGCCAGAGAGTGCCGGGCGCGGCTGATCGACGCGCAGGCGAGTGTCGATCAGGGCCGGCTCGGTTCCTCCGTACTCGCTGAGCGCCGGCAGGCTTCGCCCGACGTAGATCATCCCGTCACGAAGCCGGTAGCCCTGGACCTCGACCTCTTCCCCGGGCGCGACCCACCGGGCATCCGCGCGAACGCGTCTGTCGTTAGCCATGTACTCGATCGCAGTGCGGGTGGGGACCGGAGGCAGCTTCTGGCCGGAGCGCGTGCGCTCGGGCCGAACAGCGGTGGGGCGATCCGTCTTGTCAGCCGTGCCGAGGATGGCCTCGACGGTCAGGTGATCGCCGGTCTCGGGATTCGTGGCCTGCGCAGCGCGCAGGTCTTCGTTCGAGATGCCTTCGCTGTGCACGAGAGCACGCGCGCGGTCGAGATGCTTGCTACGAGTCGCGGCCGTTCGGGCGGACACGCCCTTCTCGAAGGCCGCCGCGACCTCCGCGCACTTCTCTACGGCCTCCAGATAGCGCACGAGCTCGTTGCGGTTTGCGACCGTTCCACGGCGGAGTTGCTCGATCGCGAGGATCTTCTCGAGTCCCAAGCTCGCGCGGCTCGCGCGCGTCCTTGCGTTCTTGCTCTCCTGACAGAGGCGCACGCAGTCGTTGAGAATGCGAACGTGCTGGGGGACCATCCGGTCGGCGATCCGTGCGTTCTCGCGACGGGCTTTGAAGCCGCGGTCGATTGAGAGGAACCACAGGCCCAATCCGAGACCTCCGCCGCCCCAGAGGATCGCGCTGACCGTCTGCTCCTTCCACAGAGCGATCGCCATCAGGCCTCCGATCAGGATCGTTATCCCAGCCAGAGTCTCCAGAAACGACGAGGTGGACTTCTTCTTGCGTGCCATCCGAGAACGGGGAGATAGACGGGGTGGGGAGCGCGGCCATCCTACTCTCAAATCCCTCGAACTTCTCGGGCTGTCGCTGTCGGGAGCTTCAGCACCTGCTTGCCGTCGGGTCGGCGAGGACTTCCGAGACCCCGCCTCCTCTCCGTCGCGACAACCGCGGCGATGCGGTTCACGCTGCCCGTGGGGCCGAGCCGCTTGTCGAGACCGAGCAGACGGGGGATCAGCTCGTCTCGAGCGGTCGCAGGTCCTGAAGCGTCGTCGGCAGGAGCTCGGCGACCGTCGGATGGATGTGGACCGCGCGCGAGACCGATGTGTACGGCGCCTTGGCGTACATCGCGGTCAGCAGCGTGTGCACGACTTCGTCGCCGCCGATGCCGAGGATCGCGGCGCCGAGGATCTCTCGCGAGTCGCCGTCGACGAGGATCTTGATGAAGCCCTGGGTCTCGCTGCGTTCGCGCGCGCGGCCGACGTCGGCCATGCTGCGCTTGCCGACCAG
>Ga0210086_1001342_pt1 | contig 12684 bp, 7 predicted proteins | sample China_Galinas_PW_3_FD_184867 | JGI IMG/M metagenome (GOLD analysis project Ga0210086, IMG submission 184867) | Wetland microbial communities from San Francisco Bay, California, USA, that impact long-term carbon sequestration - China_Galinas_PWB_D2... | ecosystem: Environmental > Aquatic > Marine... | reverse complement strand
GCACGATAGCAGACCCCGTCCAGCCGTCAAGACGCTGGCACAGTCGGCGTGCATTTCGCTCGGTATAGCCGCGTGGGAGACTCGACTGTGAACGGCCTGTATACTGCCCCAGATTGGCGACCAACTCGTTCATGGTCAACTCAGTGGTATTGCCCAGGTTGACCGGCTCGTGTGCGTCAGACCGGTCGTATTCCATCAACCGAACCAGCCCGTCGATCAGATCGTCCACATAGCAGAAACTACGCGTTTGCGACCCGTCGCCGTAGACCGTCAACGGTTGGTCTTGCAGCGCCTGGACGATGAAATTGGAGACCACACGCCCGTCGCCAGCCGCCATGCGCGGGCCGTAGGTGTTGAAAATGCGCGCGATACGGATATCGACGCCGTTCTGGCGGTGGTAGTCCGTCATGAGTGCCTCGGCCGCACGCTTCCCCTCGTCGTAACAACTTCGTGGCCCGATTGGATTCACATTGCCCCAGTACGATTCCGGCTGCGGATGCGCCAACGGGTCGCCGTAGACCTCGCTGGTGGAGGCCTGCAGAATCCGCGCCTTCACGCGCTTGGCGAGACCCAGCATGTGCAGCGTCCCGACAACCGATGTCTTGATCGTCTTAACGGGATTGTACTGGTAGTGCGGCGGCGACGCCGGGCACGCGAGATTGAAAACCCAATCCGCCTCGAGCAGAATCGGCTCGACCACATCGTGGCGGATAAACTCAAAAACAGGCACGCTTCGCAGATGGGCGATGTTACGCTTGGACCCTGTGAAGAGATTGTCCAGTGCAATGACCTCATGACCGTCCTTGACCAAACGATCACACAAATGGCTTCCAAGGAAGCCCGCTCCACCCGTCACCAGGACCCGCATGTCGGTTCTCCGTGTGGCACTGCCCGGCACGTCTGAAATCACCGAGATTGATTCGCCGCCGCAATAGCGGGACGCTCCAACTCGGACGACGCATAGTACTCGTGAACACAAGACGCGACATAGTCCACATCATCTTCAGCCAGCATGGGATGACAGGGAAGCGACAGAATCTTGTCGCAAAGCTCCTCGGTGACGGGAAGGTCGCCGCGCCGGTATCCCAGCCCCTCGAAGCACTTCTGAAGATGAAGCGGAATCGCGTAGTAGATCCCTGACTGCACGCCGCGATCCGCAAGGAAAGACCGTAATTCGTCGCGCTGGTGACAGAGGATTGAGTATTGGTGGTACACGTGGCGGATATGAGAAGGCACATAGGGCGTGGCCACCGGCGCCTCGGCGAGCAGGCGATCGTACATCGCCGCATTGGCCCGCCGTCGCTCGTTGAAGGATTCCCACGACGACAGCTTGACGAGCAAGATGCCGGCTTTCATCGTATCGAGCCGGAAATTCCCCCCGACACGCTCATGGACATAGCGCTCGGATTCGCCGTGGTTGCGCAACTGTCGGACGATGGTCCCCAAGGCCTCGTCCTGCGCGAACACCATGCCGCCCTCACCGTAACCACCCAGATTCTTGGTCGGATAGAAAGAGACACAGGCAAGGTCGGACAAGGTACATGCGTTTCGACCGTGATACGTACCGCCGAGGGCCTGCGCGGCGTCTTCGATTACACGGATGTTGCGCCGTAACGCGATTTCAGCGATCGCGTCCATCTCGGCACATTGCCCGAACAGGTGGACGGCGATGATCGCCTTCGTCTTGTCTGTGACGGCCGCCTCGACGGCCTGGGGATCGATGTTGAACGTTTGTCGATCGACTTCGACGAACACAGGCTTGGCGCCCACGCGATGGACGGCGCCGGCCGTGGCGAAGAAAGTGAATGACGGAAGGATGACCTCGTCTCCGGGACCGATGCCGAGTGCCATCAGCGAGCAAAGCAGGGCATCCGTGCCGTTGCTGACGGCCACTGCAGCCGCGGCGCCGGTACGCTCACGAAGTGCCGCCTCCAACTCGCCCACGTAGGGTCCGTTGATGAACTTCTGGTTGGACAGAACCGTGTCGACCACGGCACGAATGTCGTCCTCGAAGATTTTGTGCTCGGTCGCGAGATCGAGCATGGTAACCTGTCTCATGCTGACCCTCTTTCTTTTGCCGCCGCCGGTAGCGACGCCGTGAAGGGCGATCGCCGCCGGACACTCCAGCGGCGCGTCTACATCGCTGCGATTATAAGGTGTCGTGGAATCCGGGGATAGACGCTGCGTCGCATGAAAGCACAATCCGGGTTACTTCGTCAGCTTTTTGAGTTTGGCACGCGGCACGTCAGTCTGGTATTCGTAATAGGCGCGGAACTGCTCGCGGAAATAGCCGCCGCGCGTCACCTGCGCAGCATTCAAGACGATTCCGAGCATATGGGCGTTGACATCGGTGAGGAGGGAACACGCCCGCTGAACGGCCCCCTTGCTATTGGCGGCGGCACGCACGACGAGCACCACACCGTCCACCACCGGCGCCGTGACCAGGGCGTCGGCGGTGAGCAACACGGGGGCGGTATCGAGTAGAATCTTGTCGTAACGTTGGGCGGCCTCCGCCAAAAGTCGGCGGAATCCTTCACTACCCAGCAGCTCCACCGGACTCGGAGACACGGGTCCCGCGCCAAGGACGTCCAGCGTCGCGACATCCGTATTCACCACAGCCGATTCGAGCGAGGCATCGCCGATCAAAATGTTGGATAGCCCGGTTTCGCCGATTTGGTCGAATGCGTGGTGCAACCCGGGTCTGCGGATACTGCCGTCGATCAAAAGAACTCGCATGCCGTCAAAAGCACACGCCAACGCAATGTTGCAGGCGACGGTCGTCTTGCCATCGTCTACACGAGGAGACGTGATAAGCAATGTGCGCTGCCTGTCCGGCGGCGAACAATAACGCAGGTTCGTACGAATCCGCCGAAAGGACTCCGCGGTGATCGATTGAGGCGCGTCGCGAAGCGCGGTCTCCGGCTTGTCGATGGCAACCTCCTCGTCATCCGTATGAGGTACGACACCGAGAACGGCCACACTGACATAACGCAAGATCTGTTGCGGTGTCTTGACGGACTTATCGAGGAGTTCGAGAAACAGACCAAACCCGACCGCCAACGCAATCGCCAGAAAGATACCCAGGGGCAACACCCAAATACTCGGGGTGGATTGTACAAGCGGATCCGTCGCGGGCTGCGCGATGTTGATGTTGACCGCGCTCTGCTGTCGCACGATCCGGTTGGCCTCCAGAATGTAATCGTCCAGTGCGCGCTCCCGGGTCTGGTAGACGTCGATTTCCTGCTCGATCATCTTCATGTTTGTGATGAGCTGGTCCTGATCCTGCAGCGCAGCCTCGGCTTCGTCCAACGTCTCACGACGTTCCAGGAGCGCATTCTGCGTATTCAGAAACGAGGTGTTCGTCGTTTCGCGCATCTCCTGAAGCCGTTCGCCCAGTTTTTCGGTGCGCAACGCCGCGAGCTTCTCTTCGGCCGCCGCGATCCGGGCATTGGCGTCACGAATGGTACGGTGTTGCGCGCCGAACTTCGCGGCATCCGCGGCGCGTTGCTGTTCGAGCTGGAAGAGCGTGTTTGCCAACAACGCGACCTGTGGATCGGCTTCCACGGCCGCCCGGTCTTCCGCGGTGGGGGCCACCGCTCCGGGAGCATTGTAGTAGTCCCGGTACTGTTTCACGAAAAGAAGTTCCTTATTGAGTTCCTCCACCTGCGTCGTCAGCGTTTGGACCCGTTGATGCAGAATACTATCCGATGGAGTCTGGGCAGCGCCGGCAGGTAATCTTGCCACGATATCCGTCACGCGACGCCGCTTCTCCGCGATGTCCTTTTGGAGATCCGAGCGTTCCTGTTGGGCATCAGAAATCCGCTGGGCGACCAGTTCCTCCGCGGCCCGACGTCTCACCGATTCATACCAGCGTCCCACGACCTCGTTGACGATGACCGCGGGGTCCTCACGTTTGCGCGTGGTCATGCGCACGCGCAGAAAATTGGTGCCCCGCATGGGCGTGACGCGTAACGCATCGTCGAGTTCAAGGATCGGATGCTCTTCAGGCTGTTGAATGCTCTTGAACCAATCCGTTTCACGCACCGCGGCGACCTTGAGCGCCTCCTCCAGCACCGACTGGCTCTTGAGTGCCACCGCCTGCGACATCACGAATCGTTCGTGCTCTTCCTGGCGAAGCTGGATTTGCTGGATGTTGAGCCCCACCTCAGGCACGTTTGAAATGCACTCGATCAAACTCTCCGCCGTGAATCCGGGGTAGTAGGTCCACCACGCCACAAAACCGCCGACGGCCAACACGGTAAGGAAACAGCACAACACCACAATCAGCACGAGTCGCCGGTGCAGCATGGCCAGGATGTCGCCCGGCGTGAGGCCGGCGGTCACTTGCGCGGCGTGGTCTTGGGTGGGCCCCGGCAATCCAGGTGGATGGTCCGAACTGTGGGTGAGCATCGACATGGGAGACTAGGACTCCTCCAGAATCGGCCCGGCGCCCCGGTCTACGGGGCCGGCGCCGGGATCGATCGAATTGTCGTCCGATTCCTCTACGATCAGGTGATTCAATACGTAGCCCATCAGGGCAAACAGCCCGAAGGCAGCGGCGAGCATCGCAATGCCCAAAAGCTGATGTGGTGTACCGGTGGCCCACTGGTCCATTCCGTACACGAAGAGCAACCCGGTGATCGTGACGCGGATCGTATTGCAGACGAGCGCGATCGGCACACAGGAGCAGACCATCACGATGCGTTGCCATAGCGGCCTGGCGCCCAGGTACGCCATGGCCACGCCCAGAGTGACGAATGCCATCAGCAAACGCATGCCGCTGCACGCCTCCTCTACGTTCAAGTGGCCCGACCGCCCCTGGAACTCATAGTCAATCACAACCGACTGAGCTTCCGTATAGAGTCCGGGCGCGAACAGCGGCATGATGACCGAGGCGAGCGTCGAAGCGAGCGCGCGCAGCCCTTGCGTCAGCTCGACGTACAATCCGCGCGGCAGCGGCATGGCGAACAGCAGAAACACAATGGGAAACCAGGCGACGCGCAGAACCGGCCAGCCTCCGAACAGGAGCGTTAATCCGAGAATGGAACCGATGATCGACACGATCTGAGGGTAGATCATCGGGTACCACCACGAAGTCACAAAGAAGACGGCCAACGAAAAAAGGAGTAGCACCGCGCCCAGGAAATGAGGCCGAGGTTTCACGGATGCGAAGTAATCGCGCCGATTGGCCAGCAGATACAAGCTGAACACCGGCACCAGCCAACCGTGGGACCAGTTGCCGTCGTTCATCCAGCGGTGAATCAAGTGGTTCCACGCCGTTTCGCCATACACCGCGATCAGCAACGCCACGACGACGACAAGACGTACGCGGGCGGCCGCCGGCAAAATGTCCGACCAACTAGGCTTCCAGTCTTGTGACGTGGCGACGCTGTCAGCCACAAAACACTCCTAGGGAAACAGGTTCGGAAACTTGTCCGGCTTGTTGGCCGGGTTCTGCCGGACCGAAAATGAATCGATATCGGCGTAATTACGCGCGTAGGTGAATCCGTACCCTATGTTGTTCACCGGGTTGGGCAGGGACAAGGCGCGAATACGCTGCAGGAACGGGGCAAATGGGTGCGTACCCACGTTGATGATATCCCCACGACGAATGATGAAGTCCGGGTCTTTCGCCGCGAAAATGCGGTCAAGATCCACCTGAATCATCTGTTCGCGATTCCCCAGACGCCGATACACCGTACACCGGTCGGGCCATGCAAGCGATGATAGCCCGCCGGCACTGGCGATGGCCGATTTCAGGGTAATCTTCTCCGAATTGAACCCAAATGCCCCGACCCGGTTCACCTGGCCCATGACATAAAAGACGCCGATTTCGCCCTGAACCACGCGTATCACATCACCCGGCCGGACGTAGATGTTCGTCTGGGGATCCCCGCTTCGGAGCGCGTCGCCCGATAGCCGAAGCACGCGGAACGAGCTCTCGCCCGCCAGTCGCGCCCACCGTGCTGCGGGGGCGACGGTGTCCATCACTGGCGGTGGTCCCGAGGAGGTCGGAACGGATTCCGGCACGGGAGGCTTGTAGGCTGGGTTGGGAACGAACTCGCCGTCCACCCAGATCAGCGGATCGCTGGGCGCAGGCTCGAACTCCTCCAACAGCGCATCCGCAGCGCTATCCTCGCGCTCGACATCACCAGTCGGCGACGGACTGTCACCGATCACCGCGTCGAGTAGCTCTTGCTCCTCAGACGATGGTTCCACAGGCAGCGCGAGATCTCGCGTAGGTGTGGTTTGGATCGACTCGTCGCCGACGCGATCGTGCGTGCCCTCCATTCGCACCGGTGCGCGTGCACCTTGGTCATCGAGGTCCGGTCGCCCGGGCGGCTGGTACGAGCGAAAAACATAGACGTCGGTCACGAACTCGTTCAAGCCACCGACCTGATTGATCGCCTCGAGCACCCTCGTGTCGGGTCGGCGAATCGGAAAAGTACCGGCCCGTAACGGTGCGTTGTTGGAGGCGCTGACGCCTATACCAAAGATCGAAAAGGTGGCCTTGTGCAGGAACACGGGGTTGACGGTGACCACCGGATCGACCAGATGCCCACCATCACGCAGGGCCTTAGCCAGTGCGATCTCGAACTCGGGGACGGTCAACCCTTCCGCGTCCACGCGACCCACCACCGGAAGATTCAGGTAGCCGGTCGGGGAAACCTGAACCTGTGTCTGAAACGGAACATCGCGGATGCGGAGTTCGTCAATCTCGACCTGAAGTGTATCGCCCGAGGAAATCTCGTACTCCTCGGCAATAAATTCGTGATCGATCGGCGAAGGGTATTCGGCACCGGGAATGCCGGGCGGCGTGTCCTCCAGCGTCAGGGAAGTTCGAATCTCGTTCGTACGGTTTGCACCAAAGGCGCCTACGGCTGTGGGGTCCAGCCAACCGTTCATGATCGAGTTGCAACCGCTGGCAGGAAGTGCCGTCCCAACTCCGAACAGCAAGACCGATCGCCGCACGAACCGCGTACAACGATACTGAAATCCACCATCCAATGGAGCGTTCCCGTTCGATTGAGACCAGCCGCATGATCACGGCTCGGACACGTAAGAACCGCCTACACAACGACTTTTGACAGCCGCGCCGCGAGATTATCGGCGTTACTGAAACATCGGGTTAGCAGCGTCCGCGCCGCCAGACAATCGCGATTCTTCCAATTGCGGCACAGCCTATCACACCAAAGCGGCCCTCCGCAAGCCGCTTCCGGCGCATTGGTGCCGCCTGGGTGCGTGACACTTTCGGCGGGCTTCGTGTAGGGCAGGTGGTTCTACCGGCTATGCCGGGAGGTTCACCTGCCTTGCCAAATCGGCAGGTCAACGCTCCGCTGAGGCAGAGCAACGACCTGCCCTACGGCTTTTCTCGTCCGCCGATTCTGTCACACACCGGTGCCGCCTTCAGAGCCCATTGCGTTTGGCAATGTTCCACCCCGGCTTTATCGTATCGGACGATACATTGCGTCTTGAGCCTTGGCGGTGCTTGGCTCAGTTGGGCATTCGTACGGACGTGGCCCCTGTTCGGGGACAAGGAACGCTGAGCCCAGCCAGACCTGTGTGGAGCGCGGCGGCCTGATTCGAACGTGAATCGTGGACGAATGATCGCGGGTGTCCGTGGTCTACGGACACGAGAAAAACGGCGAGGTCGATGAGTTCGGCGTGAGCGGTTACGTGCACAAGAACACGTTCTTGATTTTCGATCGAAAGACGGAGAGCCTCTGGTATCCGCTGGAGGACACCAAATGGACGGCCATCTCCGGCCCGTGCAAGGGCGAGACCATTCCGTTCATCAAGGAACCGCCGATTCAGACACTGGGCGAATGGCGCAAGAAACACCCCAACGCGGTCGTACTGTTGGGATCGAAGAAAGACCTCGCGGGCGCCAATCGCAATTGGCCGGTACGCCCGCTCAGTTCGGGGTGACGATATCGCAGGGAGGAGGGTTATCGATCCTCTGTCCCTCGAACGGACCGCAAAGATGTCCGGTCTCCCCGAAACAGTTGCCAAAGAGCCCGGCATCCGCGCTGTATTGGAATTCCCACGTGCCCGTCATCGTATCGCCACTGACCTGTCCGTTGATGATGGTGGATCCCTCTTCACCAATGCACGATCGTGTCGGAACATCCACCAGCTCTGTCATGCTCAGGTCACCGGTCAATGGGTCAAAGGAGTGTGCGGTGATCGACCGATTCGTGTCCAAGACCACATTGTTGTCGTATCTCACTTCGAGGTAGTTCGGACCGCCAGTACTCGGATAGAACACCTGGATGCACTCCGGATTACCCTTGACGGGACCGGAATCCGTGATCAGATTCTCGACCAGTTCATTGTTCTCATCAAATCTGAGATAGCGGAGCTCGTTTTCGAATTCTTGGGCGTTTTCCGGATCGCACTCTTGGGTAGCGTGAAATTCAACCCTCCACCAGCCGGTAAGCGATTCACCGCAGTCCTCGGACACATCCACCTCAAAGCCGCAGATGAAGCCCGGGTCGCTGCGTTGCAGGAAATCGAACGGCACGGCGTGGCATTCCACACCCGTCTGGCCGACCGGGAACAACGCGCCCGACGGAGGATCGCAGGACACGAAGCACGCGGGTCCCTCGGCGAACGCCAGACCCTTGGCCTGGTGATCCGTAATCCCGATTTCGGTTTCCTCGCCATCAGTGTTGACCGTGAACAACGGGCCGGGACCGTGATCCTGTTTCCAGAGAAAGGTCTGTTCCGCCGACCAGTAGGTCAGCGCCTGGGCCTCTTCGTTGATCAAAGCGGTCGAGGAAATATCGATGTCCGTTGTCGCGCACAACGGCCCGGCCGTGTTGTCGATGCGCTCGAAGATCACGCACTCGTCAAAACCACCGCCGCCACGCCCGTCGTTGTTGTCTCCACAGCTACCGCTGTGGCCGGAGGCGTGGTAGAGGAAGCCGTCGTCCGGGTTGTAGGCAATGGCCTCACCGTCGTCGCCACGCCCCAGCCTGCAAAGCAGCGTGGGCTCCGCCGTTGACTTGTTGAGAGTGTGCAGCGACTCCGGCCTGCACGCACCGTCACCGGTGACGCCGTACAGCGTCCCATCGGCGCTGAAGGCCAGCCCGGCGAACGAATCACCCGTGTAGCCGACCGGCGTCACCACACCGGTCACGGGATGGACCTTCGCGAGTAGTCGTCCCTTGCCGCCGCCCGGCGTTACGCCGCGTCCCCCGTTGTCGACGGCACACTCGTTCTCGCATGCACAACCGTCGTTTCTCGGCCCGCACCCACTGCACTCCTGGTCGATCTCATCCCAGAAACAAGAGGCGATGCCGCCGTCGCCCAGTATAAAGGACGCCTCACACTCACCTTGCGTCGAGAGATTATGACAACCTTCTGACCCTCGACAGCCGGCAAAGTTCGTGCGGGTCGGATCACCGGCACACACCAATTCGGGCAGCGTGCTCGGAGCACAAGTGTTCTCGCAGCTGCCTTCACATTCGTTTCGATCGCCACAGCCACGGCACGTCTGGCCATCGTACCAGCAGGAAGCCACGCCGGAATCGCCCTCCACATACGCCAACGCGCAACCTTCGGGATCGCCGTTGAAACGCTGGCAGCCGTTGCTGCCGGAAAAGCCCGTGAAGACTTTGCGCGTGGCATCCGCGCATTCAGGGACGGCGCGGCAGGTGTTTGTGCAACTCCCGTTGTTGGCGTTGTTGGATCCGCAGCCGCGACAGGATTTTCCATCCCAGAAACAGGAAACGACACCGTTACCACTCAACGCAAAGGACTGCTCGCAGCCCGATTGGTCGTTATCGAAGAACCGACAGGCCGCCGTGTTGGGTCCGCCAAGGTAGGTCGTACGGGACTCATCCACGCATTCCGGCTCGGGCGCGCAAGTGTTGATGCAGAAAGATCCCGGCCCCTCACCGGCCAAGGCATCACCCTGAGGACCGGACCGGCCACAGCTGTAGCACACGCCGGATGGCTCGTCATAAGTGCATGATGTCACGCCGTCGCCACCCAGCGCGTAGGCCATTTCGCACCATGCCTGATCGCCATTGAAGCGATCGCACGCATCGGCGAACTGCGGCCCACCGCGGTCCACGTTGCCACTACCCTCAGGGCATCCGGCGAAGACTGTCCGCGTGGCATCCACGCACTCGCCGACCCGCTGCACTTTGAGTAGTGCCCATAGTTCACCCGTCGTGGGATGCGTGGCGAGTCCGTTCCCACCGACGACGCACTCCACCGGCTCACCCGCTACGGTCATTAGCACTTCGTGCATCGTCGACGCGGAGTGTTCATCCACGACGCGCAGTACGCCATCGGTAGACGCGACCGAATACAGGTTGAGCCGCGGACCGTCGACCGGACAACTATCTACGCAAGCGTCCGCGCGGGGCTTTTCGTATTCGACGACTGTGCCATTCGGCGTCTTGCAATCCGCAAAGATATCGTCCGGACATTCGCAATCGATGCAAACGCCAATGCACTCGCATTCGATGTCCTCGCTCGACTTGTACACGGTCGCGTGCCAGGATTCGGCAGTACCGCCGACGAACTCGTGAAACTCGGCGCCGAGCAGGTGGTACGAGCCACCGTTGCTCGAATAGGTCTTCAGTTCAAACGCGAGGAAGTCGGCGACTTTCAGATCTTGTGGAAAATCCAGGCCGGCCGGCGAGTTGATGACCAGATCCACCACCACGAGGACGCCGTCGTCGATACTGCCGTCAACGCGGACCCAGCGGCGCTCGCCGTAGGGCTGCACGGATTCGCCATTACGCAGGCGCGCCGCATCAAGTGTGAACACAAAACACTCGCCGTTGTACTCCCCGTGCCGCAGGAATGACAGCCGCATGGTGACGTCGTGACCTTCGTCGTACATCTGCGGGATGGCCACACGATAGGCCGTCGCGTCTTCCTCCGGGCTGCCCAGCACAGGTTCCGAGATTGACACGACGTCGACGGGCAGGTCACCCATCTCGTTGCCTTCGATGGTAAAGAAGTCGTCCACGAAGATCGAAAAAAAGCTCTGGCCGTCCACCCCGGGCGCTCCTCTGGAACCGGCGGGTCCTCTTCTCCCCTCGGGACCTTCCGGCCCTGCGGGTCCTTCAGGCCCCTGAGGCCCATCCGGCCCGGCCGCACCGGGATCACCTTGTGCACCTTGTGTACCGGGCGCACCGTCTGCACCGGGATCGCCCTGGGCACCGGGATCACCATCCGGTCCGGTCGGACCGGGGATCGGTTGCCCGGCCCCTCCACCGGTGTTACCGCCAAGCAACACGCCGCTGAGCAAACCGCCGACGAGCAGGTCGCGCTGGTAATCTTGAAGACCCAAGAAACCGATGCCGGTGTCACAGCCGACGAAGCAGGCCAAACCGACCGCGACGGTCGTCACGATCGAGTGTTTTACGAACCTACGACTGGATCTCTTCATGGTGTATGCGCTCCGTAGTATCCCCTGGCTCGATGTCTTTGGCGTAGGTGGCTCGATTACCGCTCGTGGCAACGAAACGCGCACCGGGGACGTGCCAATTCTCTTTCGATCCGCCAGAGGGGCGCCGCATGACGCCCCGTCGACACTACAACCAGTCTGCCCGGTCCCTCCACGAGGTCACGGCAACCAGTCATGCCGGCGATCTACCGCGCATTGTATTCGATTTCAATGCTCTACTCAAGCGCGGGACTACCTTCAATGGAAAGTCCGATTAATCTCCAAGCTCCGAAACGACCCCGGCGAAGTGCTGACAGCGCGGGTGCCAATCGAGCGGCGTGGACCCTGGCGTTACCGGACGGCACAACTCCCAATGCTGGCCGTCGATCCGATAAGTTTGGCAGATAGGGAAGACGAGGCACGATGGCGAAATTCGTGCGAATCATCGGTCCTTGTCGAATTGCTTGTTGGCACGCAGCAAGACGACCGGCCGGGTAGTACCGCACGTTGCGCACGGGCCTATTGATGCATGCTCTTGATTTCTTCGGTGTCGGACACGGTACGACTTGATCGAATCTGGAGCTTGCGTCGAGGTTGGCCGTACTGATCGACAGTCGTGGACATCAGCGCATCCAGCGTCGCATAGGACTCGTCACCAATCAGCTTTCCAAACACCGTGTATCGACCATCAAACGTCGGTTCACGAGTATTGCAGATGAAGAACTGGGAACTGCCGGATTCCGGATCGTCGTCAAGCAGCGACATCGAGATGGTCCCGCGCTCATGCACCTTATTACTGATTTCCGTGCTGACGCGCTTGCCATCCGGCCGAATGCCCGTACCGTCGCCGTGTTGACACCCTCCGAGAATGAACTGCCCCGGTTCGATTCGGTAGAATACCGTGCCGTCATAGAACCCATCACGTACAAGCTCCAGAAAGTTGGCCACCGTAGCGGGTGCCTCATCGAAAAAGAGCTGAAATGTCAGCGTCCCAGCGTCCGTCACGAATTCCACGCTTTTGCGCTGCGCGACGGTGATGTAAACGGGGTCTTGCTCGACGGCCCCTTTGTACGGCGTCCACGTGATGCGAAATCGCCCGGAAGAGCGCACGGCCGGGAAGTACTCGCGCATATCGATGGAGGTTCCCACGATACTGTGCGGCGCGACGATGAGAATCGGTGCGTCCGCAGGGGCACGATAACCGAGAGGCTCGCTCCAATGGCGGTCACTTTGCGTCACCACAGTGATACTCGGAGAGGAGCCGCTACTGAAAA
>Ga0210086_1001340_pt1 | contig 12694 bp, 11 predicted proteins | sample China_Galinas_PW_3_FD_184867 | JGI IMG/M metagenome (GOLD analysis project Ga0210086, IMG submission 184867) | Wetland microbial communities from San Francisco Bay, California, USA, that impact long-term carbon sequestration - China_Galinas_PWB_D2... | ecosystem: Environmental > Aquatic > Marine... | reverse complement strand
CCCGACGCACGCGACGACCGCGTCGGGATCGGTTCCATAGGTATCGGTGAATTGGGCCCGCGCCTCGCGCCCGATGACGGCTTGCAGCTCGCGGACGAGCGTCGGGAACGGGTCGGGACCGCAGACCGTGCCGAGCAGATAGTGCGTGTGCGCTAGCGACCCGGCCCAGTCGCGCAACGCCTCGTTGATGGCGTCCTTGAGCGTCGCCGATCCGGCTTCGACGAGCACGACGTCGGCGCCGAGCAGCTTCATGCGCTCGACGTTGGTCGCCTGCCGCTGTGCGTCCGTGGCACCCATGTAGATCTGCGTCGGGATCCCGAGCCTCGCGCCGGCCATTGCGGTCGCGACGCCGTGCTGTCCGGCGCCGGTCTCGGCGATCAGGCGCGTTTTGCCCATCGCCTGTGCGAGCAACGCCTGTCCGATCACGTTGTTGGTCTTGTGCGCGCCGCCGTGGAGCAGGTCTTCGCGCTTGAGCACGACATCGACGCCGGCCTCGGCCGAGAACCGCGGCACCTCGGTGCTCGGCGTCGGGCGACCGGCCCAACGCTCGAGCTCGTGCGCGAAGCGGGCCTGGAACTCCGCGGTCGGCAGGACGTCGCGGCACGCGCCCTCGAGCTCGGCGAGCGCCGGCATCAAGAGCTCCGAGACGAACCGGCCGCCGTAGTCGCCGAACGCACCGAGTACCGGGGTCATGACGACCTCCCCATGCGATCGAACAAACGCTTCATCGCTTCGTGATCCTTGACACCCGGACTCGACTCGACGCCGCTCGATACGTCGATACCCCACGGCGCGAATGCGCACAGCCGTTCGACGTTGGCCGGTGTGATGCCTCCGGCGATCAGCGTCGCGTCGGGGGCCGCCGGTGCGAGGCACGACCAGTCGAACGCCTCGCCGCTGCCACCGCGCGCGACGTCGAGGATGGCCGGGTCGTCGGCCGTCGGTGCCGGTACCAGCTCCGGGAGCGCGCTCGTGCCCGACGCGACCGGGTGCACGCGCAGCATCGGGACGCCCGCCGCTTCGATCGTCGCGAGCTCGGTGGGGGAGAAGCCATGGGCCTGCACGCGCGCCGCGCGCGTACGTTCGACGGCGGCCAGGACGCGTTCGGGGGCGAGGCTGCGCACGACGAGCACGCATTCGACATTGCTACCGAGATCGCCCACGATCGTCGCGATCTCGTCGAGCGATGCTGATCGCGGCGAATCGGGTGCGTAGACGCAGCCGAGCCAGGTCGCTCCGAGCTCGGCCGCGAGCCGTGCGTCTTCGAGCCGCGTGAGGCCACAGATCTTGACGTGCGGTGTCATGCGCCGGCTCCCGGCAGAAGTCCGTCGGGTCCTCGCATCAGCGCCGTGCCGGCGAGGATCGCGTCGGCGAGCCCGTCGAGTCCGGCCAGCGACGCGCGGTCGCTGTAACCGCTCTCGGCGACCGCGACGCGACCGGCCGGAATGCGCGGCAGTAGCTCGAGCGCCCGGCCCGTGTCGACGCCGAGCGTATCGAGGTCGCGGTTGTTGACGCCGATGATCGCGCCGTCGATCGCGAGCGCCCGATCGAGCTCGCTCGCGTCGTGGCACTCGACGAGCGCGTCGAGGCCGTACTCGCGGGCCACGGCCGCGAGGCCGACGAGCTCGTGCTGCGAGAGGCAGCGCACGATCAACAGCACGGCCGACGCGCCCGCGTGCGCGGCTTCGGCGACCTGGATCGCCGCGACCGTGAAGTCCTTGCGCAGGATCGGAAGCGCGGCGGTGCGCGCGGCGTCGCGCACGTCGTCGAGGCTGCCCGAGAACCGGCTCGGCTCGGTCAGTACGCTGAGCGCTGCGGCGCCGCGGTCGCGATACATCGTGATCTGGTCGGCGAGCGCGCACTCGGTCGCGATCGCGCCTTCGCTCGGACTGCTGCGCTTGAACTCGGCGATGACCGCAAGCGACTCCTTGCCGGCGATCGCGTCGCGGAACGACGGGCGCGGCGCCGGTTGTCCTTGGGGCACTCTTGCAGTCTTGGCGCGTTCACGGGAGTGGGTGATTAGCTCGTCGAGGACGCTCATGACGGACGCTCCGATGCGATCTGTCGGGTTCTGCGCTGGTAGTCCTCGAACACGGCGGTCGGCTTGCCTTCGTGCATCAGCGCGCGCGCTTGCTCGAGTCCGTCGGCCGGGTCGTGCGCGAGCTCGAGCAGCGTCAGCGCGACTCCCGCGTTCAACGCGACGACGTCCGAGACGGGCCCCGCGGTGCCGGCCAGCGACTGGCGCATCAGCTCGACGTTGCGCGCGGCATCGCCGCCGGCCAGCGATCCAGGCGCGGCGCGCGCAATCCCGAGTGTGGTCGGGTCGAGCTCGAACGGCTCGACCGCGCCGTCGCGCACGCGATGCCCGCGCGTGACCGCGTGCAGCCCGATCTCGTCGAGGCCGTCACAGTGGACGACGATCGCGTGCTCCGATCCGAGCTCGCGCAGGGCCTCGGCCATCACCTTCGTCAAGTAGGGATCGTAGACACCGACGAGCTGGCGTTCGGCGAGCGCCGGGTTCGCGAGCGGGCCGAGCAGATTGAACAGCGTGCGGATCCCGAGGCTTCGACGGATCGGGCCGACGTGACGCATCGCCGGGTGGTGGGCGGGGGCGTAGAGGAACATGAAGCCGGTCTCGTCGAGCAGCTGCGCAGCTTCGCGCGGCTCGAGCTCCAGGAAGCAGCCCGACGCTTCGAGCACGTCAGCGCTGCCGACCTTCGACGACACGCCGCGGTTGCCGTGCTTGGCGACCGCGCCGCCGGCCGCGGCGACGACCATCGCGACGGCCGTCGACACGTTGAAGCTGCCCGCGCCGTCGCCGCCGGTGCCGCAGGTGTCGATCAACGGCCGCCGCCGCGACTCGATCGGAACGCAGCGCGCGCGCAGCACGCGCGCGCCGGCCGCGAGCCACGCGGGCTCGACCGGGCGCGCCGCGAGCGCGACGAGCAGGCCCGCGAACTGGACCGGGTCCGCGCGGCCTTCCATGACGACGTGCAGCGCGTCTTCGAGCGCGGCCGAGGCGACCGGTTCGCCGGCCAGCGCGCGTTGGGTCAGCTCTGGGATCATCTGTCGTTCTCCGACAAGCGTCGGGCGTCGGCGAGCACGCGCTCGATCCACGGGCCGCCGCGCGGGGTCAGCACGGACTCGGGGTGGAACTGCAATCCGACCCAAGGCAGCTCGATGTGGCGCATCGCCATGACGAGGCCGTCGTCGAGCGTACGCGCGGTCACGCGCAGCGAGTCGGGCACGCGGGACACGATCAGGCTGTGATAACGGGCGACCGAGACGACGCTCGGCAGGCCTTCGTGCAACGGGTCGGGGAACAGCTCGACCTTGCTCGCACGCCCGTGCACCGGTTCGCCCGCGCGCTCGACGGTTCCGCCGGCCGCGATCGCCATGCACTGGTGGCCCAGGCACACGCCGAGCACGGGAACTCTCGGACCGGTCGCGAGCCACTCGACCGTCGCGGTGGCTTCGCTCGGATGGCCGGGACCCGGCGACAGGACGACGAGGTCGGGAGCTTCGCGTGCGACGAGCTCGGCCAACGCGCTGGAAGTCTCGGGACTGCGGTAGACGTTGGTCCGGACTCCGAGCCGCGCGAATTGATCGGCGAGGATGAACACGAAGCTGTCGGCATGATCGATGACGAGCACGTTCATCGGGCCTGCTCCTGCGCGGCGGCGATCGCGACGCGGCAAGCGAGCGACTTCTGCTCGGTCTCTCTCAGCTCGCGCTCGGGCCTGCTGTCCCAGACGATCCCGGCTCCGGCGCGCGTGTGGTACGCGTCCCACTTGTAGCGCAGCGAGCGGATCACGATGCAGCTGTCGAAGCTGCCGTCGGCGAGCAGATAGCCGGCCGCGCCGCCATAGAACCCGCGCGCCGACGGTTCGGCTTCGCGGATCAGTGCCATCGCCCGCGGCTTGGGCGCGCCGGTCAGCGTGCCCATGTTGGCCGCCGCGCGATAGGCGTGCAGCGCGTCCAGGCCGTCACGCAATCGTCCGCGCACGCGGCTGACGAGGTGCTGGCAGTGGCTGTACTTCTCGATCGCGAACTGCTCGACGACGCGAGTCGTGCCCGGCAGGGACACGCGAGCGATGTCGTTGCGCGCGAGGTCGAGCAGCATCGCGTGCTCGGCCTGCTCCTTCTGGTCGAACAGGAGCTCGAGCGCGAGCCGGCTGTCGAGATCGTCGTCGAGCTCGCCGTCGCGGAACCCGCGTGGCGCCGTCCCGGCGATCGGACGGATCTCTACGTCGCCGTCGGTGACCTTGAGGAACGTCTCCGGCGACGAACCGAGCAACACGCCGTCGCCCGTGTCGAGGTGGAACATGTAGGGCGACGGGTTGCGCCGCCGCAGCTGTTCGTAGACCGCGAGCGTGTCCGCGCTCGACACGACGCGCATGGCCCGCGAAATCACGGCCTGGAAGATGTCGCCGCGGCCGATGTGCTCGCGCATGTGTTCGACGCGCTCGCAGAACGCCTCGTCGCTGAGGTCCGTCTCGGCTGCCGCCGGGGCGACGTCCCGGGTCTCGGCGGTGGGTGCTTCGCGACGATCCTGGACGAGCGCGACGTGGGCGTTGTGGCGCTCGCGCAGGTCCCGCGCCGACTCCCACGGCAACCCGCGGGTCGTGACCGTGACCTTGCTGGTTCCCGAGTCCCAGGTCAGCAGGTCCCCGGCGAGCACGAACGTCGCGTCGGGCTCGTCGAGCATGTCGGCCCGCCGTGCGGGCAGCGACTCGAAGTGGTCGACGATCTCGTAGCCGAACGCGCCGAACAGCCCCGGCGCGAGGTGCGCGGGCTGGCGATCCGCAAGCACCGTCGCCGCGCAGCGGATCGCGTCGAGCACCGACGGCTCGCGCAGTCGCTCGTCGTCCGTAACCAGGTCTCGCGGTCCGTACAGCGGCGGCGTGACCCTTTCCAGGTGGTCGGCGAGTGCGGCGGCTTCGTCGACGAGCGGTTCGTAGCTCACCCGTTGGTCGCGAAGCTCGACGCGGACGAGCCCGCGCGCTGCCAGGATCGTGCGCGCGCTGCCATCGACGCGATGGTCGGCGCTCTCGAGCAGCGCGAGCCCGCGACGGCCTTCGGCGCGCAGCCTCGCGAGCACGTGCGACGCCGGGCCGCACTCGTGCATGCCGAGCTCGGTCTGGAGCGGCAGAGTCTGGATCGTGGTCTCTGTCATCGGTGCGTGTCCGCACCCGCGACGGGTTCCCCGGAATCGAAGCGAGGCAACCCGTCGCGGGTTGCCTCGTCTGAGTGCCCCGAGCGGGGCAGGGTGTGCGTCGCGCTACGAACGCGGACTACACGGGCAACCCGGTCGAGCCGGGCCACCACCAGTTGTCCACGAGTCTGCTTGCGTTTCGCATGGCACCACTATCGGGGAAGCCGACCCGCAGCGCAAGCCCGGCCTACTTGCCGGCTTCGAGCTGGGACCGACGAGTCTCCTTGCGCCCGGGCTCGCGGATCCGCACCCAATAGCGAGTGTTCATCCCCTTGTCCTTCTTCCGCGCGAACGCCTCGAGGTAACGGACCTTCGCCGCCAGGATCCCATCGGACTCCTTCCACCGCGACACGAGCCGCCACTGCTGGGGCACGAACAGGAGCGCCCAGATCTCGGCCTTGTCTTCTTCGAGGCCGGACATCGCGTAGGCGTTGACGAATCCGGGCTTCGGGTGGTCGAGGCGGCCGACGCCCGGGCTGCGCGCGTTGGCGCCGCCGGACCCGTAGTGGAAGCCCTTCGTGTTCAGCCTGGCCCACGCCGGATCCTTGTAGTAGGCGTTGCCGTTCCACTGCTGTTCGAGCATGTGGTAGTACTCGTGGTGGACGACGTGGCGCAGGTACAGGCGCGAGGATTTGCGCAGGAAGCCGAAGTCGTAGTAGAGCCGCTCGTTGAAGTAGTCGGGCAGCGCGGCGCGCTTCTGCTTCTTGAGCTTCAGGTCCTTGACGAAGCAGATTCCCGAGAGCTTCGAGCGCTTGACGAACTCGGGGGGATACTTGCGCCACTCCTCGGCGAACAACCGCACGTAGCTCAGGAGCACTGGAAGGTCCTTCTGGGTCGCGGTTGCGAACTCGAGCTTCCACGTGCACTTCGGGATCTGCTCGGGTTCGAAGTAGAACTTCAGCCGGTACCGGCTGACCAGCGGCGCGAGGTACTCGCGGATCACCGCCGCCGTCGGTTTCTCGCGTCCGACACGCGCGGTTTGGTGGCCCCGTGCCGGTCCCTGGGCGACGAGCGTTCCGGCGAGCATCAGGACGGCGAGGGTTTGGAACATCGGCAATCCGAGGACGGCTGACAGTGGCGGGGACGTCGGCGTCGTCTAGTCTATCAGCGAGCCCGAAGAGTTTTTTTTGTCGGCGAGCTGTCGATTCCGCTGGATCCCGTTCGTCGACCAGGCACACCCGGCAATCTCGCCGGCCGAACCCCAAGGAAGAGGACGAACCACCGATGCGATACATGCTGTTGATCTACGGTCCCGAGAGCCACTACGGAACCCTCGACGAGCAGGGCATGGGCGAGCTAATGGCCGCCTACGGGCGCTTCCACGAGGAGATCTCCGGGGCGCCCGGCGTGTACCAGGACGCCGCTCGGCTGCAACCGGTCGCGACCGCGACGACCGTGCGGCTTCGTGATGGCAAGGCCGCGTCGACCGACGGGCCGTTCGCCGAGACCAAGGAGCAGCTCGGCGGCTACTACCTGATCGACGTCAAGGACCTCGACGAGGCGATCGCCTGGGCCGAGAAGGTCCCGTCGGCAACCTACGGGTCGATCGAGATCCGCCCGGTCTGGGACGAGTAGCGCGCGGTGACGAACGAGGCCGCGCGACAGGCCGTCGAAGCCGTCTTCCGCGATGACTACGGGCGGATTGTCGCGAGCCTCATTCGCCACTGCGAGGACTTCGAGCTCGCCGAGGAAGCGCTGCAGGACGCGCTCGCCCGTGCGCTGACTCGCTGGCCGCGCGACGGAGTTCCCGATCAGCCGAGAGCGTGGGTCACGATAACCGCGAAGAACCGCCTGATCGACGTGCTGCGCCGCGAGAAGCAGCGAAGCGAGAAGTATGCCGAGCTCCTGCCGCGGCTCGAGGAGGAGGAGTTCGAGATGCACGAGTATCCCGACGATCGCCTGCGGCTGATCTTCACGTGCTGCCACCCGGCCCTGAACCACGAGGCGCGCGTCGCGCTGACGCTCAACACGCTGTGCGGGCTCGGCGTGTCCGAGATCGCCCGTGCGTTTCTCGTCCGCGACCAGACGCTCGCGCAGCGGCTCGTGCGCGCCAAGCGCAAGATCAGGGAAGCCAGGATCCCGTATCGCGTGCCGCCGGTCTCGCTGCTGCCCGAGCGCCTGCCGGCGGTGCTCGCGGTCGTGTATCTCGTGTTCAACGAGGGCTACGCGGCGAGCTCGGGCGACGAGCTGATCCGCCGGGATCTGTGCGTCGAGGGAATTCGCCTGGCTCGACTGCTGGCGGAGCTCCTGCCCGACGAGCCGGAGGTCCACGGACTCCTGGCCCTGCTGCTGCTTTCGGACTCGCGCCGTGACGCGCGGTCGCGGCCCGACGGCAGCCTCGTGCTGCTCGAGGACCAGGACCGCTCGCTCTGGGACCAGGACGCGATCCGCGAGGGGATCGCCGTGCTCGAGGCCGCTCTACGCGCGGGTCGTCCGGGACCGTATCAGCTCCAGGCGGCGATCGCGGCCGTCCACGCCGAGGCCGAACGTCCGAGCGAGACCGACTGGCGGCAGATCCGGTTGCTCTACGATCGCCTGCTCGATCTCCACCCGTCGGCCGTCGTCGCGCTCAACCGCGCGGTCGCCGTCGCGATGCTCGAAGGCCCCGAGGCCGGGCTGGCGGCTGTCGACGAAGCCGCGAGCGACGGCGAGCTCGACGACTACGTGTACCTGCACAGCACGCGGGCCGACTTCTTCCGGCGGCTGGCGCGCACCGACGAGGCGCGACAGGCCTACGAGCGAGCGCTTGCCCTGGTTACGAACGCAGCGGAACGCGAGTTTCTTTCACGTCGGCTGGCCGAGTTGTAGGCCAAGTCGAAGCAGCGTCCCCGAGAAGAAGCGTCCCCGAGACGCTTCTTCGACTAGTCGTTGCTCTGCAGCTGAATCAGCAGCATCAGCACGTAGTAGAACATCAGCGCGACCGAGGCGAACAGCTGCAGCGAGGCTGCGATGTGCCGGTCCTCGGGGTAGTGATGGAGCACGTTCGACGTGTCGTAGAGGATCGCCGCGCCGGCGAGCGCGACCATCCCGACCGAGAAGAACATGCCGAGCTGGAACCCGAAGATCATCCCGCCGAGGATCAGGAGCATTGCGATGCCCATGCCCCACATCACGATCCCGCGCAGGAACGAGAAGTCCTTGCGGGTCGTGAACGCGATGAACGTCAGGATCGAGAACCCGGTGATCGTGAGCAGCGCAGCGCTCTGGATGATGCTGCCCCCGCCTTCGGGCACGACGCGTTGCGCGATGAACAGGATCGGGACGAAGATCAACGACTCGACAGCGACGTAGCCAGCGAGGGCGAGATACTGGACCGCCGGGGTCTTGGCTACCATCGCTGCGCGGCCCGCGATCCAGCCCGCGATCACGAACAATCCGAGGGCGATCCACCAGTTGTGCAGCAACGGGGCGGCGATTCGTTCGGCGACGCCGGACTTGAACAGCGCAATCTCGATCGCAGTGAAGGCCGCGATCGCTCCGAACAGGTGGGCATAGGTTCGAGTGATGAAGCGGGCGCGGGCCTCTACGCCAAGGCCGGCCACTGCCCGATCGTCGGTCATTGCGTAGATGTTCTGACTCATGGATCCTCTTCGTTGGCTTCCAGTCGGACTGGGACTATCGGCCAAGCAGGGGGTGGGTAGCAAGGGGGAAGCTCCGCGTTCTTGCCTCCCGGGAACGGTCCCGGTCGCTACCTGGGGCTCGCGGGCACGCGCGTCTCGAGAAGGACGTTCGACGGGGCGTGGGCCCCCGGTTCGCGCCACTCGACCTTGACTTCGATCTCCCAGATCCGGCCGTCGATGCGGCGCACGACCTCGCGGGCCTGCGCGGCCGGCAGGCGCTTGCGCAAGTGATCGGGGAGGTCGAGGGTGTGGGTCCCGATCTCGATCTGGGTCGGATCCGCGCGATCTTGCGCGAGTCGTGACGTGGCGAGCCGGTTCGCGACGCTCGCGCGGTCGTCACGCGTTCCCGCGCCCGGGCGCGTGTCGGCACCGGCGTGCAGCGCGAGCACGACGCAGGCGATCAGGCCGAGCGCGATCAGGATCTGGACGGTCGTCTTTCCGAAGAAACGGTCGTGTCGAGAGCTCTTGGGGGACGGCGACATGGTCAGAGCTATCGACGAGCTGCGGCCTGCGGCTTGACCGGCCCCGGCGACGCGACGATGGTGCGCTTGGCAGCGGGGGATCAGAGCCAGCCGACCTGCAGCGGGTTGCCGAGCAGGATTCCGATGGCTTGGGTTCGTGCCCGCCGGAACACCGTGCTGCTAACGAGTCGTGCGGCCAGCAGCGCCTGACGGAAGCACGCGTTGCGCTCGCGAATCCGACCCGTATCGTGCAGCACCTTGCCCAGTCGCAGGTATTGCCGGATCTTCTCGCGGTGCGACGGCAGCCGCTGGATGCGGCGCCTCGTCTTGCGCACGAGGTCCTCGGCTTGCTCGGCGTCGTTGTGGAGCGCGACGCGGATCGCATCGAGCGGGAATCTCGCTGGAGCGCCCGTCTTCGGTTCGACGTGCGTGAGCATCGCGACGCTCGCGCGGTTGGGGTCGAGGTTGGTATAGACCGTGCGGAACAGGTCGCTGAGGTCTCGCCGTGCGACCTTGGAGAACACCGCGCAGTCGGCTTCGATCTCCGAGAAGCCCTCGGCCTGCAATGCGCTGCGCTCGGCTCGTGCTTGGAGGTAGCCGTCGAACAGGCGTTCGCCGTACAGCCGCAGCAGCAGATGCGGGAGCACGAGCTTCGAGCGACGATTGGCTTCGCCGGTCTTGAGATACGACAGCCATGCGGAGCTGCGATTGTCGTGCCGCAGTCCCATCCACTCGTTACCGGTGCCATCGAGCGAGCGACGCACGCGGAACCCCGCGAACTCCATGTAGTCCTTGTGGCTGTAACCGACCGTGTGCAGGTGCTCGTGCAAGAGCGGAGTGTCGGCGATCGCGTCGCGGACCGACGAGCAACGCAGCAGGTCGTCGGTCGCGAAGTTGCTCCGGCCGTTGACCGACGAGTACGCGCGCACGCCCCCGGGCATGTGCGAGTGGATCGTGATCGTGCCTTTCGTCCAGCTCAGCTTGTCGAGGCTGACCGCGCGCAGCGGTTGGTAGAGCCGCTCCGCGGCGGCGAGCAGCGTGCGCGCCTGGCGGTCGAGGATGCTCGGCGCGAACAGCTCGTAGTGACGGCTCGTGAACCGAGTCGCGGAGATGCCTTTGACCCTGCGGTTTCCGAGCGGGAGCCGACTGTAGAACTCGTAGCGAAGCTCGCTCGTGTCGTCGACGTATTCGGGGATCGTGACGAGATCGCCGTGCAGCCGCAGGCGCTTCCACAGCTTGTTGCCTTTCGACACGCGCAGGTCGACGCGTGCGTTGCTGTCGAGGCAGTGGCCCTGGGCGTCGAGGACGAACAGCTCGAAGCTCGTGATCGGCCCCTCGACACCGTAGCGCCGCCGGTAGCTCTTGTGCCACACGACCGGGCGCAGCCGCCCGCCGATCTCGAGGTCGAGCGCCTGACCCGGCCACGGACGCCGGCCGAATCGCAGCATCCCCGTGTCGGGGCGGTAGTAGCTGTAGCGGAGGTCGAAACGTGTCGGCGGGATCCAGACCTTGTCACCGCGGGCCAGCTGGAACGCAGCCGTGTTGATCGGGTTCTGGCCGATCCGCAGCTCGACCTCGGCGGTGCGGATGCGCCGGTCGAGTGCGTGCCACGAGATCGGCACGAGATGGCGAGCGTCGAACTGGAGCGAGTTACCCCGACTCGCGCTCCGCAAGAAGCACCAGCCGGAGCCGCGCCGGCCGGTCAGCGTCGCTTCGAGCGCGATTCCCTCGTTGGTCGCGATCGGCCCTGGAGCGACCCCGGGAAACAGGAATCCCCGAAACGGCAGGCCCCGCACCCGGACCGACAACATCCGAGCCCGTCGAATCGCGTCGTCGGTGTTCTGGAGCGACCACTGGATCTTGCGGTCGGGCCGCATCCGGATGCGCCGGCCTGATTCGATGTCGACGTCGGGCACGCACAATACGGTGGGTTGGCTCGAGTCGGACGCCGAGGCCGCGACGAAGCTGTAGCGGCCCGGCGGCAGCGACAGGGTCACCAGTCCCTCCGAGTCGCTGTACACGTACCTGTACGCCGGCACAGTGAGGTCGTAGTCGTGCGAGAACGCGAACAAGCGTGCGTGAGCGAGCGGGCGGCCGCCGGCGGACTCGAGCTCGATGTCGACCGGGAGCTCGCGGAACACGTCGGGGATCTCGAGATCCTCGCTGCTGGCCGGACTCGCGGCCGGGGCCGGGACCGCGAACGGGGCGTAGAGGCGGAGTCTACGCAGCGCGTTGTCGAGGGGATTCCCGAATCGCTGCATCCCGCGGCCGCTCGGCACACGCGCCGCGGCCTTCTCGAGTTCGGGGATCAGGTCGGTCAGCCAGAACCGGGTCGCGCTCTCGATGCCGCGGCTGCGCACGGCCGAGTGACGCGACCCGAGCATCGAGCGGACGGCGGCGACCTGCTGCCCGTGCGGCATGGCCTGGATCCGCGAGAACGTCTCCCACCGCGACAGTCGCGGCCAGTCGGGAAGATCGTGCCTGGCATCGTCGACCTGCGCGGCAACGCCGCTGGCGCCGACGAGGCAGATCAAGGTCAGGAAAACGCTCGTCCGATTCATTGCCGTCGTGTTCACTCTACTGTATCGGATGCGATTCGGCGAATCCGATGCGCTTGGTTCCAAAGGTCTGGGGTTCCGAAGGTCTGGGGTTCCAAAGGTCTGAGCGAACAAGAGTCCATGCGAACGCTGCGCGAGTTTCGAGAACGGCTGAAACTGGCGCGTGAGCAGCACTCACTGCGTCACCGGCCGTCGCGCTTTGCGGTGTCGACGTTCGAGTCGATTCATCACGTGCCGCTCGCGGATTGGAACGACGTCGTGCCCGAGACCCGTCCGCTGCTGCGGGCGCCCTATCTCGCCGCCCTCGAAGACAGCACGATCGGATCCGCGGGCGAAGACACGACGACGGGTCTGTCGCACCGCTACGTGCTCCTCTACGACCGTCGCAGGCCGGTTGCGGCGGCGGCGCTGCAGGCGCTGGACTTCGACGCCGAGGCCGTCGGGCGAAAGCAGAACAAGTCGAACGCCGAGCCCGAGTCCCGGAGCCTGCGCGATCACGTCGGCGAGGTCCTGCGCAAGGCCAAGGAGCGGATCGGCTTGCGAGTGCTGTTGTGCGGCAACGCGTTCGTGACCGGGGAGCACGGGTTTTGCTACGTGCCCGACCTCGAACCGGATGACGCGTTCGACGGTCTCGCCGACGCGCTCTACCGCGTGCGTCGGGCCGACAAGCTGCATGGGAACATCTCGGCGGTCGTCGTCAAGGACTTCTACTCCGAGGCGACGTCGCTGCTGCCGGGGTCCGGCCGGCTCGCGAGCTTCGGCTACCAGGAGTTCCGCGTCGATCCGCAGATGAGCGTACCGATTCGTCGCGAATGGGGTCGCTTCGACGACTACGTCGAC
>Ga0210086_1001339_pt1 | contig 12698 bp, 9 predicted proteins | sample China_Galinas_PW_3_FD_184867 | JGI IMG/M metagenome (GOLD analysis project Ga0210086, IMG submission 184867) | Wetland microbial communities from San Francisco Bay, California, USA, that impact long-term carbon sequestration - China_Galinas_PWB_D2... | ecosystem: Environmental > Aquatic > Marine... | reverse complement strand
TGCTCGTCGGTCAGCCCCGAGACCTCGTGATCGAAGAACGTCAGGTAGTTGGCATGCGCCTCGCTCAGCGCCTCCTGCACCTGCCCGAGGCGCTGCTGGATCTGCGCGTTCGTCGCGTCCGTGCTGCGCCTCAGGAACAGATACACCATCACCTGATCGGTCCTGCACGACAGGTCGGCCAGCGTGTCGAGCGCGTCACCGAGGCTCTCGGCCAACTTGCCCTCGTGCTTGGCGTGGAACCCTTTCGCGGCCTCGACCATGCTCGTGAGATCGGCTTCGAGCTGGGGATCGTCGATGTCCGCGTAGAGATCCGTCAGGTCCCAGCGAACCGCATCGGCAGTCGTTGTCATAGTGTGCGTTCCCGGTGTTGCTCCGCGGCCGATCCTAGCGAGGTGGCGATCCGGATTCGTGCCTCAATCGGGGATTCGATCACCGGATCAGGCCCCGGCCGAACACGACGCCGGCCAGCCACTGCACGGTCGTGACCAGGAGGTAGACGCGATGGCGTTCGTAGAACGCGTCGCCGTCCTTGATGCTCCGAGCCACCGGATCGAGCAGCTCGTCGAGCCACGGATGCAGCAGGTAGAGCGCAACCTGGCAGACGATCATCACGACGACGGCGACGTTCTCGACCCGCCCCGGCCGACGAGCGCCTGGCACGAAGCGGTGGAGCACGACCAGGACCAGCACGCCCGTCACCACGTGGTTGAGCACGACGGTGACCCGCCGCGTGACGAAACCGAAGGCCGCCTCCCCCCCGAGGACGTCAGCGCCGACCGGGATCACGATCAGCGCATAAACGACGAGGCCGCCGAGCCAAACCGCGAGCGCCGCGGCAACCACGACGTTGCCCCAGTTCGGGCCGGGACTCTGGGACACGTCGGTCACGCGAGCACGCACGACGGCGGGAACACACGGTTCGCGCACCGTGCCCGAAAACCGGAGAGCTCGCCACAGCAATGCACTCCGTGCAGGATCGCCGATCACTCGCGTGCAAGCCAGAGCGTGAACGAAACTGCAGCACGCTCGTTGGCAGCACATCCGGCAGAATCGGGCAGCGCCACGCGGCAGAATCGTGGAAGTCAATGAATTGTCAAGACGTCTGACACGGCCAACGACAGACGCGCAAAACCCGTATACTCGCGGCTGGCCCCACACCCCGCGCACCTCGAAAACGAAACTCCATGACGATCTCTGAGAGCCCGCCCGTTCCCGATCACTCCGACACCACAGACTTCCTGGCCGAGATCCGCGAGAACGTCGCGAAGGTCGTCGTCGGCCAGGACAAGGTCGTCGAGCGAATCCTGATCGCGATGCTGACGAGCGGCCACCTGCTGCTGCAGGGCGTGCCGGGCCTGGCCAAGACACTGCTCGTGGCCGCGATCTCGCGCACGGTCAACCTGCACTTCGCGCGAATCCAGTTCACGATCGACCTGCTGCCGTCGGACATCCTCGGGTCGCAGATCCTCGACCAGCGCACGCACGAGTTCACGACCCACAAGGGTCCGATCTTCACCAACCTGCTGCTCGCCGACGAGGTCAACCGCGCGGCTCCCAAGGTCCAGAGCGCGTTGCTCGAGGCGATGCAGGAACGCAAGGTCACGATCGCGAAGGACACGTTCACGCTGCCCGCGCCGTTCCTCGTGATCGCGACGCAGAACCCGGTCGAGCAGGCCGGCACGTTCGAGCTGCCCGAGGCGCAGCTCGACCGCTTCATGCTGCTCCACCGTCTCGACTACCTGACGCTCGAGGACGAGAAGGAGGTCCTGCGCCGGAACATGGCGCTCGGCATCCACCGCGAGGAAGGTGGCGGCGCCGTCGCACGCACCGAGTTCGACGTGCTCGACTACGAGCCGGTCGGCGGACCGGAAGAGCTCGCGAAGGCGATGGAGGACGTGCAGGACGTCCACGTGTCCGAGACCTTCCTCGAGCACGTCGTCGAGATCGTCGATCGCACCCGACGCCACAGGGACCTCGAGCTCGGCGCGAGCCCGCGCGCCGGCATCGCGCTCGTCAAGGCCTCGCGCGCCCGCGCGCTGATCCACGGCCGCCACTACGTGATCCCCGAGGACCTGTTCGAGCTGGCTGAAGACGTGATCCTCCACCGTGTGCGTCCGACCTACGAAGCGCTCGCCGAAGGTCGTACGACGCCCGGAATCCTCGAAGAGATGCTCAGCGAGATGGGACATCGCTAGTGGCCGATCGCGCGCCGAGGCCGAGCGCCGACCCGCTCGAGGGCTATCTCGACGACATCGACACCGTCGACACGCGACGGTTCCTGATCGCGATCAAGCGCCTCGCCAACACGCTGAGCCACGGCACCGACCACTCGCGGTTCCTCGGCTCGGGCATCGAGTACGTGCAGTCGCGTCCATACCTCCCCGGCGACCCCGTGCGCTCGATCGACTGGCGGGTCACGGCGCGGACGGCCCGCTATCACATCAAGGAATACGAAGCTCCGAAGCGCATGCCCGCGTGGATCCTGCTCGACACCTCGGCGTCGATGGCCATCAGCTCGGTCCCGCGCAGCAAGTACGCGCTCGCCGTACACCTCGCCGGCGGGCTCGCGCTCGCGTGCCTCGATCGTGTCAGCCCGGTCGGCCTGCTCGGCGCCGGGGACCGCGACATCCGCATCGAACCGAGCCTGTCGCGGCATCAGGTCATGCAGTGGCTGCTGCAGCTGCGCACGTTCCGCTACGATGAGGAGACCTCGCTCGCGAGGAAGGTCACGGAGCTCAACTCGTCGCTCAAGAACACCGCGTTCGTGATCGTGCTCAGCGACCTTCACGACCCGTCCGCGGTCGACGCGCTCAAGCTCCTGGCCCAGGTCCACGACGTCATGGTGATCCAGCTCACCGACCCCGCCGAGCTGACGCTCGCCGGCGCCGGCTTCCTGCGGGCAGTCGAGGCCGAAACGGGGCGACCGTTCGCGACCCACGGGCGCCGTCGCCACCTCGACCCGGCGCTCGTCCAGGCCGGCCTGCGCCGCAACGGGATCGATCATCTGGTGGTGCGCACCGACCAGAAGTTCACGCAGAAGCTCCGGCACTTCGTCGAAGCACGGGGGCTGGCGAGGAGGGCGGCTCGATGATCAGGCTCGCGACTTCCGTGTTGTCCTGCGCTCTGTTGCTCGCACCCGGCGCGACCGCCCAGCAGAAGCCGCTGCCGGCGATCGAAACGACCGTCGGCATGCGCGCGCGCATCGACGAGCTCCCGCTTCCCGGATCACAGCTGCGGGCCAAGCCCGTGCGCGACCCGCAGAAGGCCAAGCTGATCGTGCGCGTGCTCAACGTCTACCGTCACGGCACCGCGTTCCGCTACAACTTCGAAGTCACGCCCCTCGTGGCGGGGCACCTCGATCTGCGCGAGCACCTCGAACGCGAAGACGGGAGCTCGACCGCCGACCTGCCCGAGATCCCGATCGAGGTCCGTGCCGTCCTGCCCGAAGATCGACTCGAGCCCAACCAGCTCGCGCCGGCCGGCGTCGAGCGGGTCGGCGGCTACCGGACGTGGCAGATCGTCATCGGCGTACTCTGGATCATCGGCTTGCTGCTGATCCTGTTCTGGCGCCGGACACGCGCCGACGCGACGGCCGAGGAGGAGGCCGAACGCCCGCGGACCCTCGCCGATCGCCTGCGCCCATTGGTCGAGGGCGCACGCGCCGGAACGCTCGACACCGGCAGGCGCGCCGAGCTCGAACGCCTGCTGCTCGACTACTGGCGCCGCCGGCGTAGTCTCGAAGGCGAGAAGATCGGGGCCGCGATCGCGACGCTCCGCAAGGACCCCGAAGCGAGCCCTCTGTTCTTGAAGCTCGAACAGTGGTTGCACCAGCCCGAGGCCGAGCACGAAGACGTCGACGCCGAGGTCGCCTCACTGCTGGAGCCGTACCGCAACGTGCCCGAGCTCGACCGCGAGCGGGAGTCGGCGTAATGCTCGCGCTCAGTTTCGGCAACGCCTGGGTCCTGTCGCTGTTGGTCGTTCCCGCGCTGTTGCTCGTGTGGGTCTGGCGGCGCGAGAGTCGCCGGCTCGTGCTGCCGTTCGACCACGGCAAGGGCCGTCGCGGAGTCGTGTTGCGCGTGCTGCTGCAATCGGCCGAGTCGCTGACGGCGCTGCTGTTGGCCGTGGCCGTCCTGCTGCTCGCCGGGCCACAGAGCCTCGGTGCCCCGAAGACGAAGCGGTCGCTGACGAACATCGAGTTCTGCGTCGACATCTCGGGCAGCATGACAGCCGACTTCGGCGAGGGCACGCGCTACGACGCCGCGATGCAGTCGATCAACGAGTTCCTCGACTACCGGAAAGGCGACGCATTCGGACTGACGTTCTTCGGGACGACGTTCCTGCACTGGGTGCCGCTGACGAGCGACACCTCGGCGTTTCGCTGCGCCCCACCGTTCCTCGACCCCAAGCGCGGCAACAACCCGGGCTGGTTCAACGGCACCTCGATCGGCAAGGCCCTGCTCGCGTGCCGGCGCGTGCTGACGTCGCGCGAGGAAGGCGATCGCATGATCGTCTTGATCTCCGACGGCTACTCGTCGGACTTGTACAACGGCGCCGACGAGGACATCGCCCGCAAGCTGCGACAGGACGGGATCGCCGTCTACGGCATCCATGTGGCCGAGGGCGAAGTGCCTGATCCGGTGATCAACATCGCGACGATCACCGGCGGCGAGATGTTCCAGGCCGGCGACCCGACCGCGCTCGACACCGTGTTCAAGCGCATCGACGAGATGCGCGTCACGAAGCTCGAGAAGGTCGCAGCCGAGCACATCGACGAGTTCGAGGCGTTCTGCTGGGTCGGCCTCGGCCTGTTGGGGCTGCACCTGTTGTTGCAGTTCTTCCTGAGGTACACGCCGTGGTGATCTGGATCTGCACCGCCGCGGCGTTCGTCCTGACCGCGTTCGCCGAGCTGCTCCACAGCGCCCGCGTGCGCCGCGTCGGCCGCCTCGCGTTCGGCCCGCACATGCGCCCGGCCCGCTGGACGCTCGTGGCCCCGGTGTTGCGCTGCGCGGCAGCGGGTCTGTTGGCTTGGGGCCTCCTGACGCTGCTCGTCGACGTCAAGCCGAAGATCCACCGCGCGGACACGCTGAACCCCGACGAGGTGCGCCACCTCTTGCTCGTGCTCGACGTCTCGCCGTCGATGCGGCTCCAGGACGCAGGACCCGAAGGCAAGCAGAGCCGGCTGCACCGCGCGCGCGACGTGCTGCAGTCGATGTTCAGTCGCCTGGCGATCGGGCAGTACAAGATCTCGGTCGTCGCCACCTACAACGGCGCGCTGCCCGTCGTCATCGACACGAGCGACGCCGAGGTCGTGCGCAACGTGCTCTCCGATCTCCCGATCCACTACGCGTTCAAGGCGGGGGAGACCAAGCTGTTCGACGGTCTCGACGAAGCAGCGACGATCTGCAAGCCGTGGAAGCCGAAGAGCACGACGGTCGTGGTCGTCAGCGATGGCGACACGGTCCCGGCGACCGGTATGACCAAGATGCCAGCGTCAGTGTCCGGAGTACTCGTAGTTGGCGTCGGCGATCCGATCACCGGCAGCTTCATCAACGGCAAGAACTCGCGCCAGGACGTGTCGTCGCTGCGACAGATCGCGCTGCGCCTCGGCGGCAAGTACCACGACGGCAACAAGCGCCAGATCGCGAGCTCCGTGCTCAGCGAGATCACCACCGGCGGAAACCGAACCACGCTCGAGAAGCTGACCAAGCGCGAATACGCGCTGATGGCGATCGGGATCGGAGCCGCGCTGCTCGCAGTGATTCCACTGCTGCTGCACCTTTTGGGCACGAGCTGGCGAACCGGTGTTTCGGGAAGATCACCCCGCCGTGCGAAGGCGGGTTCGTTCGCGGTTTCCCGCGATGAAGCTAAACTGAGGCGCCGCGCATAACGATGCGTGTTTACGGAGGACGAGTGTATGAGAAGCGCGATCTTGTTGGTCTGGCTGTTCTTGCCGCTCGGAGGGTGGATCTACCACGCAGGTCCCGGACAGGACCTGATGAAGCTCGACGAGGTCGACGGGTTCCTCGACCGGGCGGACACCGCGGTCGCCAAGCAGGACTGGGTGGCTGCGATCAAGAACTACAACAAAGCGCTCGCGGCTCTACCGGCCGAGGAGGTCCACGCGAGCCGGCACATTCGTCTCGCTCTCAACCAGGCGCGCATGATGCACAAGGACTTGCCCAAGTCGCGCGCCGCGTTGACCAAACTCGTCGACGAGATGGTCGCCGACAAGGCGGCCGATCCCGAGTTGCTCACCGAAGCGCGCAAGGCGCAAGCCTGCTCACAGTACTACATGACGTGGCTGATGCGGCTCGAGGGCTATGCGCGGGCCGAGTGGGAACCCGAGATCGACGCTGCACGGCAGAACTATCGCTTGCTCGCCGAGCAAGCCGAGGACACCGGCAAGCAGGCGAAGGCGAAGCACTGCCTCGAGGACCTCGAGTCGGCCGTCAAGCTTGCGCGGATCGACCTGGAGGAGCTGCAAGGGATCCCATTACCGAGTCAATGACGCGGCGCCGGGACCTGAAACGGTTCCGGCAAGCGCCCCGGTCGGGGCCCAAAGCTCGGCAAGCAGCCCAAGGACGCCCGTGGCGCCAGCTCCGGCAAGCCGCCGGACGGCAAGGGCTCGTAGTCAACCGAAACAGCAACCTCTCGGGCCGGACCGCCACGTGGCGAATCCGGCCCGTTGTGCGTACGCACGAAGCGTTCGCGACACACCCGAACACCCGAACCCTCTGATTCACGATGGAACCGATGCGTCTCGCCCTGTGTGCTCTGAGCCTCACCGCGACCTCGTTCGCGCAGATTTCCGCGCCGGCATCCCAGCCCGGTCGCCGCCCGGTTCCGGTTCCGGCGCAGGCCAGTGCTACCAAACCGGCGACCGCCAAGACCAAGAAGAAGCCGCCGATCGACGCGGCGCGCATGGCGGTGTTCAAGCGGCTAGTCATCGACCGCCGGCCGTCGACCGTCCTCGCGGCGTGGGCCGCGCCCGAGCCGAAGGCCATCGACAAGGACCCCGATCTCGCGTTGCCCAAGGAGGTCGGACCGGCCCCGAAGCCACCCGCGGCTGCCAAACCGCCCGAGCGGGCCAAGGACGCACCGCCGCCCGACGAGGCCGAGCAGAAGCGCATCGCCGCCGAGCTCGCGAAGGCGCAGGAAGCGCACAAGAAGCAGATGGCCGAGTTCCAGAAGCGACTCGCCGAGCACAACAAGGCCAAGGCCGTGTACATGAAGAACAAGAAGGCCGTCGAAGCCAAGCGCCTCGCCCGCGAGATGGAGATCTTCGCGCGCAATGTCACGCTCGGGCGCTGGGACCGGCTGCCGGAGGCGCTCGCGAAGTTCGGGAAGAAAGGCGCCGAGCAGGCGTACGCGCAACTGCTCGCGAAGCTCGTGGCCGCTCCGGCCAAGGTCAGCAACAGTCAGCTCGTGCAGTTCGCGGAGAAGAACACGTTCGACTTCGACGACATCCTCGGTCTGATCGCAATTGCGCCCGGCGGACTGAAGAAGAAGCAAGCCAAGGCGTTCCCGCCGCTGTTGAGCCTGACCTACGCGCAGGGTCACGTGTTCGAAGGCTGGCTCGAACGTTTGCGTGCCGAGGTCAAGCGTCCCGAAGGCGAGCGCCGGCTCGACCGGCGCATGGCCGCCGTGTTCCTCGCCGCCCAGAACAGGGACATCGAGATGGGCGAGTTCCTGCCTGGCCTCGACGAGGCGGTCAAGGCCAAGGACCGGGAAGGCCTGAATCTCCTGGCCCGTCATCACGTCGCCGAACATCAAAAGGACCAGAAACCCGAGCTGCTCGAGAAGGCATGGGAAGAGACGCTCGCGGCGCTCGCGATCGTCGACGAGCAGCCCGAGACGCCCGCCAAGAACGAGGCCGATGCGACCGGGGCGAAGGCACCGGCCAAACCGCTCGACGCCGCGGCCAAGGCCGAAGCGCTCGCCAAGGCGGCCGAGGCGAAGAAGAAGGCCGCCGAAGCCAAGGCGTTCGCGAAGGCCCAGAAAGTCGAAGCGCTGCGGCGCGCCGTCGAGCTCGCGCCGAAGGTCCGCGAAGCGCTCGGCGACGCCTGGCTCGAAGAGTCGTTCACGAAGCGTCCCAAGCGCGGCATGGAAGTCATCGCCACGATCGGTGGGGAAGCGTCCCAGGCGATGGTCAAGCGCGCCTACGACACCGACTTCCGCCTCAAGGGCTTGCAGCTGCTCGACTCGGCCGTCCACGCGCTGCTCGAGAAAGCACCCGAGCGGGCAAGCGAGTGGCGCGAACAGCTCGGCTTGCTCGCCAACGTGTGGTTGCGCGAAGCGCAGCACGCCTATCGCTACTCGCAGGCCGGCCACATCGGCCCGATCGCGCAGCGCGATCCGTACGGGAACATCTACTGGATCAACTACGGCAGCAGCTACTACCGCTCGCCTGTCCGCCCGCTCGAGCCCGGACAGCTGCTCGAGCTGCGACCCGACGGCAAATGGCGAGAGATGCTCGACGACAGTGTGCGGCCGAAGTTCGACACGACGATCGCCGAGCTCTACCTCAAGGTCAACGAGGAGAAGCTCGCGTTCCCCTACATCGAGCAGCTCGCGAAATCCGACGCCAATCGCGCCAACGAGCTCGCCAAGGAGTTCTTGAACGTCTGGATTCGCAACCACGATCCCAACGCTTCCAGAAGCTTCGTCAACGTCTACAGCTACAACTACGGCTACAACCAGAGGGCGAGCGGGATTCCGCTGACGCGCAGCAAGCAGGAGCGGAACCTCAGAGACCTGACGAAGTGGATCAGGAAGCTCCGCGCGATCCCCGACATCAAGCTCGACACCGCGCTCTTGGTGCGTGCGTTCAAGGCGAGCCACAGCCGGGCCGAGGTCTATCGCATCGAGACGATGGAGCAGGTGTTCGGCTCGCTCGAGGACCTCGACGCCAAGCAGCTGGCACAGCTGGCGCAGACGATGCGGGCCAACCTCGCCGGCCTGTGGCGGAGCCCGGCCGTGCAGAAGAAGGCCGGGACCAACCGCAAGCAAAAGGACATCGAGGCCGAAGTCACCAAGGGCTATGCGATGGCGACGCTGGCGCTGGACCGGGCGCTCGCGGCCCACCCCGGGAACTGGATGCTGAAGACCGCGCAGGCGGCGATGGTCCACGACCTGAACAACTACAAGAACCAGATCCAGAAGAACTCTTCGTTCGCGGAGACTCGGCGCAAGGCGCTCGCGATGTTCGCCGACGCGGCCAAGGCCTACGTCGATGCGCTGCCGGACATGCGCACCAACGAGGAGTCGACCGAGGCGTTCGAGTTCTGGTTCAACGCGGCGCTCGGTGCGAGCGACATCCCGGCGATCACCCAGGACACGATCCTGGCCCGCCACGAGATCCCCAAGATCAAGACCGCGCTCGACGCGATCCCCGGCGAAGCCGGCAAACGACATCGCGCGAAGTTCGCGAACGCGCTGTTCACGAGGCTCACGTCGGTCAACCCGGCGGTCAAGAACCGCTATCTCGAAGCCGGCTTCGAGATCGTCGGCGACCACCCGCAGGCGATCGCCGCCCGCAAGGTCTACGACTACTACAAGGACCTGATCACCGAGATCCAGCTGATTGCCACGGTCGACGGCTCGACCAACGTCGGGACCGAGCCGTTCGGGCTGCGCATCGACCTTCGCTACACGAAGCAGATCGAGGGCGAGAGTGGAGGCTTCGCCAAGTATCTGCAGAACCAGGCCAATCAAGTCAGCTACTACTACAACTACGGCCGACCTCAGGAGAACTACCGCGACAAGTTCGAGGAGTCGGTCCGGACCACGCTCGAAGAGAACTTCGAAGTCAAGTCGGTCACGTTCAACAGCGAAGACGTCGGCTCGAAGGCGGACAATGAGTTCGGGTGGCGGCGCACGCCCTACGCCTACCTGCTGCTCAAGGCCAAGGGCCCGGCCATCGACCGGATCCCGGCGCTCAAGATGGACCTCGACTTCCTCGACGTCACGGGCTACGTCGTCCTGCCGGTGATCTCGCCGGTCGTGCCGATCGACGCGTCCGCCGAGCCGGAGCAGCGTCCGTTCGAGAAGACGAAGATCACGCAGATCCTCGACGAGCGCAAGTCCAAGGACGGCGTGCTGAGCCTCGAGATCAAGGCCGAGGCCACGGGGCTCGTACCCAAGCTCGAAGAGCTCGTCGACCTCGCGCCGTCGGACTTCGAAGTCGACAAGATCGACGATCAAGGCGTCGCGGTCAGCCGCTTCGGCGAGGACAAGGACTCGATCCGGACCGAGCGGTTGTTCGTCGTGGCGATGAAGGCCAAGGAAGGAGTCGAGAACCCGACCTCGTTCAAGTTCGCCGCTCCGGTGGATCCGAGCGTCGACGTCACCTACCAGCGCTACGACGACGCCGACCTGATGACGGCCAAACAGGTCGTGACGCTGCAAGGAACCTATGCCGAGGCTTCGGGCAGCAACTGGTGGTGGCTCGCGCTCGCAGCCCTGCTCGTTCTGGCGGCCGGGACGTGGATGTTCTACCACCGGCCGAGGACCGTCACGAAGGTCACGGGCCTATCGATGCCGGAGCGCGTCAACGCGTTGACGGTGATCGGACTGCTGAAGGACATCCGGGCAGCGAACAACCTCGACGCCTCGCGGCAGACCCAGCTCGACCAGACGATCGCAAAGATCGAAAGCCACTACTTCAGCCGCGTCGACGGCGACGCACCCGACCTGCGACGGATCGCCGAACGCTGGCTGCGCGGGGCGTAGCCGGAGCCGGAGCCGGGGGCGGGGCGGGCACCGGAGCCGGAGCCGGGGCGGGCACCGGGACCGGAGCCGGGGGCGGGGCGGAGCTAGCCGTGCTCGATCACTGCCTTGATGCACGCAGGCGTCGCGGCCACCGCGAACGCTTCGCCGATGTGATCGACACCGAAGCGATGCGTGATCAGCTCGTCGCCGATCCCGTGCAGTGACGGATCGGCCTGCATCAGGCGCAATGCGCGCCCAAAGTCGCCGCAGCGCGAGGACGTCAGGCGCAGGTTGCGGCCCACGATCGCCTCGAGCAGGGCGGATCCGCGACCGTCGCGAACCAACACGACGCCGCGCGGGCGTACTAGCGAGACTTCGCGCGTCGCGTCCGGTCGCAGAGCTTCGTCGACTCCCGAAGCTCCGGCGACGACCGCCGCGTCCGCGCGTGGAAGCGGGCGGCCGTGGTCCTCGAACCAGGCGAGCGCAGCCCGGGCTGACCGCGACCGGTGCACGTCGGCGACGTTCTGCAACCACTCGGGGGGCTCGCCGGCGACCAACCACGCGACCGCGGGCCGGCCACCCGCGAGCGCTATCGGAGGATCAGCCTCGTCGAGACGGGCGAGCCCGATCTCGTCGACGACGCACTCGGTCAGGTGGCACAGCCCCGAAGCCTCGCGCCCGTGCGTCGACTTGAGGTGGACTTCGCGGCGGGCGAGGCGGGCGGCCAGATCCAGGGCGTCCGGGTTGCCAGTCGTGTCGATCACGACGTCAGCGAGCTCGTCGGGGAGCGCGTCGGCGTTGCCTTCGACTTCGATCGCATCGGTAGCTCCGAGCTTCTTGGCGAGCGCTGAGAGCTCCGGATGCCGCGACAACGCGAGGATGCGGAAGTCCTGGCCCGACTCGTTGCGGACCGCGCGCAGCGCGGCAATGACGAGCATGCCGAGCCGCCTCGGACCTAGCACTGCGATCGTGTCGCCGGCACGCGGCTTCACGCAATCGACGGCGTGCAGCGCGGCCGCGAACGGTTCCACGAGCACCAATGCGCTGTCGGGCACGCCCTGCGGCACACCGATCGCCGCGTCGCGCGGTGCGAGGATCCAGGGACCGAACCCGCCGGGCAGATCGTGGATACCGAGCACGAGCCGGTCCGGACAATGCGTGGAAAGCCCGTTGTCGCAGAACGCGCACGCATCAAGCACACCGCGAGCTCGATGCGACGCGTTGATCTCGACGACGAATCGCTGCCCGTCCGAATCGCGCGCAACCAGCTCGTGTCCGGTGATCTGCGGTAGCGGAAACGGCAGGAACCGGCGGGCGAGGTCCGTCGAGCACACGCCGCACCGCTCGACGCGGAGCAATCGATACCCGGCCGGAAGGCTCAGATGCGGCTTGGCGCCGCGCGCGATCCGCCAACCGGCGTCGACGCTTCCCTCGAAGCTGTAGGCGGCAAGCTCGAAGCTGCCATCGGACTGGTATTCAGGAGCATCGAACGTGATTCGCACGCCGAGATCACAAGCCCTCGCCCAGCGTTTGACAAGGCTCGCAGAGCGCCAGCGAGCCCGAATCGGGGTTCGAGCCCCCTGTTTCGTCGTTCCGGCAACAACGCACCGGCGAACATTTCTAGCGTTTTGCACCACCGAACTTCGGACATGCACTTCGTGCGCAGCCACAATAGTGGTCCGCCCCTGGACCGAAGGAGGAACAGTCGGATGTGCTCGAGGCCACTGTCGTTGTTCGTATTGACCCTTCTCGCGCCGGCGCTCGCCGCGCAGGCCACGCGCGTCGTGCCAGCGGGCGTGACCCACGAAGAAGGCAATGCTCAGAGTTTCTTCCCGTTCGTCCTGACGGGTGGACGCGTGCAGCAGATCACGGCTGCCAGCGAGATTGCACGCGCCTCGTCGGTGCTGCGGGAGTTCGCGTTCAGGCCCGAAGGAACGAGCACGGTGTCGTTCCCGGCCAGGAGCTACGCCCGGTTCATCCTGACGGTC
>Ga0210086_1001338_pt1 | contig 12704 bp, 11 predicted proteins | sample China_Galinas_PW_3_FD_184867 | JGI IMG/M metagenome (GOLD analysis project Ga0210086, IMG submission 184867) | Wetland microbial communities from San Francisco Bay, California, USA, that impact long-term carbon sequestration - China_Galinas_PWB_D2... | ecosystem: Environmental > Aquatic > Marine... | reverse complement strand
CGCGCTCGCCGTTCGAGCCGTTGCCGGCGCAGGGCAGGAGCTTGTCGCGGCCCGCCTCGATCTGGAGCTGGGCGAATTCGTAGCAGCCGGTCTGTGTCCACAGGCCGTCAATGTTGTCCCAGCCCTGGGCGGCAATAATCTCCGACAGCTTCTGGCGGGCCGTGGCGTTGTTCCACATGCTCGGCGTATCGGCGATGATCTTGATGTCGGTGCCCGAAAAGATCTCCTTGGCGGCGGCGTTGCGCCGGGTATCAACCATCGTACCCGGGATGCCACCCATGAAGATGATGTTGCCCTCGCCCTTGAGTTCGTCGGCGAGCCACTGGGCGGGGCCGGCGCCGGCCCAGTCCTGGTTGATGCCGACGTAGTAGGCGCAGGGTTCCGTCACCTGCGCGTCCCACGTGATGAACGTCACCCCTTTGGCGCAGGCATTCTTGACGGCGCGGTTCAGCGCCGTCGGCGAGATCGGCCAAGCGACGATGATGTCGGCCCCGGCCTGGACCATGGCGTTGATCTGCTGAATCTGGGTCTGGGCATCGCCGCGGGCCGATTGGACGTCGAGCGTTACACGATCCTTGTAGGCGCTGGTATTGGCTATGGCGCGCAAAAGGTTGAGTGACGCGTCCATCCAGGTGTTGCCTTCGAAGCCGGCACTCACAAAGACCTTGAGAGGTTCCGCTGCCTGCGCCGGCACCGCGGCCGCGCTTCCGAGCGCAAGCGCTGCAAGGCAAACTTTCCAGTTAAGTCTTTCCGTTCTTGCGACCATGTTATTCCCCTCGGTTAGATTTGGACGCAGAGATGCGTGCCGCGGATTCGTTCCGCGGATTTGGTCCCGCTGGAGATAAGGCAGTGAGGATGCGTCGGACGGCTCGGAAGAAGGCTCAGGTGCTGATTCGCCAAGGCGCCCATAGCAATCCGTTCCGGACATACCGGTCTGGCCAGAAGGGCCATATCGGGCAGTCTCTATGGCGATATGGCTTGAGTCAAGGCGTGGCGAACGCCATATTGGTCAGACCGGTCTGTAGGGAGGGATGATGGAACAGGAACAGGAACATGTGCCAGTCCCCAAGCTGGTCGCCCGACGCATTTCAAGCATGATCGCCGACGGAGAACTGGCGATGGGGACGAAGCTTCCGTCCCAGCGTGATCTGTCCCAGCAGTTCGGCGTGAGTCGGACATCGATTCGGGAGGCCATCTCACTCCTCGAGGCATCCGGGACACTGCGCACCCAACCCGGACGTGGGATGTTTGTCGGTCGCGCCGAGGGCTCGCTGGCCGCCGTCAACGGCCAAGCGGACGGCTCGCTTTATTCCAAGCTCGACCTCTGCCGGTTCCGCTTCATGCTTGAAGGACAGACCGCCCGCCTCGCCGCCATGCGCGTGACCGACCGGCACATCGAGACCCTCGACCGCAACCTCGAGCGATTCAAGACGCAGACTCGCGCAATGGACCTGCACGCCGCGGCGGCAACCGATTTCGCCTTTCACCACCTCATTGTCGGCTACGCTGGCGTCCAGCTCTTCACCGACCTCCATGGCAACCATCGTCTACTGCTCCTGGGCATGATCGAGATGCCCCGCTCCGTGTACAATCGCGCCTGGGAGCCGGTGGTCGAGCACGAGCGCATCATTGAGGCGCTGAAGCGTCGCGACCCGGACGAGGCGCGCTACTACATGGAATCGCATATCGTGAGGAGTTCCGAGCGGCTCGGCATTCTGCTCGCTGACGACGTGGTCTAAGTCCGCTCCCGCCGACGCCGCCGCAAGTCCGCCCTACGCGGCGGGCACCCGTCGGTCGGCGTTCCCATCGCCGATGTCGCCGCTTCCGCCGGCTCCGCCGAGCCGCGCCGCAGCGGCGAGGAAGGCGGTCAGCGATTCCTCGATTCGCGCCGGGTCGATGTTCTTGACGATGAAGACGAGCTTCGACCCTCGATCGGCGTCGGGCCAGGCCGGGAGGTGGACGGGCGGGTGCAGGAAGTGCTGCACAGCCTGGAGCATTACCGGGCCGTCGATGTCGTCCACGTCGAGGATGCCCTTAACGCGGAGGATGTTGCGACCGTGCCGGTGGAGCAGGGCGGTGAGCCAGACCGCGAAGGCCGCCCAGTCCAGCCGCTCCGACAGCACGAGGGTCAGCGAGCGTACCCCCGCCGCGTGATCGTGAAGATCGTGGTCCGGGAAATGATCGTCGTGGGGACCCGCTTGTTCGCCGTGATGTCCGGCATGGTCGGGCGCGGCGAGCGCGGAGAATCCGTCGAGCCATTCCGCCGTCCGGCGAAGATGCGCGTCGGTGCTCGACTCTGATCCCGCCAGCAGATCCGGGCATGCAGCCAAGGTTGGTCTGGGCGCGAGCATCGCCCTGCGTAGCAGCCTTGCGAAACCATCGCGCCGCCTCGCCGTGGTCCGGCGAAACGCCTCGCCCGTTGTAGTACGCGACTCCGAGGTTGTGCTGCGCGTTGGCATCGCCCTTGCTCTCAGCGGATTCGCGGTACCAGCTCGCCACCTTCCCGGCAAACCGTCGCTGGCGGCACCGATACCTCAACAGATCCACTATTGCATGGCGCCGGATGGCGTGAGCCTCGCCTACGCAACGACGGGGGAAGGCTATCCACTTCTCAAGTGCGCTAACTGGATGTCCGATCTCGAGTACGACTTGGATAGTTCCGTCTGGCGGCACTGGATCGCGGAACTGTCCGAGTGCAATCGGCTGATCCGCTACGACCAGCGCGGCAACGGGCTATCGGACCGAGTCGTTGAAGACCTGTCTTTCGCCGCGCAGCTTTTGGATCTTGAGACGGTAGCCGATGCGGCCTGCGTGGAGCGCTTCGCTCTCCTCGGCATCTCGGCTGGCGCCGCCGTCTCAGTCGCTTATACCGCGCGCCATCCGGAACGGGTCTCCCACCTCATCCTCTATGGCGGCCGGCCGCGCGGCTGGAAACACTCGGGAACGCAGGCGGATCGAGCCCAGCGCGCCGCCATGGGCGCGCTGATCCGCGCAGGTTGGGGCCGGGACAATCCCGCCTTTCGCCAGATGTTTACATTGCTCTTTATTCCCGACGCCACGCCGGAACAGATGCATTGGTACAATGAACTGCAGCGGCGGACCGTGTCGCCCGAGAATGCTGCACAGCTGGACGAAAACGCTGGAGTCATTGAAGTCACGGACCTGCTCGCGAAAGTGACCGTACCAACGCTCGTACTCCATTCCGTCGGCGACGCTCTCGTGCCCTTCGATCTCGGCCGCGAGTTCGCGATCACTATTCCAAGTACTCGCTTCGTGGCACTCGACAGTCGAAATCACATCCTCCTCGCTGACGAGCCGTCCTTCCCCCGGTTCCTCGACGAGGTGCGCAACTTCATTGGATAGGAGGAAGAGATGAGGTTGCCGACCTTCGATCTGACCGGCCGGCCATTCATGCTCTTCGGCACCTAGATCGCCGCCCCGCGCGGATCGGGCCGCATTGAGGTGTTCCGGCGTGACTCACGATCTCGAACGGGCACATTCGGTGAGAGAATTGGGGCGGGAGATGCCAATCACATATGATTTCGATGGTCGGGTCGCGATCGTCACGGGCGGTTCGAACGGCATCGGCCGCTCGATCGCGGAGCGGCTGCGCGAGGCCGGCGCGACCGTGTTCGTCTGGGATCTCGCTCCGCCGGACTTCGGCGACGTATCGTTCGCCGAGGTGGACGTCACGGACCCGGAGTCGATCGAGCAAGCCCTGTCGCGATTTACCGAAACACAACGGACCGTCGACATTCTGGTCAACAATGCCGGCTTCGTCGGCGAGGCCACTCCGGTCCTGGAGTTCGACCCGGCGAAGTGGCGGCGGATCGTCGACGTCAACCTGATCGGCATGTTCGAGGTCAGCCGCCAGGTCGTTCCCCTGATGAAGCGGACCGGGTACGGCCGGGTCGTGAACATGGCCTCGCTCGCCGGCAAGAACGGCACGCCCCTCATGTCGGCCTATTCGGCAGCAAAGGCCGGCGTCATCGCCTTCACCAAAGCCTTCGCTAAGGAACTCGCCGAAACCGATATAAGGGTGAACAGCATCGCGCCGGCCGCGGTTGCGACCGATCTCCTGCGCCAATTGCCGGAGGATGTCCTGAAGAGCATGATCGAGTCGAGCCCGGCCAAGCGGCTTGCCACCGTCGAGGAAGTCTCCGACATCGCCTTGTTCCTCTGCTCGGAAGCCTGCTCCTTCAACATCGGCGCGATATTCGACGTGTCGGGAGGACGGGCGGTCTACTGACCTCGCGTCGCCTCGGAACCCGGCGGAGAAATTCTTCGGGTCCGGGGCGAGGATGAGGGTCAGAAACGAAAAATCAGCCATCAGCCGCTTTGTAGCGCGTCACCGGCTGCTTGGGACAGCGCAGCACCGCGACATCTGATCCGGCACGTCTGCAATGCGGCTCATTTCGGTTCGTCGTCGGTGGCCGGGTCGGCCTTTCCCGCCTCGGAAAGCATGATGGCGAGCGCCCGGGTCTGCGGGAAGTTCGCGCAGACCAGCATGATGACGGCGGTCAGCGGCACCGCCAGAAACATGCCGCCGATGCCCCAGATCGCTCCCCAGACGAACAGCGACAGAACAACGACGAACTGGCTGAGATTGAGGGTCTGCGCCGCCATGCGCGGCTGCACGATGTTGCCGATGACGAACTGGATGATCCCGATCGCTACCAGCAGCACGACGAACGGCGTGAAATCCGCGAACTGAAGCAGAGCGTAGAGGGCGGGAATGGCGGTGGCGAGAATCGAGCCGATCGTCGGGATGAAATTAAGGACGAAGATCAGGAAGGCCCAGAAGGCGGCGCTGTCGAGACCGACGAGGATCATCACGACATAGCTGAGGATCGCGGTGAGCAGGCTGACGACGAACATCGTCCACAGATAGCTCTGGATATCCTGGCCGATGCGGTCGAGGAGGGCGCGGATCATGTGGCGTTTGTCAACGTCGGTGACGACCGCGTTGATCTTTGCGTTGAAGAACCGCTGCTCGACCAGCAGGAAGATCACGTAGAGCAAGACCACGCCGAGGTTGCTGACGAATCCCGTCATCCCCGTGACGATGGAGCTCAGCAGCCGGTCGATGCTGAGGTGGCCGAGCGCGGTGTTGATGACCTCGTCGTTGGACACCCCGGTGAGACTGGCGATCTTGTCGACGAGGATGCTGAGGCTGCGCTGGAAATCCGCGGTGCGGGTGCCGATCTGCCCGACATTGACGACGATGATCTCGCCGACGATCAGGCTGGCGGCCGCGATCGTCAGAAAGGCGAGCGTCAGGGACAGAGCGCGTTGCCGGCCGAACCTGCGCCGCCACAGGCCGTCGTACATTTTCGCCAGGGCGTTGATGAAGAACCACAGGAGCAGGGCAACGGCCAGCGGGACAAGGATGCCCGAGAAGTAGATGAGAGCGAGGACGGCGATCAGCGAAAGGCCCGCGATGTAGAAGGCGCGGGCGAGATAGCTCGAACGGCGCCGTTCCTCCGCGACGGGAGGGGGCCGCTGATGTCCGGAGACCTCGGGTATGTCCGTCATGGCCGGTGGTGTCGCCGTTCCGTGGGCAAACGTGCCCCCATTGCGGCGATGTGGCAATCCCTGCTTTTGCCCTGCGCCTGACGGGCGAAGAGCGCGGACATCTTTTCTGCTGCTGAGCGAGAAGCGGCGTCGTCGCTCCGTTCGATCGAAGTCGATCCGGGCATGAACATCTGGTACAGGTCGGTGGACCGCCGGCTCCGGCCGGTTTCCTTCACCTTTCACTGTTCAATCAACGGAGTCCGCCATGCGACGCATCGCACTTCTCGGTCTTGGCACCATGGGCGCCGGCATGGCGTCGAACTGGCTCGCCAAGGGCTTCGAACTCACCGTCTGGAACCGGACCCGGGCGAAGGCGGAGCCGTTTGCCGCCAAGGGCGCGCGCGTTGCCGATACGCCGCGGGAGGCTGCCGCCGACGCTGACCTGATCGTCGCGATGGTCTCGGATGACGAGGCTTCGCGCGCCGTCTGGCTCGGCGCGGACGGGGCGCTCGCCGGGGCGAAACCCGGCGCCATCGCGGCGGAGGCGAGCACGCTGTCGCCGGACTGGGTGCGGGAGCTTGCGGCGGCGGCGCTCGTCCAAGGCCTGTCGTTCCTCGACATGCCGGTCGGCGGCAGCCGCGACGCGGCAGAAGGCGGCAACCTCGTCCTCTTCGTCGGCGGTGACGCGGAAACCCTCGAGAAGGTGCGCCCGGCGCTGGAAGCGATCAGCAGCGCCATCCATCACCTCGGCGGTACTGCGGCGGGTGCCACCTGGAAGCTGATCAACAACATGATGGTGGCGGTCCAGATGGCCGGCGCCGCCGAGGGCCTTGCGTTGGCGGAGAAGGCCGGCATCGACCGCCGTCAGGCCGCCGACATCATCGCCAACAGCGGTCTCGCCAGCCGGGTGGTCAAGTCGAAGATGCCGCGGATGGGCGCCCTCGACTTCGACAACGCGGATTTTGCCCTTCGCCACATGGCCAAGGATCTGCGCTACGCGCAAGCCTTGGCCGGGGAGCTGGGGATGACGCCCGAAATGCTGAAGGTTGCCGGTGGGCGCTACGAGGCCGCGGAAGCGAAAGGGCTCGGCGACAGCGACTACGCCGCCGTGCTCCACGCGGTCAGGGAGTGACGGCGGGCGCTGCGACCGGGGGACGGGAGCCGCGTTTAGGCCAGGTTGCGCGCGCGGATGAAGTCGCGCTCCATCTCCACCGCCCGCCACTCGTCGTCGCTGGGGCCATTGTAGATCAGCGTGTAGGGACCGGCGAATCCCGCTTCGCGGGCGACCGCGAGACAGCGGCCGAAGTCCTCGGCGCCCATCTCGAGGTCTTTGGTGAAGGTGCAATGGGCGTGACTGTTCTCGGCCCGCGGCAGAATCGCGGCGAGGTCGTCGTATTTGGTCGGTCCTTTCCAGTTGCCGAGGTCGGCGAGGAAACCGACCTTGCCGTCGAGCCGGTCGAGAACCGCGTGCACCTCTGCCGGCCCCGCCATGGTCGCCAGCCAGTTCTCGGTGAGGACGCGCACGCCCTGATCCGCGCCGCGCTTTGCCAGCTCGGCGAGGCCGGCGACGGTGCGGTCGAGGACCTCCGGCGACGGCGGCCGCTTGCCGGCGATGACCCGCGCCTTCTCGGCGCCGAGTTCCGCCGCGACATCGATCCAGCGACCGATCCAGCCAATGTCGCGGCGCGCGTTCACCGGGTCGGTGATGTCACCATCGTCGATCAGCAGCGTCTGAAGGGTGATGCCGGATTCGGCAATCGCCGAGCGCAGCGCGCTGAGAAAGCCCGTATCATGGCGATCGATGTGAAAGGAGCAGATCTCGAGCCGGTCGATGCCGAGCTCGGCGAGCCGCACTGGAACCTCCATCAGGGACATGGTTCCCGCCCCCCAGGTCTCCTCGAAGGACGCGTCGCCGTCGTTCTCCGGCGAATTGGGCCAGGTGATGCCGAGGGCGCGATGGATGCTCCAGGTCGACAGGGCGAGCGGCGGTGAAGCGTTGGAGGGCATCTTTTTGTCTCCTGGTGCCCGCGTCGGGGAGGCGGGCGGCCGTTGGATTGTAGACCATTCCGAGCGCGTCTTACACGCTTCCGCCGACATTTGGCGCGGGCAGTGGCCGGACGTTTCCCGGCAGCGGCGAGGTGCTATAGTCGCCCGTCGCCGGCTTGGCGAAGACGGGTCCGAAGCCCGGTTGGGAGGGTGCTGTGATATTGTGGCAGGTTGCGCCGCCTTTGCCGGGCGGAGAGGGTCGGCGTCCTTGTTGCGGCGCGTCGCAGCGTCGGCGCGCGCTGACGGTTGGCGCAGCCCTGGTGTTCGGCGTGCTGCTTACCGCCTGCAATACCGCCTCCAATCTCGGTCTCGAGGGCCCGGCGCCGGTTGCGGTCGCCGCCCCGCCCGTTCCGGTCGATGCGGCAACCCTTCCCGGCAACTGGGGGTTTGCCTCCTATCACGAGGAGAAGGACAAGGACCGGACGATCACCGCGGCCAAGGCCGCTTGCAGCAACCCCTACAAGATCGGCAAGGGGCCGAACGGCGGCGTGATGATGTTCCTTGCCGACCAGTCGCAGCCGTCGGAACTGTTCGTCAAGACGTCGTCCGACGGGCGCACCTTCATTGGTCCGCGCGGGGCCCCCGGGGTCGTCCAGGACCGCGTGGTGCTCTTCTACCAGAACGGCGTCCTGATCACCGAATGGCTGGATAAGAGCGCGCGGGAACGGTATGGCACCATGGCGTTTGTCAAGTGCGCGTGAAGGGCGACTTCACCGTGATGAGGGAAGAATGCATCGTTCAATCCTGAAGGCCGCCCTGCTGGCAGCCGCGGCGATCCTGATCGCTGCTCCGATGCTCACAACGCCTAGCGATGCGCGGAGCCGCAAGGAGCTGGTGATCGACGAGCAACCCGGTTATGTGCCGACGCCCGAGGAGGAGTTGTTGCCGGCCGAGTATCGCCCGCAGCCGGTCTTCTTCCGCAGCAACGAGGCGCCGGGCACCATTGTCATCCATACCGATGAGCGGTTCCTCTATGTGGTCCAGGGCAACGGCCGGGCGATCCGCTACGGCATCGGTGTCGGCCGCGACGGCTTCCAGTGGCAGGGGCTGCTCAAGGTGTCGCGCAAGCAGGAATGGCCGGACTGGCGGCCGCCGCCGGAGATGATCCAGCGCCAGCCCTATCTGCCGCGCTTCATGGCCGGCGGGAAGGGCAATCCGCTCGGCGCCCGGGCGCTCTATCTCGGCGACACCGTCTATCGCATCCACGGCACCAACCAGCCGCGTACGATCGGCCATGCCGTATCGTCAGGCTGCTTCCGCCTGGTCAATCGCGACGTCATCGACCTCTATGATCGCGTTCCGGTCGGTACCAAGGTCGTCGTGATGCAACGCGCGAAGCTCTAGAGGCAGGGAGGGGCCGCAGATGAGGACGATCGCGTTTCGCCGGACTTCATGGCTGGCGGCGGCGGCGCTGGTCCTTGCCGGCACTGCAGTCGGCGCCTCGGCGGCGACGCTCGACACCGTCAAGGACCGCGGCCGGCTGATCTGCGGGGTAAGCCAGGGAATCGCCGGCTTCTCGGCCGCCGACGACAACGGCCGCTGGACCGGTTTCGACGTCGACTTCTGCCGGGCGGTGGCGGCGGCCATCTTCAACGATCCGGACAAGGTCGACTACGTTCCTGTCTCCACCGCGGATCGTTTCGACGCGCTGGCCAGCGGCAAGGTCGATCTCCTGTCGCGCAATTCCACCTGGACGATGGGTCGCGAGGTCGGGCTCGGGCTCACCTTCGTCGGCGTCACCTACTATGACGGCCAGGGGTTCATGGTGCCGCGCGCGTCGGGAATCCTCTCGGCGCTCGAGCTCGATGGCAGCAAGGTGTGCGTCGAGCGGGCGACCACGACCGAGGCCAACCTCGCCGACTTCTTCGACGCCAACAACATGGCCTACGAGGCGGTGCTGACCGCCTCGCCGGAGGAGATGACCGCCACCTATCAGAACGGCACGTGCAACGTGCTGACCAGCGACATGTCGCAGCTCTATTCGCTGCGGCTCGAGGTTGACCAGCCGGACGAGCAGGTGATCCTGCCCGACGCCATATCGAAGGAGCCGCTCGGCCCCGTGGTTCGCGAGGACGACCCGAAATGGGCGACGCTGGTGCGGTGGGTGCACTTCGCCCTGCTCGACGCAGAGGAGGCCGGCGTCGCCTCGGATACCATCGACGCGGCGCTCAAGTCCGGGAAGCCGGACGTGCGGCGGCTGGTCGGGCTTGACGGCAATTTCGGCGAGGAGATGGGCCTGTCGAACAGCTGGGTGGTCGACATGGTGCGCCAGGTCGGCAACTACGGCGAGGTCTTCGACCGCAATATCGGCGCCGACTCGCCGCTCCGCATCCCGCGCGGCATGAACCAGCTGTGGAATCTCGGCGGAATCCAGTACGCGCCGCCGATCCGCTGAACGGCCAAGAAAAAATAACCGTCGAAGGTCCCGGAGCCCTTCTCATCGGAGGGTGAAGGGTCTATATCCAACCCGCCTCCGCCGGAGGCCATCTTTTCTTGACGCGGGGTGGAGCAGCCCGGTAGCTCGTCAGGCTCATAACCTGAAGGTCGCAGGTTCAAATCCTGCCCCCGCAACCATTTAAGCCCGTAACTTCAAAAGGTTACGGGTTCTTTGATTCCGGCGTCAATCGGCATGCTGCTCCCGTGGAAGCGCTGTGGAAGCAAGAGGGCGCGCAATCCTGCGCAATGGATTTGCTCCCGCGAAGTCGGCGGCAGCTTCGAAGGCCTAAACTTGCTGATCAACGGCGCCATTCGGAAATTCCGAGTTCTTCCCACATCCACGTGAAATCGTAGGTCGAAACGGGATCGTCCTTGGGCATTTTCGCCGAGTGATTCTCAAGCGATTTCAGCCACGCAACAACCTTCTCGCGCCCCTTGGCTGTCTTCACTGCCCTGACGGGCGTCACGTCGCCTATAGCCAAAATCGGCTCATCGAACATTTTGCGATAGTGGTCGTCCAGGGTCTTGTGAATGAGGGCGCGCTCATCCTCGGGCGACAGGCCGGATGAGACTTCTCGCTGGCTCTCCTCCCGCGAGGCCATCATCTGCTCCACGGTCTGAGTCTCGACGAGCGGTTCGCGCACCAGTCCCGCTAGAGCCCGGTCGAGAAGAGTCCGGCCGCGTTCGCCTCTGGCTCGAGAATTAACGGAGAGCGTCAGCGATTTTTCCTTGAGTTCAACATTGCCAAGCACGATTGCCCCGTCGCCCATCGTCGTGACGAAGGTCTTGCCCTTTGGCGCTTCGGAGGCCGGCCTACGCTTTGGAGCGTCGGCGCGGACCCAGTTCCAAAAGTGATCGTTCTCCTGGGTCAATTCGGGGATAGATGTCAGTGCCGCCCGCACCCCCTGCGGCGTCGCTCCGGAGAGCAATGGATAGTGAATGGTATGGAACTCCATGGGCTCGCCGTCGCTGTTGCTAATCTGCGGGAGACCGGGATTCGTGACGCTCTCAAGAAGATCCCGCAGCCATATGTTGGTGAACAGGAACGCCGATGATTTTAGGATTGAATCTTTCCCGATCAGTTTCTCAAGCCCTGACTTATCGGTCTTGTAGCCGATGGATTTCATCAACTTGGTCGACTCTTTGCGGGCAGTTTTTTCGGTGCGATCAAGTGCTTTGAGTAGTTCCGCGCTCAGGCGATGATCAAGCCCGAGCAGCCCTCCGCTGATGACCATCTTCCCGCGGACGTCAATGAGTCGGGCGGCGATGTGCTCCCATTGGCGGAATGACTTCGTCGCGGATCGCTCGTATACGCGGACAGCATCACCACCGCGTACGAGATCGCGGGCAAGGAATGACTCCCCGGGAACGATATCGCTTACCTCGTAGAGGCTCATCACCGAGGCCCTTAGCCCCACCATATAAGCCCTGTTCGACGGGCTCTCCTTCCAGCCGCGTCGTTTCAGATAGTCATCGACGATATTGCGTCCGTCATCGAGATCGCGCGACAGGAAATCCTCAAAGGCGCAGCCCCAAAGCGTCGAGAATACCTCCTCCCCAATGAGCGAGGGCAGATCCTCGATCTCGATATCTGCCCCCCTACACGCGTGAGCGAGGTGCCGGTCGAGGAGTTCGGAGAAAGCGTCGCGCCATTCCTCCCGCTGGACCCACTTCATCAAGCTCGCAACAGAAGTAGCGCTGGGCATAGCTCAATCTCCTGTCGATATGGAAGCCAATGATAACGTCCCATTGCCGGATTGTATTCGGTTCTCTAAATCGTCCAGGAGAACTCGATATCTTGAGGTCAGCGGCGCACTTTGGGTGACACAAACGTAACCCTCGCCACAATGGTTCAACGGGCCTCTGTCGCACCGGGGTCGGCGCCATGGGTCGCCGGCCGAAGCCACTCGTCCAGCTTTGACCAGCGCCGCCGGCCCGAGACATTGCGGACGGCGATGGCGACCGCCTTCTTCTGACCGACCAGCACGACGAGGCGCTTGCCGCGGGTGATGCCGGTGTAGAGGAGGTTCCGCTGCAGCATGGCGTAGTGCTGGGTCATGATCGGGATGACCACGGCTGGGTATTCCGAGCCCTGGCTCTTGTGGATGGTCGCGGCATAGGCCGGGACCAGCATGTCGAGCTCGCCAAAGCCGTATGTCACCGAACGCCCGTCGAAGCTGGCGCTGAGTTCGCCGGCATCCGGATCGACGTCATCGATGTAACCGATGTCGCCGTTGTAGACCTCCTTGTCGTAGTCGTTCTCGATCTGCATGACCTTGTCGCCCGGTGCGAAGGTCCAGCCAAAGCGCTCAACCTTGCGATCGCCGGCGGGGTTCAACGCTGCCTGGAGCTCAATGTTGAGCGAGCGGGCGCCGACACCCCCGCGATTCATCGGACAGAGCACCTGAACGTCGCGGATGGGGTCGAGGCCGAATCGCCTGGGAATGCGGTTCTTCACCAATTCGACAATGCGTGGCACTGCCGTTTCGGGATCGCCGGCCGGCACGAAGTAGAAGTCGCTGTCCTCTTCCGCTTTGCCGAGATCGGGAATGCGGCCCTCGTTGATGCGGTGGGCGGTGACGATGATGCGGCTTGCGGCGGCCTGCCGGAAGACCTCAGTCAGACGCACCACAGGCACGGTGCCTGAGGCAATAATGTCGGCCAGAACCTGTCCCGGTCCGACCGAGGGCAGCTGGTCAATATCGCCC
>Ga0210086_1001336_pt1 | contig 12738 bp, 13 predicted proteins | sample China_Galinas_PW_3_FD_184867 | JGI IMG/M metagenome (GOLD analysis project Ga0210086, IMG submission 184867) | Wetland microbial communities from San Francisco Bay, California, USA, that impact long-term carbon sequestration - China_Galinas_PWB_D2... | ecosystem: Environmental > Aquatic > Marine... | reverse complement strand
CAGATAACCGCTGATGATGACGCCCATGAGCAGGCCGCCCATGAGCTGCACGGCACTGCCATGAGGCCCGAACGGCACCCAGATCAGGGCAATGAGCAACGGCGCCGCCACCGGGATCAAACCGGGGATGAGCATGCCGCGCAGAGATTCGCGAGTGAGGATACTCACGGTGCGGGCATAATCCGGCAGACGGGTTCCCGCCATAATCTCGGGATGGGTATGGAACTGCTCCCTGACCTCCGTCACCACCCGCGCCGCCGCCACGCCCACCGCATCCAGGATGTAGCCGCTGAACAAATACGGCAACAGGGCGCCGATGAACAAACCGGCCAGGGTATAGGGATCACCGATGGAGAAATCGAACACATGGCCGTGGACGCCGAAGTCGATGGTGAACGCGCCGAACAAGGCCAGGGCCGCCAGCCCGGCCGAGCCAATGGCGAAGGCCTTGGTGACCGCCTTGGTGGTATTGCCGGCGGCATCCAGGGTATCGGTGACCTTGCGGACATCTTCCGGCAAGTGCGCCATCTCGGCGATGCCACCGGCATTGTCGGTCACCGGACCGTAGGCATCTATGGTCACGATCACCGGCGTCAGGGACAGCATGGCGCAGGTCGCGATGGCGATGCCGTATACGCCGGCGAGGCCATACACCACGATGATACCCGCGGCGACGATCACCACCGGCAGCACCGTGGACTTCATACCCACCGCCAGACCGGTGATGATGTTGGTGGCATGCCCGGAACGGGAGGCGTGGGCGATACTGCGCACCGGCGCAAAGCTGCTGGAGGTGAAATAGATGGTTGATCCTACCAGCGTCAAGGCGATGACCAAACCCACCAGCGTGACCGCGAATAACTTATCAGCACTGAAGGCACCCATCCCCACCACCAGCCAGTGACTGACGCCATAAAAACCCACGGCGGCAAGCACTGTACTCACTACCACGCCGCGTAACAGAGCATAGAGGATATGGGCATCTTTCCCCAGGCGTACCGCCTGCATACCTATCATACCGGCCACCAAGCCCACCGCCCCCAAGGCCAGGGGATAGTGCTGCGCGACCAAATGCACCGGCAATAACCATTCGGCTACCAGCATGGTAGCGATCAGGGTGACGGCATAACTCTCGAACAGGTCTGCCGCCATCCCGGCGCAATCACCGACATTATCGCCGACGTTGTCGGCGATGACCGCCGGGTTGCGCGGATCGTCTTCGGGAATGCCCTGCTCGATCTTGCCCACCAGGTCCGCGCCCACATCGGCGGCCTTGGTAAAGATGCCGCCGCCGAGCCGGGCAAAGATACTGACCAGCGATGCGCCGAAGCCAAGGCCGGCCATGGGTTGCAGGTCAGGCACTGCCGAGCCGCTCAACGCCCACAACAACAGATAGAAGCCGCTGACACTGGCCAAGGCCAGCGCGCCCACCAGAAAACCCGTGAACGATCCGGAGCGCACCGCTACCCGCAAGGCGCTGGCCAAGCCTTTTTCGGCCGCCGCCGCGGTGCGCACATTGGCACGCACCGATACCCACATGCCCGCCGCGCCGGCCAGCGCGGAACACAAGCCGCCCACGGCAAAACCCACGGCCGTCAACACCCCCAAATGAGGGACGACCGCCAACACCACGACGAATACCAGGCCGACCTTGAAGATGGTCGTATATTGGGTACGCAGAAAGGCCTGGGCCGCATCACGAATCGCCCGATAGGGTACCTGTAATGCGGGCACCCCTTCCTCCTGACTCAGTATCCAGCGGGCACACCAAGCCGCATAGCCGATACCAAGCCCCGCCGCCGCCAGACTCAAACCCACAACAAGATTCATCAGCTCGGATTCCTGTATTATTTTGCTCAAACCAACGCGCTGCGCATCACCTCCGTCGGCGGCCGGCGATACGGGATACTAAGCGCTCTGGTGAGCCTGTTTCACCGCGTCCAGAATCTTGTTCAAGACTTGGCGTTTGGCCTTTAACTCTTCCCGAAATTCCATGCGGTCGGTATCCGCTATTTCAAAACTCATATCCGAAAGATAACTCTCCAAGGTTTGCATCAGGATGCTTCGCTCCGTAGCATCAAGGTCGATATGAATCATAGCGCCTCCTCAAAGATATTCCGTTTTGGTATTCCGCGCATTTACCGCACGCGGGCCCTACTCTACCGTCTCACGCACATCTTCATTTATCGCGTAGTGCCTCTTTCAAGCAACCGCACGCGAACGCAGCAAGCGATAAGCCAACATCTTGGCCGCATTATCGACGAAAAACCACGCCAGTGCATATGCCCACATCCACAATGCATACTTCCAGCCGATGGGCGTCACCAGGAAGCCGTAGACCACGATCAAGGTCCCCAATATCTCGGTACCGAAGGTGGCCCAGAACAGCAACGGCGCCGGCCACGGGCGGCGCCAGAACCAGCCTTCGGTACGGGTGATATACAAGGTGCTGTGGCCGGCCACGATCAGCTTGATGAACATCATGCTCTGAATCATCTGCTCGGAGAATCCATTTTCGCGCAGAATGAAGAACAACAGAAACGAGCCGATCACACCGGTAACGCCCAGCACCGTGGATACCGTCAGCATCTCGGCCATATTCCAGCGCACTGGCTTGGAATTGACTTTGGTATTGTCATAGGCGATGGCCAGGATGGGAAGATCGTTGAGCAGCGCCAGCAGGATGATCATCAAGGCCGTGATCGGGTAGAAATTGAACACGACGATGGACAGGGTCATGAACAGAATGATGCGCACGGTCTCGGCGATGCGAAACGTGGCATAACTCTTCATGCGTTCAAAGGTAATGCGCGCCTGCTTCACCGCTTCGTTGATGACGCCCAGCCCCGGGGCGGTGAGGATGATATCCGCCGCCCCGCGGGCGGCATCGGTGGCGTTGGACACGGCGATGCCGCAATCGGCCTTTTTCAGGGCCGGGGCATCGTTGACGCCGTCGCCGGTCATGGCGACGATGTGTCCGGCCTTCTGCAGGGTGGCGACGATACGGTATTTATCTTCGGGTACCACCTCGGCGAAGATATTCACCGATTCGATCATTTCGATGATGGCGGACTCATGGGTATGGATGAACTCGCGCTCCAGCAAGCGCGTATCGTACATGGACTTCACCGTATCCATGACCTCACCGGCAAAACGCTGCGCCTCCTTGCGCGACACCTCCGGTTTGAGGCGTTGATAGATGGCTGTGGACAACACCTCGACCAAGGCCAACAGCTCATTGGCGGCGGCGCCGGAGAGTTGCTCGGAGCGCATGGTGCGTTGCTGCAGGCCCAGCAGAGTACCGATCTCGCGGGCAATGGCCATGTTGTCACCGGTGACCATCTTCACTTCGACGCCGTACCGCTCCATGTCGGCGATGATCTGCTTCGAGTCCTCCCGCGGCGGATCGTAGAGGGTGATCAGACCCAATAATTCCAACGGCGCTTCACCGCGTTTACGACCCACGGCCAGGGTGCGATAGCCCTTGGCAGCCAACATGTCCACCATCTTGTTTACATCCGCCGCCTCGTTCTCGGGCAAGTCGGCCATAGCCAGCAGCACCTGGGCCGCTCCCTTCATGGCGACGAAGCGCTCACCGTCCTTTTCGATTTCGGCCTCGGTGCGCTTACGGATGGGATCGAAAGGAATGAAACTGAGCTGGCGGTAACTGTGCCAGTCCACGTCCGGCAACTGCTCGTCGAGATGATGGAAAATCGGCAACTCGATGGGGTCGCGGTTCTCCAGCTTGGAGGCCAGCGCCGCGGTCAGATACAGGTCGCTTTCCTGATAACCGTCCCTCACCATGGGCTCGGCCACCTGCATCTCGTTCTTGGTCAAGGTACCGGTCTTGTCGGAGCAAAATATATCCACCCCGGCCAGTTCCTCGATGGCAGTCAAGCGTGAGACGATGGCTTGGCGCCGCGCGAGGTTCATGGCACCTACCGCCATGGTCACCGACAACACCGCGGGCAGCGCCACGGGGATGGCGGCGACGGTCAATACCAGGGCAAAACGCGCTATTTCCAGGAAATGTTCGTGGCGGAACAGGGTAACCATCACGATCAACAGCACCAGGGCCACGGTAATCACCATCAGGAAATCGCCGATGCGGATCACCATCTTCTGGAAGTGGCTGCTTTCCTCCAGACCTGCCTTGGCCACAAGGGCTACCACAGTGTGGAAATTGGTTTGGGCGGCAGTGTTCACCACTATCGCCAGCATCTCGCCCTGCTTGACGACGGTACCGGCATAGGCCACTTCGTTGACTTTCTTGCTCACCGGCAGGGATTCGCCGGTCAAGGCCGATTGATCGATGAGCAGGTAGTCACCTTGCAGCAATTGCACGTCGGCGGGCACGATATTGCCGATGCGCAGCCTGATAATGTCCCCCGGCACCAGGGCGCGGGCGGCAATGGTCTTGAACGCGCCGTTGCGCAAGACGATGATTTCCGCACCTAGGCGCTGTTTCAAGGCCTTGAGGGCATTGAGGGCACGATGCTCCTGGAAGAAGTCCAGCCCGGCATTCACCAGCAGCATGACGGCGATGATGACGAAGTCGTCCCACTTGCGCACCACGGCGGACAGCAGCGCCGCCACCTCGATCATCCAGGGAATCGGCCCCCAAAACCGGCGGAAGATGCGATGCCACAGCGGTTCTTCCTTTTCCTCGATTTCGTTATAGCCGTATTGCGTGAGGCGCCGTTCCGCCTCGGCGTCGCTCAATCCGCGTGCGCCGTCCACCTCGAAACCGGCCAGGGTCTGCTCAACACCCTGTCGAGCATAATCATCGGTGCGCTTGCTAAGCTCCATGGGTCCTTTCTGTGGCTGCGTCGGTGCTGCCCGTGAATAGTGTATACCTCTTATCCGCGAAATTGAGTTACACCATCAAGCAAGGCTACGAAATGTAGCTTATGACTGTGATATGGAAATTTAGTTTTTGTACTGCGAATAAAATCTGCGCATCACCTAGATGCGCCCTGTTCCGGCCAGTAAATATCCTAGCATCATGCCGGGAATAATAGCCTTCTCCGGCCGTGCAGAGTAACTCGGTCAACTGTATGAACAGCTCGGGTCAGGTTCTACCATGACTTATACGGAAGGAATTTGCCATTTAAGGTGATGACGACCCGATCGCCCTTGGAATTTTCCTCCTTGACTATATCCGTATTGAAGTCGATGTCGCTCATAATACCTCGCCGAACTTCTCGTGAATCAGTTCCTTGATGGTATCGCCGTAGACATTGACCATTTCATAAAAGCGATAAATCACCGGATCCGTGGGCACGGCCTTGTCCCAATGTTTCTGGGGACAAACCTGCAAGGCCTTGACCACATCGTTGGGAAGATCCAACAAGTCACAGAGGGCCTTGGCCCTTTCCTCATCCATGCTGTTCATCCCCAGACAGGCCGACGCGGTCCATACCGGCGACATGCCGATACCCGCGGCAATCTGTTCCCAACTCATCCCCGACTTGTCCTTCTTCGCCACAATCGCCGCCTTCATTTCATCTTTGGTCATCATCCATCCTCCTCACTTGAACACAGCAGGCGGCAAGCGCGCCTACTCCGCCGCTGAGTCAATGCCGAACAGGCATAATCCGACATTCTCGGCCGTCATCGATGTTTACCGAGCCATCTGGGACCCGACGCTAAATACTAGCGCTTTTGAGGGTCATGATGGAAAGAACTATCGGACATTAACGTGCATGAGCGTCGCCATTTTTCGCGAAACCCGACGGGACGTCCAAGTCGCCCTCGGGAGCGAAAAATAGGCGACGATTGATGCCTTCGGCGCCCGCCTTTGCCCTGCGTTCGCTACGGCGCGCCACTGACGCGGCACACCATAGCTCCCACACTGGCATACGCCGGTTCGGTTGCCTCACATTTTATCTCCGCCCGCGCTCACGCGCGGACTCCGACAAAACGTCCGGCCCTCCGACTAGTCGGGGCTTCTCGCACCTCGCTTCGCTCTCCGTGTGCTCGTCGGGCGAAATCCAGCACCTGGCGCCCCCGCGCCAGAAAGCGCTTGATCTCCGTCACGGGCAGCGGCCGGCTGATGAGATATCCCTGAACGACATCACAATCGAGCCGCCATAAAAAATCCAACTGCTGCTTAGTCTCCACCCCTTCGGCCACCACTTCCATTTTCAGGCTGTGGGCTATGGCAATGATGGCGGTAACGATGGCCGTATCGTCCTGATCATGGGTAACATCCCGGATGAAAGCACGGTCGATCTTCAAGGTCTTAATGGGAAAGCGCTTGAGATAGCTGAGGGATGAATAACCGGCACCAAAACCGTCGAGCGCCAGACGCACGCCCAATTTATCGAGCGCCATGAGATTGGCGGTCAATACCTTAATCGCTCTGCATCAACACGCTCTCGGTGACCTCCGATTCCAGCAATTCAGGCTTGAGTCTGCTGGTGGACAGGAGGCGCGATGATTATGGATGGTCCGTGCAAACATCGAGGCAAGCGGCGCCCTGAACAATGGGCGCCGCCTCTGAATCATCCTCAGCTAATCTTGACGTTCAATTTGCGCGGCCTGTCCGTGGCAGATTTGGGAAGTTCGATGCGCAGCACGCCATTCCTATAGCTGGCCTTGGCTTGGTCGGTCAGTACCGGCGTCGGCAGAGGCACAATCCGGCGGAAGCTGCCATACGCGCACTGCAGGACACGATAACGACCTTCGCTACTCTCACGCTCGAAGCGTTTCTCGCCGCGCACCACCACGACATCGCCTTGCACCTCGATATCCAGATCCTGTTTATCCAAGCCGGGAATTTCCAGACGAATCACCACCCGCTTATCATCTTCAAAGACATCGCCACCCAGCATCGCCCACCCTTGCGAGGGAAGATAAAACTCGTCATCGACTTCGCCCTTGGCCGGCAGGCCGGCGTCCGCGCCGGGCTTAAAGCGAGTCAGGGCATTGGCTGCCGATTCGCGCAGACGATGCCAACCCTCGGCGACCGAATCCCAGAAGCTCGAAACACCCTGCTTGATCTCTTCCAGTTTCATCTCTCACCTCCATCAATCTGCACTGTAGATTTCATGCAAGCTGTGCGAAGACTTCAGGAGACCCTAATCTCGATCTTGCGCGGCTGGGCATGCTCGGCCTTGGGGATACGCAGTCTGAGTACGCCGTGCCGCAACTCGGCGGATACCTTTCCGCTGTCCAATTCCTTGGACAGGGTAAAGACCCGTCGATAGCGCGGCACATCAACTTCCACATGGCTGGCAGCCATATCGGCCGGCGTGCTGAGACTCACTTCGCCTTCAATGGTCATAACATCCGCTTCCACCTGCAAATTAAGCTTGTCCTTGGACACGCCGGGCAGATCCGCATACAACGTGATCCCGCCGGCATCCTCGACGACATCCACCGCCGGCAGCAAGGCGGCGTCGTTGCGGCCGGTCTCGGCATCTTTATTGGCAATATTGGCATTATCGCTCACGATGAATACTCCTCTGTTATTGCACGACGATGCGGCGCGGCTGGGCCGACTCGCGACGCTTGATACTGATATGCAACACGCCGTCTTGATAATCTGCGGAAACATCGTTGGTGTCGACGTCGTCCGGCAGGCTCACAACGCGGCGGAAACGCCCTGCGAAGCGTTCATTAATATGCACGGTCGCCTTCTCATCCCGTTCCGGCAAATCGGCGGTACGTTCACCCGCTATGGTCAATACACCCCGTTCCAGATTGACTTCGATCTTGGCCGGGTCCAGGCCCGGAGCAAATGCATACAACTCTACCGCTTGCGGTGTGCCACCCACATTCAGGGCGGGAAAGCCGCTGCGGCCGATACCGCGGATGCTGGGCCCGGCATCAAAACTCTGTTGCAGCTCACGCTGCAGCCGGGCCAGGTCGGCAAAGATATCTCGAGGAAACATTGATCGATACATGGTTCGGTCCTCCATACATGCCATCTATTGATTAAAGCCGAAACATCTCGGCTGGGTACATGACACAAGAATATGTGCGACTGCGAAAATTTCAAGGCCTTGAATTGATGCAGCGTCGTCCCTATACACTTAGAAAGAAAGAACAAACCGGGCGCATGCAGGAACGCTGCATAATCAAAGACATAATCTTGCGCAGGCAATGCGGGAAAGACCGTGACCTACTAGGATAGAAGGCTAAACCTGCATGCTGAAGCAGGACTCGGATATTACAGCCGTTGCCCCCTATTCGAGGCATACCGATATACGTCGACAAGTGACCTGCCCGATGTCACGCCGGGAGAAGAGGTCCAGCACCACGGCCAGAAACAGCCAGCCCTCATGCGTGCGGATATAGGTAATGTCGGTTACCCATGTCTTATCTGGTTGTTCCACATTAAATTGCTGTTGCAGGTGGTTAGGCGCTACGACTGATACCGTTCCGGTCTTGCCTTTCGGTCTGCGACGACCATAGCCGACCTGTGCTTGAAGCCCTGCACTGCGCATCAGGCGATGGACGCGGTTTGGACCACACAGCTCACCGTGCACGCGCAGGTCAGTGTAGATCTTGCGATAGCCGTAGACACCGCCACTTTCGATCCAGAACTGCTTGATAAGGCCGAGAAGGCGCCGGTCGTCATTTGCTCTGGTCGAGAGTGGTTCCTTGGCCCAGGCGTAGTAACCGCTGGCGTGCACCTCGAGAACCTGACACAGCTGGCGTACCGGATAGATCGCCTGGTGCCGGTCAATGAAGGCGTACCTCACTCGTGGTGCTTGGCGAAGTACGCCGCGGCTTTTTTTAGGATGTCGCGCTCCTCTGAGACACGCTTGAGCTCCGCCTTGAGACGACGAATCTCGGCCGCCTGGTCTTTGTCAGCCTGATACTCAACGGAGCGTGGCCCGTACTTCTTCAGCCAGGCATATAGGCTATGGGCGGTCACACCCAACCGGACAGCCACTTCGGCGACACTATGCCCCCGCTCGGTGACCTGCTTAACCGCTTCGACCTTGAATTCTTCTGGATAACGTTTGCTGCTCATATGCACCTCTCTGATTGCCATTTTCTCTGGCTTTGAGGTGTCTAGCAAACTGGTGGCGATTCACTATACTGATCTGGCAGGTCTGCAGGCCGACCTGGACACCTGGGTCGCATACTACAATAATGAACGCACACATCAAGGCAAGATGTGTTGTGGCCAGACTCCGATAGTCACTTGGAATGATGGCAAACAGATTTGGAAGGAAAAGTTGGTGGCTTGAACTTGACCTGACAAAAACCGCTTCCTCGGAACCGGCAACTGTCAGATCATGTCGCGACTACTACACATAAACTCTCGTCAACTTGACAGTACCCTCTGCCCCCATTATTTATTAATTATTAGGATATTTATTTGAATGGTGGTCCACTAATCCATAAAATTAGACATCTTCGCCTACCCTTTGTTACAGGTCTAACGCGATGTAAGAAATAAGACGGGAATAGAGTCGCTGTTCCACGTGTCTTTGGTGCCGTGATTAAATCACGCTTAATATAAAACTGTAAATCTCCACCCTCATAATCCTCTGGTCCCGATAACTGAACGCTAATGCTGATTTTTCGCTTCGATGTTTCAGCGGCCCCTACATCTACATGCCAATCGTAATGACCCTCGTATTCTTCATCGTATTCCGTGTATTGAATCATCTCATTCATATGAGTAATGTCAAAATGCCATATTTGATCATTGGCGTGCTTTGCCAACTGGCCCATATACTCATATAACCATTTCCACTCCTCCGTTTTTGGAATCCAGTGGATTCTACTGTTTCTGTAAGACTTGTTTACTACTTCAGCAGTGTTTCCTTCTATCATCTCTTCCGGAGACAAACCCTTTAATTGTTCTTCCAATTTGTCCAGCTTTTCCTTATCAAATACCTTATCAAAATAGTAATAGTTGATTAAATTAGGAATAAAGCTGGATTTATTTGGGTCGTTTTGAGAGTGCATAAGAGTTTATGTTGAAATTTTTGTAAAACTTTTTAACGTTTCCTTAAAATAGAGTTTCACATGAACGAAGATTAATTTCATATTATTTAATAATCAGAGAGTTATTAGCATTATTGGCAACAGGCGCTCTTGCGTCCACCAGGGCTACATTTAGCCTTGCAGTTGCATCAATATATTACATAATTTTCACTTAGAAGGTAAAGACGCTTGCTGTGAATCGCCCTCGATTTGTCACGGACCGCACAACTCTGACACCGGCAACCTGCGCTATGAATACAAAAGCCATATGTCTCTGGTCGGGACCGAGGAATGTCTCGACGGCGCTGATGTACAGCTTCGCCCAGCATCCCGGCGTGCGCGTCGTCGACGAACCGCTGTATGGCCACTACCTGCGCGTTACGGGCACCGAGCATCCTGGCCGGGACGAGGTACTGGAGACGATGAACAGTGACGGCAACGCAGTCATGAAGGAGCTGATCGCCGCGCAGAGACGGCAGCCGCAGCCGCGTATCTTTCTGAAGTCCATGGCGCACCACCTCGTCGAACTCGACCACGGATTTTTGTCCGAGTTCGACAACGTATTGCTGGTTCGCGACCCGCGCGAAATGTTGCCGTCACTGGTCGTACGGCTGCCAAATGCGCGATTGGCTGACACGGGCCTCGAGCAACAATGGCGGCTGTTCCAGGAGCTGACTGCTTCCGGCCGGCCACCGGCCGTGCTCGATGCCAGGGAATTGCTGCTCGATCCGGCGGGCGTCCTCGGGCAACTGTGTGACCGTGTCGGGATACGATTCCATCCCAGCATGCTCAGCTGGCCGTCCGGGCCGCGGCCCGAGGATGGCGTCTGGGCGCCGTACTGGTACTACGCCGTCCATCGGAGCAGCGGCTTCGCGCCATACCGCCCGAAGACGGGATTTCCGGTGGGTCTCAAACCCTTGCTCGCCGAGTGTGCACCATGGTACGAACGACTCTTCGAGCATGCGATTCGTGCACTCACCTACGGAGCAGCCCGATGACGTTTCCCGATCCGCGCAATTCCGACATCCTCGTCTACGTCACGATTATCAATGGCTAGCAGCCTGACCGCGTCAGAGAGGTCTGTGAACATTGGGAAATCCCTCATAAATGGCCAACGTACCCGTCAGTTGATGTACCCTAGCGGCTAAAGCGGTGACTGACCTTCCCGATATTTTGCTCCAAGCGGATTGTAGCCTACTACATGATTGAACGTCCTGATTCGTAGTCGTAGTTTAGGTAATACATATATTTAATATTCGGCCACTTGCGACGCTCGCCCTTTTGCTGCACCCGCTAAAACCCACTGATTCCCACACCATTAAATTGGACCGTGGCGCACAACTGGCACAGCGTTACTCGTCCCCCAGTGCTACGCATTGACTCGAACGCGTCGATTTGCAACGAGCAAATCAATGGATGAGAGTCTATTATTCTTTTAGTCATGACAGTTTTCAATAGCACTAAGAGCAGGTCTGCCGGACGGCAACATACCGGCCAGGATGGCGAGCTTTATTATCGTATTGAGATTGGAGGTCAAGTGTGGATAATGGGAATCCCACATTCGCTTCTAAAGCTAGAACGATGCCAGCCTCTCAGGTGTCCGCCGCTAGCCGAGGTATCTCTTCTAGCATCCCGCCCGAGCAGCGCAAACAAATGATCGCAGAAGCGGCTTATTATCGAGCTGAGAGCTGCGTTTTTCACGGCGGCGATTCACTACAGGATTGGCTCGAGGCGGAAGCTGAAATAGAGCGTATGATGAGCGGTAAGCGACATTGACGGATAACGCTGTCAATTCATATCCACGCGGTTCATGGGACTTAGCGATGATAAATAAAAAGGATGCTCGTTTTCGCGGGGTGTTCACTGCGGCCCTTATAACTCTCTGTCTAAGCACCTCAGCCGAAAGCGACGACAGCGTGCGCGGTAAGCTGCTATATGAAAATCATTGTTTGGATTGCCATGAGAGCATGGTACATATACGGGACAATCACAAAGTAAAGTCCCTCGACGATCTTCGCGCCCAGGTAATACGCTGGGCGCAGGATCAAAAGTTGGAGTGGGGTGAGGTTGAGGTCAGTGATGTCGTCGACTACCTCGACGAGCGTTATTACCATTATGGACATAATTCCGACTGATCCTTCATGCGACGATCGACCCTAAGAAATTTTGCGCCGACGATTAACCATCTCAAATAAGTGGCGTGGCGGCCTATATTCTAAGAATAATTTTCTCGCACGGAGTAGATGTGTTGGCGCCAGTCGCGCTCATTGGCCATCTATGCCAGCGCAGCACTGACAAGACAATAATAGCGCCCTAATGGCTTGCTGTAATTTAATTACTATCGGTTCGGATTTGGTCAGTAGTCGACCCGGTAAAAAACCAAAATACAATCAATTCCAGAGCGGCGCCAACACTCTTTAACCAGGCTTTGGTCCTTGCCGTGCCTGCAACATGCCGGCAACCGCCAGGTGCTCGTGTATCTGAATCGGCGCCAGCTTGGTCAGGTCCTTGGCCAGTTCCCGGACCTCAATCCCCGACTTAACCGGAATCTTCAAAGCATCGCGCAGCAAGCCCAGCATTTGCCTCTCCGCCGCCAGAACCAAGTGGCCAGCGTGGTTTTCTTGCGCCAAGGACACTGCACGTGCTGCAACATCCTTGGCAAATCGGCTTTCATGCTCATGTTCGTGTTGGGCGCGATGATCATCGTAACCATGGCTGGGGCCGCCACGCGGGTTGAGATTGACACCTGTGCGGGTAGAGCTATATTTGTCGCCGCCAGCCTGCTCA
>Ga0210086_1001335_pt1 | contig 12746 bp, 10 predicted proteins | sample China_Galinas_PW_3_FD_184867 | JGI IMG/M metagenome (GOLD analysis project Ga0210086, IMG submission 184867) | Wetland microbial communities from San Francisco Bay, California, USA, that impact long-term carbon sequestration - China_Galinas_PWB_D2... | ecosystem: Environmental > Aquatic > Marine... | reverse complement strand
CGATGTTCAGTGTCTGTTGGGTGTGGTAACTATTCAGTATGGATTGCTGGGTTGCCATTACGCCGTCTCGTGGAAATCAGGAAATACATTATAAAAATATTTATCCGATGATCGCCGCGCATCATGGGCTTGTCAACGATTCTCCCCGCGGGAGACGCGCGCGAGCATCCGGTCAAGGGCCGCGTAGGGTAGCACACGACGCAAGGCCGCGAACAGGTAAGTGGGGACGGTTACGTAATAGCGGCGCCTGGGGCGTCGGCTTTCCAGGGCATGGATGACGCGGTTCAGCACCGCCTCGGGGGGGAGGGTGAAAGGCGCCGCCGGGCCGGGTTTTTCCAGGCGCCGCAGCACGCCTTCATAGTGGTGGCGGTGCGCGCTGCGGCCGATGTCGATGGTGCGTTTGAACACTTCCAGGGAGTTGGCGCGGAAACGGCTCTCGATCGGACCGGGTTCGATCAGGGACACGCTTATACCGCTGCCGATCAATTCCAGGCGTAAGGTGTCCGTCAATCCCTCCAGGGCAAACTTGCTGGCGCTGTATGCACCGCGATAGGGCAAGGCCACCAGGCCCAGCACCGAGCTGTTCATGATGATGCGTCCGGAGCCTTGTCCGCGCATTACCGGGATAATGCGGTTAGTCAGCTCCGCAGTCCCGAACAGATTGGTCTCGAACTGGGTGCGTAGGACTTCGCGGCTCAGGTCTTCCACCGCACCGGCCTGGCCGTAGGCGCCGTTGTTTAACAGGGCGTCGAGGCGGTCGCCGTTGCGAGCCAGCACTTCGTCCACCGCCCGGTGGATGGAGGGCGAATCGGCGAGATCCAGTTGCAGACTCTCCAGTCCCAGTTGTTGAAGCCGCGTCACATCGTGTGCCTGGCGGGCGGTGGCGAACACGCGGTAACCGCGGCGTTGTAATCCTTGCGCCACACAGAGGCCGATACCGCTGGAGCAGCCGGTGATAAGGATGGTCTTCTTGCCCGTCATGCTGGTTTTCTCGTGGGACAGCGGAGCCAGAGTGTCATTGTACGCAGTCTACAGGGTACTGAAAGTTTGCGGAGTGCAGTGTATGAAAGACTCAGAGATCCGAGGTCTCGTCATAACTGGACGTGCGGGGAAGCAGTTCGTCACTATGGAATTGCGCCTGGATCTTTTCCACCTCGGCGCTGCGCTCGGTCAAGGCCCGGATACAGTCCGTGTCCAATTTGCTACCCGCCAGGGCGCGCAATAAGCCGAAGGCCTCTGCATTGCTCCAGGCATGTTTATACGGACGGCGGCTGGTTAGGGCGTCAAACATGTCGGCGACCGCGATGATGCGCGCCTCGATGGGGATGTCTTTGCCTTCCAGGCCCAGGGGATAACCGCTGGCGTCCATCTTTTCATGATGAAATTCGGTGATGTTGCGCAGCACATCCACGTAAGGCAAGGAATTGAGGCCGAATTCGGCGAGCATCGCATCGATGATATCGCGCCCGGTGCGGGCATGCCGGCGCATGATCTCGCGTTCTTCATCATCGAGCGGTCCTTGTTTATGCAGGATGCGATCCGGGACGCCGATCTTGCCGATGTCATGCAGCGGGGCGAATAGGAACAGGTGTTCGATATATTCGTCGCTGAAGCCGTACTTGGGGGCCAGGGTCTTGGCGATGAAGCGCGCGTAATGGGCCATGCGATCGAGATGGGCGCCGGTTTCCACGTCGCGCAGCGAGGTCATGTCGCGAGCGGTTCTCACCGCGGCGAGCATGGTGTGGATGATGCTGAGTTCATTGATAACGGTGAGCGAGATCAGATGGCCGTACACATCCAAGCTGGGCAGCAAGCTGGAGTGGAAGCCGTCTTTTATGTAGGAATTGAAAAACACAAAACCGAAGAACAGATTATTGAGATACATGGGCAGGGTATAGCTGGAGCCATAACCCTCGGCGTTCAGCTTGATGCTGTGTTCGTTGGAGTCACGGTACAAGGCCTCAAGATCGTTGACGATGCGCGGCTCGCCCGAGCGCACGATCTCCTGCAGGGAGGCGACCTCGCTGAGGCGGGCCTGGTAATTGGAAAGGGGATCGGCCTTGCCGCTACTATGGATGAAGGTTTTCAATAAATCGGTTTTTGGGTCGTAGACCGCTACCGAGATGCGGTCGATTTGCGATGCATGTTCCTTTATCAGCCGGTGGATGAACGCCAGTTTCTGCGAGACGGGGATGTTTTTGTTAAGTTCACGCAAAGTGTATTTATGTTGACCCACGTCATATCCTGCCCTGTAGATGTTACGCCTGTGTTACGAATATTCCGCTGGTTTTCATTTTACACCCACCTATACTAGGTTAGCGGCATAGGATAATACGAAAAGTGCCGGAGACTGCGCCATGGCGGATCAGGCGAGCAATACTGCGACGATGCCGGTGATGAATATCCCATCAAAGGTCCCCGCGCCGCCGATAGAGGCGACCGGCACACCCATTTTGCGCACATCTTTGAGGCGCAACAGATCGGCGCCGATCAATACCCCCAGTGTCCCACAGATATAAGCGAGGGGGGCGCTATGCTCGGGATCGATGCCCATGGCGGTAATGGCGGCCACCATGGGGGCGATGAACACGGGCATGCCTATCCCCACGCCGGGTATGGGACGGCTGGTCCAGCGGCTGATGGCGGCGACGATGAAAGTCGCGGCGACGATTTTAGAGGCATCAAGCTGATTGATATGGATCAAGTAGTAGGAAAACATCAGCGGGATGAGGCAGCCGCCGGCGTTGACGGCGATGATGGTCTTTCCCTGGAACTTACGCAGGGCCTGGGTCATCAGTTCGCGTAATTGTTCAGGGATGTTTTCCAGGCTGGGTCGTTCGGCCTTGACCTTCATGACGGGTAGATTGATGGCGCTGCCGAACAGCGAGGCGAATAACAGCGTAAAGGCGGAATGGCTGGACAGTCCGAGTTTTTCGAAGGCGATAGTGAGAATGCCGACCTGGACGAAGGCCAGCAGAACCCCCACGATCAAAACCAGACCGACCAATTGCAGCGGGTTGAAAGGCACGCGCCCTTAGCCCTTCACGGCGGCGGCGAGGATACCGCAGAGTTCGATGGTGTTGGAGGAATGCAGGATACTGTCGGTACTCCAGATGTGACTGATGCCGGCACTGCGTAGCACCGCTTCCGCGTCCTCGGCGAAGATCGCATGGGTGATGCAGCAGTGAATTTCTGTCGCCCCCGCCCCGCGCAGCTGCTGGGCGGTCACGGCCAGGGTACGGGCGGTGCTGGCCACGTCGTCGACGATGACCACGGCCCGGCCGCGCAGGTTTTGCGCCGGCACTGTGATACGCACATCTTTGTCGGAAAAGCGCTCTTTTTCCGCGATCAGATATTCCATCCCGGCACGATCGGCGATTTGCGCCACCCATTGCCGCGATTCGCTGTCGGGGCCGACCAACAAGGCCTTACCGATGCGTTGATGCAGGAACGCCGCCAATAAGGGGCCGGCGCTGAGGCTGATACTGCGCTGCGCCGGCAGCACCTCGTCCAGGTGGCTGATGCGATGCAGATGCGGGTCGACGGTGATGACGTTATCGAACAGATCCGCCAGCCAGCGCCCGATGATACGTTGGCTGACGGCTTCGCCGTCATGAAAGGCCATGTCCTGGCGCATGTAACACAGATAGGGTGCGACCAAGGTCAACTGTTGCGCGCCGGTGGCGCGGGCCGTTTCCGCCGTCAACAGCAATTCGATGAGCTTGTCATTGGGATGGTCGAGGCTGCGGCATACAATTACATGACCGGCCAGGGTGGCGGGCAGGCGCACCTTGCTTTCGCCGTCCGGAAACCGGTGGATTTCTACATGTTCATAGGGGCAGTTCAAGCTCTTGGCCAGGCGCTGGGCGGGTGCGGCGTATTCGGGAAAACCGAGCAGCAGAGTATTGGACATAGTGGGCGGCGTCATATTATTCAAAACTCGACATAGAGCTTGGGGACCTGGTCCGGTTCGCCGATTCTGTAACCGCTGCCGCGTTCCTCATGGAGGGCGCGGGCAAATTTGAAGTCGCTTTGAAATTCGGCATGGACGCGGTAGAGCGTCTCACCCTTGTGCACCGGATCGCCGAGTTTCTTCAGCAAATCCACGCCGGCAGCTTTGTCCAGCGGCGCCCCGGCGATGCGCGCCATCCTCGCCAACAGGAAATTGTCGATGGCGGTGACCACGCCGTCACTATCGGCGGTCACTTCGAAGCTTATGGGGCCCGGCTTGAATTCCACGTCGTCTCTGCGTCCCTGGGCGTCGATGATGGCGTTCATCTTGGCCAGGGCCCGGCCGGAGTCCAGGATGTCCCGGGCGATGGCATAGCCTCTGCCGCCGCGCACGTCGGGGTCGAATTCCAGCACCCGGCCGGCGAGGCGTAGTGCCTTTTGCCGCAGGTCCGGTGGTGCGTCCGGGTGATTCTCCAGCACTTGCATTACATCCCGCGCCTCCAGTATCGGCCCGATACCGCGGCCCACCGGTTGGCGGCCGTCGGTGATGACTACTTCGAGATGGAGTCCCAGGCGATCGCCGACGAACTCGAACAATTTGCGCAGCTGCAGGGCCTCGCGCATGTGGCGCACCTTGGCGGTGGCGCCCACCGGGATATCGAGGAGCAGGTGGGTGGAGCCGGCGGCCAGTTTCTTGGCGAGGATGGAAGCCACCAATTGGCCGGGTGCGTCGATGCCCAGGGGGCGTTCCACCGAGATTAACACATCGTCCACCGGCGCCAGGCGGGCTGTCCCGCCCCAGGCCAGACAGCCCCGCTGGTGACGAACGATGTCCCGCAGAGTCTCCGGGGCCAGGTTGACCTTGGCCAGCACCTCCATGGTGTCGGCGGTGCCCGCCGGCGAGGTGATGGCGCGGCTGGAGGTCTTCGGGATCAACATGCCGTGGGCGGCGACGATGGGCACCACCAACATGGAGGTGCGGTTGCCGGGGATGCCGCCGATGCAGTGTTTGTCCGCCACCAGCGCTTCCTGCCAGTCCAGGCGTTCGCCGGATTCCAGCATGGCGCGGGTCAGGTACAGCACCTCGTCGCGGTCCAGGCCGGCCTGCCCCGCCGCCACCAGAAAGGCGGCCATCTCCATCTTTGAATAGCGGTTGTCGGTGATTTCGAAGGCGATGCCCTGGAAGTCCTCCAGGGTGAGTCGCTCGCCGACGATCTTGCGTCTCACCGCGTCCATGGAGCGCGGCGGTTCGGCATGGGCGATCTGGATGGGATTGCCTTCGGGGTGGCCCAGTTGATCGAAGGCCTGTTCGGACAGCCCCAATTGGGTTTCAGTGACGATGGCGTCGTCGTCCACTACATTGAGGACGGCGAAGATGCGGGTACTGTTGCCGGTTATCTCCACCTTGGACAAAGCCTGGAAGCCCTCGGCACGGTACACGGCGCAGTCGCGATGCAGATAGGCGACGTTTTCCCGGTAGGTGTCGATCGCCACGCGGCGCAGGGTCAGGGGTTCGGCAGGCGGACTGACTGGGGGCTTGTCCATGATGCATTACGTTAGCATAGATTGAGATAAAACCGCATTCACGATGCGGTTGTTACAGTGTCGCATCGGGTACGGCCAGCGGCTCGGCGGTGATGCTTTCCTTGCGGCGTTGTTCCTGTTGTAAAGTCCATAAATGTGCATAGACACCGTCTTGCATCAGTAAGTTCTGATGGGTGCCTCGCTCGACGATCCTGCCCTTTTCCAGCACCAGGATCTGATCGGCATCGACGACGGTGGAGAGGCGATGGGCAATGACCAGGGTGGTGTGATCGGCGGCGATGGTACGCAGTTCGCGGAGAATCGCCCGCTCGGAATTGGAGTCCAAGGCCGAGGTGGCCTCGTCGAAGACCAGAATACGCGGTTTTTTCAGGATGACGCGCGCGATGGCCATGCGCTGTTTTTCGCCGCCGGAGAGTTTCAGGCCCCGTTCGCCCACCATGGTGTCGTAGCCCTCCGGGAGTGAAGTTATGAAGTCGTGAATATGGGCCATTTGCGCGGCGCGGATCACTTCGTCGCGGCTCGACTCCGGTTTGGCATAGGCGATGTTATAGAAGATGGTGTCGTTGAACAGTACGGTGTCTTGCGGCACGATGCCGATGGCGGCGCGCAGACTCTGTTGGGTGACGTCGCGAATATCCTGGCCGTTTATGAGGATGCGGCCGCTGTCCACGTCATAAAAGCGGAACAATAATCTTACCAGGGTGGATTTGCCGCCGCCGCTGGTGCCGACCACGGCGACCTTATGTCCGGCGGGCACTTCGAAATCGGTTTCGAACAGGATTTGCCGCTGCGGTGTGTAGCCGAAATTGACCTGCTCGAAACGAACGGCGCCGTCACCCACCGCCAGCACCTGTGCCGCGGGCTGGTCGCTGATCGCCGGATTTTCCTCCAGCAGCTTGAACATTTTTTCCATGTCCGCCAGGGAGTGTTTGATCTCGCGGTAGACGAAGCCCAGGAAGTTCATGGGAATGAACAGCTGCAGCAGATAGGCGTTGATCAAGACCAGATCGCCCATGGTAAGGCTTTTATCCACCACGCCGCCGGCGGCGAGAAACAGCAACCAGGTGATGCCGATGGCGACGATGGCGCCTTGGCCGAAGTTGAGAAACGACAACGATGTCTGACTCTTTACCGCCGCCGTTTCCCATGCCGATAGATTTTCATCGTAGCGCCTGGCCTCGAAATCCTCATTGCCGAAATATTTCACGGTCTCGTAATTGAGCAGGCTGTCGATGGCGCGGGTGTTGGCCTTGGAATCCATTTCATTCATGGTGCGGCGGAATTTCATGCGCCATTCGGTGACGACCAGGGTGAAGGCGATGTACACCGCGACCGTGCCGAAGGTGATGACGGCGAAGGTGGCCTGGTATTTCACCAGGAGAATTGTGGCCACCAAGCTGATCTCCACCAGGGTGGGAATGATATTGAACAGCATGAAGGTCAGGAGAAAGCTGATCCCGCGACTGCCGCGTTCGATATCGCGGGAGACCCCGCCGGTTTGGCGTTCCAAGTGAAATTTAAGCGCCAGCGCGTGCAGATGGCGAAACACCTGTAAGGCGACACGGCGGATGGCGCGTTGAGTCACCTTGGCGAAGATGGCATCACGCAGTTCGCTGAACAGGGAGCTGGCCATACGCAAGGCCCCGTAGGCAAGCAGAAAGGCGATGGGCAGGACCAAGACCGGGTTGTGAGCGCCGTCGAGACTGTCGACTATCCCTTTGAGCGCCAAGGGAATGGAGACATTGGCCACCTTGGCCAGGATCAAACAGCCCAGCGCCAGGAGTGCCCGGGAGCGATATTCCCACAGGTAGGGGAGCAGGGTGCGGATTACCTTCCAGTCGCGGCGCTTACCGGAGGTGTCGGAGCTGGTCGAAGGGGGCGTCATTATGCCTTATTGCTAACAGGGCCGTCGGTCCGCCCAGTGTACACGGACTTCGAACATGTAATGCGAATGGCGTATGCTACCCTCCACTTGAATCCGACGGCGGAAGCCCCTATTAAAGAGCTACTTGGTATGGTTTTCAAGCATAATCTCGAGAGGAAATAAAAAGGGGTAGAGCATGCCGATTTACGAATATCAGTGCGAGGCCTGCGGCCATCGCCTGGAAGCCTTGCAAAAGATCAGTGAAGAGCCTTTGTCCGATTGCCCCGAGTGCGGCCGACCCAGTCTGCAAAAGCTGGTTTCCGCGGCAGGGTTTCGCCTCAAAGGTAGCGGTTGGTATGCCACGGATTTCAAGGACAGCGGTAAGAAAAAGTCAGGCTCAAGCTCCCAGCCCGGCACGGCGGCTGAGGCCAAGTCCGCGGATAAGGACAAAACCGGGGGTGGTTCGGAAACCGCAAAAGCAGTTGAGACGTGAGCAGGATCTCAAAAGAAGCGTATGCTCCGCGCAGCTAACCGGCTGAAATTGAGGGGCACAAAAAAGGGAAGGTCAGCATATTGCTTGCCCCCCCTGGGATAATTTTTCCTCTGTAATCGCCGCAGCCCGGCAATTACGGGTATTTGTATTTTTGTTAAATTAGCCTAGAAAAATATAGATCAGCGCAACGATGAGGAAACATGCGAAAACTATGGCTGCGTCATCCTGGGTGGCGTTTTTTATCGTATTCACGGGTTCTCCTCCTTAAATGTAATGGCAGTGCCTTTAGTTATAAGCCACTCTTTCCGGCGCGCGGACGAAGTGTCTGGGGGAAAACACTAGAGGATATGTGCTGATTTGGCAAGAAAAAGTTTAAACAATTAGGTATTTCAAACCTGGATATATGGTTATGATGGAAACCGCAGGATTTGGTCAAGCATATGGGCAAACAGCCAGCTGCGGATGGGAGGGGGTTTTTTTCCCTAATAAGTGCTTAACGCAATCTGAATTGCAGGGTATTTAAGATGCCGATCTATGAATATGCATGCTCTTCCTGCGGCCACCGTTTGGAGGCCTGGCAAAAAATGAGCGAGGATCCTTTAACGGAATGTCCCGACTGTCGTCAGTCGTCTTTGCGGAAGTTGATGTCGGCGGCAGGCATCAACGTCAAGGTCGGGGCCGAGCTACAGCCGCCCGGCTGCGGTGCCGGGGCCTGTCCTGCCTGTATTACCGACTGAGGTATATTTTCCATGACACGACTGCGTCGTTACTTGATCACCGGCCTGCTGGTGTGGCTGCCCATCGGCGTGACCCTGCTGGTGGTGAAACTGCTGGTGGATCTCATGGATCAGACTCTGGTGGTCTTACCGGAGGCTTATCGTCCCGATCAGCTCCTGGGGATCCATATCCCGGGCCTGGGGGTGGTGCTCTCGGTTCTGGTGGTGTTGTCCACCGGCGTGGTGATGGCGCATTTCTTTGGTCAGCAGCTGCTGGCTGCCTGGGAAGCGATCCTGAACCGCATCCCGCTGGTCCGCTCCATCTATTCCAGCGTCAAGCAGCTCTCCGCAACCCTGTTGAGCTCGGGAGGACAGTCCTTTCGTAAGGTCCTGCTCATCGAGTATCCGCGCAAGGGGCTCTGGACCCTCGCCTTTCAGACCGGGACCGAGATAGGGGAGGCCCAGGCCAAGACCGGCGAAGAGGTGATCAATGTCTATGTTCCCACCACGCCCAACCCCACCTCGGGATTTTTTCTGATGGTGCCGCGCCGCGATGCGGTGGAGCTGGAGATGAGTGTGGACGAAGGGCTGAAAATGATCATCTCCATGGGAGTGGTGGTGCCGAAATGGCACAAGGAGAGTCCGCCGACCGCCACCGACGTTGCGGAAATGTCGCCTAAAAAGTAATATTGACGCCCTTTTCAGTGGCAAATTAAGCCTTAAATTCGGGAAATCAAACAATGCGTAGCCACTACTGCGGCCATGTGAATGAATCTTTGGTCGATCAAGAGGTCGAGGTCTGCGGCTGGGTGCATCGCCGCCGCGACCACGGCGGGGTGATCTTTGTCGATTTGCGCGATCGGGAGGGGATTGTGCAGATCGTATTCGACCCCGCCGTACCCGGCAACTTCGCTATAGCGGAACGAGTGCGCAGCGAGTTTGTACTTCGGGTCAAGGGCCGCGTCCGGCCGCGCCCGGCCGGGACGGAAAATCCCAACCTGCCCAGCGGTCAGGTGGAGATCGATTGCGAGCAATTAGAGATCCTTAATCGCTCCGAGGCCCTGCCTTTCCAGGTGGAGGACGAGGCGGAGCTTGGAGAAGAGGTGCGCTTGCGGTATCGCTATCTGGATCTGCGTCGGCCGCAGATGCAGCGGCGCATGATTATGCGCGCCCAGGTTACACGGGTGTTGCGCCGCTTTCTCGATGAACGCGGCTTTCTGGATATTGAAACCCCCATTCTCACCAAATCCACGCCCGAGGGTGCTCGGGACTATCTGGTGCCGAGTCGCACCCATCCCGGCGAGTTTTTTGCATTGCCGCAGTCGCCGCAGTTGTTCAAGCAGCTCCTGATGATGTCCGGCATGGATCGTTACTATCAGATCGTACGGTGTTTCCGCGATGAAGACCTGCGCGCCGACCGTCAGCCCGAGTTCACCCAGGTTGATGTCGAGATGTCCTTCATAAATGAAGAGCAGATCATGACCTTGATGGAGGACATGATCCGCGAACTGTTCGCGCAGGTGTTGGAGGTGCCGCTGCATTCACCCTTCCCTCGCATGACCCATGCCGAGTCCATGCATCGCTTTGGTGTCGACCGTCCCGATTTGCGTATTCCGCTGGAATTGGTGGAGTTGAAGGACGTGATGACCGGCGTGGATTTCAAGGTATTTTCCGCTCCCGCCTTGGATCCTCATGGCCGGGTTGTGGCATTGCGCCTGCCTGCCGGCGGCGAACTGACACGCAAGGAAATCGACGAGTACACTGCTTATGTTGCGCGCTACGGCGCGAAAGGCCTGGCCTATATCAAGGTGAATGATGTGCAGGCCGGGAGAGATGGATTGCAGTCGCCGATCGTCAAGTTCCTGCCCGATGATGTGATTGCCGCCATCCTGCAGCGCACCGGCGCCGAAAACGGCGATTTGATATTCTTCGGCGCCGATAAGGCCAAGGTGGTGAACGAGGCCATAGGGGCGTTGCGTATCAAGCTCGGTCATGACCGCGGTCTGGTGGAGCGGGGCTGGCGCCCGGTATGGGTGGTCGACTTCCCCATGTTCGAGTGGGATGCCAAGGAAAACCGCTGGGTGGCCTTGCATCATCCCTTCACGGCGCCGCAGGTGAGCGCTCCGGCCGATATGGCGGAGGATCCGGGCAACTGCACCTCGCGCGCCTATGACATGGTGCTTAACGGCACCGAACTCGGCGGCGGCTCCATTCGTATTCATAATCCCGAGATGCAGCAGGCGGTGTTTCGTCTGTTGGGGATTGAGGAGGACGAGGCGAATGAGAAATTTGGTTTCTTGCTGGAGGCGCTGTCGTTGGGATGTCCTCCCCATGGTGGTCTGGCCTTCGGCTTGGATCGGCTGGTGATGTTGATGAGCGGGGCATCGTCCATTCGCGACGTCATGGCCTTTCCCAAGACCCAATCGGCCACCTGCATGCTGACAGCCGCCCCTTCGCCGGTGGCGGATGTACACTTGCGGGAACTGGGAATTCGGTTGCGCAAACAGCCGGAAGCTGGTTAAGGTAAGGGACGTCAGGCTTATCATGAGGATAGATGTTTGGCCACGGTAGCGAACGCACTAGCGATACAAGATTTTTTCCATTTCGATGCTGCGGAGCTGGATGCGCGTATCGTCGCGGCTAAACAACAGCTCGGTGACCGCCTGGTCATCCTGGGTCATCACTACCAGCGCGAAGAGGTATTCTGTCACGCCCATTTTTCTGGCGATTCCCTCAAACTGTCGCGTCTGGCCGCGCAATCGCAGGCCGAATATATCGTATTTTGCGGGGTGCACTTCATGGCCGAGGTGGCTGATATCCTGTCGCGCCCGGAACAAACGGCTATCCTCCCCGATCTCGCCGCTGGCTGTTCCATGGCCGATATGGCCAACCTCGGCAAAGTGGAAAGGGCATGGGGTGAATTGCATGAGATTTTGGGCGATGCCGACCAAACTATCACCCCCGTTACCTATATCAATTCCGCCGCCGACTTGAAGGCCTTTTGCGGTCGTCACGGCGGTATCGTCTGTACCTCCAGCAATGCGCGGCAGGTGTTGGATTGGTCTTTGCAGCAGCGTGCCAAGGTACTGTTCTTCCCGGATCAGCACTTGGGACGCAATACAGGTTATGGCATGGGGATCCCCCTGGAGGAAATGGTGACCTGGGACTTCATGCAGCCCATGGGCGGATTGACGCCGGAGCAGATTCACAGGGCGAAGATAATCTTATGGAAGGGATTTTGCTCGGTGCATCAGATGTTCCTCCCCGCGCATGTGAATGCCTTTCGCGAAAAATTTCCGGAGGGCAAGGTCATTTCCCATCCCGAATGTTCCTTTGAGGTCTGCCAGATGTCGGATTATGTGGGTTCTACGGAATTCATAATAAAGACCGTTGCCGAATCCGCGTCCGGTAGCCGCTGGCTGGTCGGCACCGAACTCAATCTCGTAAATCGCCTGCATGAGCGATGCAAACATGAAGGCAAGCATGTGCATTTTATGTCTTCGACGATCTGCATGTGCTCGACGATGTTTCGTATCGACCCGCAGCATTTGCTGTGGACATTGGAAAATCTGCTGGGGGATAAAGTGGTAAACCGCATTCGGGTGCCGGAAAATATCGCGACAGACGCGCGTCTTGCGCTTGAGCGCATGTTTGCGGTATCGGTATAGGAATAAAAAGAAAGCTTCGGCGAGCACGGTCGTTGTGCGTATTATTAAGCATGGCAGCATGCCGATATGTGATGTCCTCTTGCTGCGATGTCGTACTGCCCCGCAGTAGGGCGCGAAACTTCCTATTACGTTGAGCCCCTTTTGTAATGTTCGGCCCGTCTCTTGTTTGAATCGCGGTCCGAAAGCCTTGCTCAGGATGGGCGGAATACTCTCTGCAACGGCCTTATGATCTGATCGCTTCACGATCGCTCAGATAGTCAAGTATGATTCATGGCAGAATGCGGTCAAGCATCTATGCCCGATTGGACTGCCTTGAAGACGATCGCAATAAACATCGTCGCTCCGCCTGCACAGATTTTCATTCCGGATGTAGTCAATGCCATGGCCAATCCGCCGTTTTTGGCCGCGCTACAGCCTGGGCATACTTATTGGCAATTTACATAAGTGGAGCTGTCACCAGGCCAGGGCGGGGCACAGTAATTAACGCCGGCGCCGCCATCTATGGTATT